>Ga0208040_1001693_pt1 | contig 21106 bp, 9 predicted proteins | sample AD_UKC083_MetaG_FD_184431 | JGI IMG/M metagenome (GOLD analysis project Ga0208040, IMG submission 184431) | Active sludge microbial communities of municipal wastewater-treating anaerobic digesters from USA - AD_UKC083_MetaG (SPAdes) (version 2) | ecosystem: Engineered > Bioreactor > Anaerobic >...
ACATCGACGAGTGCGCCTTGAATACCCACAACTGCCCTGAGGATGCGCTTTGCAAGAACACCGATGGAAGCTTTGAGTGCGAGTGCCAGCCTGGTTTTGTTTGGGATGGCCAAGACTGCAAAGATGGCACCAAATGGGTTGCTGTCTTGTACTCACGCGGTGGCCTTGGCATGCTTGACACGGACAACGCTGTCATTCATGGTCCGTTCCTGATGGGACAACTCGGCTACGAAACTGCATTAAACATGGAGGTGACTCCAGATGGTAAGACGGCGCTAGTAGTCTCGTACGGTTCGTCCACATCACCCATATACTTCGTGGACATATCAGACGTGATGAATCCAACCATTCTGGGGACTCTCCTCCTACCTACGACACCCACTGACATTGCAATCAGCGCGGACGGAAAGTATGCGGTAGTCGCTGGAACTAAGCCCCACGTCGTCGTTATTAAGATTGAGACTAGGGAGATCGTTGACCTTGCTGGTTTGCCAATAGCGTACAGCTACGTGGTTGAAATCGCTCCTGATGGAACCGTGATCACCGCTGATTATTTGGGAAAGCAGGTCAATACCTTCGTCCTCTCGGAAGACGGAAAACTATCTGAGGTTACCACTTATGATGTGAGCGAAAACCATGTAAACCCAGCAAACATAGTGGTTGCACCAGATGGCAAAACCGTTTTGATTCCGGGAATTGAACCGGATGATTACGATGCTGACCCCTTCTTTTACCCGATGGCAGTGTTTGAGATCTCCGCACCAGGAGAGCTTGTGTTCAAAAGCGTGCTTTTGGATTTGCCGCGTGCTGTTCAGTCAATCGCCTTTGATCAGGCCGGCAACCATGCCTACATGCTTGGCGGCTCAGAGGCGGGAATACCACGAAAGAAGATGACGCCGAACGAATGGGATATGGGCCGCCTATACCCGTCGAACCCTGAAGAGCCACTCACAGAGGAACGGATGGACATGTTGATGGTCGCCAACATTGAGTCTCCAGGTGTAGTGACCTTCGACTCGACTCGTTCTTTACTTCTTCAGCGTCAGTCTCCACCACCAGGTTACGGCATAGATTCGCTGGTTGTTCGCAATGATACCGCCTGGGTTGGATACATGTCTCCCTGGTTAGTTGTGGAGCAGCCAGTTGCCGTCAGGTCCATTATCGCTGTCGACCTGAAGACTTTCACAATGAAGCGCGTTCCCGCGGACGGCTATATGGCTGGTTTAGCGAGAGTGCCGCTTAACACCACCTCTGTTGAACCACCCGCAGGAACTGCGAGCTGTGTCGGAAGATGTGTTGAGTTTTCTATTGACGAGTTCTTCACCATTGGCGGATTCAGCACCAATCGGCAATGCTTCTGCGAACCAGGCTGCAAGCAATGGAATGACTGCTGCGAGGATTTCGACGCAGAGTTCAGTACATGCAACGAAGAAGACTGCTCAGCGGTGACGACCTGCGTCTACACAGAAGACGATAAATTTGAGTGCGGCTGCCCAAAGGGTACTCATGCGGCGGGTGGCTCTTGTGAGCTGAACGATGTCTGCGGCTCGGAGGGTGGCGATGAATTGTGTGGGGCAGGAGCCACTTGCTCGAATAGGGCTGTCTTCAATGGTTATATCTGCGCTTGTCAGTCGCCATTCATCGCTGATGGCTTGGGTGGCTGCACGTGCCCATTTGGTTACGAGCTGGAGGCAGGCACCTGCAAGGACGTCGATGAGTGTGAGAAGGGACTACACTTCTGCTCCGAAGACACTACTTGCGTCAATACCGAAGGCAGTTATACCTGTGCACTTTAATCCTGTGTGAACAAGGTTCATTAAACCTACTTAAACGGAGGTTGGACATGAGCACGCCTGTTTCAAAGTTACTTGGGACGCGAGAAGCTGTCGTCCGGTTTGGTGCGTCAGTCATGCTAGCAGCGGCACTTGTGCTTGCTGGGTGTGGTGGTGGCGAAGACACGCCTGATGATGTGACACCTGGTGACGCCACTGGCGACGCTGCAAATGACAGCAACGAAGATGCAACACCTGGAGACACACCTGGAGACACAACTGGAGACACCACAACGGATGTCACACCTGGCGACACACCCGACGATGTAACACCCGACGAGTGCAACCCGGGCTACGTCCTGACGTCAGATGGTTGTGTCGACATCGACGAGTGCGCCTTGAATACCCACAACTGCCCTGAGGATGCGCTTTGCAAGAACACCGATGGAAGCTTTGAGTGCGAGTGCCAGCCTGGTTTTGTTTGGGATGGCCAAGACTGCAAAGATGAAGCCAAATGGGTTGCAGTCGTGCACATAGGCGGTGGCCTTGGCATGCTTGACACAGACAACATGGTACTTCATGGTCCGTTCCTGATGGGACAACTCGGACAAGGACTGTTAACAGACATAGTCGTCACTCCAGATGGCAAGACAGCACTGATAGCCGCGAGCCATCCTTCGCCCGCGTTCATCCGCTTCGTGGACATATCGGACGTGATGAATCCAGCCCTTTCCAATAACCTTCTTTTGCCAATGAAACCCACTGACATTGCAATCAGCGCGGATGGAAAGTACGCGCTGGTCGCTGGATATGACTCCCGCATAGTCGTCGTGGACATCGAAGCCAAGAAGATCGTGGACACCTTTTTGTCGAGAGAAGGGAACCACTTCACGATTGAAATCGCCCCAGATGGAACCGTTGTCACCACCGATGATAGAGCTGGACAGGTCAGCGCCTTTCTCCTTGCGGACAATGGGAAGTTATCCAAGATAACGACTCATGATTTGAGCGCCCAGATGGGCGTTCCCTTAAACGTAGCGATTGCACCAGATGGCGTTACCGTCATGATTTCGGGATTCACACCTTACGTTGAGAATACACCCTACTCGCAACTGCTCGCGGTGTTCGAGATCACTGAACCGGGGGAGCTTGCGCTAAAAAGCGTTCTTTACGATATTCCGCGTCCAGTTCAGTCAATAGCCTTCGACAAGGCTGGCAAGCATGCCTACATGCTCGGCGGTAAAGCAGGAGGATTGCCGGTAAAGAAGATTCAACCGAATGAAGCGGGGTACCTATACCCCAATTTCGCACCCGATTCCCCAATCCCAGAGGACGAGATGGACCTGCTTATGGTCGCCAACATCAAGCAGCCTGGGGTCGTCACACTCGATCCTTCCCATTTTGCAAGGCTTAAGCGTCAATCGCCATCCCTAAACAATGGTATAGAATCGCTGGTTGTTCGCAATGATACTGCCTGGGTTGGATACTCGACACCCTGGTACGTCGAGGAACAAGCTGAAATCAGATCCATTGCCTCAGTCGATCTGAAGACATTCGAGGTGAAGCGCGTTCCCGCTAACGGCTATATGGCTGGTTTGGCCAGAGTGCCGCTTAACACCACCTCTGTTGAACCACCCTCAGGGACTGCGAGTTGTGCTGGCAACTGTGTTGAGTTTGCAATTTACGACAACTTCACCATTGGTGGAATCAGCAGCAATCGACAATGCTTATGCGAACCAGGCTGCAAGCTATGGGGCGACTGCTGCGAGGACTTCGACGAGGTGTGCGAAACCTGCAATAAGGAAGAAGACTGCTCAGAGGAACAGCACTGTGTGAACACAGAAGACGGTAAATTTGAGTGCGGCTGCCTAAAAGGTACATCTGCTAACGGCAACATGTGTGTACCAAACGATGTCTGCGGCTCAGAGGGTGGTGATGAGTTATGTGACCAAGGGGCTACCTGCCAGAATTCGGGCACATTTGCTGGCTATTCCTGCCATTGTCAGCCTCCACTAATATCTGACGGCTTGCGTGGCTGCATGTGCAAATTCGGTTTCGAACTGGTGGGCGACACCTGCGAGGACGTTGACGAGTGTGAGAGGGGACTACACTTCTGCCCCGAAGGCACCGGTTGCTCCAACACCATAGGCGGTTATGGCTGCATGCTTTAGGATCCTGCTAAGTTGTCTATGGTTCCCCTTCTGATTAACAAAAAACTGACAAAATACCCTGATCCAGCCAAAACACTGGTTTCTTTTGATCCTAAAACATCATAGATTACTCAAGGTTTCTTTATCACTGGCTTAACGCGGTTTGGAGTCTCGGTCATGCTTGGCGCGGCGCTTGTGCTGGCCGGGTGTGGTGGTGGTGAAGACACGCCTGATGATGCGACACATGGCGACGCCACTGATGACACAACCATTGATGCAAAACCTGGTGATACCGTTGGTGATACAGGTGGTGACGCAACTCGGGACACAACCAACGATGTAACACCCGACCGGTGCGACCCGGGCTATGTCTGGACGTCAGATGGTTGCGTCGACATCGATGAGTGCGAAGACGGGACACACGATTGTGCCACGATGGCCGTTTGCACGAATTTGCCTGGAACGTTTTCGTGTACCTGTTTAGAGGGATGGGAAGGCGACGGTGTAGACTGCCAAGATGTAGACGAATGCACCCTTGGTACCCACGATTGCCCAAACAACTCACTTTGCAAAAACACGGACGGTAGCTTCGAGTGCGAGTGCCGACCTGGCTTTGTTGGAGATGGCCGAAACTGTACGGATGCCGCGAAATGGGTTGCAGTCGCGTATTTAGGTAGCGGCCTTGGTATGCTCGACACAGACAACATGGTCCTTCACGGTCCTTATCTAAAGGGACAGCTTGGAAATGGGTACACCATCGATGTGGCGGTAACTCCAGACGGTAAGACAGCGCTTGTCTCGTCCTTCCATGACCTGCTCATCTACTTCGTCGACATATCGAATGTGCAAGATCCTGTCGTCTTGGGTAATCTCATGATGCCGAACGCTGGTGGCTATATGAAAGGGGGATTTCAGTATGGACACATGATGCCGGCAGGCATCGCGATTGATGCTGATGGGAAGTATGCACTGGTTAGTGGTATGGGCGATCTGCTGGTAGTCATTGACATTGCTGCAATGGAGATCATTAATCAGTTTGTGTTACCGGGATTAGAGCATACCTCGATTAAGATAGCACCCGATGGAACCATTGTTTCCACCGGTGGTGGTATGGGAATGGCGCTTACTTCCTTAGTGCTTATGGAGGATGGAACTCTGTCCTATGTTGAAACGCGCTACCTAGACGAATACGGATTTGTTCCAGGACATGTTGCGATTGCGCCAGATGGAAAAACCGTTTTGGTACCAGGAATCCAAGCTTACAATCGAGACCAAGATGGTCCTCCCATTCCAATGTCCGAAGAATCGGACCGCGACGAGGATGAGCCTCCCCTGTTCGCCATTATGGTGTTTGAGATCTCTTCACCAGGAAAACTTGTGTTAAAAAGCGTGCTCAAGGATATTCCGCGTGCGGTTGTTTCAATAGCTTTTGACGAGGCTGGAGAACATGCCTACATGCTGGGCTGCTCTGGACGACAGGGGTGGTGGTATGGACCGATGAAGTCCAGTGAACCAGATGAAGTGGATATGGGCTACCCATACCCCAGTTTCGCACCTGAACCTCCAATGCCGGGGATGGAGGAAGAACTACTCATGGTGGCAAACATTCAGGCTCCCGGGGTTGTTACATTTGATCCGACTCTCTCTGCAAGCCTTTTGCGGTACTCATACCCACAGCCATTCGGTGTCGATTCGCTGGTTGTTCGCAATGACAAAGCCTGGATTGGACGCTCGGGCGACCCCTTTATGGGACCAGCTAAGTCTCCCTTCATGGGACCAGTTAAGGTTCATTCAGTCATCTCGGTTGATCTAAAGACATTCCAGGCAAAACGCATTCCCACGTCCGGTGCGGTCTTTGGCATAGCAAGGGTTCCGGTCAACACGACCTCGGTTGACGTACCCGACCAAACAGCATCCTGCGTTGGAGGCTGTATCGAGTACTCCTCTAGCCGCTTCTTCACAGTTGGCGGTTTCAGCCACAATCAGCAATGCTTCTGCGAGCCAGGCTGCAAGGAATGGGGCGACTGCTGCGAGGACTACGACGATGTGTGCAGCACCTGCAATGACGAAGACTGCGAAGGTCCAATGGTTTGCGTTAATACAGAAGACGACAAATTTGAATGCGGCTGTCCGCATGGCTTCGTTAAGGACCAAGAAGGCTGCAAGGAGAAGGATATCTGCGGCTCGGAAGGTGGCGCTGATCTGTGTAGCAATGTGGCTACCTGCAGAAATGACCCCACCTATGGGTACCACTGCGATTGCGGCGAGGGACCATTTATTAGCGACGGGCTTGGCGGCTGCATGTGCAGCCCTGGCCTTGAGCAGGTGGGTGACACCTGTGAGGATATCGACGAGTGTGAGAGAGGCCTGCATGACTGCGTCGAGGGAAGCACCTGCTTCAACATCTATGAGGGGTATCTCTGCTATATTGGTGACGAGCCCCCCGTCCCGAAGTAATTCGCAAACCCCTCAACTAATTGTTCACCTAGTCCATTGATCTCAATCGAAGTAGTACTCCCGCACTTTTAATTTCGCAGATAAAGGGGTAAATTTCCGTGGATCTGGGTCCTACCCTTGGAATCATTTGGGTCATGCCCTTGGAGTCACAATGTTTCGAAATTTAGTCGTTGTTTTATCACTTATGGCCCTGATATGGCTTGGTTGTGCACAAGATGCAGAACCTTGTCGGTCCTTTGAGCCTTCATACTGTAGCGATGGTGTCTGGCACACCTGTGATGCTGCACCAAATGAGGCAACTGGGACATGGAAAACTCAACGTTGTGGAGAACAATCCATCTGCAGGGATGATGATGGCTGCAAGGCAGTCATTTGTGATGTTGGCGAGACCTCGTGCAACGATGACATGACAGCAAAGGCCATCTGCGCTGACTATGGAACAGCTTGGCGATACGAACAGTGCCCAGGGGTATGTCTGGATGGTACATGTAGGAGCCAAGCATGTACCCCCGATACAAGACAGTGCAGAGCTGGCACAAACACGGTACTTGAGTGCAAATTTCCTGGAGTTGAGTGGACCGAGGTCGAAAAGTGTGCTGCAGGTAAGGCCTGTCAAGACGGCGAATGTAGGGACGTAGTCTGTAAGGCGATGCAGACTAGGTGCTTTGATAGTAGTGTGGTTGAACGATGCCTAGATTCCGGCACTGGATGGGTTGCCACTAGATGCGAATCATTTGAAATCTGCCTGGAATCCAAATGTCAGCAAGTGATCTGCGACCCTGACGAAATCAGGTGTAGCCCCAACTTTAAAGACATCGAAAAATGTAATGAATTCGGGACAAAATGGATTTCAGTCAGCACATGTGACGGTAATAACGCCTGTTCGGAGGAGTCTTTACAGTGCCAACCCATCATCTGTGAGGCTGGGAAATTCGGCTGCAGCCCTGATTATCGGGTTCAACGTAGGTGCTCACCGTCTGGAACAGGTTGGGACATTGAAATAGAGTGCTCGGAAAAAAAGGCATGTCACTTGGGTTCCTGCTATCCGATCACATGCGAGGCTGGAACCACCTTTTGCGGCAAGGTGCCATCAGAAGTGATGCAATGCAACGAATCTGGCACCGTTTCTGAGCTGGCCTTTACATGTACTGAGGACCAATCATGTAATGGTGGCCAGTGCATTGACGCATGGTCTCCTCTTGGTGAGCTTGTTGAGCTGGGAGCAAGCAGTGGAACTGTATCGATCACCCCTGGCAAATATGCTTTGGCGGTATTCAACCTGTCCAGTTCTACTGGCACCATGACTTTCCCACTGAGAGCCACTGGCAACATATTGACTACCAAGTCTGCCCCTACCTTGCCTGATGACGACGAGCTGCCATGGATGCCGTTGCCCAAAGTTTTGCCGGTCCCGCCTTTGCCAGATGTGCCACCAAAGGTTGTCACAAACCAAGCGCCGATGGCCTTGCCTTCGGTTGGTGACAAGCGATATTTCCACATGGCAGGATCATATGGGCGAACCGTCAGAGTTGAGGCCGAGTTGCGTGCCCAAGAAGCTGGTTTTCACATTTGGGAGGACACAAATTCGTCGGCATCCGGGACTAGGATGACAGAAACATCTCTGAACCAGATGGTGGGGTTGATAAAATCACGTGTGCTTCCAAGGGTGACTGGTCTCTATGGACAACCAACAGACGTTGATGGCAATGGCAGAGTCGACTTTTTCTTTACCCCAAGATTACCCAGTGATTCCGCCGCAGCCTATGTCTGGCCCATTAACTTCTATTCGAACATATACGGCATGAGCGATTACGACTACGGCGAAATTGTATACAGCTTACCGCCCTCCCGCTCATACCAACATGATTACGTTGCCTCGGTAGTGGCACATGAGTTAAGCCACCTTGTAGCAATTGGAAATCGTATTGCACCATGGTTAAGTAACCCCACAAATATACCAGACTGTAAAATCCAGTCTGAATTATATGTTGAGGAAGGCTTGGCTGAGTTGGGTGCCTCATACACCGGCTTAAATGACATGTATTTTGCTAGATTCGCACTATCCAGACCCCATATGTGGCGGCTGGAAGCATTTCTAACCAACAATTATTACAACGACTATGACGCAGGCGTGGTCCACTATGGGTTAGGCTCCATAGTTTTGGCATTTTTGATGCAGCAGTCTGGTGGCCTTGAAGTCGACCATTTGGGCAGAATCATTGACCATGGAGGCAGGACCTACCTGCAATCAATTATTAGTGGAGACTGTGGTCAAACCAGGCTGAACTCCCCATCAAACCCCAGACTCTCATTTCCTAACTGGTGGAAGGATTTAGCCGGCGCAATGCTGATGACTACTCTTCAGGCACCTGGTGTTTTGGGAAGTCGCACAACCCCTGACCATCTGAAGTTTGAAGGAGCCACTCCAGACCCCCTGTTTGATGGCGATAACGGTATCCCCCTTTATGGCAGCGGTACTGTAAGCAACCTAAAGCGCAAAAACTGGTCTGATCGCCCCACAAGCATGCTAAAGGGGGGCATCAGCTTCCTGACTATGCAAGTCGGCGACGGTGGCGCAGAGCTCAGAGTGACTGACAACCAATCAGGGGTGTACATAGTCAGAATCGCTGAATAACGCCTTAATCATTTTGGCCGTTTGGCGCCAACTATTGACCACCCATACCCAAAGCGATTATTCCTGAGCAATCTTTTGGCCCGTGGAGAAAGCCGTGAAGAAGCTTGTGATTGTGATAGCCTTGGGGGTCGTTGCGTATGTAGGTTTGGGTATTGTCAACATAATATTTGGTACCCCGAAAGATACAACATTAAGTAAGAACGCCGTCGATGACCCAGATTTTCACAAAGTGGCTTTGGCATTAGAGCGTTCCTGCATGAACTGCCACTCGTCAGAAACAAAGATGCCGTTTTATGCGGCCATTCCTGGAGCAGGCCACATAATCCGCCATGACATCGAAATGGGCAGAGAATATCTCGATATAACAACCGAAATGAACGGTGGTGGTGGTGCTAAGGTCTCAGAGGTCGCCTTGGCAAAAACGGAGTGGGTTGTCCAAAATGGAACCATGCCTCCGATTCAGTACTTGGCACTACACTGGGACGGGGCTCTAAGCAGCCAGGAAAAACAGGATCTGTATGACTGGATCGCTAAAACCAGAGTTGCGCAATTTAGTCCCAAGGGTATGGACCCTGCTATTGCTAGTGCCGTGGTCCGTCCATTGCGCAAGGTAATCCCAACTGACCCAGCCAAGGTTGCCTTGGGTGAAAGGCTTTATCACGACAAGAGATTATCTGCTGACAACACTGTTTCATGCGCTACGTGCCACCCTCTGGACAAGGGCGGTGTAGACGGTACTCCCACATCTAAGGGAATTAGAGATCAGTGGGGCCCAATCAACGCACCAACTGTCTACAATGCTGCTCTGAATTTTGCTCAGTTCTGGAATGGACGCGCTGCGACTCTTGAGGATCAGGCTGATGGGCCACCAAATGATCCTAAGGAGATGGGCTCAAACTGGCCTGAAATCGTTGGGAAACTGAATCAGGACCAAGAATTTGTGGATCAGTTTACACAGGTCTATCCGGCTGGATTTTCCAAAGAGACGATTACACACGCGATTGCTGAATATGAAAGGACTCTGTTGACGCCAAACGCCCCGTTCGACCGCTATCTGGCAGGCGATGAGAATGCTATCACAGCGGATCAAAAGGCAGGTTGGCAGCTGTTTACAAAGCTTGGTTGCAGCATGTGCCACGTTGGAGAAATACTTGGTGGACAGTCCTATGAAATGGTTGGCAGAAAGGCGGACTACTTTAAGGATCGTGGTACTCCAATTACCGAGGCAGATTTGGGACGCTACAATGTCACCAAAGACGAAACAGAGCGCTACCATCAAAAGGTCCCGATGTTAAGAAACATTGCTCAGACGGCTCCATACATGCATGACGCTACTGCGCCAGATCTGAAAACAGCAGTAGATATCATGGGCAAGTATGAATTAGGCACAACCATAAAACCCAAAGACAACGAACTAATCGTCGCCTTCCTAAATTCACTAACAGGTGAATTCCAAGGCAAACCCCTACAGTAGTCCAAGCCCCCTGTCCCTGCCCCTGTCCCTGTCCCTGTCCCTGCCCCTGCCCCTGCCCTGATTTTCGATGAAGCCACTATTAATGAAAGGAAACTAATGATCCAACAAACGAGGATTCTTCTTCAAAAGTTCATCAATACGAGTTAGCAGGTCTTCCATCTGAGCAACCGTTCCAACGGTTATCCTGACCCAACCTTTAAACCCAGGCATGTTGCTGCGATCACGAACATAAACAGCAGCTGATTCCAAGGACTGAACAAACTTAAGAGGATCCAAAACCTTAACCAAGATGAAATTTGCATCACCAGTCCTGGCGTGTGCCCCGCGATCAATCAGGCCCTGAAGCAGGATTTCCTTGCCCCGAGTGACCTCATTTACATAATCTTCCCTAAACTGCTTGTCCGACAATGCGGCTTGGGCAGCAACCTGCGCCAAAACATTAACGCTCTTTGGGTTATACAGCTTTTTAAGCTGAAGAATGACTGGGTCACTAGCCACCAAATAACCTATTCGCAGGCCGGCTATACCAAAGCACTTAGAAAAAGTTCTCGTGACAATAAGGTTGGGGTATCGCTTCACAAGCCCAACTGCAGTAACACCGCTAAATTCGTAGTAGGCCTCATCAACCACGAATAAAGTGCTTGGAAAAGCCTTGCACAGCTGTGCAACGTCGTCTGTTGGAATAACGACACCCGTAGGATTGTTTGGGCTGGTGATGTAGACCAGCTGAGTATCTGGCCTAATCTCCCTCATTAATGTGGCGGTTGGGACCTCAAACACGTCAGAAGGAGTCACTAGTCGTGGTTCAAGGCCACGAGATTTCGCATACACCAGAAAATGTGCGTATGAGGGCCAAGCAACAACAACATCATCCCCTTTGCCCAGGTAGGTCTTACAAATCAGCTCCAGGGCATCATCAGAACCGTTAGTGACCAACATTGATTCCAACGGGGTACCAGTGTACGAAGTCAAAGCTTTTCTAAGCCTAGTTGCCCCAAGGTCAGGGTACCAATTGAGATGCTGCGAATTACCAAGGAATTGCGTAATTGCCTGGACCACCAGAGGGGAAGGGGTGATCGTTGATTCATTCCAATCCAGCTTCAACGGTGTAACACCCGCTGGAAGACCTCTGATCTTATCTAAGGAAGAGACTGCGTCATAGGGAACAAGTCCATCTATGACATCTGCGGGTCTTGGCAATTCATCCCCCATATGAAACTTTTTAGTTTGAAATTTAGCCTGCATATCCTTACTACGTTGTGACCTATACAACACCCGATTTTCCCAAATAAGTGTGTTTGGAAATGAAAACCAGGAAAACTGGCTAACAAGCCCCGCGTGCGTTTCTGCAAAACACGTGCCAGGCGGATTCTATAGCCAAACAGCAGTTTATTTCAAGGAGGCGCTGCCGAAGAGCTATACACGGGTCCAAGCAGGAGCGGTGTTGTAGCCAGAACGGCACCTAGTATGGTTAGGGAATTAGAGGTGAAGATGATGCCCAACTTTAGCGGTTCTTAGATGGCGAGTTGGATAAAATTGACTCCACAATTGCGAAAGACACACACCAGTTGCATTTATCGAGCGATTATGAGCATAGCAAGACGCCACATCAACAGGAACATTGCAGAATGATTTTCTAACTTGGTCTCTTACCCCCAAAGTATCTGCTTTGCTAGATCCCTAGAGCTGGCGCTGACACTTAATCCCTTAAAATTATTTAACAAAAACAGGTTGAACCACAACTTTTGATAAAACAACTTTTTATGCCAGAAGGGTTACCAGGTGAAAAAATTGATGTTTGTTTAATTTGGCTTTGCGTTTTCTTTGACGGATATCGTTTGGCGTTCTAGGATCTGTCGGAGGCCTATGGATTCCTATCCCTGGAGGTCGTGATGTTACGAACTGTGGCCGCGGGGCTTGTTGCCGCTTGTTTGGTGTTTTTGTCGGCTCCTGCTACCGCTTCAAATGGACCAAATCCAATCACGGGGATAACCGTGACGGAGGAGGCAACAGAAACCGTTATCACAATATCGGTGACCAACACCCCCACGTTCAGCGTTTTCAAGCTGGACGACCCAATACGACTATTTGTCGATATTTCTCAGGGTGACGTGGGGAAAACTGGCGAACCGATCACTGTGGATAATGGCGTGTTAGACCAAATCGGAACGCTGCAGTTCAAATCCCACGGGGTACCTGTCGGTCGAGTCATTATCGGCCTCAGGGAACATGCTGCTTACGATGTGTCTTCAACCGAATCCGAAGTGAAGGTCAGAATTGATGGACGTAACCGTCGAGCTGCGGGGACTGAAGCTGGAGCTTTGGCACTGTCGTCCATCAGGGAACAGATTCAGCAAGAGCAGCGACTGTTGGAGCAAATCAGGGCTGAACGAGTTCGCAACGAGGAGCTTAGGGCTCAAGAGGCTTCCATTAGACAGGAGGCCGAGCGGCTGCGTCTTGAGGCTCAAAGGATGAAAGCCGAGGCTGAGGCCTCAGCAACCAGACAACAAGAGCAACTGGAGTCACTAAAGCAAGAAACAGCGCAAATCGAGCAGGCTCGCAAGGATGAAGCTGCCAGACTGCAGGCGATTCAGGAACAAAAGGCGTTGGCTCAAAAGGAACAAGAGGCTGCTAGGGTAGCTGCTGAAGCAGAGCGGCGTACGCTTGAGGCCCAGGAAGCGGCAACCCGTCGTGCCACTGCCCAGAGACAGGCTGAGGAAGAGGCTGTCCGCCAAGCAGAACAGGCAAGATTGGCTGCTCAGGCAGCTTTGGCCACGGAAAATCAAAGACTTGAGGCTGCCAGAGCCCAAAGACATGCCGAAGAATCACATGCTGCGGCTATTCGTGAACTGGCGTCCCAAGAGCAACGGGCGCTGCAAGAAACCAAGGATGCTCGTGCCAGAGAAGAAAGCCTGATTGCAGAGCTGGCGCTGACAAGGGAGCGTGAGGCTGCTGCAAGGCTCAAAGTCGAGACAGAACGGTCGGAGGCTGCAAATCTTGAGCTTGCCGGGCTGCGACAGCGAGTTGGAGAGCTAGAAAGCGCCATCGATAAGGATAAACAGCAGTCTAGTACCTTGTTGGCTGCTAGAGAAAACGAGTTACAAGCCGCCAAATCTCAAGTTGCCACACGTGAGACAGAGCTGTCTCAGGCCAAAGCGCAAACTTCGGTTCTTGAGCAACGTTTGCTTGAGTTGACAGGCGAGCGCGACCGTTTGGCTGCTAGGGCAAAGGCAGCTGAAACTGACGCGAAGGCGTTGGCCGCTCAAAGTGACAAGGCCTTGTCCGAACTGGCAAAGGCTGAAGAGGCCCAGAAAAAAGCTAAGGCTTTGGAAGAACAGCTTGCCCAACAAAGGGCTGAAAACGCGGCGCTGGTGGCTCGAACTGAACGCATTTCTGCTGACTACGAACAGACCTCTGTTCGCCTCGCTAACGAAGAACGTAAGCTTGCTGAAGTGGAAGCACGAAGGGTAGAAGCTGAAAAACGGTTGTCCATGCTTCGTGGAGAGGTAGATCAATTGCAGAGTCAAGCGGCGGTAGATTCCGGCCGGGTTGCTGCTGAATCAATGGAGACTAAGCGCCTGAGAGAGCAGATTCAAAAATCTGAGGCGGAGTTGGCGGCACTTTCAAACGAGTTGAGCCAGGCTCAGAGTAGAGCTACACGTGATGCTGGCTTGGAATCTCAACTTTCGGCAAAAGAACGGGAAATGTCTGAGCTGAAGGCTTCTTATGAGGCTTCTTTGGACCTGATTCGTGCGGAGGCAGCAACTGCTAGAGCGCAAGAGGCTAGTGCACGCGAAAGGGAAGCTAAAGTGGCTGCAAGAGCGGAAGAGTTGGAAACGACCTCGGCTGAAGCTCAGCGCAGAGCGGCTGGAGCGGAGGCCCGTGCACAGCAGTTGGAACAGGAGTTGGCTCAGGCAAGAAAGGGTGAAAAGCCAGCACCGGCCGCCAAGGCCGCCAAAAAGGCCCCTACCCTGCCCAAAATCAGGTCCATTGAGTTCCATGAATCCAAAAGTGGGCCGGCGGTAATTATTGCAGTTGATAAGGGGGTTCCTTCCAGTTCGGTTGCTGCAGGACAGCGCTCCTATGAAATGACTTTAAAGGGCGTTGAGCTGCCTTCAGAGCTAACCAGAAGGATGGATGTTACAGCGTTTGAATCGGCCGTGTCGTCCGTTAGCGCCTTTACCGCAGATGATGGCTCGGTCAAGATCATTGTTGACCTTGACCGCCCGGTAGGCCAAAACGTGACCAAGGCCGCAGATGGGCTGACTTGGACCTTCAGTGGGGCTGGACCAGCCTCTATGATGGCAGGAACGGCTGCACCACCAAGGCCTACACCAGTTGTTGCTCAGGCAGCTCCCCCTCCTCCGAGCATGGTGCCAGCCGCGGCGGTAACGACTGGTTCTGATGGGACTCCTGAGTACTTGAAGCCATCCATTGTGGCAAAACGTAAGAAATATGTTGGACGCCGCATCAACTTGACGGTGAAAGATGCTGACATCCAAAACGTTTTGACCTTCTTGGCCAGGGAAGGCAAAGTCAACATCGTGACGTCAGAGGATGTTCGTGGAAAAGTCACCTTCCACTTGGATGATGTGCCGTGGGATTTGGCTTTGGACACGGTCTTAAAGGCAAAGGGGCTTGACTATGTGGTTGAGCAAGGCATCTACAGAGTAGCTCCAATCACTGTGATTCAAAAGGAATTTGAGGCTCAGGTTGAAAAACAAAAGCAGCAGCGTGAATTGAAACCTATCATCGTTAGGTTGATTCCTATCAATTATGGTGATGCCAAGGAGATGAGCGCTAGGATTAATTCAATCTTGTCTCCAAGAGGTTCTGTTGAGGTAGACACCAGGACCAACACGCTGATTGTTAAAGATACCGAGGACTTCCTGGTCGCAGCGGAAGATTTGGTCAATAGGCTTGACCAGCAAACACCTCAGATTTTGATTGAGGCTAGAATCGTTGAGGCTCGAACCAGCTTCAAGGAAGACATTGGTATCCAGTGGGGTGGCCGCTATGCCATGGCTACAGCCCTTGGCAACGAAACTGGCTTGGTGTTCCCGAGCAGCATCGGACTTGCTGGTGGCGTCGAGCCCACTGCAGTTGGTGGCCTGATGACAGACAGCCCAAACTGGGTGGTCAACCTGCCAGCCGCAGTCGGCCAAGGGACTGGTGGAGCCTTGGGCATTCAGCTTGGGTCAATTGGAGGCGCAGGCAACCTTACCCTCAGGTTGTCGGCAGCGGAAGAAAACGGTGATGTAAAGATTATTTCTTCGCCCAGAATTTCGACTTTGGATAACACCAAGGCAACTATCAGCCAGGGCGTTTCAATCCCAATAAGCGTCGTTTCTGCTGCTGGTGTTAACACCCAGTTCTTCTCGGCTGACCTGAAATTGGACGTGCTGCCGCACGTAACCAGGGATGGCCACATTGCCCTTAAGATTGATATCTCGAAGAATGAGCCTGACTTCGGAAACGTTGCGGCTAATGGCAACCCAACGATTTCCAAGAAGGAAGCCCATACCGAGCTGTTGATCCGCGACGGGGATACCACTGTGATCGGCGGTATCTACACTAGACAAACATCAAAGTCGTATAAAAAGATACCATTGTTAGGTGACATACCGGTCCTGGGCTGGTTGTTTAAGTCCAGAACCCGCTCAGATGATCGGTCGGAATTGTTAATCTTTATTACTCCCAAGATCGTAAACAGGGAGGTGTCGCTATGACAACACATTTTACAAAATTGCTAGTTTCATTGGCGATGCTGATGACCCCCTTGATGTTGCAGTGCTCGGCTGAAAACCCGCAGGCCCTGATGATCATGGAAGCGACAGCGATGACGCAACAGACTCAGTGTCAGCTTCGAGCTGATGCTCCAGCGCAATTTATCCGCCCTTATGGTGTTTTGGACCTTTCGCTAACTAATCAGTATTACCTGTTCCCAACTGTCAAAAATATGATGGTCGAGCTGGAAACTGTTATAGGTGAGGGGCCTGACAGCTTAATTACGGAAAATCACGTTTTGAGCATCAAGGCAGCTGAAATCAGAGTCGACATGGGTGAATTCCAGCCGGTTTCCTCTGACACGAACAAGGTCAAGCAGATTGCCACTCAGTACATGTTTGACGGTGTTCGTATGGTCGTGCCAGGGTCCATTGAACCAGGACAAATTACGACTTTGGGCTTGCAAGTTGTTAGACCAGAGTTGGGTAACATACTGCAAAGCAAAATGGAAAACCTGGTTAAGAAAAGTGGCGTGAAATACCCGGCAGTCTGGATTCACGCGTATGTCAGTGTTGAAGCAGAGGCCCAAAACAGAACGCGAGTAGTTTCAAATACTTTTGCATTCCCAATCATGTTGTGCTGGGGATGCCTAGTTCAGCCTTTCTTCAGTGACACTGCCACTCAACTACCGTGTTATATCGGTCAAGATGAATCCATTCCATGCGCCATGTGTCAACATCACGCTAGGTTCCCTGAAGATTGCCCAGTATGTTACACAGGCGAAGAACCGCGGCCTTAGCCTCAATAGCCCAATCCACATTAGCTTGCTGGAATCATGGCTAGGTTTTGGCAGTCGACTAGCAACTATGCTGATGTTTCTAGGATTGTTTTGGGGCTATTTTGGGGCTATTAATGTTGACAGGACTTGCCTAGTTTGCCAGAATCGTCGGAACTTCTGGATCGTGGAGGTACGAATGCAGAACCTTAAGTGGCTTCCAATGCTGGCTGTTGTGCTGGTGGCTCAAAGTGCCGTGGCCCAGTCGACTGTGGACGATTACGATGTGTGGGTTGGTCGTGAGGCTTTGATTTCCGTTGCTCAAGGGCAGGCTCGAAAGACAGATCCGCTGTCAGCACCAGCCTACCTGTTTGTGGAGGCCCCCACCGCTGAGTCTACTGTAATTATCCAGAATATGATGGAGTTTAAGGGTCAAGCTTTTGTCAAAATTCGTGACACCAGGATGGTCAGAGTTACAGTTACTGCGCCTGGCATGAAGACGGTTGATGGATACCTGGAACTGACCGAGGACGAAGTTGTCAAATTCAAGGTTGCATATACCAAGCCTGAAACTGGTCCGCGAGGGCGGGTTTCCTTGGTCACAACCCCAATCGGGGCGCAGGTGTACTTGGCTGGACAGCCAGTTGGGCAGACTCCTTTGACGCTGCACAATTTGGCTCCTGGAATGCACCAGATGGCAATGACTTTTGGAAACTGGACTTGGCAGGAAAACGTTGCGGTTGCTGGTGGCAAGACAAAGTTGATCGAGATTGAAGTTGGAGCTGCTTCTAGTCCAGCGCCAAGGGCCGCGGCTCCAGCACCTGTGGTCAGGACACCCCCACCTCCAGCACCTGCGCCTGTTGTTGTTGCGCCTCCGCCAGCACCAGTAGTCGTGGCCCCACCGCCGCCGGCTCCTGTTGTTGTGGCACCACCGCCGGCGCCGGCCCCAGAGCCTGAGCCTGCACCAGCCCCTGCAAGGAGAGTCAAGGGTGCGGATTGCGAAAAGGTGTGCTCCAAGTTCGTCCAAGCGGTTGACTCCGCAGGAATGAGAGACCCGATAAAGACTCTGTGTCACCGACGCTGTGATGCTGGCGACATTGAGTTTTCAAAATGTGCATGGCAGGCCAAGTCAATGGCTGATGTTCAAAGATGTGGAGCCCTTCCTGAAGTTAACTAAGTATCTTTGAATTCCTTCCCCGTGTTTCAGGTAAATTTAGGTTAGACTATCTCGCGGCAACTAGGGTGTTGTGGATTATGAGGTTGTTGGTCGCTTGTTCGGTAATTTTCATCATTGGCTGTGGTGGGTCTTCTTATGTAAACGACACCACCGGCAAAGTCGATGCCAACGATTTGGGTGGCAAAGTCGATGGAATTGATGTCGTTTCCGACCAAGACGGCGTCGATGCCATGGACGATGACGGCCCGGATGATACTGGAGATGGCTTTATTGATGGCGACGACCAGGGCGACGTTCAGGGCGACGTTCAGGGCGACGACCAGGGCGACGTTCAGGGCGACGTTCACAAAGACGCCACTGATGCTAGCGACGAACTAGACATAGCACCTGATGAAGACACTGGGACGGATACTACCGACGTTTTGGAGCTTCCAGAAGAGGTTCAAACTGATGTTGTCATTGACTGTGAGCTAGACACCGACTGTCCACATGGGCAGTTTTGTTATCAAACGTGGTGTCGTGACTGGAACTGTCAACCAAATGAGCTGTTTTGCTTGGGTGTCCAACTGGTGTTGTGTAACGAACGTGGAAGCGGGGCCAATTTGGTGGAAACGTGCCCTGCGCCTTGGGACCCTTGCTACATTGATGGGCGCGGCTGCGAAAACGGAGCGTGTCTGCCAGCTACTGCCGTTGATTGTGATGACAATAATCCTTGCACTACGGACCGATGTGATCAGGAACTAGGTTGTGTGAATACTCCAAATATGAATCCTTGCGATGACGGCAATATCTGTACGATTGATGATCGTTGTACTGATGGCAAATGCCAGGGTGGCGCCACTTTGCCTTGTGATGACAATAACCCTTGTACAGCCGACTATTGTTCATCACTGCATGGTTGTATGCATACTCCGGTTGAGGGCTCATGTGATGACCTTGATCCGTGTACCGTTTGGGACCAGTGCAGAGAAGGAAAATGTGCTGGGACCTTGGCTAATTGTGACGACGAAGACCCGTGTACACTTGATACTTGTGCCAACGGTGTCTGCCAAAACATCCCAATTCCAGGCTGTGGAACATGTGCCTTTGATAGCAGTTGTGATGATGGAAATGATTGCACAATAGACAAATGTGAGGATGGAAGCTGCAGTTACTATCTGGCCCCGGGATGCTGTTCAAGTGACAGCGACTGTGACGACGCAGACCCTTGCACCTTGGAGATTTGTGATGGCGCACCGTTTGGCAAGTGCGTCTTTAGTGCGGCAGACGACTGCTGTGAGGGTCAGGTAATAAACCATTCATTTGCCGATGGGTTGGGGGATTTCCAATTATCCGTACTGGACGAGGGTGTGGGCTGGCAATTGGCAACTGCGCCTGATGATACTGTCGCCCTTTACTATGGCAATACAGTTTCAGGCAATTATGACAACGGGTTGCGCAACCTAGGGAGCGCCTTTAGTCCTTTGATTGTGCTGCCGACCAAAGTAGATTCGACCTTTACATTCCGGGTGTGGATGGATGTTGAGCAGGTGCCTGGGTCTGACGTCCTTACTGTAAATGCGAAAACACACGCTGGTTCTGTGAAACTTTGGGAAAAGCCGGGCGGATTTGCGATGGGCGCTTGGCAAACAATCAGCGTTGATTTAAGTGCGCTTGGCGGTAAAGCAATAATCCTGGAGTTTCACTTTGATTCCGTAGATGAAGTTGCAAATGAAGGTCATGGAGTCTTTATTAAGGATCTGGCTATTACAAGTGATTGCATGCAGCGTACTTGTGAAATCACCTCGGACTGCGTTTCGTTGGGATATGAGGGCGACTGTGTGGCTGGGCTGTGCAACTTTGAGTCGATTTTGCAGGTAAAGACAGTTTTTGGGATTGGCATTTTTGCAGATGCGTTGGGGGTGCCAAGTTCCATCGTGTTGGCGCCGGATGGGCAGCGAGTTTTTGTAAGTGATAAACAAAGACATCGGGTGGCTGTATACAACAGGCAGGCAAAGCTTCTTTACACGTTTGGGGCTAGTGGGACCAATGTTGGCCAAATGAATCAGCCGAGGGGGCTAGTAATAAACAATGATCGACTGTTTGTGGCTGATACTGGTAATCATCGGATCCAAGTTTTTAGCTTGTCAGGTGTTTTGATGTGGACTTTTGGGTCGGTTGGGACAGAGAGGAGTCAGTTTACTCAGCCTAAGGCAGTGGCTACGTCTCCTGATGAAGAGTTAATTTACGTGGCTGATACTGGGAACCATAGGATTCAGGTCTTTAATAGGTATGGGGTGTATAGATTTGCGTTTGGTAGCTACGGTAAAGAGGTTGGACAATTTAGGTCACCTTCGTGTGTAGCTGCTGGGGTAAATGGGGATATCTATGTGTGTGATACTCAAAATAATCGCATCCAGGTGTTTTATCCGAATGGAACATTTAAATCGGTGATTGGGGCTGGGGAGTTGAGCCAGCCATATGGTTTGGTTTTGCTTCCGGATGATACATTAGTTGTGGTGAGTAGTTACGCGCATCAGGTTGTTTGGATTAGTTCTGATAATGCCGTGTTAAGTAGATTTGGCGTCTATGGGAGTAAAGATGGTCAATTCGCCTATCCCTTGGGCATAGCAAGCTATGAAGATAGCCTTTTTGTGGCGGACGCCAACAACGCCAGGGTCGTCGAGTTGGTCAGAGGGCCACTGCAATGATCCTGGTCCTGGTGCTGGCCCCTGGACCTGCCCCCCGCCTCCCTGCCCCCGCCCCTGTCCCTGTCCCTGTCCCTGTCCCTGCTAATTTGTCTGATCTGGCTCCTGACTGTTCGTTCTTTTTTGGCGTTTGATCTCTTCGTTACAGTTATAAAACATGTCCGGGGGCATCCTTCCGGGAGCCAGCTCGCCGTGCCATCCCAACGGTCACTTTAGCAACGCCCGAGCCGGCGCATGGTCGCAAAAGTGACC
>Ga0208040_1001721_pt1 | contig 20910 bp, 22 predicted proteins | sample AD_UKC083_MetaG_FD_184431 | JGI IMG/M metagenome (GOLD analysis project Ga0208040, IMG submission 184431) | Active sludge microbial communities of municipal wastewater-treating anaerobic digesters from USA - AD_UKC083_MetaG (SPAdes) (version 2) | ecosystem: Engineered > Bioreactor > Anaerobic >...
CTGAGTTGACAGTTGCAGTACTTGTTTTACCAGAACCAGATTTGACAATAAGAATATACCTGATGAGGCAGTAGACTCAGTAACTGGTGGCAGCGGCTTTATATGTTCTAGTTGTAATAACTGTCAAAAAGTATTTAGTATTTCTGAACCCGAAATTTATCGTTTGGTTTGTAATTCATTGTCCGGTGGCAGTTGTTCCAGTTGTGAATTATATGGTGTTAATCGCAACAATTATGATGGTCGGCTTTTGGGTTGGGCTTGGAATGGAGACGCTGATCGGGTTAAGGGCGCCGGTTGGGTGAATTTTCATCCGTTATTTGGTCAGTCGTTTATTGTTTATCCGTGGCTGGAAACCAAATATGGCTCTATTTATTCCACTAGAGCCGTCAGGCAGAAAGCCGGTTCAGAAAATTATAATGCCACTTATTGTATTTATGCGGAAAGTATTAATTTGAATATTAAGAGTGATAATTGCCAAAGCCCGGTCGTACCTGGTTTGAATGTTGGTTTTCCCGCCGGCGCTACCAATGTCTACCGTAATGCTCTGGGCAAAGTTGATGTGCAGGGTTTAATTACCGAGGATTCTTCAATCGGAGCTGATAAGAATAAATATGGTCATGAGATTCAAATCATTACAGAGCCAAGTTGGTTGAATGAAGAGGTTATTTTGGCCGGCAAAGTTTATTATCGCGATGGTGATTTAACTGTCAGTAATTTGACATTTAATAACGCTCTTCAGGAGGGTGAAAAAGGTAATGGTGTCGTGGTGGTTAATGGCGATTTGCTTATTAATGGTAATATTAATTACGGCACCGGCTCCATAATGAGCCCCAAGCAATTAGCGTCGGTCGCTTGGTTAGTCAAGGGTGATGTTATTGTTGATCCATTAGTGTCAAAAATCGCCGGCGCCATGATTATCTTGGGTCAAGAAGCTGGGGCCAGCTGCCTTTATGAAGGCGGAGCAACTTGTGATAGCCCGGTTGATTATCCGGAATATGTTCAAAACCATTATGGTATTTTTTTCTCCGGCGCTAGCAACAATCCTTTGACTGTGATTGGTCTAGTAGTGGCTCGGGCCTTTGATTTTGACCGCACTTATGCTGATTTGCAAATCGGCTCCGAACAAATTATTTATGACGGTCGGCTGTCTGCCAATCCGCCGCCGGGCCTGGAAGGCTTTGTTGAGGGTCTGCCGGTCATCAGGGACTTATTAATTAATTGAAAATAGGTTATAATAATAGAATAGAAAAAGTTATGGGAATGTTTTCCAGCAAAAATAATTATTTGGGTATAGATATTGGCACCTCTTCTATTAAAGTGGTTGAGTTGGCCAATGTTAATGGCCGGCCCAAGTTGGTCACTTATGGTTTTACTGAAAAGAAAATGGATAAGTGGGATGGCAAAGGCGATTTGGCCAATGTTGACGGCCTGCATCAATTATTAATTGAGGTTTGTCAACAGGCCAATGTTTCTGCTAATAAAGTAATCGGCGCCTTGCCTAATTTTTCGGTGTTTACTTCCATTCTTAATTTACCGGCGATGAGTAAGAAGGAGTTGGAATCGGCGATTAGCTGGGAGGCCAAAAAAATTATCCCCATTCCTCTAGAAAATATTATTTTGGATTGGAAGATTATTGACGAGCAGAGTGATGGCTCAGCTGGCGATAAAGCAGCTACTCAGCAACAGGTCCGCTCTTTGAAAAAGATTTTTTCCAAACCCCAGAAAAATTTGAAAATTTTATTGACTGGTGCCAGTAAAACTTTAGTTAAACGATATATTGATGTCTTTAATCGGGCCGGTTTGAATTTATTGAGTCTGGAAACAGAAAGTTTTGCTTTGATTCGTTCACTGATTGGCAACGATAAATCAATTATTATGTTGGTTGATTTGGGTGCTTCTACTTCTAGTATTACGGTAGTGGAAAAGGGCGTGCCAGTATTAAGTCGGAGCATTGAAATCGGTGGGATGATGATTACCCGTTCCATTTCCACCAGCTTAAATGTCAATTTAGAGCGGGCCGAGCAGTTCAAGCAGGATATGTCTTTGGATGTCGCTTCGGCCAGCAATTCTCTGCCTCAGACAGTGGAACGATCTTTTGCCTCGGTTCTAAATGAGGCTAAATATACGGTTAATATGTATCAAGAACAGAACAACAAAAAGATTGAGAAAATTGTTTTGACTGGTGGCACGGCGCTTTTGGGTAATTTGGCCGGTTATTTATCGCGGATTTTAAATATTAATACTTATGTTGGCGACCCATGGGCGCGAGTAATTTTTCCCACCGAGCTTAAGCCGATTTTGGATCGATTGGGTCCGAGATTTTCCGTCGCCATTGGTTTGGCAATGAGGAATATTGAATAATTATTATGGAAAAAATAAATTTATTGCCTGAAGATTTTCGGCAAAAAGATACTAAAGACCAGCAAAAAATCGCCAAGCGGCCGAAAATTTTTGAGGTGCAATTTTCCGGGCCGCCGGCCAGTCAACGGCCGGATTTAACTAGTGATAAGCCGCGCCAATCATGGTGGCAAAGGGTTTTCGGCTCCGGCCCGGCTAAACTGTCAAAAGCCAATCAAGGGAGCAAGCAGAAGCCGGTTAGCGCTAGTATAGACATTAAAACGCCTCGAGTTGAAAAAATTAATTTAAAGAAATCCGCCAAACCGGCCAAAGCCGGCCGGCCGAAATTCTCTTGGGCCAATATTTTTGGTCGGGCCAATTTACCGACGATTGCCCGAGAGCCTAAGTCACTGGCCAATCATCCTCCGCTTCAAGCGGCAAATAAAACTGAGTCGTCTTCGGCTGGTAGATTGATCTGGAAAGAAGACAAATTGCCAGTTGCGCCGACTGTTGTGCCTCCGCCGGCTGAGCCGATGGTTAAAAATTCTCCTCCTGTCCTGGGTTCAGTTAAGCCGTCAGCCAAAGTTGACAAACAGGCGACAGGGCGGTTTTATCGTTCCCGGCCGCCTCGGTTCAGTAAGCCGGAACAACAAAAAACCAAGCATCGTCAAGCTGCTTCGTCGGGAAAAATTGGTTTTGACATTAATTTAATTCCCGAGGAGCTAGTTTCCATTAAATATTACAGTATTCGGTGGCAGGTGTTTATTATCTTTTTGGCAGTGACCTTGCCCTGTCTGGTGATTTATGGTTTTTATTTTATCATTAATGGCGAACAAGCCAAGATAAACAATAAAATAAATGCTTATCATCAAGAGTTGGCCGCTATGCGTGAGGATTTAAGCGTTTATAAAGAAAAACAAAATCAAAATATTAGTTTACAGCGAAAATTATTGGCCTTGAGCTGGGTATTGAAAGAAAAAATTTATTGGTCCAATTTTTTCAACTTATTGGAGAAGCATACCTTAGACGGTGTTTATTACCGCACTTTAGCCGCTGATACCTCGGGTGATTTTGTTTTGCCGGCGGTGGCCGATAGTTATCAAACCATGGCGGAGCAAATTGTCGCCCTGGAACAGGCCCCGGATTTTGTCAAAACCGTTAAAGTGGACGGCGCGCGGCTGATGTCGAGCGCCAAAGCGGGGGTAGTCGGCGTGATGTTTGATCTGAAAATTTCTCTCTCGGATGATATCTTGAAGAAACAACAACCATAATTATTTATGCCTAAACCAAAAAACAAGAACTTGCCGTTCAAAAATAAACTCGAACGCATTCGCAAAGAAATAGCGGCATTTATCAATCAATTTTTTGCTCCGATTGTCTTTTTATTAGTGGTAGTGATTTTGGTCGGCGGTTATTTTTTTATTATTCGGGTCCAATATGCCAACCTGGTTAAAAGTCGCGATGTTGATTTGACCGGTCTGGAAAAAGAAATCACCAAATTAAATCAAGAGTTGGTTTTATTCTCTCAATATGTTAAAGAAGATGTTGGTTTTACCGACAAAGACCGCGAGTTATTAAGCCGAGCGCTGCCGGATAAATTTGATTTTCCGTCAATCGTCGTTCAGTTCACCGCCTTGGCCCAAAAATATGATGTGGAAGTGTTATCGATCAATATTAAGGAGAATCTGAAAGATGAGGCATATTGGCCGCAAAATCCGGCCCTCAAAAAAGTCAATATTAATGTGGGGGTGTTTGTGGAAAATTATGATAAGTGGCGGCGCTTTATTAAGGCGCTGGAATCAAGCGTGATGGTTTTTGATGTCCAGTCGATTAATTTCAGCAGCGCTTCCAATTATTCCCTTGATGTGGCTGCTTATTATTATCAACCTTAGCCTAAACTAATCATTATGCTAAAACAAGATAAGGTGACGATGTATTTTATTCTGATTATTGTCAGTGTGATTTGTTTTGGTTTTATTTATTGGAATTTTATCGGCATTAATCGGATTTTAAATAATCTTGAAAATCGGATTGATAATATTGCCCAGATTAAGGAGGGAAACATTAAGGAAATTCGACAAGCCAAGCAGAATATAGTGGCTGAGTTGGATTTACTGGATTCGCCCCACGGCGCCTGGCCGATTATTGGGGTGGAGTTGAGCGCCAATCGCGGCAATCCTTTTGCTGAGCGTCAGTAAAACACCAGTTAAAACAAAAATTTATGCCGATAAAAAGATCGGATGAAAAAATAAAACAGTATTTATTGGAGAAGAACCTTGTTCCGCCGAATAAGATCGAGGTTGTGGCTGAGCGGATGTTAAAGAGCGGCCGGACGATTGAGCAGGAATTGATTAAGGAAAAAATTTTTTCGCCTCAGCAATTCAATGAGCTCAAGGCGGTTGTGTTTGGTTTGCCGGCGATGGATTTGTCGGAAATAGAAATTGACCCTAAAGTGCTCAATTTGATTCCGCAGAAAGTGGCGCAAAATTATCAAGTGGTGATTTTTGGCAAGACCGACGACAATATCATTAAAGTCGGAATGGTCAACCCCGATGATTTTAAGGCTCATGAAGCGATTAATTTTTTGGCCAGTCAAAATGGCTTGGTGGCCAATTATTATTCGGTTTCGGAAGATGATTTTTTGAATATGATGAATCGCTATAGTGGTTTTAAGAAGGAAATCGGTAAGGCAATGGAATCGGCTAAATTGAAGTTTGATAAACGAACAGAGTCATTAAAAGTCAGCGGCGCCGGTGAAGAGGATCTAGAAGAGGTGATTAAGACGGCGCCGGTAGCAAAAATTGTTTCCGTGATTATTAAGCACGCCATGGAAGGCGGCGCTTCCGATATTCACATTGAGCCGGGTCGGACCGAAGGTCGGGTGCGCTATCGGATTGATGGGGTATTACATAGTTCCTTGACTTTGCCCAATTATTTGTATGATGCGGTAGTCTCTCGCATTAAAGTATTGTCCAATTTAAAATTGGACGAAACCAGAAAGCCCCAAGATGGCCGAATCCGGGTTCAAATGGACAATCAGGAGGCGGATTTGCGTATTTCCGTCTTACCGACCCTCGACCAAGAAAAGGTGGTGATGAGGGTTTTGGACACCTCTACCGGTTTGCCCAGTTTAGCCGAACTTGGTTTTGAGCCTTATCATATCGAAATTATTGAGCGCAATATCAAGAAACCGCACGGCTTGTTCCTCTTGACCGGTCCGACCGGTTCCGGTAAGACCACCACCCTGTATTCTGTGTTGACGATGCTCAATTCCGACGAGGTCAATATTTCCACCTTGGAAGACCCAATTGAATATTATCTGAATGGTATTAATCAATCACAGGTCAATTCCGATGTTGGTTTTACTTTTGCTTCCGGCCTGCGGGCCTTATTGCGTCAGGACCCCAATATTATGATGGTCGGTGAAATTCGTGATAGCGAGACCGCCGAATTGGCTATTCATGCCAGCTTGACTGGTCATTTGGTTTTTTCCACTTTACACACCAATGATGCCTGGGGCTCCATTCCCCGGATGATTGATATGAAAGCGGAGCCCTTTTTGTTATCTTCCACCCTAAATGTGGTCATGGCTCAACGGCTGGTCAGGAAAGTTTGTCCGGAATGCAAACAGGAAACCAAATTATCGCCCAAGGTTCAGGCCGAAGTTCAGGCGCAATTATCAAAAATACCGGATATTTTTTTGGCCAATAAAGACGTCAGCAAAATTAAATTTTTTCATGGCGTTGGTTGCGCCGATTGTAGCAATACCGGCTATACGGGTCGAACCGTGGTCGCGGAAATTTTGGAAATCAGTCAGGGCTTGCGCGATTTGATTGCTCGGGATTTCAGTTATCAGGAGGTGCAAGAAGAGTTTAAAAAACAAAATTATATTACTTTACTCCAAGATGGTTTACTAAAAGCCACCCGAGGGATTACCAGTGTTGAGGAGGTGATTCGGGTTTCCAAAGAATAAAATAATTTAATATAAATAAAACAAAAATAATTTGTTAAACTTATGGCCAAAAAAGATCAGCAAATAAAACTTGTCATTGTGGAAGATGATATTTTTCTCGCCGATTTGTATCGGACCAAATTTGAATTGGAGGGGATGTCAGTATTGGTTGCCTATGATGGTGAAAAAGGCATGGAATTAATAGAAAAAAATATTCCGGACATCGTCTTATTGGATTTAATTTTGCCTAAAATGAGCGGCTTTTTAGTGTTAGAAAAAATGAAGACCACCAAGAAATTGAAGGATATTCCGGTTATTTTATTGACTAATTTGAGCCAAAAAGCCGATGTAGAAAAGGGGCTCAAAATGGGCGCTGACGATTACCTGATTAAAGCGCATTTTATGCCCTCGGAAGTGGTCAATAAGATAAAAGAAAAGGTGAAGGCGTAGCCGGTTAGTTGTTTTGTTGTATTGGCAAGTTTATTTTTGTAATTTGATATTTTGAATTTGTAATTTATTATTTTTTATGGCTGTCTCCCAGTCTTTACAAATCAAAAATATTTTGGCAGAAGCCATATCTCAAGGCGCTGCTGATTTGCATTTTTCCGTCGGTAATGCCCCAGCGATGCGATTAGGCGGTAATTTGGTGGAAATGGCTGACCGAGCGATTATCACCCAGGAGTTTATGGAGGATTTTATTGGCATCTTGCTTAGTGAGGAACAACGGAAAAAATTAGAAGACCGACGGGAGCTTATCATTACTTTTGATTTTGACCGTAATTTGCGGTTTAAGATTAATATTTTTTATCAGCGGAGCTTTTTATCAGCGACTTTGCGGTACATACCGGCCAAAGTGCCGACCATTAGCGCCTTGGGGCTTAGTCCGATTGTTAAACAACTGGCCGCTTTGGATAGAGGGCTGATTATTGTTTCGGGGCCGTTTGGTTCGGGTCGATCGACTACGGCGGCGGCGATTATTGAAGAAATCAATCAAACCCGGAAAAAATATATTATCACCATTGAAGATCCGATTGAATATGTTTTTAACAATAGCCAGAGTATTATTGAACAGCGGCAAATTGGACAGGATACTCGGTCTTTTGTTGATGCTCTGGGCTATTTTGAAGAGGAAAATGGGGATGTGCTATTTGTGGAAGAAATGGAGGATATCACAGTGATTCCTTTGGTGTTGGAAATTGCCCGTGGTGGTTCGTTAGTGATTAGCTCGCTCAGCGCCGCTTCAGCTTCCAACACGGTGGCGCGCATTCTGGATTCTTTTCAGAGTTTTGACCAGGAGCGGATCAGGAATTTGTTGGCCACCGCCCTTAAGGCAGTCATTTGCCAGCGCCTCTTGCCCAAAATCGGCGGCGGGTCAGTGGTGGTTCAGGAAATTATGACGGTCAATAGCGCCATTCAGTCTATTATTAGTAGCGGCAACTATACTCAGATTGACGATATTATCAGAACGTCGCGGAGCGAGGGGATGGCTCCCTTTGATCAGGAATTGGCCCAATTGGTCCGCGACCGGATTATTACTCGTGAGGAAGCGCTCAACAATGCGGCCGATAAAAGTAGAATGGAAGAGTGGATCAAGTAAATTGCTAAATTTAATATTAATTTGTAAGTTGCTTTTTTTAGGATTAATTTAATCAGTTATTAAATATTCTGAAATTATTATCTTGTTATCTTGTTTTTGTCGTTATTACATAGGCAGTATTGGCCAGTTTAATAATCCACCCCACCTGCCTGCCGGTAGGCAGGGGCGAATAAATTCGCCACGGCGGGCCGTTTAATTATTTTATATTATGTCAATTTTTGTTTACAAAGCCAGAAATAAGCGCGGACAATTGGTGGAGGGGGCAGTGGAAGCCGCTAGTGAAGAGGTGGTGGCTAACCTGCTTAATGACAAGGCATTGACCATTATCAATATTGAAAAGCGCGATACTTTGGGTTTGCATCGTTATCGGCTGACTTTTTTGCGCAGTGTCAAATCCAAGCAGTTGGTGGTTTTTTTTCGTCAGTTTTCAGTGATGGTTCAGGCCAATTTGCCTATTATCAAATCTTTGCGTATTCTTATAAAACAGACGGAAAACAAACGCCTCAAAGAGGCGATTGTCGGCATCACCGGCGAGATTGAGGGCGGCGCCCGGCTGTCTGACGCTATGGCCAATTATCCGGAGATTTTCTCTGATTTTTTTGTCAATTTAATAAAATCCGGCGAAACTTCAGGCCGCTTGGCCGAAGTGATGGAATATATCGCCGAACAGCAGGAAAAGGATTATGAGCTCCAGTCGCAAATTAAAGGAGCGATGATTTATCCGGCTTTTATTTTATCCGGTTTGGTGATTGTCGCTTTTGTGGTGATGACCTTTGTTATTCCCCAGATCACCGGCATTCTGCTTGATTCCGGCGTTACCTTGCCTTTGACTACTCGGATACTGATTGGCACATCTGATTTTTTGCGCAATTGGTGGTGGCAGATGATTTTGGTAGCGGTGGCTTTGATTGTAATTTCAAGCATTGGTCTTAATACTCGGCGAGGCAAATTTTTTATCGACCGGTTAGAATTGAAAATTCCTATTTTCGGCCCGATTTTCAAAGATATTTATGTGGTGCGTATCACCCGGAGCTTTCACACCCTGCTTAAGGGAGGCGTGCCAGTGGCGCAATCTTTGGTGGTGGTCAAACAGGTAGTGGGCAATCAGGTTTATGAGAATATTTTAGCAGAAACAATTCGGCAGGTGGATGAGGGTAATTCTATTGTTGATTCTTTGATTGATAAAAAAGAAATGCCGATCATGGTTTCCCAAATGATTAGTGTCGGCGAGGAGAGTGGCAGCTTGGAGCGAGTATTGGAGGAATTGTCCAAATTTTACAGCCGGGAAATTGATAATTATGTTCGCAATTTGTCGGTCTTAATTGAGCCGGTGATAATGGTTTTTTTGGGCGTGGCTGTCGGCGTGTTTGTGGCGGCGGTAATTATGCCGATGTGGCAATTATCCGCGTCTTTTTAAAATAGAAATTGTTAAATTATTATATTGGATGCAATTTCCAATTTTCAATTTAATCCGCCCAACCTGCCTGCCGGTAGGCAGGGGCGAATTGCTATATCATTAAATGTCAAGGCATTTCGAGTTCCGAGTTCCGGATTACGAGTTACGAGTTCTGTTACCTGTTACCAGTTACTCATTACTGATTATTTTCTGACTTTCTGACTTTATTCTATTTTTATGCTATAATTAAATAAATAGCTTGTGGATAATAATTTTTAAGCTTAAAGGTCGGAATTGTTATTCTCAGCCAATAGTTTTCCTCCACTCGAGTGGAAAAAAATAATTAATTTTTAATTAATCTAAGGTAAAATTATGAATAGAAAAGGTTTTACTTTAATTGAGTTGTTGATCGTTATTGCCATTATCGGCATTTTGTCTTCTTTGGCGATTGTATCATTGAGTAGCGCCAGAGATAAAGCCAAAGACGCCCAAATAAAGAGTGACTTGTCCCAATTTCGGACATATATGACTATCACTTATTCTAATGGTGAATTTGATAATGCTACTCCTGGTCTAGATCAGTCTACCAATGAGTTTTCTTTGGTATCACCGGCATTATCCCATCCTGATTCAAGTATGGATTATGCGATAGTGATTGGTCCCGATGAAAATGGCACTGCCAATAGGCGTTGGGCTGCTTATGCGCCTCTACTTGATCCGGCTGGTGAGTATTTTTGCGCTGATTCCGCCGGTACTGCTTTTCAGACTAATACTCTGCCAACAGCAGAATCACCGGTTTGCCCGATTCCAACTTCAACCCCTTAATGTCTTTCTTATAAAACCCTGTTTCGTCTTGGTGTATTGCCAGCGAAGCGGGGTTTTTGATTTGGTTTTTTTTTGGTATAATATAATCAGTCAATCTAAATAATACCAGCCAAATTTATGCTCCAGCGGACCAAATTCAAATTAACGATTTACGCCGTTTTACTAGTGATTTTTTTGTCGCTGTTGATTTGGCTGGCTTTTTTCAATACGGCGCAAAGCCGTGATTATAAGCGCCTGGCTGATATGCGTTTGGCCCAGGCCGAGCTGATGGATTATTTCTTGCAGTTTAATACTTTTGTCGTTGACGAATGTCAAACAGGCTCATTATTGAATTTTTGCCAAGGTAGAGACGGCTATGGCAGTGATTTATCAGCTATAATTGACCCGGTCAATGAAGGCGATTTTCAGTATGTTGTCAGCGATTTGTCGGCCGACAATTTTCGGATTGATTTTTCTTTAGAAGTTGGCGCCGGCGGACTACCGGCCGGCAATTACGCTCTGACTGCCGCCGGCTTCGGCCAAGCAACAGGGGAAGAATAGAGACCGTTAAATAAATCCCCCCTTGGGGGATAGTGGGAAGAACAGAGGCTGTTAAATAAATTCCCTCCCCTTGTTTGAAGGGGAGGGTAGGGAGGGGTCATGAATCAAATTTTTAATAAAAAAGCCAGGACATCTATCAGGAAGTTATTGCGAAATAATATTCCGCAATCAGAAAGAATATTGTGGAAAAAATTAAAAGGAAAACAAATAAATGGTTATAAATTTAGGAGACAATATGGGATAGGAAGATATGTAGTTGATTTTTATTGTCCAAGACTTGGTCTGGTTATTGAGATAGACGGAGCTGATCATTTTTTTGACGACAAAAGTGCTAAATATGATATTCAAAGACAGAAATATATAGAATCATTGGGTTTAAAAATTTTGCGGTTTACTAATACTGATATTTGTAATGAGTTGAATAATGTTTTGGATGTTATTTATTTTCACCTCCCCCTGCCCCCTCCTCCAGACCAGGAGGGGGAAGAAAGGGAAACTCCTCCAGACCGGGAGAGGAAGAAATAGGAAAGGCAGGGATTTGTTAAATAAATTCCCCTTGGGGGATAGTGGGAAGAACAGAGGCTGTTAAATAAATTCCCTCCCCTTGGGGGATAGTGGGAAGAACAGAGGCTGTTAAATAAATTCCCTCCCCTTGGGGGATAGTGGGAAGAACAGAGGCTGTTAAATAAATTCCCTCCCCTTGTTTGAAGGGGAGGGTAGGGAGGGGTGAGAAAATAATAATTTAAAAGTCAAAAATGGAAACTGGAAACTGGAAAATATAAATAATTAATAATTAGTAACCGGTAATGGGTAACGGAACTCGTAACTCGAAATGCACTAGTCTTCAATAATATAACAATTAAACAATCCGCCGAGTCGGACAATTTAACAATTATCATAATAACAATCCGTATTGAAGTATTTGAAAATTCATTGTAAATTTAAAATTAAAAATTCATCATCTTTCTATGTCATTTTTTTTAATTTTTGTCTTGGGCGCGATTGTCGGCAGTTTTCTTAATGTGGTGATTTTGCGTTTAAAGTCCGGCGAAAAGATTTCCGGTTGGCGTTCTCATTGTCCCCATTGCCGACATGATTTGTCGCCTTTGGATCTGATTCCGGTTATCAGTTTTTTTCTCCGTCGCGGCCGTTGCCGCTATTGCCGCAAAAACATTTCCTGGCAATATCCGCTGGTGGAATTGGCCACCGCCTTATTGTTTGTCGGTTTTTTCTGGTTCAATTTAGAGCGGTTTGATTGTATCGACGCTTGGACCTGTTTGTTTCCTTTGGCTGTTAATTGGCAACTAATCGCGGCGCTTCTTCGCGACTGGGTGTTTGTCTCTGTTTTACTGGTGATTTTTGTTTATGATTTGCGGTGGTATTTGATTTTGGATCGGGTGACTGTGCCGGCAATGATTGTTGCCGTTTTGGCCAATTTGATTCTGGGGCTGAGCTGGCCGAGCCTGCTATGTGGCGCTCTTATTGGCGGTGGCTTTTTCTGGCTCCAATATGTCATCTCTTCCGGCAAATGGATTGGCGGCGGTGATTTGCGCCTGGGGCTATTAATCGGTCTGATGGTTGGCTGGCCCAATGTGCTGGTGGCGCTGTTTATTGCTTATCTGATTGGGGCGGTTTTTTCTTTGTATTTGGTAATTGGCGGCAAGAAAAAAATGAAATCGCCCCTGCCCTTTGGCACCTTTTTGGCAATAGCGACAGGGCTAACAATGATTTGGGGCGAAGCGATTGTCAATTGGTATTTAAGTCTGCTTTATGTTTAAACATAAAAAAAATTACCAAGCCGGTTTTACTTTGGCAGAGATGATGGTGGTCTTGGGCATTATCGGTCTGATGGCGTCTTATGTGGTGGTTAATTTTCGTCGCGACGAAAAAGTCCGGGCTTTGAAACAAACGGCCGAAGCAGTGTTTAGCGACCTCAAAACTGTTCAGACTATGGCCTTGGCCGGCAGTCAAGTCCAAGAACAATATCCGGACAGTTATAGCTTTTTAATTAAGGAATGTTCAGGCACTTGCGGTTATTCTTTGGTAGGCAATATTAATGGTAGCTCGCTTGATTATCAAGTGGTTAATATTGACAACGAGAAAATAGGGATTGCTTTTTATGATGCTGAACTCAATAACAACGAAGGCGAGTCGGCTGAATTTCTTTTTCAGCTGCCGCGGGGCAATTTGGCAATTAGCCGCGCTGATGAGCCGGTTGAGGAAATCAAGCTGATTTTTAGCCATAGTGAAGTGGCTGATTATCAGCTTTGCTTGACAGCCAATAAGATTTCCGGCCGGATGTATTTAACTTATAATTGCAAATAGTAGTATGATTCTTGGCTTTAAAAAAAATCAGCGGGGTCAAACCTTGATGGAGGTGCTAGTGGCTATTGCGATGATTAATCTGGGCTTATTTGCGGTCTGGGCTTTATTTATGTCCAATTACAACGGCGAAAAAGAAGCTGAGGCCCGGATTATTGGCGCTAATTTGGCGCGCGAAGGCGTGGAGGCGGTCAAAAACATCAGAGACAGCAATTGGTTGAAAATCGAAGACAATAATTTGATGGCTTGGGATGCTGGCCTTAGCGATGATGGCAGCGCTATTATTGATAATTTGTTTACTGGCAGTGTTGAGTTGGATTTTGGGCCCAATAATGTTAATGAAGAAGCGGCCAGATTGTATCTTAACGCCGCTGGTTTTTTTGACCATGATAGCGCTGGCCAATTTACTCCCTATAGCCGATTGATTACCATTCGCCAGATTTGCTGTCCTAATAATGATGGCGATTTAAAATGCGATAACTATTCTTTGGCGGTTAAAGAGGCGGGTGAAGTTTGCCTAAATAATGAATTGAAAATCGGCTTGGATATTTATTCCAATGTGCGTTGGGATTATGGCGGCCGGCGTCGCAATTTTGTCGCCCAAGATCAATTATTTAATTGGCGTTAATTTTATGGCTAACCACAAACAACTTGGTTTTACTTTGGTGGAAATGTTGGTGGCAGTGACTATTTTTGCCCTGACCTTTATGATTGTGTCTGCTATTTTTATGAATGGCAACAAGCTTCAGCAGCATACAGCCAGTTTTCAGCGTCTACAAAATGACGGCCGCTATATCTTGGAAAAATTGGCGCGAGAAATCAGAGCAAGAGAAATAAATTATCCTTCCTCGACTATTAATCCTTGGACTGAGCTTCGGTTTCAGCCGGATGAGAATCAGGAGACACTGACAGTCAGTTTTGATGCTCTAAACGGAAATTTATTATATATTTTAAATGGCGGTTCGGCGCCGATTAATTCTGAGGATATTGAGGTAGTCAGTGCTAATTTTTTTGTTTATCCCACTACTGAAGACCCATGGGCCAGCGCGCCTTTGGTTAATGATCAAGGCCGGGTAACTATATTACTCAAATTGCGCAATCGCAATATTAATCCCGAATACCAACGCGAGTTGGTGCTCCAGACTACCATTTCCAATAAAGTTTACAAACGCTAATGAAAAACCAACAAGGGGTGATTATTATTTTTACTCTGGTGATTATGTCGCTGCTACTGTCTACAGCGTTGGCTTTCAGTGTCTTGATTCTGGCTGATTTAAGGCAAGCCAACTTAATTGACAATGCAATTATCGCTTATTATGCCGCTGACGCCGGCTTAGAACAAAGTCTCTATTGGCTCAGAAAGACTGATTTGGAGAGGGTGACGACCTTAAAACAATCTGTTGGCTCAGGCGATTTGGTTTTGGCCGGTTCCCACTGGAACATTGAACAATCAGTTGATTATGAGACTCGATTTTTTCGCCAGCGGTTGTTTAATGGCCAAAGCGTCAAGCTTTATTTTTTGGGTCGGGCCGGAGACCCCCGCTCCAATCCGACTGAAAAAATCAGTTTAGAATGGTATAAGGGAATAAAAGATGACAATACTCCATCCAATATTCGGCTGAAAATCACTTTTACCCAGCTTAATCCTCAGACAAAGGATGATAATGTGGTGGTTTATTATGTTGACCAAAGCCCCCAGCCGCTTTTTACTGATTCTAGCGGGGGGGAGCAATATGTTTTTAATTTTAAAGACGAAGCAGTGGCCAATTGTCAGGGTGGTTGTCCGGGGCCATATGATTATGTGGTGGAAATTACTGCGGTTGGTGGCGAATTGGCCAGTAATGCTGATTTTATTGATCGGATATCAGTGATGGCTTATGATGACGACAATATTGTTGTTAAAGAGGGTATTACCAATTTGACCATCAGGTCGCAGGGAACCAAAGCGGGCAGTCAGCAGGAAATAATTGCTCATCTTCCGCCACGCGACCCGCTGTCTGGCATCTTGGGCTTTGTCCTGTTTTCTGAGCAGGATATTGCTAAAGGGTATTAGCGATTAGCGCCTATGTATATAAAATCTTATAAAGATTTGCAAGTTTGGCAAAGATCAATAGAATTAGTCAAGGAGATATACTTAAGAACAAACGATTTGCCAGCGGCAGAGAACTACGGGTTAATCAGCCAGATGAGAAGATCTGCGATTTCTGTACCGTCTAATATCGCCGAAGGTTATAAGAGAGGTAATATTGGAGATTACATAAGATTTTTGAATATCGCTGATGGATCAGCGGCGGAGTTGGAAACGCAAATTATTATTGCTAAAAACATTTACCATAAGGTGGATTTTTTAAAGTCCGAGTCCCTTTTAAGTGAGACGCAAAAAATGTTGATAAGTATGATAAAAAAATTGAACGCCAAACGTTTTTTACCAAATTCCTAAAAGCTAATCGCTAAACGCTAATCGCTTTAAATACAATGAACAAACAGGAAGCCAAAAATCGAATTGATAAGCTCAAAAAGCAATTGCATGAAATTGATTATGCTTATTATGTTTTGGATAAGCCCGTTGTTTCTGATGCGGTTCGTGATTCGCTCAAAGATGAGCTGGAAAAATTGGAGGGGCAACATCCGGAGCTGGTTACCCCCGATTCACCAACTCAGCGCATTGGCGGCAAAGCGTTGGGTAAATTCCAAAAACACAAGCACCGAATTCCCAAATATTCCATTGACGATGTGTTTTCTTTCGAAGAAGTAGTGGAGTTTGACCGGCGCGTCAAGCGTTTTTTAAATTTGGCGGAAGCGGCTGATATTGAATACATCTGCGAGCTAAAAATCGATGGCTTGAATATGTCTTATCTTTATAAAAACGGTATTTTGGACAAGGCGGTGACCAGGGGTGATGGCCTCATCGGCGAAGTGGTCACGCATACCGTCAAGACTATTAGGAGCGTGCCTTTAAGCATTAAGGAAAAGCGGCCGGTGGAAGTTGGCGGCGAAGTGTTTATGCCCAAAGCCGGTTTTACCAAAATGAATCAAGAACAGTGGAAGAAAGGCGGCCAGATTTTTGCCAATCCGCGTAATGCCGCCGCCGGTACGGTCCGTCAGCTTGACCCCAAAGTGGCGGCCGGCCGCGATTTGGACAGTTATATGTACAGTTATGACGGGCCGGCCAAACTAAAGACCCATGAAGAGGTTTTGAAAATTCTCAAAAAACTTGGCTTTAAAGTGACTTCAAATTGGAAGAGGATAAATAGCATTAGAGAAGCGGAAAAAGTGTTTGGCTATTGGGCAAAGCATCGGTCAGCTTTGCCGTTTGAAATAGATGGTCTGGTCATTAAAGTGAATAATCTGGAGTGGCAGGAAAGGTTAGGCCGAACGGCCAAGCATATTCGCTGGGCAGTCGCTTATAAATTTGCCGCTGAGCAAGCGACGACGGTAGTGGAAGCAATTGGTGTTCAGGTCGGCCGGACTGGCGCTTTGACGCCGGTCGCTCATTTACGGCCGGTCAATTTGGCCGGAAGCACAATTAGGCGTGCCACTCTGCACAATCAGGATGAAATTGATCGTTTGGATGTTCGAGTGGGGGATACGGTGGTGGTGGAAAAGGCCGGTGACATTATTCCCAATATTATTGCCGTCTTGCCCAAATTAAGAACGGGTCGAGAAAAAAAATTCCGACTGCCGAATCAATGTCCGATTTGCGGTTCGCCGGTGGAGCAAAAATCGGGCGAAGTAGCTTATTATTGCGCCAATGACCAGTGCTTCGCTAAACAGCAAGAGCAGTTTTATCATTTTGTTTCTCGTGGTGCTTTTAATATTGACGGTTTGGGACCGCAGATTTTGGACCACCTCCAAAAAGCCGATTTGATTGAGGATGTGGCCGATATTTTCAAGTTGAAAGAAGAAGATTTGTTGCCCTTGGAAAGATTTGCCGAAAAATCAGCGCGCAATTTGATTCAATCGGTTGCCGCGAGTAAAACAATTAGTCTGGCCAAATTTATTTTTGCCTTAGGCATTAGGCATGTCGGTGAAGAAACTGCCGCTTTACTGGCTGGTCAATTTGTCTCCGGCAAATTGAAAGCCGGCGAGCTGCCCCAGAAGGTGAAACGGTTGGATTTGGAACTAGTGGAGGGCATTGGCCCGAAAGTGGCTCAAAGTATTATCGCTTGGTTTGACAATTCTAAAAATATTGATTTATTGAAGAAGTTTGATGAAGTTGGCGTAGCAATAATCAATCAGTCAGCGTCAGTGTCCAATAAATTGGCAGGCAAAAAATTTGTTTTGACTGGGGAGCTGGAAAAATATACCAGGCAGGAAGCCAAAGATAAAATCAAAAAGCTGGGCGGCAGTGTTTCTTCCTCGGTTAGTAAATTGACTGATTATTTGGTGGCTGGCGCCAAGCCCGGTTCCAAATACGATCAGGCGCAAAAATTGGGTGTGACGATTATTGAGGAAAAGGAATTTTTACGAATAATAAAGTAAAACTGGTTTTTATTGGCGCCTTGTTGATAGAATTTTTTGGCGCTAATGTCTGTTTAAATAAAATCAGCTGGTGTTTATTGATAGTTTAGCAGGAATAAAAAACTAAAAAATGACGAAGTTGTCTAATACAACTTCGTCATTTTTTAACTATTTATTTTATTTGACCCCCTTTAATTAATTATATCATATTTTATGCTTTTTGTCAATTAAAATTTGAGTAATAAAAAAGGCCGGAGGAATTTCCAGCTAGCACCGAAATGGCCTTTTTTGCGGTTTTTTTAGCCTACTTGAGGGGTGGAGCTGAAGTACCCCTTTGAGGCTTTTGGACCGCTCCCGAAACTTACGGGCGTGGCGCCAGCAAAGTCGGAAAACACGACTTTATCCAGGGGGGCCGTTTCGCCGGGCGTAGAGAGGGTGAACACCTTGGCCCGAATCCGCTGGATTGGGAAATTCCTCCGGTAGAATTAATAATAACAAAAGTTTACTGATTTGTAAATTAATCTTGCGTAATTAGCATAAAAGTGCTAAAATCAAAAAATCAAAATAGTCGATTTAAATTATGAAATTATCCCAACAAGAAGTGGAGCGTATCGCCACTTTGGCCAGATTAAAATTAACCGAAGAAGAAAAAAATCGTTATAGCCAAGAGCTATCCAAGATTTTTGATTATATGGATAAATTGCAAGCGTTGGATACAGCCGCGGTCGAGCCGACTTCTCAGGTGACCGGCTTAACCAATGTGATGCGCGAAGACGTGGTTGAGGAATTTGATAATGTCGGCGGCTTATTGGCGGTGTCACCCCAGAGCCAAAATGGTTTTTTTCAAGTGCCCAAGATTTTGGAGAATAAATAGACTTATTAAAATATAAAATTACAGATTAAAAATATTAAATAACAAATAAATCTCAAATTATAAATTCAAAATAATTTTAATTATCAGTTATTCTTTTGGCGGATTTGGAGCTTGATATTTTGAATTTGATATTTTTTTAAAGTATGTCTTTGAATCAATTAACTTTAATAGAAGCTTTTGAGGGCTTGCGCCAAGGCAAGTTTACCAGTGAAGAATTGACCCGAGATTGCTTGAAGCAAATCAAAAAATTTGATAGCCAAGTCAAAGCCTTTGTGACGGTTGATGAGGCCGGCGCCATTAGTCAGGCGAAAGCAGTAGACGAAAAAATAAAAAACGGCGACAGTTTGTCGCCGTTAGCTGGTATTCCGGTAGCGATTAAGGATTTATTTTGTACTCAGGGATTGAAAACTACCGCTAGTTCCAAGATTTTGGCTGATTATGTCCCGCCCTATGACGCTACGGTGGTGAAAAAACTCAAAGACAATGATGCGGTGATTATCGGCAAAACCAATTGTGATGAATTTGCGATGGGTGGCTCGACTGAGAATTCAGCTTTTTTTCCAACTAAGAATCCTTGGGATTTGGAGCGGGTGCCGGGCGGTTCAAGTGGCGGCTCAGCCGCGGCCGTGGCGGCGGATATGTGCCTTTACGCGTTAGGCACTGATACGGGCGGGTCAATCCGCCAGCCGTCGTCGTTTTGCAATATTTCCGGCTTGAAAGTGTCTTATGGCCGAGTGTCGCGTTTTGGCGTCTTGGCAATGACTTCTTCTTTAGATACGATTGGACCGATGGCTAAGACGGCTCAAGATAATGCTCTGATTTTACAATATTTAGCCGGTCCGGATGTCAAAGATGCCACCACGCCATCGGAGCCGGTTGACGATTACAGCCAAGCGATTGTCCAAAACATTCAGGGACTTAAAATCGGCTTACCCAAAGAATATTTCATTGAGGGAATGGACAGTGAAGTCAGGCAAGCGGTGCTTGACGCGGCCAAAAAATTCGAGGAACTGGGCGCGACTGTCGTTGACGTCTCTTTGCCCCATACCGAATTTGCCATTGCCGCCTATTATATTATTTGTCCGTCTGAGGTCAGCTCCAATATGGCTCGTTATGACGGCATCAGATACGGCTTATCCGAACGCCAAAGTGGCGACTTGCTGGATATTTATTTGACTAGTCGAGCCAAAGGTTTGGGGTCGGAAGTGAAGCGCCGGATTATGATTGGCACTTATGCTTTATCAGCCGGCTATTATGACGCTTATTACAAAAAGGCGATGCAGGTCCGGACCCTGGTTAAGGGAGATTTTGAGCAGACTTTTGGCGAAGTGGATGTGATTTTAACTCCGGTCGCGCCGACGCCGGCATACAAACTGGGAGAGAATATCAATGATCCGCTTAAGATGTATTTGGAAGACGCCTTTACGATTCCGGCGTCATTAGCCGGCATTTGCGGCTTAACTATTCCAGCCGGTTTGGCTGGCGGCTTGCCGGTGGGCATTCAGTTGTTGGCCAAGCGCTTTGACGAAAAAACTATTCTGCGCGCCGGCCACCACTACCAACAGGCGACCAATTGGCACAAGCAAAAACCAAGTATAAAATAAATAACAAATAATAAATTTAATTTATGAGTGAGAATAATTCCAATCGACAGCAGTTTTTGTTGGGGTTGTTTGGCGGTTTTTCTGTCATCGCCGTTGTTGGTTTGATTGTGATGGGAATAATTTTTGTCACTGCTGAAAAAGGTAATAACGGATTTGTGGCCGGTCAGACAGAGTCGGGGACCAATAACGAGGCTGCTCCCAGTGGCACGGTCACGCCGCCGCCCGCTAATATTATTAAGGCGGCCAAGCCGAAGGTGGAGCTGTTTGTGATGAGTCATTGCCCTTATGGCACCCAGATTGAGAAAGGTATTGTGCCGGCAGTCCGGCAATTGGGTGATAAAATTGATTTTGAGTTGAAATTTGTCTACTATGCTATGCACGGCGAAGTGGAGGTTAAGGAACAGCTCAACCAATACTGCATCCAGAAAGAGCAAAACAGCAAACTCCTTGACTATCTGGATTGCTTTTTGGCGAGTGGTAACGGCCAAAATTGTTTAAGTCAAGTGAAAATAGACCAGAAAAAATTGGCCAGCTGCACCCAAGCGACCGATGATCAATACCAGGTTAGCGAGAATTTGGCCAATCAAAGCAGTTGGTTGTCGGGTCGTTATCCGTTGTTTGGTGTTGATCAGGCGGACAATGAAAAATATGGCATTGGTGGCAGCCCGACTTTGATTATTAATGGCGGGGAAGTTAGCACAGCTCGAGATGCAGCCTCTCTGTTGGCGGCGATTTGCGCTTCGTTTGAAAATCAGCCCAAGGAGTGTCAGGGGAATTTGAGCGCTCAGACACCGGCGCCTGGTTTTGGCTCGGGCACGACTTCTGGCGGCGCTGCGGCGACTTGCAATTAATTATTGAACAAAATTTTTGATCAGGAGTTAAGGAGGTGACTCCTATTGGGAGAGGTGGCCGAGTGGTCGATGGCGCACGCTTGGAGTGCGTGTGTCCCGCAAGGGACCGAGGGTTCGAATCCCTCCCTCTCCGCCAGACGTCCAATTTCGA
>Ga0208040_1001724_pt1 | contig 20891 bp, 16 predicted proteins | sample AD_UKC083_MetaG_FD_184431 | JGI IMG/M metagenome (GOLD analysis project Ga0208040, IMG submission 184431) | Active sludge microbial communities of municipal wastewater-treating anaerobic digesters from USA - AD_UKC083_MetaG (SPAdes) (version 2) | ecosystem: Engineered > Bioreactor > Anaerobic >...
AGGAAGCGGCGTACATATTCCTCGAGGGTCTTTCCGGTGTCCGCGGCGGAGGCGCGGTACTGGTTAACCACCCGCGCGAGTTCGTCGACGTGCCCTCCAAGACGTTGTATGTACTGGGTGATGAAGACGGGCACCTGGACGAAGATCAGCGCCCCCAGAACGGAGCATATCCGATCGACGAAACCGTCCACAGAAACCAGCAGTTTCTCTATAATTTTGCTCATTGTTCTTCCTACCCGGGTTCATGCCCGCCGACTGTCGATGTTGCAATATTGTTTTCAGCGTTGCCGGAAACTCAGAAAAGTCAATCAAATTTGGGAGAATCACACAGGCCGGCATCGACCGTGCTGAAAAAACGCCTTGACCCTGATGAAAGCAGCTCCTATAAATTATACAAGGCCGGAACTGGTCGGCATCGCAGTGGATGGAGGAATCGGAATGGCATTTCTCGATTGGAACGATAAATACTCTGTAGGCGTAAAAAAAATCGACGATCAACACCGTCACCTGTTCAAGCTTACCAACGATTTTCACGAAGCGCTCGCCGTCGGTACGGCGCAAAGGGACCTTGGCAAAGCCCTGGAGGCCCTTGTGGACTACACCCGATTCCACTTTGCCGATGAGGAAGCGCTAATGGACGAGGCGGACTTTCCGGAGCTCGCGCAACACAGGCTGGTGCACGAACGCCTTACCAGGGAGGCGCGAGATTTTTATATACGCTTTGTCGAAGGGAGGCCCGTATCGACACTCGATTTTGCCATATTTTTATCCGACTGGCTGGTTAACCACATCATAGTAATGGACAAGGATATAGGCATTCATCTGAAAAGCAGCAGGGAGCGCAGGGGGGGGCCTTTCTGATGTCCATGGATGATGACACTACGATCGAAAGCCTCAAGCGTGCGGTGATCGCCTTCCGCGACGAGCGCGACTGGAGGCCCTTTCACGACGTTCGTAATCTGGCCATGGGGCTTTCCATAGAAAGCGCGGAGCTTCTGGAGGGCTTTCTATGGAAATCGGACGAACAGATCGACTTAATGTTAAGGGGCGAGGAGGCCAGGGCGGTTCGGCACGAGCTTGCCGACGTTATGGTCTATCTGTTGTATCTGTCCGAGGCTACGGGTATTGATCTGGCCTCCGCGGTGCGGGAGAAGATCGCGCTTAACGCGGTTAGGTACCCCATCGACAAGGCGCGCGGCAGCAATAAAAAATACACTGAGCTGTAAGAAAGGCGGGGTGCGGCCGCGTCTAAAAAAGCGTTTGGCGTTTTTACATCATCTTTTAACCGGAGTTATGAAATGAAAGCGATTAAAAACCTGTGTCTTTTGTTTGCCGCTGCCCTGCTGCTTATGCAGGGGTCCTGCTCGGCGCCCGAAAGAGGCGGCGACGGACCGAAAATAGGCATTACCTACGGTTCCATACAGACCAAGCTTTATAAATTTCGCATAGACATTAACGGGGAGTACGCCGCCGCGCTCGCAAAAGAGGGCGCAGGAATAGTGCGCCTCTTCGTAACGGACGATCCGGCCACTGTAAGGACCAGGCTCGCCTCGCTCGATGGCGTCCTTATTCCCGGGGGGTTCGACGTGGCCCCGGCCCGTTACGGCGAAAAGCCCGATCCGGAACTTGAGGCCGTAGACGAGGGCCTCGACGCGCTCGAGTACATGGTGTTGGACTATGCGGCCGGGGCGGGCCTTCCGGTGCTCGGCATCTGCCGGGGCTTGCAGATCTTGAACGTGTATCATGGAGGTTCGCTTTATCAGGACATTCCGGCCTATTACAAATCCGAAAAACCGGTCGTCCACCGCAATCAGGTGAACCTTCTGGTGTACAGGCACGCCGCGGACTGCTTCCACGGCATTTCAATAGAGAAGGGAAGCCTTCTCCACCGCCTGCTGGGAACTGAAGAGCTTACGGTCAATTCGCTACATCACCAGGGGGTAAAGGCCCTCGCCCCGGGATTTCGCGTAACGGCACGCTCGGCTGACGGTTTTGTCGAGGCCATAGAGCTTCCGGGCGGGCGCTTCGTCGCGGGAACGCAGTTCCATCCCGAAAAACTACTCGCCTCGACGCCGCGCCTCTCGGCGCTGTTCGGTGAATTCGTGGCATCGGCCGCAGAGGGGAGCAGGAAACAGATCCCCGCAGCCCGCTGAAAACGAACGCGCCGCGGAAAGCCGCGGCGCGCCGAGTGAGGCCGTTTATCGGCACTCGAAGGCTGTCAGTATTCCCCGTCCTCCACCGGGAATTCGTACTCGGGCCGAGGCTCGACAGGAAGCAGCTTCTTGTAGGTCGCGATGGCAAGGAACCCCGCAACGTACATCCACAGGCCGAAGATGGCCGAGGTGAAGAACATCGAACTGTAGAAGTCGCCCATGTAGTCCTGAATGAGGAGTGCGAGCGCCATGGCGAGCGAGGCGTTTCTAAGCCCGGTTTCGAGCGAGATGGCCCTGTTCTGGTAATTGTTAACGCCGATCAATTTGGGCAGCAGCCCGCCAAGGCCCATCCCCGATAAAGTCAGAATGAAGACCATGGAATAGAACGCAAAACCATAGCGGTCGGTGTCGGCGAACATATCCAGGTTGGCCAGAAGCCCGGCGATGATAAGGAAGAGAAGGGCAATCACCCCCAGCGCCGAGAAAAACGGCATGGCCTTTTTGGCGAAATTCGGCCAGCGCTTTCGTATGGACATGCCGACGGCGAGCGGGATGATGACCAGAATGATGATGGTCTGGACCACCATTTTGACCGGTATAGTCACCTCGGGAACGTTCGCGCAATAGAGGGCGAGCAACAGCGGCGTAAAGAAGAGCGAAAGCACCGTGGAGAAGGAGGTGAGGGAGATGGAAAGGGCGAGGTCGCCCTTTGCGTAATAGGTCATTAGGTTGGAGGTCACTCCTCCCGGGCTCACAGCTATAAGCACCATCCCTACGAAGACGAAGGGATAGGCGTCGTAAAAACCGAGCAGCCTGCCCAGCCCCACCGCGACCAGCGGCATGACGGCCCATTGCAAAAAGGCCCCGGCGAGCATGCCCTTGGGCTTCTGGAAGACTATTTTAAAATCCTTCATCGTCAGGGTAAGGCCCATGCCCAGCATGACGAAAAAGAGCATGAGAACGATGGAGATCTTGAAGATGCGGTCAAGGGCAAGCTGCATGGGCCTTTCGGTAAACCGCGCGAAAAGAAAGGACTCGCCATTCACGGTCCCCCTGGTCGACTGAAGTTTGAAACTGAGCCTGTCCTCGAGCATCTTTTCGAGGTTTGCGTATTTGGAGGCTGCGCCCTCCTTTTCGAGCGTCTCTTTGGAGGGGACGGCGAGGATGAACAGCTCGCCCGGGATGCTTCGCACCAGGAATATGCTGGTCTCGTCGCCCGTCACGGTGTCCGTGCTCGCCTTGAGCAGGCGCAGGTGCCCCTCGAACTCGGTCTCGGTGGCGTCCTTCCAGTCCAGCTTTCGCGACGCTTCGTTTAGCTTCTTGATGATCGTCTGGTCTCCCGTTCCCCTGGCGGCCATGGAGAGGCGCCGATAGAGACCCTCGTCGGCCTGTGCGCTGGATACCGCAAACAGCGCGATGATCAGCGCCACCGTCGCTTTGACGGCGGATGAGAAGGGTCCGCCCTTAAGACCGGTCTGCTTCATAGTCCAACCCCCTGTTTTTTATCTATGCGTCTCCCGGCCGCGGGCAGCGCGGCGGGGCTGTGCTCTAATTGCGCGACGGTTGTCATTGTTTCTCCGTTTCGGAGTGATGTTACTGTGTGCCGGGACGCCTATCCGTCGGGCCGGCGGCGCCAGACGGGAAAAAAATAAATGAAGTCTATATAATGTACACATATAACTTAATGTCCGACATGTCAATGATTTATTGTTCGGGGCATGCGCCTTTTCGTGTCCCGGGGAATGCCCGGAAAAATATTATTTGCGTTTGCGGGGACGCGGCCCTAAAATCGCTTGGAATGCGGGGTGTCGCCATGGTTCGCAAAAACTATATTGCCGTTATCGTGCTTCTGTCCCTCGTGGGCGGCATGGCGACGCTTGCCTGTTTACGCGGCTCCCGGGTGCGCATCGCCATCATGACCCGCCTCCAGTCCGGCTCGACCATCGGCTCCAGCGAGATCAACGCCTCGAAGCTCTTTCTCGAGGGCCCGGGCGGGCGTTCGATGGAAGTTGTGCCGTTCAACGACGACTGGGAGCCCGGCCAGGCGCTCCAGGCGTATTCCGAAATGCGTTCGCTGGGGATGGATATCCTCGTTACGAGCCATGTCTCCACATGCGCGCTCGCGCTAAGGGATTCCATCAACAGGGACGGTGTGCTCACAATGGTCACCGGCGCCTCCACGGACGAGCTCACGGGGCGCGACGACTGGATCTTTCGCACAATACCGGACGTTTCATCGGAGCAGAAAAGCATCGCCGGCTATATAAACGCCATGCCGGGGAACTCGCTATTGATTATCCGCGACACCGACAACCACTCGTACACCACGCCGGCGCTTCGGTACTTCATGGAGGCGCTTCGCAAGCGCTCGGCGCGGATAATAGACGTTTCCGTTTCGTCCCCGGACATGGCGGCGCTCGAGGCGTCGATTCGCGCCAGGCCCTTCGACAGCGTCTACATGCTGATCGGCGGATACAAGGCCGTGGCGGGGAGCATGGCCCAGATGGCCGCGCGGATAAATCCGGGGGCCCGTATAGTGTTTACGCCCTGGATAAAGACGCCCGAGCTTCTGCGTACGCTGGGCCGCGCGGTCGGCAATTCGGTCATTCCTTCGCATTATCCGCCCAGGGGCGAATCCGCCGCCGTCGACGAATACATCACGATATTCAGAAAACGATTCGGTTATTCGCCCACATTCATTAGCCTTAACGTCTATGCCGCGCTCGAGATTCTCGCCTCCGCGATATCCGCCGGGCATAAAAGGCCCGGAGAGATAAAGGCGTACCTGCTTGAAAAAAGAAGATTCGATACGCGGTTCGGTCCCGTGGAGTTCGACGCGTACGGAGACTCCATGAAGCCACTGTACTTCATTACAGATCTCGAAAATGAGTTTTAAGAAAATATACTCCATACGCGCCATCTTCGCCGTGTTCGAGGGGGTTACCCTGTTCCTCGCGGTCCTATTCGTTATCATCCTGTTCGTTCTCCTTGGCCGTCAGATTAGGGCCTCTTACCTGAAAAGCCAGGCGCGGGAGATCGATAGAATCGAATCGACCATGATGGACTATATAAAAGACAACCGGGAGCTGTTTACAGTATACGCCGGCATGGCCGATCGAGGGGCGCCGGCGGATCTGCTGACCAGCTTCAGCGACCTCTATTTCTGCGACTCATCCTTCGTATTAACGCGTGTCGTCAAGAGGGAGCGATCGAGCCCCATCTTTCCCGGCTATGACCTCGGGAGAAGCAGGGTGGCGGAAATGCTCGCGAAAATCGACGCGTCCAGGCCGGTCGTTTCGGCCATGTTCCGCTCGTCGGAGGACGAGCGCCTGAGCGTATACGTGGGGGCGCGCTCCATGTACGGGTACATCGTAGGCCGGATCGGAACGGATCCCCTCCAGGCGGCGCTCCGGCGCATAGCGGACTATAGCGGCAGTATCGTCATAATCGCGACGGGGGAGGGCTATATCATCTCTAACTCCGGCGAGCCCCTGCATCTGCACATCCTCCCGGGGGAGCGCGTCACCGAAGTCAAGCTCGGCGGCATCGATTATCTTTACATGCGCAAGAGGAGCGGCGCGCTCGGCAAGGACATCGCCATCCTCACGCCCGTCTCGACCGTGTACGCGCTGCTCGGCGTGGTCGAGCGCCGTGGAAGGTTGTTCATCATGCTGTTCGCGCTTATCATCATCGCCAAGATCGTCGGCCAGACGATGCTCCTCATAAGGCCGTTCGGCAGGTTCAGCGCCCTCATCCGAAGATGGGAGCCCGACGCGCCGCCCGCGGAGGTCCCGCCCGAATTTCTGCGGTACGAGGAGATTTCCGCGCTGTACCGGAGCTTTAGCGACAAGTCGGAGCAGATACGCGATGCGGTCTCGGCGCTTCGGGAGAGCGAAAAGCTGCTGGAGATCCAGCGCGACCTCGGCATGGCGCTGGGAAGCACCTCCGAACTTGGCCCCGCACTCGACGCCATGCTGGAGGCGGCGCTACGGATCGATGGGATGGACAGCGGCGGGATATATCTCGTCGACGAGGAGGCGGGGTTCGTTGAGCTTGCCTGTTCGGCGGGGCTATCCTCCAGCTTTCTCGACTCATCGACGCGTTACGGCATGGATTCCCCCAACGCCCGTGTGGTGATGGAAGGCTGGCCGGTTTATCTGGAGGGCGATCAGATCTCGGTCAACAGCCTGGGGCTGATGCGCGGGGACGCGGCGGCGGGCGAGGGATTTCGCTCCCTCGCCGTGGTGCCGATACGCCATATGGGGCGCAGCATCGCCTGTGTCAACGTGGCCTCCATGAGCTCCCCACGCATTTCGCAGGGCAAGCGCGACGCCCTGGAATCGATGGCCTCCATACTGGGCAACGTCATCGCCCGCATACGCCATCAGGAGCGGGTGACCGCCTCGCTCCGCGAGAAGGAAATTTTACTGAAAGAGATCCATCACCGCGTAAAGAACAATTTTCAGATCATCATAAGCCTGCTCAACCTGCAATCGATGAACATCCAGAGCGAGGAGCTCCAGCAGCGCTTTAACGATTCCCGAAACAGCATCCGCGCCATGGCGCTAATACACGAAAAGCTCTACCAATCCGACGATTTCGCGCGCATCGATTTCTCCGCCTATCTCAAGACGCTCACCACGGAACTCTGCTCCATTTACGCCTCCCCGGCGAAACCCGTGGCGTGCAGGCTGGACGTGGAGAGGGTGAACCTTTCCATAGACCTTGCCATTCCCTGCTCGCTCATCGTCAACGAGATCCTCTCGAACTCCCTCAAGTACGCGTTTTCGCCGCCATGGGAGGGGAGCCCCGAGATACTGTTGCGGATGACAGGAAAGGATGACGGGGAGGTGAAGCTCGAGATCTCCGACAATGGAATCGGCATGCCGGCGGGCCGCGATGTGGGCGCGCCCGATTCCGACACTCTTGGGCTTTCCCTCATCGGGCTCCTGGCGCGCCAGATAAAGGCCACTCTGCGACTGGACAGGGACGGGGGCACCCGCTACACCATCGTTTTCCGCGGAAACGGCCAGGCCTGAATATTTGTTGCCAATTCATTCCGGCGGCGCAACATCGTCACCGGCTTTCGGCCCCATTCGTCCCGGGCCTCCCGGCCGGCGGAGGTCGAGGGGATGGCGCCAATCCCCCTCCCCGGGCGTGACGGGGCCCTGTGCCAAAGATGGGGATTGATGCCGAAGCGCGCCGCATGGGCCTTGGCTCGGCCGTGCGGCGGTAACGCTTCCGAACAGCGGAGGATGATGATATGAAGCTCACACTGCCGTACGGCCGGACCGGGCTCGAGCTGGAGCTTCCGGATTCGGTCCATGTAGTTCGAGGCCCTTCCGAAACGCCGCTAGCTGACCCGGCCGCATCCATCGCCGCCGCGCTCGAAGATCCGACAGGCACGGCGCCGCTTCGCTCGCTTTTACACGGCAGGCGCAGGGTCGCGATAATCCATTCCGACATCACCCGGGCCACGCCTAACGCCCTCATCCTTCCGCCGCTCCTGTCGGAGCTCGAGCGCTCGGGCGTGAGCGAAGGGGATATAACGCTCATCAACGCGACCGGAATGCACCGCGTCCAGACGAAGGCCGAGCTTGAAACGCTGCTGGGCGGGGCCGTTGTACGGCGGTATCGCTGCGTGCAGCACGATGCGCGCGACGCGTCCATGCTCGCCAGCGCCGGCAGGACCTCCCGGGGCGATGAGCTAATGGTCAACCGGGCATGGCTGGAGGCGGACTTCCGCATAGCGACCGGATTCATAGAGCCGCACTTCTTCGCCGGATACAGCGGCGGGCCTAAAGCCGTGTTCCCGGGAATAGCCGGCGAGGCGGATATAAAACGCAACCACCGAGCCTCCAACATCGACCATCCGCACGCGACCTGGGGCGTCACCGAGGGGAACCCCGTGTGGGAGGAGATGGCCGAGGGGGCCAGGCTCGCGCGAATGGACTTCCTGCTCAACGTGACGCTCGATTCCGGGCAGCGCGTTACCGGGGTATTCGCGGGCGATCCGGAGTCGGCCCACCGCGCGGGTTGCGAGCACGTCAAGAGGTCCGCCATGGTGGCCCTCGACGCGCCCTTCGATGTGGTTGTGACGTCGAACAGCGGCTATCCGCTCGACCAGAACCTGTACCAGGCCGTAAAGGGCATGAGCGCCGCGGCGTCGATAACCTCAGACGGGGGTTCCATCATCCTTGCGGCCGCCTGCGAGGAGGGGCTTCCGTCGGGGAGCTGTTACGAGGAACTGCTCTCGCGCTTCGACGATCCCGAATCCTTCCTCGCGGCGCTAACAGGCGGGGCCGTGTCGGAGGCCGAGCAGTGGCAGGTGCAGGTGCAGGCAAAGATACTCGTAAAGAAAGAGGTTTACCTTTACAGCGGCGGGGTAAGCGCTTCCGAGGCCGGGCGGGCGATGCTCCGCCACACCGCGGACATTCCCGCTACGCTCGACTCGCTAATGAGGCGCTACGGTCCGCGCGGCCGCGTCGCCGTGCTTGTCGACGGGCCGCAGAGCATTCCATACGTGCGCTGAAGCGCAAGAGTGCCGCGGTGCGAAGAGAAAATGGACACCGCGCTCCGGCGTCCGTCGGCCTGCCCGGGTTGGGCCTAAAACCCCAGATATCCAAGCACCAGCAGGAGCTGTCCGGCCAGGTAGGTACTCATGGTGTACACGCGCTCGTTTGCGATCTCCCGCGCGAACTTGTTGTAGGCGTTGATGATGTCGGAGACCATGAAGACGAAGGCCCCGGCCATTGCCGTGAGCACGCCGGACAGCTCGGCCGTTCCCATGGGCAGCACCGTCACCGCCCCCATGAGCGCTATGATTGCGCTGTAGGCGAGAATCGCCTTCTTCATCGCGCCGGCGTGCGGTCCTATAAGGCGATATCCGATAACGCCGGTGGCCGCGTATGGGATGAGCAGGAGCCACGCCGCGGCCGGGAAGTTCTCGAACCCCGGAACGTAGGACGCGAAGACGACGATGTAGAATAAGTGCCCCAGCAGGAAGGCGACGAGTCCGGGCCGGAAATAGCGCCTCGTCTTCTCGGGGTCCGGGATCATCAGAAAAATGTCGCCAAGCCAGCCGAAGCCGATGGCCGCCATCATGAACCAGCTCGGCGTTTCTGCGGAGGACAGGTAGTAGAGCGCGAGCGCCGGCATAAGCAGCGGTTTTAAGAAGTATCGCCCCGGCATGAATTTGAATCCTTCGCTTACGACGTGCGCCGCCGCGAGTGCGACGAAAAGGACGAGCAGATTCGTCGGTGTCATTATGGCTCCTCCGTGGTGTATTTATCGATTGTCCGCTCCATTGGGACACCATCCATGGGGTTTTTGCAATTACTTTACGCATTTGCGCCGGCCCGAAGCCAGCGGACTCCGTATGGTTCGATCGTAAGTTCGAGAGGGCCGTCCCTTCCGTCAAACCTGGAGCCGTCCAGTATGTCGGTCCACTGAGCATCCGGTAGGCCCGCCCCGGATGCCTTTAGGCTCAGTACGCGCGCGCGGGGCGTGACATTGGTCGCCGCGAGGAGGAAGGCCGATCCGTTCGGGGCCCGGCGAAGCAGTACGAACAGGCCGCTGTCGGCGTGGAGAACCCGCTGGAGGGCGTTCGGATGAAAGCATGGCTCGCGGGAGCGCGCGAGCAGCATGGCCCTCATCCCGGCGAACACCCTCGCCGTCCTGCTCGAAGGATCGTTTAGGGCGCGGAGCAGATGGTTTTTGTCGAGCGTGGCCCTGTTGATGGCGCGGCGGTCGCGCTCCTCGTCGAATGCGCGGGTGTCGTTTTCGGATCCCAGCAGCCCGTGCAGATAGATTCCGGGCACCCCCATGAGGGCGAGCGCTATGGAGCGCGACGCGAGGTAGCGCCGTACCCGCAGCTCCTCGTCCTCGTCGGAGCGGTCGCGGTTGATGGCGCTCCACCATGTGATGTTCAGCTCGTACGGGCTTACGGTCCCGTCCACCTCCGTGCGGTATGAGATATGGCCTCCGTTATCGAGCACACGCGCGGCCATGGCGTCGATCTCCTCCATGGAGAGTATTCCGTGCGCCGCCATCACCCCTATGCCGTCGTGGCTGTCGAGAAAGTTGAAGTACGTGGCCCGATCGGAAACAAGCTCCAGGCTTTCCGCCCATGCCGAGAGCCTGGAGGCGTCCGACGTCTGGAAGGCGTGCAGAACGAGCGGCGGGAGCGCGAAATTGTAGACTATCTGCGCCTCGTCGGTCCCGTCCCCGAAATAGCGGATGTTGTCGGCATGGGGGACGTTCGTCTCGGTTACCAGCGCCACGTGTGGCGCCACCGCGTCCAGGATGGCCCGCATCAGGCGTATTATGATGTGCGTCTCCTCGAGGTGCGCGCCGGTGGTGCCGAGCTCGTCCCACAGGTAGGTAACCGCGTCGAGTCTCACCAGGTCGGCGCCGTGGCGCACGTAGAAGAGCAGGACGGCGATGACCTTGAAGAGCACCTTCGGGTTTTGAAAATTCAGGTCGACCTGGTCCGGGCTGAAGGTGGTCCACACCAGCCTGCGTCCGCCGAGGGTATCGAAGGGCGTGAGCACGTCGGTTGTACGCGGTCTGAAAAGGATGCGCAGATGGTCGTCCGAAACGGCCTCCCTGGTGCTGAACACCGTAAAAAAATCGATATACTCCGGGTTCTGGTCCAGGAACTCCCGAAACCAGCGGCTCCTGGAGGAGATGTGGTTGAATACCCCATCGAACATAAGCTTAAAATCGCGCCTGAGAAATGCTATCATGTCCCAGTCTCCTATGGCCGGGTCCACCTGTTCGAAATCCATCACCGAAAAACCCCTGTCCGATGAGGATGGAAAAAACGGAAGCAGATGGATCGTGCTGAAAAGTCCGGCCAGGCGCTCCTTCGCGAACTCCACAAGCGTAAGAAGCGGCGCCCTGTGCGGTTCGCGGACCATGTCGCCGTAGGTTATGAGGATGGCGTCCCGCTCGCTGAAGCGCCCGGCCGGATCGAATCCCCTGTCCATCTCGATCATCGCCGCGGTTTTGTGCGCGTAATAGACGCGCATAACGCGCTCGATCTCGGCGAGGCCCTCTTCGGCGCGCGCCTCCCCGTAGAGCGATGCCAGTTTTTTGAAGATGTCGAGGCGGACCTCCTGGGGCGGATGATAAATCGGCCGGGTGTAATCGGGATTGCCTGAATGGAGCCGAATGTCGGCGGCGTAGTCGGCGGCTTGTTTCACGTTTCTCCTCCAATCTCTGCCGATAGGGCCGCGCATCGAAACCAGAGGCCTCCTGTAGCGCGGTATATACCACCTATCATCTTCGGCCGCCTTTAGACAGCCTTTTTTACGCTTCCAAGCCCCCGGTACGCGCGATTAATACTTGCCCGCTACCGCCGCGGTGGATAAGCTTAAGGATGGCGGAGGCCGATCCGGCGGCCGACCCGCCGGGAGGGATCCATGATAGACGCCGGCCAGCGGCGCTACATCCTCGACAGGGCGTATGTCTCCGAGCACAGCCCGGATCTTATGACCATCGTATCCGGCGGAGAGGCCCATCTCTACGGGGGATACGTCGTTTACTCCGGCGACGGATGGGCCGTGGTCAACGGGTATCCGCTGGAGGGCCCCTCGGACGGGGAAGGCCTGGAGGAGGCCGTGGAGAGGGCGAACGCCCGGTTCTCCCCTCGCTATCTCTGGTTGGTGGCGCCCGGTATTCCGGCCGGATTCCGAAAAAGGATTTGTGAGCGCGAAACGGACGAGTATTACCGGCTGGACCTTTCGGAGTTCGACCCGTCGCGGCGCCTAATGCGCGAGGTCGAGAGGGCGGCCGAGCGGCTTGTCGTGGAGCGCACGCGCGCGATGGGCCCCGATCACGAGTCGATGACGGTGGAGTTCATCCGCCATGTCGACCCGCACGAGCGCGTAAGCGGCCTGTATCAGGCCATGCCCGATTTCGTACGCCGCTCACCCGACGCCCTGGTGCTCGACGCTCGGACCCGGGAGGGACGCCTTGCCGCCTTTTACGTGATGGACATGGCGCCCACGGGCTTCGCGAGCTATGTTGTGGCTGTCACTCCCGAACGGTCCGGGCCCCCCACGCCTCCGACCTGCTTTTCGTCGAGATGGTGGCCGCCGCGCGGGGCGCGGGAAAGCGCTACATAGACCTCGGGCTTGGAGTTCACGACGGGATTCGAAGGTTCAAGACCAAGTGGGGCGCCGAGATCTTTTTGCCCTACGAGATGTGCGAGATCGAGCTTCCGAGGCGGGCTCTCTCCCTTCGGCCCCTGTCGCCCGGGTCCGGTGCTGTGGCCAAAAACACAGGGCTCCGCGCGATTATAGGCTCTTTCCCATTTCTACGTAGGCGCGGGGCCGAGTATAAGATGCTCTGGGAGGTCCGCAAGGGGGAAGCGCTCAATCTGCTCGGGGGGACAGCCCATTTTTTCTGCCGCTCATACAGGCGTTCGTTTGAGCGTTTGCTTTCCGGAGTAGACAGGGTGCTTTTTGAGGGGCCGCTCGGCGAGGAGAGCATGCGGCTTGTGCGTGAGCGGGGGTCCGTTTCTGAGGGAGGCTCGCGGCTTTTTGCGGAGCTCGGCCGGGAGACCCGTTCGAAGATCGCACACGAGTTCGCTCCCCGGGGTCTGCGCACGGCTATACGTGCGGGGCTTCCACCAGGGGTGCGCGACTCCATAGAGGACGAGATTTGCCACGGCCGCCTCGACGGTATGAAGCCATGGCTCGCTTTTTTCAGCATGTGGTCGGAGTTTTTAATGAAGCGGGGCTGGGTCTATTCGGTGGACCTGGAGGCCTATGAAACGGCCGGTCGCCTTGGCAAGGAGATTATTCAACTTGAGCTAATCGAGGAGCAGATAGAGGCGATGGAGGGCATTCCGTTCGATGGGATTGTGGAATTTTTGGGGCGTATCGACCGCTGGGAGGCAATGGCGCGATTGCACGCCAGGCGTTTCATGGCGGGGGACATCGACCGCATATTTGGGGCCTTGACCAATTTCCCCTCGCGCTGCGAATCCATCATCGACCGGCGCGATCCGGTGTTTTTCGAGCGCATGACGCCGTTTATCGAAAAGGGCGGCTCGGCAGTCCTCCTCGGCACGGGCCACATGCCGGGCATAATCCGAAGGCTCGGGGAGGCCGGCTGGTCCGTACGGCCGGTCGGCCGATGATCTGGCCCTGGCTGCGCGGCCGCCTGAGGGCCAGGGCCTATCTCCCGGAGCACCTGCCGGACTATGTGCGCGCCGTAACCGGAGGCGGGGCCGGTCTCGTCGACGGACACCTGTGGTACGACCGGGGCGACACCCTGGTGCTCGTCGGGTACCCGCTCGACGGGAACTTCGATACCGCGCGCCTTGCCGATGCGGTGCGGAGGGCGCTCTTATATCACCGGCCCGTCTACCTCTCGCTCATAGCGCCCGAACTCCCCGCCCTCCCGTTCGAGCTCCTTGATAGCGGGAGCGACCGCTACTTCCGGCTCGACCTCGCCGCGCACGCCGTCAACCAGAAGACCCGCAACATGATATCCCGCTCCTCGCGGGAGCTTAGGCTCGCCGCGGTCCGAAGGCTTGGGCCCGAGCACCGCGCGCTTATCGCTTCCTTCCTGGAACGCACAGGCGCCGACGGGGCCATGCGCCGAGTATATGAGGCCATGCACGGATACGTGGAGCGCGCCGGGGGCCCGCTCGTGCTGGAGGCGCGCGACGCGGCCGGGAGGCTCGAGGCCTTCGACGTGGCCGATATCGATCGCGGCGAATACGCCTTCTATATGTTCAATGTCCGCTCTGGCGGGGCGGGTATACCCGGCGCGTCGGACCTCCTGTTGCACGAGCTCCTGAAAAGGGCGCGGGCCGCGGGCGCGCGCTATGTGAACCTTGGGCTCGGGGTGAACAGCGGGATCGAGTTCTTTAAGCGAAAGTGGGGCGGCCTGCCGTTTATGCGGCACGAATACGGTCTCTACGATGCGGGCGGAGGGCCCCTCATCGACCGTATATACGGGCGTTGAGCTTCGAGTTCGACCGCGGGGAATCGGGCCATTATGCGCGCCCTGAACTTTCGGGAATGGAGCCCGAAAGCCTTCGGATTTTCAGGCCGGCGGGGCGCGGAAAATCATAATTGACAAATGAAGCTCTAACATTATTTTACAACAAAAGCCGGCAATATTCCAGAAAAGCGCCGCATTTTCATTTTTACGAATCCAGGAGGACGCAATGGCTCTCAATCCGCTGCTCGATTCACGCGATCTGCGCTTCACCCTCTTCGAACTGCTCGAGGTCGACAAACTGACCTCCATCCCCAAGTACGCCGATCTGGACCGAAGCATGTTCGAGGACGTCATCGACCTCGCGGAAAAGGTCGCCATGGAGCAGGTCTACTCCATCAGCGCAGAATCGGAAAAACAGGGTGTAAAATACGACCCCGATACCCACAGGGTCACTGTGCCGGACAGCTTCAAGCCGGCCCTCAAGGCGTATCACGAGGCGGGCTTTATCGGAATTCCCGAGGACCCGGAAATAGGTGGGATGGGGATGCCCGCCTGCATCGCCATGGCGGCCAACGAGATCTTCACCGCGGCCAGCCTCGCCTTTACCGTCTACCCGGGACTCTCCCACGGCGCCGCCATGCTGATCGATACCTTCGGCACCGAGGAACAGAAGAAGCTCTACATTCCGAAGATGCTCTCCGGGGAGTGGGGCGGCACCATGTGCCTAACCGAGCCGGAGGCCGGAAGCGATGTGGGAAACCTCAAGACGAAGGCCGTCAAACAGCCGGACGGCGCCTATAAAATCACCGGGCAGAAGATATTCATATCCGGCGGCGAGGGCGACATATATTCCAACATCATCCATCCGGTACTGGCCCGCATTGAGGGGGACCCGCCCGGGACTAAGGGCATCTCGATATTCATAGTGCCCAAGTACCGCGTCAATCCGGACGGGAGTATCGGCGAGCTCAACGACATAGTCTGCACCGGCATAGAGCACAAGATGGGATTCCACGCCTCGGCCACCTGCTCGCTCTCCTTCGGCGATAACGGACAGTGCGTGGGTTACCTCCTCGGCAAGGAGCGCCAGGGGATGAAGATAATGTTTCAGATGATGAACGAGGCCCGGCTGGGCGTGGCCATGCAGGGGCTGGCGCTTTCCACCACCGCGTACATGCACGCGGTGACCTACTCCAGAACCCGCACACAGGGCGTGCACGTAAGCCAGATGCTTAACCCGGACGCCCCCAGGGTAACAATCAGCCAGCACCCCGACGTAAAACGGATGCTTTTATGGATGAAATCGTACGTCGAGGGCATGCGGATGCTCGTCTATTGCCTTGCGCACAACATCAATCTCATGCAGGTGCTCGAGGGCGAGGCCATGAGGGAGGCGCAGGGGCTTGTGGAGATACTCATCCCCATCTGCAAGGCGGGATGCACCGACAGCGCCCTGTACGTCACCTCGGAGGCCGTGCAGGTGTACGGGGGCTACGGCTATTGCTCCGACTACCCGGTCGAGCGCTATCTGCGCGATGCGAAGATAACCGCGATCTACGAGGGGACCAATGGAATCCAGTCCATGGACCTCACCATGCGAAAGATCCTCATGAACCCGGAGCAGTTCAACTTCTCCGTCTGGAAGAAGCGGGTGGCCGAGACCGTCGCCAGGGCGCGCGGCGTGGTGGAGGACAAATACATAAATCTGGTTGAGAAGGGAATGGCAAAGCTCGACGAGGTGATCGAGTCGCTCAAGGCCGACATGGCCGGCGGCAAGTTCCTGAATATCTTCGCCAACGCCACTCCGCTTCAGCAGGCCATGTTCATGATGTCGCTGGCCTGGACGCATCTGTGGAGCCTCACGCTTTGCATACCGAAGATGAAATCGCTTGTGGGCGACGCAAAGGGCGAGGACCGCGAGAAGCTATTGAACGACAACCCCGAGGCCGCGTATTACTCCGGCAAGGTGCTCTCGTCCCAGTTCTATTTGGGCGCGGAGTTTCCCAAATTCTTCGGGCGTGCGGAGGCCATCCTCTTCGGAGAGACGGCGCCCGTAAAGGCGTCCGACGCCGTTTTTACCGGCGCGCCGCTCGAATAGGGCGAATGCGTCAAACGCGCAAACGGGGCCGCCCGCCGGGGCGGCCCCTCCCCACCATACGCCCTGGGGCCGATTGCCAGGGCCTATCACCGTCGGCGCGAAAGCGCTGTGGGGCCTTGTCGATCATCCTGCCGATATTTTGCGGAAAGCCCCCGCCTGCGGCGTCGCCCTTTTTTGTTGACTTTGGGCGGGCTCCGGGTAGTGTATGCTAAAGTAAGGTATGTTAGCTTTATTTTTTCCAGGGGGCGGCCATGCGCGAAAGAAAGGTGATACTCCGCCGGTGTGACGAATACGAGCCTTCCGTTATCCAGGGCATTATAAAAGAGGCCATGGAGGAGCTCGGCGAAAAGCCCAGGGGCAAAATCCTCATCAAGCCCAATATCGTGACCGCCAACAAGCAGTATATCTTCGACGCGTACACGCATCGCGACATGATGGAGGCCATGGTAAAAGTGCTGCGAGAATCGTACGGGGCGGGCGATTCCATCACCATCGGCGAATCCGGCGGCATAGGCCTTCCCACCAGGATGTTTTTCGCCGAGTCGGACTACGACAAATTGGCGAAGCGCCTCAATGTGCCGCTGGTGGACCTAAACGAGGAGGAGCTTCGCACCGTTAGCCTCAAAAAGGCCAAGTTGCACAAGACCATGCTTATGGCCAAGTCGCTGTACGAGGCGGAATACAAAATCTGGATGCCCAAGTTAAAGTTCCACATAGTGGTGGACTTTACAAACGCGCTTAAACTCAACATCGGCATTCTCTCCCATAAGGAACGCTTTCTCTACCACGACGACCGCCTGCACGAGAAGATTGTGGACCTGCTCGAGCCGGGATACCCGGACCTAATTGTGACCGACGCCATCACGGTGGGCCGCGGCTTCGAATCGAGCCCCTTTCCGCACCACCTGGGCGCAGTGATGATTTCGAACGATCCGCTGGCCATCGATGTGGTCGCCTCGAAGGTGATGAACTACGAGCCCGAGTCGGTCATATATATGCGCGAGGCGCGCGACCGGGGATACGGCTCGCTCGACATGCGCGATATCGTAATAACCGGGGACGTGGGCTGGGAGGAGCTCGCCGAACGCATGAAGGGGGTGGACTCGCCCTTCCAGGACCTCCAGAAGCTCGACACTCCCATACGTTTCTACGAGGGGACCAATAAGGAGACGGGGAACATCTGCTACGGCGGTTGCATATGCTCCATTAAGGGCGTCATGGGGACGGCCGACCGCCGCTACGAGGGCAATCTGAAAAACGCGAGGAAGGGCGCAATCGTGATGGGCCATTACAAAGGGGACGTGCTTCACCCGAACGAGCCGGTAGTTATGGTGGGCACCTGCGCCGGAGTGGAAGGAAGGCTGGAGGCCGGAAAGGTCGTCCACATCAAGGGCTGCCCGGTAAAGGTCGCTGACCTCATGATCTTCGGCCTGCGCCACTTCAAGATGAAAAGCCCGGCCTGGGACATGAGAAACCTCGTGCTTCTGATCTACCATTCCATTATAAAGGCCTTCATGCAGCTTACGGTCCCGCTGAGGGCAAGGGCGAAGATCCAGCGGCACGCCTGAGCCGCAGGCCGCGTTCGCGCTCTTTCTTCAATTAATCTTTATTTCTTTCGTGAATATTAAAATTTGACTTGCCAGCCAAGGGCAAATTTTAAAATATTCCCGGGTTCCAAGGGCCCCGCCGGGCGAATATGCCGTAAACGCCCATACTCGGCGCTATAATGAAAACCGTTCCCCCGCCGGCGGCCGGAACGCCGATCCGAATTCCGTTCAGGAGATGACAATGGCCTCACATCCTACCGTGGACATGCGCGACATCCATTTTGTCCTTTTCGAGCTTCTGGAAATCGAGAAATTAGGCCGCTTCCCGGCCTTTGCCGACCTTACTCGCGCGGAGTGCGAGGAGTCGCTTCGCCTCGCCTCGCGCATCTCGGACGACATCCTGTACGAGGCCAACCGCGAGGCCGACCGACTCGGCATAGACTACGATGCGGCCACCAAAGAGGTGCGCATACCCTCCGGCATGAAGAAGGCCCTTTCGGCCTATTACGAGGCGGGTTTTTTGCGAATAGCCGATTCCCACGACGAGGGGGGGATGGGAATGCCCGAAACGATCGCGTTCTCGTGTAACGAGATATTCACCGCGGCGAGCATGTCTTTTTTCACCTATCCCATTCTGGGGCACGGCAACGCGACGCTGCTTCGCAACTTCGGAACGGACGAACAGCGCGCCCTCTATATGGAAAATATCCTCTCGGGCCGCTGGGGGGGGAGCATGTGCCTGACGGAGCCGGGCGCGGGAAGCGACGTGGGCGCACTCCGCACAAAGGCGGCTCGGCTTTCCGACGGGAGCTTTAGGATAAGCGGGCAGAAGACCTTCATCTCGTGCGGCGAGGGCGACCTGTACGAAAACATCATCCACTTCGTGCTCGCCCGCATAGAGGGCGACCCTGAGGGTACCAGGGGCATATCGCTTTTCATCGTTCCCAAGTATCCGGTGCGTTCCGACGGCTCCTTCGGCCCCCTTAACGACGTGGTCTGTACGGGCATAGAGCGCAAGATGGGCCTGCACGGCTCGCCCACCTGCACGATGGTCTTCGGCGAGAACGGCGAATGCGTGGGGCGTCTCCTCGGAAAGGAGCGCGAGGGCATGCGCATGATGTTTCACATGATAAACGAGGCGCGTCTGGCCGTCGCGCGCCAGGGACTTGCCGTGGCATCCTCGGCATACCTGCACTCGCTCTCCTACGCGCGCGAACGGCTGCAGGGCCAGGACCCTGCAAACCCGGCCGCCGGCGTACAGGTCCCCATCATCCGCCACCCGGACGTTCGGCGCATGCTGCTTAGAATGCGTTCGTATGTGGACGGAATGCGCATGCTGGCCTACTACACGGCGCTGCAAATCGACACCGCGCGCCACGCGTCCGGAGACGAGGCCGCCGAGGCCGGCTCGCTCGTCGATTTTCTCATCCCGATATGCAAGGCCGGTTGCACCGACACCGGGGTGCTCGTCTCCTCGGAGGCCGTACAGGTTCACGGCGGATACGGCTTCTGCGCGGACTATCCGGTGGAACAGCTCTATCGCGACGTGCGCATAGCGCCGATCTGGGAGGGCACTAACGCCATACAGTCGCTCGACCTAATTATGCGCAAAATGCTGCTCGACCCGGGGCGGAGGATGTACGGCCTGTGGAAGGACCGCGTTTTAAGCACCGTCGAGGATTGCCGGCCCCTTGTGGACGGGAAATACGTGTCGGCTGTGGAGAGGGCGGTAAAGGCACTTGATGAGGCCGTGGCGGTGATGAAGGCCCGCTACGAGGCGCGCGACACCCTTCAAATCTACGCGGACGCCACAGTGCTGCAGCAGGCCTTTTTTATGGCGAGCCTCGCATGGATGCACCTGTGGGGCCTGTCGAAGGCGATTGAAAAATCCGGTATGGATCCGGCAGCCCTTCCCATCGAAGCGGAAGGGGACTCGGGGAAATCGTTTTTTGTTGGGCGAGCGCTCGCCTCGCGCTTTTACCTCGGCGTGGAGTTCCCTTTGTTTTTTGGAAAGGTCGATTCCGTATTGGCAAACGAGCGGGCGGTTGTGGACTGCGCACCGGAATTCTACAGCGGTTCGTAGCCCTCCGGCTGCGCCTATATTCCGGACATAAGGGGCTGCGAATAATTGAAGGCGATCGAGAAGATCTGCCAGCCGAAATATCCGATCAGCGCCACAAGCAGCACCAGAAGCCCCACCTGCATGCGGTCGATGTACTTTTCCGGAAAGGCCTTGCCCATACGGTGAAGCACGTGCGCGATGAAGATGAGGTAGCCCCCCAGCCCTGCGCATCCCCCGAGAACAAAGAGCAGTTTTATAAGAGGCGTGATCTCGCTGAACACCGAGAGGTCGATGAAGAGCTTAAAGCCGATTATCCACCATATTATGATGCCGGGGTTCGTAATGGCGATGCTGAAGCCCGTTAAAAAGGAGAAGCGCTTTTTATACACGAGCGGAGAGTCCTCGGGATGGTAGACGTGGCGGTATTCCCGATAGGAGCGGTATAAAAGAAACGACAGCACCAGAATGCCGAGCGAATAGATGATTATCTGGGATTGCTTTAGTACCAGAAAGTGCCCTATTCCGAAAAGGGTGAGCGTTCCGTATATGAAGTCGGAGGTCACGGACCCTGCCGCCACGGCCAGGGCCGGCATAAGGTGACCGTTTATGGCCTTTTTGGCGACATCGACCTGCACGGCGCCTACCGGAATGGCCGAAAGAAAACCAAGAAACAGGCTGAATCCGATCAGCACCGAGAATTTCAAAAAAATGACCCAGTTCATGACGCAATCTGCCTTTGTACCCGGTTATTGGCGTATTTGTCAAATAAAATTAGCGTATTACCTAATTCAGGGCTGCGGGCCTCGCGCCCACGGCGCTCAGAGCTATCCCCGGATGTGCCAACCGCCGGGAGGGGTTCTACTTTTTCTCTGAATATTTTTCCATTCGACTTTATAACGATAAAAAAGCGAGAGCCTTCTCTGGGATTATAAAAAAACGCAGGTACTCCTAAACGCCCCCGGCGCTTTGCGCCACCCCCGGAGGGGGTTTTGCTGATGCCTATGGCCGAGCTTTCAACTATTCAACTCACCCCCTAACCCCCTCTCTTTGAACGAAAGAGAGGGGGGATC
>Ga0208040_1001726_pt1 | contig 20884 bp, 20 predicted proteins | sample AD_UKC083_MetaG_FD_184431 | JGI IMG/M metagenome (GOLD analysis project Ga0208040, IMG submission 184431) | Active sludge microbial communities of municipal wastewater-treating anaerobic digesters from USA - AD_UKC083_MetaG (SPAdes) (version 2) | ecosystem: Engineered > Bioreactor > Anaerobic >...
ATGATGGGGGGGTTGCTTGTTTTGCTCTACAGGGAAAACAAGAAGAAAAACGCTGCTCTTGCCGAGGAACAAAAATTTAAAGAAAGCACAGTAAAACGGCTAGATGCATTTCTTCAAAACACTTTAAAGGTGGCTGATGATGGCACAGTGGGAGGATTTTTTTCCGATAGCTGGAAATTGCAACCAGCTAACAGCACCCAGGGTACCTGCAAGTTGCTCAGCTTTAAGGTAAATAATTCTACCCTTGCTTTCATGCAAGCAAGTGATAGCCAAAGAGTTAGCCCCAACCTCATTACTCTATGCCTGTGCTGCTGGGTTAAAAGCAATGCCCATCGGCTCATGATATCGTGGGTAAATTTTATGAAAGAGATGAGGGAGAATTTTGCAGCTGACCCGCTTACTAGTGATCTTGACCCTTCACAATACTGTATTTTGCCTTTTACTATTAATGGAGACTTTGTTTTGAACCTTACAGAGGAGGGTTTTGCCGTATGGCATAGCAATAAGCTGATATTCCCTAAAGCGTTCCAATGTCCAGAACTTGTGAAGGGTGATACTCTTTACCTTTACTTTACTACAATAGGTTTACCCTTGCCAGATAGAGAGCAGCGAGAAATGGAAAAAATAATAGGCAGTGTTGCGTCTATGGAATTTTCCCTGCAACCCCAGGCAATGCAAAACTTGCTAAAAACGTTTGAGCTGGAAAATTTTACCTATATATTTGCCCTTAGAATTTAAAAATTTGAGAATTAATTCTTATAACAACTAATTACTATGGATAGCCAGTCAAAGAAGACCGTTAAAATGCTGCTAATAAGCAACTCAACAAATGCAGGGGAAGCGTTTCTGGAACATCCAAAGGAAGAGCTTAAAAGGTTTCTGAATGGCACTAAAAGGGTGCTTTTCATTCCGTGGGCAGCCGTAACTTTTAGCTACGATGAGTTTGAACGTAAGGTACAAGAACGCTTCAGCGAGTTTGGCGTTGAGGTTGACTCCATTCACCACTATCGAAATGTTAAAACGGCGGTTCAGGAGGCTGAAGCCATTGTTGTTGGTGGTGGTAACACCTTTAAGCTGCTTAAGACTATACAGCAGCATGATATAGTTGAAACTGTTCGGAATAAGGTTTTGGATGGCACCCCCTACATAGGCTGGAGTGCTGGAGCCAACGTGGCCTGCCCCACCATTTGCACAACCAACGATATGCCCATCACCGAACCCGATAACTTTGGTGCCTTTAGCCTGATTCGCTTTCAGATTAACCCCCACTACCTGGATGCAAACCCCGCAGGACATGCTGGCGAAACCCGGGAGCAGCGCATTATGGAGTTCCTCGAAATGGATCCATACGTTTACGTGGTTGGTTTGCGGGAGGGATCGATGATTCTGCTGGAGAATGTTGCTCTGACCCTAAAAGGACCAAAATCTGCCAGAATATTCAAAAAAGGTATTCCCCCATTTGAGGTTAACCCGGGTGATGACATGGATTTTCTATTCGAATAGCACTACCAGCCCTGTTGAGAAAAGCAATACGGGGGAAATAGTTCCTACACGGCTCGTGCTACATAATCCTTAGGAAGGGTTACCAGCAGGGAGTGGCTTACATGATCGATACGGATAATAACCTTCTTTTTTCCGGCATGTTCAACCAGCTCACCGGTAATCCCCATCAGGTTACCAAATCTAACTTCAACCAAGGCTCCTGGTGGAATTTGCTCTTCAACCGGTTCAATTTCCAAATCCTGAACCAGCAGCTGTTTTACCTGCTCAATCTGCCTGTCGGGAATGGGAACGGCCTTTCCCTCAAAGGTGATGTACCTAACAATTCCTGGAGTGTTCAACACCTCGTAGTACTCCCGGGCATCAATCCGAACAAAAATGTATGACCGGAACAAAGGCTCCTCCACCAACTTTTTCCTATCGCTCCACTGCTTTAGCCTTTTCTGTAAGGGCAGAAAGGCTTCCACGCCTTTTTCCACCAACCGGCTATATATTTTTTTTTCATTCCGCGGTTTAGTGTACAGGGCATACCAACGCTTATTGGCTTCACCTTTATCCATCTGTTGGGATTTTTAGCAAAATTACTACTTTTGGTTTTATACGTTCAGGTAGCATTTTAAAAATACCGCGTTCTGTGACTTGCTCGAGTGAGGAAGACCTGCAATAAACCCCACTTCAAATTCTCCCTTTTTGTAGGGCATATTTGTTCGATTATTGTCCAACCTAAGGCATAAGGTAAAATCATCTGGCGTACTGGTAAAACTAAAATTTCATAATTTCGTTTAAGTGATAAAAAACGATTTTTTTACCGCCACCAATGAACGTGTCTAAAAAAAACTAATTTTTGTCGAAAAGGCTAAGCTTCTATTAAGAAAATTACCTAAACTTGCGTTTAATCACTTTAACTATAATCTATTAATCAGCAAATTAAAACTAAATGAGAATTAACTTTTAACAGATCTCATGTGATGAAGTCAAAGAAAGATTTTCGGAAACCCGTAAAGAATGACTCCTACGATTCCGATGAGGTGAAAATGGTTAAAAAGCTAAAACCCGTGAAAAAGGAAAAAAATGCTAAGCGTTCAATCTTCAGTGAAATTGATGAGCTTGATGACCTGGTAGATTTCAAGGGGACAGTGTTGGACGAAAAATTTGAAGACTATGACGAAGAGGAGGAAGAGCTGTAGTAGGTAATACTCAGGGCTATAGATAATCAAGTAAGGCTGCCGGAAGGGCAGCCTTTTTTATTTTTCTTTTACTTTTCGTTGTGCACAACGCTCTTATCCTTAACATAGAAGGGTCTTTCAATTGCCTGGTCGAGCGAGATAAAAGTTTCGGTTCGGGATATGCCGGGTATATTCTGAATGGTGTTAACCAGCACGTCCATCAGGTGCTCGTTATCCCTACAGTAGATTTTGAGCAGCAAAGCATACTCTCCTGTTATAAAATGGCATTCTACCACCTCGGGCATTAGCTTCAGGGCTTCAATGACGCCGCTGTACAGGTTGGTGGAAACAAGCTGCACGCCTACAAATGCACATACGTCAAACCCTAAGGCTTTGGGCTTAACAATCATTCGCGATCCGGCAATTATTCCGGCATCTTCCATCTTTTTTACTCGCTGATGTATGGCTGCTCCCGATATCCCACACTCCCTTGCAATCTCAAGAAATGGTATCCTGGCGTTTTTTACCAGGTACGAAAGTATCTTCTGATCGATTACATCTACCCTAAATTTTTCCTGCATGGTTGTTTTGAATTGATACGTTTTGGGTGATAAAATTAAAAATGTATTGTTAAAAAGACAAAATAAATTATAAAAATTAACCTTATCTGATTAATTTTTTTGCAATGATTTCCTAAAACGCTTACATATTCAGGGAGTTTGTTGTGTTGCAAAAAAAACGGTGCTTAATTTCGAACGGTACTTGGCAGTATTAAAACAAGTTGCTTCTATTTTAAATGATGACATGAAGGACAATTGATGACATGGCAACTCCTTTCTCCATGTCGGGTTTGAGAAAAAATGAAGGTTGATTTTTAGTAGATGCATCTCTCTGATTCATTTCCTGACTGGTTTGCTTTGCAAAGATAAAAAGTCAAAAAGGGCTTAGAATATGCTGGTTTATGTTTAAAGGCTTTTTGAATATACAACCTTATCGTCGCCTTCGTCATAAAAGTTTTTAAGTATTGCCTCGTTCTCGTAGGCATTGCTAAGGTAAAATTGCCGGGTGGGCTCGTACATTGGTTTTGATGAGGTTTCAATGTATATTTTTCGCCCATTCAGCTGTTTAATCTCATTTTCTACCCTTTGCAGTACCTGTTTGCCAAGGCCTTTCCCCCTGTAATCCTGGTGGGTTCCAATCCAGTACAGATCGAAGCTGTGGCGTGTGCAAGGAATTGGACCAAAACAGGCGTAGGATATCGTAGTGCCCATGTGGTCGGCAAAAACAAAGTAGTAACCGCTTTCCGTTCCCTTTGCCAAAGCCTCCTCCACCAGTTCTATGGCTACATCAATTTCAAAATCGTGAAAAAATCCAGATGAGGATAGTATTTCTCTGATACCGGCTTTGTCGGCGGGCGTTGGGGTGGAGCGAAAAGTTACATTGTCCATAAGGCTGAACGTTATGTTAAATTTGAAAGGGGATATCGGCGATAATGCTCCTTACCGCTTCATCAAACGGAATTCCTGCCTGCATACAAGCCGCATAGAATCCGCTATCTCTCGAAATACAAGGGTTGACGTTGATTTCCAGCACCCACGGGTTTCCTGCGTTATCAACCCGAAAATCTACCCTGGCGTAGCCATTCACCCTAAAGGTTTTCCAGCAGTGAAGGCAAATATCACCCATGGTGCTGAGCAACGGTTGGTCATTTGGAGACAGGTCAAAAGTTCTGTTTGTGTTGATATACTCAAAGCTATCCTCAATCCATTTGGCGGAGTAGCCAACAACATGCGGCTTGTCGGGAGCATAGTTACGAAATATGATTTCGGCTGGCGGTAATAGTTGTGGACCGTTTTGTCCGGCCAAAATAGATATGTTAAACTCGCGGCCGTCCACAAACTCCTCTATAAAATGGGTGTTGTAGTCAATGCTATTTAAAATTTCGGCTAGTTTCGGGTTGCTTCCCTCAAAAATTGAATCCTCATCGAGGCCCAGCGATCCATCCTCCCAGATTGGTTTTACAATGTAACGTTTATCCCGATCGGGAATAAATGAACCGTTTCCCTGGTACCAAAAGGGCGTTGGGATGCCTGCATCCTGCATCAGCTGCTTGGTTAGCGTTTTGGATGATGTGAGGAATATGGTTTCGAGCGAGCCTCCGGTGAATGGAATTCCCATAGAGTTAAGCAGGGAAGGGGCAAGGAAAATCAGGTTTCCCCTGTTGTTCACCGATTCAACCAGGTTGAAAACAAAGTCGGGCTTTAGCCTGCTGAGCTCATCACGAACCTTTTGAAGGTTAAGGGAAAATTCCGCGCGCTGGCTCTCAATACCCAGCTTGTTGAGCATCTCGGCAACAAGGGCAACCTGGTCCAGAACATCCCTTTCGTCGGGACCGGCGCTCTCCGAAAGCTCGTTGTATAGGATTACCGCATGTATTGTTTGCCTGTTCATGCCGTATGATTAAACCGTTCCATTGCCGAATCCATTATCAGCTGAATAAGCATGGTAAAATCAATGCCATTTTTTTGAGCGAGCATGGGGAAATCAGAGTGGAATGGATTCAGGCCTGCAAGAGGATTAACCTCAATGAAGTTGGGTTTGCCCGAAGCATCCATTTTTAAGTCAACCCTTCCACCATCGCGACAACCCAGGCAATTCCATGCCATTAGAGCAGTTTCGGCACAAAGCGATTCTATTTCGCCGGTTGCCATGTAGTAGTCCACAATGCCCTTCCAATTCTCCTTGGTGTGTAGGGAGTAGGTACCATCTTTTGCTCTGTTGGAAATCACTATCTCCATAACCCCTAGGCAGCGTGCCTTATCGCCTGTACCAACTATCCCAACGGTGAATTCACGCCCGGGAAGGTAGGTCTCGACAAGAATAGGTTGACGATATTCTTCGAGCAACCGTGCTGTGGTTGCATAGAGCACTTCTTTTGAGTTTATCTTCGACTGGCCATTAATCCCTTTTCCTGTTCCCTCTGCAGCTGGCTTTACAAACAGGGGGAAGGGCAGAGCTATTTTCTCAACCTCGCTTAGGCTTGTAATAACGGCGAAATCGGCTGTAGGCACGCCGCAGTCGCGAACCACACGCTTTGCCTGCCCCTTGTGTAGGGTAAGTGCCAGCACCAGGGGGTCGGAAAACACGTAGGGAATTTGAAACGCATCCAGAATGGCTGGAACCTGTGCTTCTCTTCCAATTCCGTGCAGCCCTTCGGCAATATTAAAAACCATGTCCCAACGTTTGCCGTTGGCCAGCGCATGGGTGAGGTTGATGATGTTTCCAACCCGCTCGGTGAAGTAGCCAAGAGACTGCAGTGTACTCTCAATGCTGTCAATTGTTTCGTCAGAGTCAAACTCGGCCACTTCCTCATGTGAGTAGCCATTTTTCAGGTAGTCGCTTTTCAGGTCGTATGTTAAGCCAACTGTCATCTATTTTTGTGTTTATCAGCGTGAGCATTAAAAACTCTTGGGAAAGCCATTTGAGCGCATCAAGTTTATTTTTTTGAAAAAGGTGTGCAGTAAATAGTGTTATGGTAAAAACCACCTGTCCGAAGTAAGTGAAAGCAAAGGGACAGGTGGTTGAACTATACAATTGCCATTGTTTTAATGTAAATCAGGGTAGTAAAAGGTTTTCCCCTCGTAGTTTTTAAGCACAACGTATCCCTCCTCATTTCTCCCCTGGTAGTATTCAGGCAGAAGGGGAATTTTTCCACCGCCACCAGGTGCGTCAATAACAAAGTGGGGAATGGCGTATCCGGTGGTCCAGCCCCTAAGTCCTTTAATTATCTCAAGGCCCTTTTCAACAGATGTTCTAAAGTGGGAAGAGCCGGGTATGGGATCGCACTGGTAAAGGTAGTAAGGTCGGACCCTAATTTTTAGCAGTCCTTGAAATAGGGACTTCATGGTGTCCACATTGTCGTTAATACCTTTAAGAAGAACAGTTTGGCTACCAAGCGGAATACCAGCATCGGCAAGCCGCCTGCATGCCTCGGCTGTTTCCGGGGTAAGCTCATCGGGATGGGTAAAATGGATGCTGATGTAGAGGGGATGAAATTTCCGGAGAATTTTTATGAGCTTAGGAGTAATTCTATGGGGAAGAACGACCGGAACCTTGGTGCCAATCCGTATCATTTCAACATGTGGAATGCTTCTAAGCTGGGAAAGGAGGTACTCGATGTGTGCATCGGACATGGTAAGCGGGTCGCCACCCGAGATGAGGACGTCCCTAACCTCGGTGTGCTCCCTAATATAGTTAATTGCTGGTAGCCAGGCGTTGACCCCAACATGGCACTTATCCTTGGCCACCATGTGCGAACGGGTGCAGTAACGACAGTAGGCCGAGCAGAATCCGGTTGAAAGAAACAGCACCCTGTCCGGGTAGCGATGTACCAGGTTTGGAACGGGGCTGGAATGTCCCTCGTTTAATGGGTCGCACGACTCACCTGCCGAGGTGGTAAGCTCGTTAACGGTGGGTATCATGGTCCGACGTAGCGGGTCCTGGGAGTTTTTCCCATTCAGCAGGCTGGCGTAGTAGGGTGTTATTCGTAATGGCAGCGAATGTTTGGGGTGGTCAATTGCCTCGCACTCCTCCCTGGAAAGATCAAGGAAGCATTTGAGTTTTTCGGAAGTTGTGAAGCTGTTTTTCAGCTGCCATTTCCAGCTCATCCAGTCTTCCACCGTGGCGTTGGGGAAGTACTTTATCAAGAATTCCAGCGAACGTTTGCTGATTGGAAATGGCCAATTGCAGGAGGGTGATTTGTGTTGATGGGAAGTTGCGGTAATTAAACCGTAATTTGGGCTTAGCTGCCCCGAACCCGGAGGTTCATCATCTTCTTCTAAGCCTAGCGTGTTAAGCGTTTCATGCATTAGTTCTTTGCTCATGACTTTAAAATTTAGCGTCGCAAATGTTGTTATTTATTCAATACCTTGTTCAGGCTTCTTAATTTTTTTAGCTAAAAAATCATTAATGCCGGTGTTTTTAAAAATTTCGACGAAATTAAGTTGCTATCAGCATTTTTATTCATGGGGAAGGCGATAGTAATTAACAGTTTGCATGAGTTATCAACAGGCGTAAAGATGCAACCCCTTGGATTATTGGTTAACATATAAAAATATTCCTATCTTTGCAGCTGGTTATGGCCTTATAGTTCAAGGGATAGAACGGAAGTTTCCTAAACTTTAAATCCAGGTTCGAGTCCTGGTAAGGCCGCCAACCTAACAACAAGCCTTTAAGCTCATAAAGGCTTTTTTTATTACCTCCGGATTGTGGAGACACAAACTTAAAGACTATACTGTTGTTAGTCGCATTACACACTAACAGCAACATTTTCATGCTAAAGAATTTGCAGCATGGCTAATTTTATATACAGCACTCCAGCAGCCACACAGAATGATGCAAATATCCTACTAGCTAGTTGGGTAGAAACAAAGGTTGAATGTTACCTGAATCCATTTAAAAGCGAGCGACGCAAGCTGTCCTTTTGCTGAGGAGAAAGCCCCCTTGTATGGTAAATGTTTTTTTCCCAATCGCCATACATTGGGTTTGGAAGGATGATGAACCGGCTGCCAAAATCACTTTTATTCTTGCCTACCAACCCAGACCCCCAATCGTCGCCGCGATTCTCAAATATTTCGGAGAAATCGTTGAGGTTGTCGCCAACCAGCAGTATAATATCGTACTGTTCCGCAATCCTTTCACGGCGCTGCTTCTTACTGCTTTCGTTCTCCTTTGGCAGAAGGTACTCGGGTTTGGCAAATGCAAAACCTAACGAGTCTAGATTTTTTAGGGTTGATGCTGCCTCGTCAGCAGAGCGGTTGGTTATGTAGAAAAGGGTCACTTTGAGCGAATCGCAAAGTTTGCTGAACTCAACGGCACCCGGAAGGGCTTTTGCCCGTGCAAGGGATGTCCATTCCTTCCAGAATTCAGTGGAGTATTCCCTATTGTCTAATATTTCCTGTGCCTGAAATGGGCTGTTGTCCAGCATTGTTTCATCAATATCAACCACCACTGCTTTTGGCTTTGAGGTCTTGTGCGACGATTGCTGTCTAACACGTTCGCCGGCTATGTTGAAAGCCTGGTAGTATAGCGCCTGCATTTCGGGTGAATGCTGGTACCAAATTGTGGAGTACAGCATGTGATCCTGGTTGTACTCCTGCTTTTCAGCCTGGGGTTGGCACGACACCATCAAGGATATTACGCCTGAAATAGCGATTATCCCTAGTAGATTTGTTCTCATGGTTTACCTTGATAATTTAATGGTTATGCGGTAGCGAACTACTTAATAATTAAGGTTATGCTAACTAAATGGGCTTTCCATCTAATCGTTCAAACTTTAACATATTTGCAAAGGAATCACAGCTGGCTTTAGAGCAGTTGCAGCCTGTAAAGTTAAGCGTTTTACCAGTAGTGGATTTTGCATGGAAAAATTTTGGTAAAAAATTGCATACTTTTGGTAGTTGGCAACATTTTTTACCCATAATTGTTGAAATTTATATCATGTATCCCGATTACCACACTCACACCAACCTATCCGATGGGCGCGACACTCACGAGGAAATGTTCGCTTCGGCCCAGATTAGAGATGTTTCTGAAATTGGATTTTCCGATCACATCTGCGTAAAACCCGTAAGCTGGGCAATGGATGTCAGAAATATTCCTGCTATGGTTGAAGCGGTTCAAATGCTTAAGCAAAAAGAAGGAGTGGTTAGGGTTAAACAGGGTGCAGAGGTCGATTTCATACCCGGGCGGGAAACCGAAACTCGGGAGCTGCTCAGCTTTATTCCGCTTGACTACTGCATTGGTTCTGTTCATTTTATAGACGATTGGAATTTCGATACCGATATTCTGCCCTACGATCAGATCAGCATAAACGCTTTTTATAAAACCTACTTCAAGCTGGTTTGCCAGTCGGCAAAATCGGGACTTTTCGATATTATTGGCCACTGCGACCTGGCCAAGAAATTTGCCTATTACCCCACCATCAGCCTTGACCGAATCTTTGAGGAAACGGCAAGAGTCTTTTCGGATTACGGGGTAACCGTTGAGCTGAACACCAGCGGGAAAAACAAGCCCTGTGCCGAGTTTTACCCCTCCCTTCGGCTACTGGAAATTCTGCATCACTACAAGGTGCCGGTTACGCTGGGCTCTGATGCCCATGTGGAGCAAAACATAGGGCAGTACTTTACCGATGCCATTGCCCTGCTACGGTATGTGGGATATAAGGAAGTTTCAACCTTCTCCGAGCGTAAGCGAAGCGCCATTCGAATTTAACTAACTATGACACACTAGTCGGTTTATTTGTATTTTTACCCGTTTTTTTATCAATCATTCAGTACTACAGGTTAGATGAAATTTAACTACCATGTCAACCTTTCAGTGTGATTTTTTAGTTATTGGCTCAGGAATTGGGGGCTTAAGCTATGCCCTAAAAGTTGCAGATTATGGCAAGGTAATTCTGGTAACTAAAGCGGGGATAGACGATACCAACACCTCCATGGCTCAAGGTGGAATTGCAGCAGTTACCTACCCTCCCGACACTTTTGAGAAGCATGTAAACGATACCTTGATATGCGGCGATGGATACTGCAACGAGGAGGTGGTTCGCATGGTTGCCTCAGAGGCCCCCGCCCAGATAAACCAGCTAATCCAGTGGGGCGTAAAATTTGACAGAAAGCCTAACGGGCAGTATGATTTAGCCCGCGAGGGAGGTCATTCGGAGCACCGAATACTTCATCACAAGGATATAACCGGCGCTGAAATTCAGAGGGCGCTGAGTGCTGGAGTTCGTCAGCATCCCAACATACAGGTTTTTGAAAATCACTTTGCCGTTGAACTCATAACCCAGCACCATTTGGGGCGGGTTATTCACCGGGGCGATCCCGACATTACCTGTTTTGGAGCCTATGTGCTGGATCAAAAAACTCAAGCGGTTCATACATTTTTAGGCAGGTCAGTGGTGGTGGCAACTGGCGGTTCTGGCAATATCTACCACACAACCACTAATCCCAGAACTGCAACCGGCGATGGAATTGCCATGGTTTACAGGGCAAAGGGCGCCGTTGAAAATATGGCTTTCGTGCAGTTTCACCCCACATCCCTCTACCACCCGGGGGAACGTCCGTCTTTTCTCATATCGGAAGCTATGCGAGGCTACGGTGCAGTGCTCAAAACATCCGACGGTAAGGAGTTCATGCAGAAGTACGACCCTCGCGGTTCTCTTGCTCCCCGCGATATTACTGCCCGGGCCATAGATTCAGAAATGAAGCAGCGTGGCGATGACTTCGTTTACCTCGACGTTACCTTTAAGGATCCAGATGACACCATCAACCACTTCCCCAACATTTACCAGAAATGCCTATCGGTTGGTATTGATGTTACCAAGGATATGATACCTGTTGTGCCTGCAGCCCACTACCTTTGCGGTGGAATTAAGGTTGACATGAATGGTCAAACAGCCATTAAAAGGCTTTATGCCATTGGCGAATGCTCGTCAACCGGGCTGCATGGGGCTAACCGACTTGCTTCCAACTCGCTGATGGAAGCTATTGTTTATGCCGAAAGGGCTGCCCGGCATTCACTGGCAACTTTTAAGAGTATTAACAACAGCACCAGAATCCCCGACTGGGATTACGAGGGAACCACCCACAACGAGGAAATGGTGCTTATCACTCAAAGTTACAAGGAAATGCAGCAAATTATGACCAACTATGTGGGTATTGTTCGTTCTAACCTTCGGCTTTCGAGAGCTCTTAACCGCTTAGACATCATATTTGAAGAAACTGAGGAACTTTACAAAAAATCCATACTCACCAGGGAGTTATGCGAGCTGCGCAACCTCATTCAAATTGGCTACCTAATTATTAAGGATGCCCAAAATATGCACGAAAGCAGGGGGCTTCACTACTCAATTGACTACCCACGCCAGATGGGTACAGAGTTTTAGCAGGAAGCAACAACACCTTTATTGAAATGGAGTGGTAGTTAAAAGTTTGTTATGATTGTGAATAGCGTTAGCACCAAGTAGCCTTTACCTCCAGACTGCTCATGCCGAAAAGAAAACGCCACTATTCTGAAAATCCAGCCCGACGCATAAAGGTTGGAACTGCTATCATCCCCGTAATAATTGGTCTGGGGGTGGTTTTTTTAATGCTTTTCAGGGAGTTTAACCCTCAAGCCTTTTTGCAGATAAGCTTTACCTGGCGTTCATTCTTTTGGATACTTGTAGCCGCACTTTTGATGGCAGGAAGGGATATGGGCTATACCTTCAGGCTTATGACCCTTTCCGAAGGGAAGTTCAAGTTCTGGAAAGCCTTCCGGGTAATAATGCTATGGGAGTTTACCTCGGCCATTACGCCTTCTGCTGTTGGCGGAACCAGCGTAGCTGTTGTCTACGTCAATAAGGAAGGTCTTACGGTGGGTCGCAGCTCGGCAGTTGTTATGATAACCTCCTTTCTGGACGAGCTATATTTTGTAGTAATGTTCCCGATTCTTGTTCTTTTAACCGGCCCTCACGAACTTTTTACCCTTGCTTCTTCTCCCGCTGGTGGTATGGCGAAAGACCTTATAATTTTCAGCATAGTTGGCTATTCGTTAAAGTTGGTTTGGGTTTTAGGCTTATCGTATGGCCTTTTTATAAACCCACGGGGGCTGAAATGGCTTATCATGATGATTTTTAAGCTGCCGTTGCTGCGCAGGTGGAAACAGGGTGCAAACAAGGCCGGAAGCGATATAATAACGAGCTCGGAGGAGTTCAAGAAAAAGCCATTCTCTTTTTGGGCTAAAGCCGTTGCTTCTTCATTCCTTTCATGGTCGTCGAGGTTTTTGGTGATAAACGCACTTCTACTTGCATTTTTTGATGTAAACCACCACTTGCTAATTTTTACCCGACAGCTGGTTATGTGGATTATCATGCTGGTAAGCCCTACGCCTGGGGGAAGCGGTTTTGCCGAATTTGTATTCACCCGCTACCTGTCAGATTTTATTCCCGTAGGAGCAGAATCGCTCACTTCCATTGCTGTTGGAATGGCCATGCTCTGGCGGTTAATAAGCTACTACCCCTACCTTTTCATTGGTGCAATAGTTTTTCCGCGCTGGGTAAGAAAAAAGTTTGGGAGGGAAAAAGGCCACAGAAGCCGAGAAATTGCAACCACAAAATAATTAGGGTTGATTTTTGTGGAATTCATACCCTAGGTTCGTCTTGTTAAGTCAGCATTCTGGTTAGGCAGCACAACATAACGAGTCATACCCATTTCACGTTGAATCATACCTACGCTGTGCTGTAATAAAAAAGACCTGCTGTTAGTTTAGCAGGTCCGTTCTTATTTTGATTGGCATTGTGAACAGGGCTATATAACACCGAGTTTTTTTCCAATTTTAGTAAACTTATCAATGGCGAATAGGACATTTTCCCTACTGTGGGCAGCACTAAGCTGAACACGTATGCGGGCCTTTCCCTTTGGAACAACCGGATAAAAGAACCCCGTAACGTAAATGCCCTCGTCAAAAAGCATATCGGCAAAATCCTGCGACAACTTGGCATCGTTGGGTAGGTGTCCAAGCAGGATGGGGGTAATGGGGTGAACACCAGGTACGATTCTAAAACCGGCATCGGTCATACCTTTTCGGAAAAGGGCGGTGTTCTCCCAAAGCTTATCGCGCAGCTCGGTGCTTTTGCTGAGCATGTTAAGAACCATGAGTGTTGATCCGGCAATGGCCGGCATTAGCGAGTTGGAGAAAAGGTAGGGTCTGGAGCGCTGGCGAAGCATGTCAACAATTTCCTTCCGTCCCGAAATGCAACCGCCCGAAGCTCCTCCAAGAGCCTTACCAAAAGTGGTAGAGATGACGTCAACCCTGCCCATTACGTTGCAGTACTCGGAAGTTCCCCTTCCGGTTTTGCCAACAAATCCTGTGGCATGGGAGTCGTCAACCATAACCAGCGCATCGTGCTTATCGGCAAGGTCGCAAATTTTATCTACCTGGGCAATTATGCCGTCCATGGAAAAAACGCCATCGGTTACGATCATTTTATAGCGGCAACCGGAGGCCTCCTTCAGCACGCGCTCCAGATCGTCCATGTCGTTGTTCTTATACCGGAAGCGCTGAGCCTTGCACAGCCTTACCCCGTCAATAATGGAGGCGTGGTTGAGCTCGTCGGAGATAATGGCATCCTCTTCCCCCAAAATGGGTTCAAAAACCCCTCCGTTGGCATCGAAAGCCGAAGAGTAAAGAATGGTATCCTCGGTGCCGAGGAAGTCGGTAAGCTTGGCTTCGAGCTGCTTGTGCAGCTCAAGGGTGCCGCATATAAACCGAACCGACGACATGCCAAAACCCCATTCGTCTATGGCTTTCTTTCCGGCTTCCAGCACAGCAGGATGCGATGAAAGCCCAAGGTAGTTGTTGGCACAAAAGTTCAAAACTTTTTTCCCGTTAGCCTTAATTTCAGCGCCCTGTGGTGTAGAGATTGCACGCTCGGTTTTGTAGAGGCCGTCGTTTACAATAGCCTCGAGCTGCTTCTGTAAATCTTTCTGAATTTTACCGTACATGGTATAATCATTTTAAATTCTCTTTACAAAAGTAGAAGAATTTTATGCGGGGCGAGCTATGAAATCGCCTTTCTTTTCTTCATTTCTCAAAAAAATATCTACTAAGCAAAATATTTGCCATGCAATTTAAAAATTATTTAATGCGAATAGATGGCTTTTGTAATCATGATTTTTTATATTCGCAAATTGTAGGTAGTTAATTCTCAGAGCGAAAAACCCAACAACCGATTAAATTATGCCCTACCGCCGGTTACCCAACACAGATAGCGCAAGGATACGCGCTTTAAAGGCTGCATACAGCAAGGGAAAATTAAATCCTCCATCGCAGCTGGCCTTTTCGCAGTCAACCTTCAGCAAGGTTGAGCTATTCATTAACTCTTTCCAGAATGCGCTGGCTCATTACAAGGTGGCTTACAACCAGCAGGTGGAGAGCGGCAAGGAGTACTCTCAAATTTTGAAAAAGGCAAAGCTTTACCTTTCGCACTTCATACAGGTTTTAAACATGGCAATTGCCCGAGGCGAGCTTCCTGTTTCGGTGAGGGAGATTTACGGGATGGATTTGGACGAAAACAGAATGCCGAGCCTGACAACCGAGAAGGAGCTGATCGAATGGGGTAAAAAGATTATTGACGGCGAGATGCAGAGGTTGCAAAAGGGACAGACACCAATCACCAACCCAACCATTGCGGTTGTGCGAGTTCGCTACGAGCAGTTCCTAGAGGCTTACAACCACCATAAAATATTGCAGCAGAACACGCGCAGGCTGCTTAACGATGTTAACAACCTTAGGGTTACTGCCGATAGCATCATCCTAAGTATTTGGAACGAGGTGGAAGACTACTTTAAGGATTTACCCGACGAAGAACGCCGGTTGAAAGCTTCGGAGTATGGGGTAGTTTACGTTTACCGCAAGAACGAGATAAAGGATTTCCGGTTAGAAGACAGGACGCTGCTAAAGCTATTCAACTAACGCGCATTCACCTTCACACTGATCCACATGGACGCTACCGGGAAGCTGCATGTTTTTAGCAGTTAGCTTTTTACCATGTTTTGACTTACCGGCGACTGCCGGGTGTTGGTTTTCCATATAAATCGAAGCAGCAACGCTACTGCCAGGAAGCTAACAATTCCAATAGCCCAAATGTCCTGAAGGCTACCAACCTCTTCTATTTCGTTTACGCTGATTTCCGAACCCATAAGCAGGAAGGCAATTACCGCAATTGCATTGTTGGTGAAATGGGCCAGCATGGGGAGCCACAGGCTGCGACTCCACTCATACAGGTAGCCAAAAATGACACCCAGCGCAAAACGGGGAATGAACCCTCTAAATTGGAGGTGGAATGCGCTGAATAGCGCTGCTGTTATCAGTATCCCGAGCCACCTGCTGCGGGTAGCTGATACCAGGTGTTTTTGCAAAATTCCTCGAAAAATTATCTCCTCCCCAACGGCAGGAAGAATGGCAATCATCAGCAGGTTTAGCAGAAACGTTCCAACGCTGTCGGTTTTCAGAAATGCCTCAGTTAGAATCTCGGCGTTTCTCTCCATTTCTACCATCCAGCCCGATAGGGGTATCAGCTCGTTAATGGAGGCCAGCAGGTTGATGGCCGGTATTGAGATAACCATCATTACGGCTACAGTTATAAAATTCTGAACGGTGGATGGTTTAAAACCCAGGTAGCCAAATGGATGACTGGAAAATAGCCATGCTGCTGTGAATCCGGGCACAACGAACATGCCTATTGTTTGTACAATTTGCAAAAACTTTAACGCACCAATTGTATCGTTCGATATTGTTACGTTCATTAGCCAACCAAGCGAATCGGTTCCATACACTGCCATTATAACCAGGTAGCCTAGTAGGGTAAAAAGAAACGACCCTAATAGAACAAGGATAATCAGCGCAACAATTTTTTTAGCATCAGAAAGATTCGATAGAATTCCGGCTCTCATACGATGGTTGTTAGAATTAGTGCAGGGAAAAAATGGATACCATAGCGAAAAAAAACTCAAGCAAAACCCAACTGGTTAAAGTGCAGTTGCAAAGGTAGAAGTTTTCGGTAAACTGTGGATTTACTTGTCAAAATGCCAGATAATCAGAAGCCGATAAAATCTATTTTTACTCATTTGCAGACCAGCGCTTTCGGCTCGTTGGTTATGCAGAGGGAAAAACATTTTTTACTTTTGCAGCTCAACTGCATGACAAATGCGTATTGGCGAAGTAGAGCTAGGCGAAAAGCCTCTTTTTTTAGCACCAATGGAGGATGTTACCGATCCGTCGTTTCGGTATGTATGCAAGCAGTTCGGCGCTGATGTGATGTACACCGAGTTTATTAATGCCGATGGGCTTATACGTGACGCCGGCAGCAGCGTGGCAAAGTTGAATATTTACGACTACGAAAGACCAATAGGCATCCAGCTTTACGGTCATATTATTGAAAGTATGGTAGAGGCCGCAAGGATTGCTACAGCCTGTCGTCCCGATATTATCGACATTAACTTTGGCTGTCCGGTTAAAAAAATAGCCAATCGGGGTGCTGGAGCCGGAATGCTTAGGAATATCAATGCCATGGTTGAGATGACCAAACGAATTGTGGAGGCCACTAGCATTCCAGTTACCGTGAAGACCCGTCTAGGGTGGGACGACGAATCAAAAAACATTGTTGAGATTGCCGAGCGGCTGCAGGATGTTGGAATCAAGGCTATAACCATTCATGGGCGCACCCGAGCTCAGCTCTACAAAGGCAAAGCCGATTGGACTCTTATTGGTGCGGTGAAAGCCAACCCCCGAATAACCATTCCGGTGATAGGTAACGGCGATATTGACGGTCCGGTGATAGCCGGTGAGATGTTCGAAAAACACGGTGTAGATGGCATCATGGTTGGCAGGGCATCATTTGGAAGGCCATGGATATTCAGGGAGATTAAGCACTACCTTTCTACCGGCCAACTCATGGAGCCCCTTACAGCCAGCCAAAAAGTGGAAATTGCCAAGCTGCATTTTCAAAAATCGCTCGAGGTAAAAGGTCATAAAACCGGAATCCTCGAAATGCGGCGTCATTTTTCAGCCTACTTCAAGGGACTTCCCAATTTTAAAGAAATCAGGCTAAAGCTGCTTACCTCTACCGAGCCAGAGGTGATAGAAGGCTTACTTGAACTGATCAGGTCAACTTATGGTGATTTTGTGGCAGATGGCAGTATAAACCCCTCACCCTGGGCAGATTCGGCCGATTAGACATTTTTCTCCGTTTCGAGAAATGCAGCTAGTGGGCCTCCAGCCAATTTTTGCCTACCCCAATATCCACCACCAGGGGAATTTGTAAGGCGGCAGCACCCTCCATTTGCGACCTGGCTATTTCCTTAACCTGCTCCAGCTCCGGTTGGTAAACGTCAAACACCAGTTCGTCGTGAACCTGTATAATCATTTTCGACTGCAGCTTCAACCGTTTAAACTCGGAGTGAATGCCAATCATGGCCAGCTTGATTATATCGGCTGCAGAACCCTGTATTGGGGCGTTAATAGCGTTACGTTCGGCCATTCCGCGAACTGTCTGGTTGCTCGATTTAATGTCGTTTAGATAGCGCTTGCGGCCAAAAAGGGTTTCAACCCAGCCCCGTTCGCGTGCCTGGGCAATGCAGCTGTCCATGTAGCGCTTAACCCCGGAGTAGGTTCGAAAGTACTCGTCAATCAGCTCCTTTGCTTCGGTGCGCGAGATGCCGAGCCGCTGGGAGAGACCAAAGGCCGAGATGCCGTAAATCATTCCGAAGTTGGCTGTTTTTGCCCGGCTCCGTTGCTCACGGCTCACCTGTTCAAGGGGAACCTTGAATATTTTGGCAGCCGTTGCGGCATGAATATCCTCGCCGTTTCGAAAAGCCTCCATCATGGCCGAATCGCCGCTCATGTGGGCCATAAGCCTAAGCTCAATTTGGGAATAGTCGGCCGAGAGCATGGAATAGCTACCCGGTGATGGGATGAAGGCTCTCCGTATCTCACGGCCATTCTCCTCGCGTATGGGTATGTTTTGCAGGTTGGGGTTGTTGGAGCTTAGGCGTCCGGTTGCGGCAACTGCCTGGTTGAACGAGGTATGAATTCTCCCGGTTTTCGTGTTCACCAACCCGGGAAGCGTTTCGATGTAAGTGGACAGGAGCTTTTTGATGGAGCGAAACTCCAGTATTTTTCCGACAATTGGATGGGCGCTCTGGTACTTTAGCAGCTCCTCCTCGCTGGTGGAGTACTGCTTGGTCTTGGTCATTTTCACATCAGTAGCAATCCGAAGTTTGTCGAAAAGCACCTCGCCTAGCTGTTTGGGCGAGGAGATGTTGAGGTCGGGGACACCCGCCATGGCCTTAATTTCGGCATCCAGCTTAAGCAATTCGGAGTTAAGAATCTTTCCATACTCCTGTAGGCTTTGCACGTCTAGGCAAACACCATTGCGCTCCATTTGAGCAAGCACTTCAACCAATGGTGCCTCGAGTAGGAAGTAGAGTTTCGTAAGACCCTGCGACTCAAGTTCGGCGAAAAGCCTCAATTTCAGCTGTAGGGCAATGTCGGCATCCTCGCAGGCGTATGGGGTGATTTTCTCCAGGGGGACGTTTCGCATGTTTGCCTGCTTTGAGCCTTTTTTCCCGATAAGCTCCTCAATTTCAATAGGCTTGTAACCGAGGTAGATTTCCGACAGGTGGTTCAGGTTATGCCGCGAGTCAGGATCGAGCAGGTAGTGGGCCAGCATGGTGTCGTAGAGTTCTCCCTTGACGGAAATTCCATAGTTGGCCAGCATTTGCATGTCAAATTTTATATTCTGCCCAATTTTTGCCACTTGGGGATTTTCAAACAGGGGTTTGAACTCGGCTAAAATTTTGCTAACCGACTCACGATCGTCAGGAACGGGTATCCACCATGCCTTTAGGGGTTTTGTGGCAACCGACAGGCCAACCAGGCTATCGGAGATAGGATCTAACCCGGTTGTTTCGGTGTCGAAGGCAAATTCGGTACACCCCGAAATTTCCTCTACCACAAGCTTCCTCTCCTCTGCTGTTGTAACGGCTGTGTAATCTGCCTTTATATCTTTTATGGTTGTAAGGTTTTGGATTACGGTAACCTTTTGCTCTGGATCTTCCCCAAACAGACTACCCTGAATATACTCCTTTTTTGCGGCTACCGGTTGCCGGTCGAATTCCCTGATTAGCGACCTGAATTCCAGTTCCTGAAATAGCTTCAGGAGTTCGTTGGTGTTGGGTTCCCTGCTCACCAAGTCCTTGTCAATATCAACCTTTAGGTCGAGATCGGTAACAATGGTAACCAGCTTCTTGTTGAGTGCAAGTTTTTCACGTGAATCTTCAATTTTTTTGCGTAGCGAGTCGTTTAGCTTTGAGGTGTTATTCAGAATGTTATCAATGCTGCCAAAGTCGGAAATGAGTTTGGCGGCAATTTTTTCGCCAACTTTTTCAACTCCCTTGATGTTATCGGAGACATCGCCCCAGAGCGCCAGAATATCAACAAACTGTTTGGGATTTTGAATGTCGTACATGCGGCAGAACTCATCGGCGGTTACAAGCTGCATATCATTTCCGCTTCGGCCGGGCTTGGCAATAGAAACATTTTTACGAAGCAGCTGGCCATAATCCTTGTCGGGTGTCAGCATAATCACGTCAAACTCATCGGGATTGGCCTGGGTGGCAAGGGTGCCAACCACATCGTCTGCCTCATAGCCCGGCAACTCAACTACCGCTATTTGCAAGGCGTCCAGCAGCTGCTTTATGATGGGGACTGAAATCTTTATATCCTCTGGTGTTTGCTGTCGTTGGGCCTTATAGTCAGGATATATTTCGTCCCGAAAGGTGGGTCCCGATACGTCAAAAGCTACGGCAACATGCGTTGGCTTAAATCTTCTGATGGCATCAAGCACGGCTCGGGTAAACCCGTAAATGGCGGAGGTGTTAAGGCCTTTGCTGGTTCTAATTGGTCGCTTAATAAAAGCGTAGTATGACCGGTAAATCAGTGCGTAGGCATCAATTAGCAGGAGTTTTTTTTTCATCCGTATTGGTGTATTCTTACTGGGTTTTAGTTGTAAGTGCTACCCTTTTTCACTTGATGTGCTTAGGCCGAAGCGGCTAACCCAAGAGCAAAGGTACACCTTTTAGGTGATGACGCAACAGGAGTTTCTGAAAAAATGCGAGGTTTGAATTGAACAGCGGGGTGGTCAAAACGACAGAAACCGCAGCGAAATGGTCATTTTTATGCTCGTATATTGGAATAGCGTTTTCGAGTCTCATAATAAATCAAAAGCATAAGGCACGTAGAAAAGTGGCATTAATTCATGCCAACCAAAGAAAAATGAAAGGAATACATGTATAGTTGGAGCCATCAGCAATGATATGGAATATAAAATAGCAACTCTCGCCTTGTCATGCGTAGTGCAATTGGTGGCAAAGCGTATGTAATAAATGCAGGGATGCCATAGCATATCCACCACGGCATTTCTTTCCCACACGAAATTTTTAAAATGTCATTTCACCTACAACGGCAATAACAGATAGTAGTGTACAAACACAATTAATGCAACAAGCATTGCCTTGTATGATTAAACTTGTCAACCTGCCTACCCCGCATCCGGCTTACTCCGAATCCTTATCGTACCAGGATAACTGCGCAAATAAGCTATACTGACTGTTCTGCCC
>Ga0208040_1001727_pt1 | contig 20869 bp, 21 predicted proteins | sample AD_UKC083_MetaG_FD_184431 | JGI IMG/M metagenome (GOLD analysis project Ga0208040, IMG submission 184431) | Active sludge microbial communities of municipal wastewater-treating anaerobic digesters from USA - AD_UKC083_MetaG (SPAdes) (version 2) | ecosystem: Engineered > Bioreactor > Anaerobic >...
GGCCTGATGGTTCTTCTTGGCGGCTAAGAGTGTCACGAAGTACTACGTATCCCGCTTTATTCATTGAAAAAACAACAAATAATGTTGGTATTGGCCATGTTTTTAATGGAAGCAATTTACCTCCTTTATCTGCCAAGCTTCATATTGCTCAAGCGAATATGGCTGTATCTCCTTTTCATGTTCAGCATAAGGAGTATGTTGGGCCGGGTTTTTCTTCGGATCAGGCTTGGCGTTGGGCTACTAGCTTGTTTATAGCCCCATATACTGCTAATGTTGGCATTGGAACGGCTGATCCTAAAGCTAAGTTACATGTAGCGGGTGATATGATAGTAGATGGTAATGTTGGAATAGGAACAGCAAGGCCTTCTGCAAAATTACATGTTAATGGTACAGGAATATTCACAGGTGCAGTTATTGTAGGAGATCCGACACTAGATTCTCATGCAACAACCAAGGAATATGTTGATAGCCATTCAGGGGGACTACCAACAGGAGGCTCTGATGGAGCTGTCTTGAGATGGACAAGTAACGGTCCTGTATGGGACACACTATTAACATGGCAAGGGTCTACTCACACAACATATGATTGTGTTTATCTTGGTGGTACAGTGTTTGATACTGGAACGACTGGGACGATCTGCAGGCTTTCCTCGGCAACAGTACCATCTGGCTGGACACAAGCTGACAACTGGGCGAGATACTACCCTACTACGTGGGGAGGGGACGACTGCGGCGGACACAAGTCGTATACAACAACGGCAGATTTCGCAAACGTCACAACGATACGCAAAAGGCCAGGGACTTCAGAGTATTACATTAAAATTTATTGCGGTAGCAGACCAGGTTCTTGGATAGATTGTCCAGCAGAAGGATGTTATTATAGTGGAAATATGAACAGGCCTTACACCGTGATCACTGAAGAAAATGTAAAACATGATGAAACAAATCGCGTAGAAGTTGGTATATATTGATTTAGGTCTTGTGCTCAATTCCTTGCCCAAGGGTCGCCCCTTGGGCTTTCTCTTTGGTGAAGACAATTACTCTGTTAGAGGAGTTGTATTGTTGATGCATACGAAAATTATAGCAATAGCTAGCGCAAATAGCTTAGAGCATTTTGTTTGTATGTTGCAATGGGTGAGATTTTTGACAGATATTTAGTTCCTAGTATACTAGGAACTAGGAACAAAATATGAAGAAAACAAGTCAAAAATCTTTTGGATAGAGATGTGATTATCAAAATAGGCAAACCGCCTAAAGTTTTTATTTAATCAAAAACTCAGAAAAGTAAGAGAATTTTAAAATAGATAAAAAGAAAGAAGAGTTTATTAAAGAAAACTATTTGATAATAACAGCTGAAAAAACATTCTTAAATAATGTTTATTATCTAGATTTTTATAGCATTGAAAGATTTGGTAAAACCAAACTTGGTCAACTTTTGTTTTATGGTAAGCAAAGCGGAGATAAGAAAATAATTAAAGATATTGTAGAGATAATAAAGCCAGGAATAGAAGAAATAATTAAAATTCATAAAATTGACGCAATTGGCTCAGAGTGATACACTTAATCAAGCTAAAAAGAGAGAGGGGATTGCTGGTGTTGCGATAACGGGAAGCTTTAAAGGTTTTGATATAATTAGCGAGGTATAAATTATTAAGAATACTGGATTTTAATTTTTGTTTTTGCTAATATATTGTTGTCGAATTTAAAAATTAATATAATAAAAATATGAGATTAGAAAATAAAGTGGCAGTTGTTACCGGAGCTATGTCCGGGCTTGGTAAAAAAATAGGAGAAAGGTTTTTAGAAGAAGGCGCTAAAGTTATCTTTTCCGATATTAGTGCCAATGGTTCAGTAGCAGAATATGGTGAAAATGCAAAATATATTAAATGTGATGTATCTCACTCAGACGAAGTAGATAGCTTAATAAAAGAGGCGATAAAATTTTTTGGTAAGGTTGATATTGTAGTAAATAATGCTGGCATTGGCGATGGTCAAGGAATTGCCGATGTTACTAATGATAATTGGGACAAAGTAATAGGAGTTAATTTGTCGGGTGTAATGTACGGAATGAGAGCAGCTGCTAGAGAAATGAAAGAAGGTGGATCAATTATTAATATGAGCTCTATTTTAGGTAAAGTTGGTTTACCTGGTTCAGTGTCATATTGTGCTGCTAAAGGGGGAGTAGTTCAACTTACTCATGCTGGAGCACTAGATTTAGCTAAAAGAAAAATTAGAGTAAACGCAATTGCACCTGGCTTTATTCAAACTAAAATGACCGAACAAATGCTTGAAATGAAAGAATTTAAAAATATGATAGAATCTTCTACTCCTTTAGGTCATGTTGGAGAACCTTTAGATATTGCCAATGCCGCAGTTTATCTAGCTTCGGATGAGTCAAAATATGTAACTGGAGAAATTATATATGTAGATGGTGGTTGGACTGCAAGATAAAGTTATGAGAAAGATATTATTCGGACTTAGTCTTTGCTTATTTTTATTTATTCCTTTTCTTTATTCAAATGCTGAAGAAAAGGTAGTTATTGATTTTTTTGACGATAGACTTTGTTCAGTTTGCAAAGCAACTAAAGATTTTATTTATTCTATTGAAGATCAATATCCTCAAATAGAGCTTAATCTTTACCCAATAACTGATGTTAATAAATTAGCTGAGATTGCAAGTGAACATGGAATTAAAGATTATCAAGTTATGTCGCCAACAATATTTATTGGCGATAACTTTTTCCAATTTACCGATTTTACTTCTAGGCACCAAGATATGCTTATTAGTGCTATAGAGGGCAATATAGTTGACAAAGATTATTACATTAAAAGAATACCAATATTGAATATAGAAGTAAATCTAAAAGATTGGTCTTTGATATTTGTAGCAATATTTTTAGGTCTATTAGATGGTTTTAATGTCTGTTCTCTTGGTGCATTGATTTTAGTATTATCTTTAGCTTTAGTTTTTAATTCTAAAAAGAAAGTATTTTTGTTAGGCGGGCTTTTTATAATTACAACAGTTATAGTTTATGGAGTTTTAGTATTTACTTGGGGTAAATTGTTTGAGGCTTTGGTGGGTCAAATAGAGGCTCTTAGAATTGTTATTGGTCTTATGGCTTTTGCTGGCGGAGTGTATTTTTTAAAAGAATGTCATCGATTTTATAAACAGGGAGCTGTCTGCCAATCAAATGATTCTGGGTTGGCGAAGAGAGTTTCGGGTAAATTGCAGAGTACATTTAAAGATTCTTCTTCTAGTATTTATTTCTTAATGGGTAGTGTGATATTTTTTGCTTTTGCAATAACATTAATTGAGCTCCCTTGCTCTATTGGTATTCCAGTAGCATTTACTGGAGTTTTGGTTGAAAGTGGAGTTTCAATATACCTATATGTCGGTTATATTATAGTTTATCTCTTTTTCTATATGTTAGACGAGCTTTTAGTTTTTTTGGTAGCTGTGTTTACTAAGAAGATATGGGTGGCTAATTCTAAAGCAATGATTTTAGTGTCGTTAATTGGAGCTTTAGTATTATTTTATTTATCATTTCATTATATCTTTTCTTAATATATGGAGCCATTAGCTTCCAAAATTAGACCACAGAGTTTGAATGATTTTGTAGGTCAAGAGCATATATTAGGCAATAATAAACCTCTACGTTTAGCAATTGAAAACAAGATACCTTTTTCTTTCATACTTTGGGGTCCTCCTGGTTCGGGAAAAACTACAATTGCTCGCATTTATGCTAACTCTTTAAATATTGAAATGCACGAATTATCGGCAGTATCGTCAGGCAAGAAAGACATCCAAAAGATTATTGACGGTAAAACTAAGATACTTTTTTTAGATGAAATTCATCGTTTTAACAAAGCACAACAAGATTTTCTTTTGCCTTATGTTGAATCGGGAGAGATTATTTTAATTGGCGCTACAATTGAGAATCCTAGTTTTGAGATTATTTCAGCTCTTCTTTCTCGTTGTCATGTTTTTGTTTTTAATCAACTAAAAGAAGAAGATATTAAAAAGATTATTGAAAGAACTAAGATTAAAATAGACGACAAAACTAAGGATTGGTTAGCCAGTATCGCTAACGGAGATGCAAGGTATGTGATTAATTTAATTGAAGAGACTTATAATCTATATGGTAAAATTACAATTGATAATTTAAAGAGTGCTTCGCAAATATATTACGATAAATCTGGAGAAGAACACTACAATACCATATCTGCTTTTATCAAAACAATGAGAGACAGCGATATTAATGCAAGCTTGTATTATCTTGCTCGTATGATAAAAGCAGGCGAAGATCCAAAGTTTATTGCTAGAAGAATGATAATATTTGCATCAGAAGATATCGGAGTAGCTCAGCCAACTGCTTTAGTGGTAGCTAATGATGTTTTTCGTGCTGTGGAGACGATTGGAATACCAGAGTGTGCAATTAATTTAGCTCATGGAGTTGTTTTTCTTTGTCATGCCAGAAAAGATAGATCGGCTTATGATGCATTTAAAAGAGCGATGACTGATGTAGAAAAATATGGTAATTTGCCAATTCCGATTAGGCTCAGAAATACTAAAGATAATTTGCTAGATGATGGCTGTGATAGTAATTTACCCGACAAGATAAAAGATAAAATTTACTATAAGGGCTTGAATTCAATTTGATAGTATTATATAATAGCGGATTAATTAATATTAAATATTATGATATGGTAAAAGATATGGCAAAAACCAAAAAAGATTCTAATTTTTCTTCTGATGAGAAATCAACATCTACTACTAAAATTAAGGTTATCGGTATTGGTGGCGGTGGCTGTTCTATTGTATCTGAAATATCAACTAATTTAAAAAAAGTTGATTTTGTAGCTGCTAATACTGACAAGAGAGCTCTCAGAGAGCTTTCTAAAAAAACTAAAGTATTTAACTTTGGAGAAAAAATAACTGGTGGTTTTGGAACTGGTATGAATTTTGATTTGGGCAAGTCTTCGGCTCAAGACGATAAAGAGAGAATAAAGTCACTTTTTAAAGGTCAAGATATGTGTATACTAGTAGCCTCTTTGGGTGGTGGAACTGGTTCGGGCGCTGTACCGGTTTTTGCAAAAATAGCAAAAGATATGGGGCTTATCACTTATGGAATATTTACTCTTCCTTTTGAATTTGAGGGTTCTAGAAAAATGGATATTGCCAATGAGGCGCTAAAAGAAGTAAAATCGCATTTAAATGCGATTACTGTTTTACCTAATGAAAACATATTCAAAGTGATTGATAAAAAGACTCCACTTAAAGAGGCATTGAGCATTATTAACAAGAATTTTCAAGAAAGTTTAGAGGGGCTAATTGAGACGATATATAATCCTGGTTTGATTAATATTGATTTTGCCGACCTAAAAACAATATTAGGCGAGAGAGGAAAGTTAGCTTATCTCAATACGACTCTTTTTGATGCTAACAAAAGCATTGATGACATAATTAAAAAGGCAACTCTTAATCCTTTTTATTCCTATACTATTAATGGAGCCAGTTCCGTTCTCTTTAATATCACCGGAGGAGAAAATCTTGGATTAAAAGATGTTTCTTTAATTTCAGAAGGAATACTTAATCTTACTGGAAAGAATTCTAAAGTAATATTTGGAATATCTAAGGATACTAAATACAAAGACAAGGTGAGAATTATGATTTTAGCAGTTGGTTGTGAGTCTGAAAATGTATTGCCTGAAGTAAAAAAAGAAGTTGTTTCTAAAAATGTTGTAGAAGAGAGTAAGTCAGAACCAAAGCGCAAAAAAGAATCAAAAAAAGTAGAAGTAGAAGTTAGAAGAAATGCTCTTGAAACAAAAAAGGCTGTGGAAGAAATTGAGCGTGAAATTATTAATAAAGACGATCAGTGGGAAACTCCTGCTTTTCTTCGTCGTAATAAATAAAATAATTAAATTATGATTAAAAAAGCTGTATTACCAATAGCGGGTTTAGGAACAAGGTTTCTACCGCTGTCAAAAGAATTGCCAAAAGAATTTTGGCCCTTGGCCGATTTGCCAGTTATTCAATACATTGTTGAAGAGGCTCGAGATTCGGGAATTGAAGAAATTATATTCGTAATTTCTCCCGAGAAAAAAATGATAGTAGACTATTTTAATGGTTCTGCAAAAGCAGAAAAGATATTAAAGCAAAGAAATAAAAGTTCTGTTCTTTTAGATATGTTAGCTGAATTTAAAGATAGTTTTAAAAATATTTCTTTTTCTTATGTTGTTCAAAAAAATCCATTAGGAGATGGTCATGCAATTTTACAAGCGGCTGAAAAGATTGGAGATGATCCTTTTGGCGTTTTGTTTGGTGATGATGTTGTAGATTACAAAATACCCTGTTTAAGTCAATTGATTAATGTTTATAAAACCTGTCAAAAACCAGTAATTGCTATTAGGCGAGTTTCTGAAGAAATGATATCTTCTTATGGAATACTAGAAGTAGAAAAAATTGCTAATAGGTTTTACAAAATTAAAGGAATTGTTGAAAAACCAGAATTGAAGTTTGCTCCATCTGATTTTGCAATTACTGGCAAATATATTGCAACACCAACAGTTCTAGATTATTTGCGTAAAGAACCAAAACCAAAGAAAGGAAAAGAAATAATTTTAGCAAATATTTTTGAAAAGATGATTGAAGATGGTTACTCAGTTTATGGTTATGAGTTTGAGGGCGAGTGGTTAGAGTGTGGTAATAAATTAAATTGGTTAAAGTCTCATATATATTATTCTCTAAAACATCCAAAGCTTGGTCCGCAATTGAAGAAACATTTAAAAGAAATATTATGAATTACGATTTAGTGATTATTGGTGGAGGTCCTGCTGGGGTTACCGCCGGAATATATGCTGTTAGAAAAGATATTAAAACATTGATTATTACTAAAGATTTTTTAGGTCAAACTGGCAATGCCGCTACAGTAGAAAATTGGCCAGGGACTCAAAAAATAACTGGTTTAGAATTAATGCAGTCATTTAGAGACCATGTTAAGAGTTATTCTGTTGATATCTTAGAAGGTGAATCAGTGATGGTTCTAGACAAGAGAGACAATCTTTTTATTCTAAAAACAAGCAAAGCAAAGGAAATAGAGTCAAAATCTGTTATTATATCTTCGGGTAAAAACCCAAGACTTCTTAAAATTCCTGGCGAAAACGAGTTTTTAGGTAAGGGAGTAGTTTATTGTGCGATTTGTGATGCTCCATTGTTTGCTGGCAAAAATGTAGCTATTATTGGTGGTGGTAATGCTGGATTTGAGACAGCTTTAGAAATGAAAAGGAGAAATTGTCCCGAAGTATATATATTAGAAGCTTGTCCTAAGTTATTAGCTGACGAAATACTTCAAAAAGAAGCCAAAAAGGCTGGAATACGGGTATTATTGAGAGCAAGAATAAGGGAAATATGCGGGAATAATTTTGTAGAATCAATTAAGTATACCGATATGAATACTAAAGAAAACAAGATTTTAAACATTGAAGGTGTTTTTGTAGAAATTGGTTCAATTCCAGTAATTGATTTCGTGGGTGATTTGGCTGATTGTAATGAAAAAGGGGAGATTATTATAGACCACGTTAAATGCACCACCAAAACTCCAGGATTATTTGCTGCTGGAGATGTGACTGATATTCCTTATAAACAAATTGTAATAGCAGCGGGTGCGGGAGCTAAAGCAGCTCTGTCAGCTTATGAATATTTAAATGAGCAAAATAAAGTCAATTGAAGCACGAGAGATATTAGATTCTCGAGGTAATCCTACAGTTGAAGTTTGTTTAGAAACCAGCGATGGTTTTTTTGTTTCTTCAGTTCCATCTGGAGCCTCCGCCGGATCTTATGAGGCAGTAGAATTGCGTGATTTAGGTAAAAGATATCATGGTAAGGGTGTTTTGAAAGCCGTTAATAATATTAACGATATTATCTCTAAAAAATTAAAGGGTGGTGATTGTTTGAATCAAGAAGAGCTTGACAATATAATGATTGAATTAGATGGGACACAGAATAAAAAGAAGTTGGGGGGTAATGCAATACTGGGAGTTTCTATGGCAATATGTCGTGCAGGTGCTTTTAGTAAAAATCTTTCACTATATAACTATATTAATAGTCTTTGTTCTTTTAAGATGGCGATGCCAAAACCATCTCTAAATGTTATTAATGGAGGAAAACATGCTGCTAATGAATTAGAGTTTCAAGAATTTATGATAGCTCCTTTTGGAGTTGATTTTGAAGGAAAGCTTAGAAAGGGTGTTGAGAGTTATCATAACCTTAAAAAAATTATTGCCAAAAACCATTCGGTGAATATTGGTGATGAAGGTGGTTTTGCTCCCAATTTTAAAGATCCTGAAGAAGCACTTAAGCTGTTATCTAAGCTTGGTAATTTGGATATCATAATAGATGTAGCTGCGGGAGAGTTCTTTAACGGCAAGAAATATGATGCTGGTTTTAAGGTTTTTAATAGCAAAGAATTATGCGAATATTACTTAAAAATTATTAAAAAATATCCAATTAGGGGAATAGAAGATCCTTTTGCCGAAGATGATATTCAAGCTTGGCAGATGTTAACTAAATTGGTTAATAATAAAATTTTAATTATTGGAGATGATTTGTTGGCAACTAACCCTGAAAGAATTAAGATGGCTGGTAAAGAGGGCTTGTGCAATGCTATGATTGTTAAATTAAACCAAGTAGGAACATTAACCGAGACACTAGAATCTGTTAAAATAGCTAGAGGTTTTGGCTGGAAGATAATTGTTTCTCATCGTTCAGGAGAAACAACCGACGATTTTATTTCTGATTTTGCTGTTGGAATAGGTGCAGATTATATTAAATCTGGAGCTCCAGCTAGGGGAGAGAGAGTTTGTAAATATAATCGTTTGCTAAAAATAGAATCAGAATGGGTAAGAAAATTAAAGAAAAACAAAAAGAGTGCGCCGATAATTTAAATTTTATTATTAACAATTTAATGGTTCGGATTATATGAAGAAAACAATATTTCTAGTATTTGATGGTCTAGGTGATGAACCAATACTTGAATTTGGTAACAAAACTCCACTAGAGTATGCCAATACACCAAACCTTGATTTGTTAGCTCAAAAAGGTGTTTGTGGGCTATTGAAACCAGACTTTTTGGGAGTTATGCCTACATCAGAAGAGGGTCATTATTCTCTTTTTGGTTATGATATTTCCAAATACAAAATTAAAAGAGGTTTTGTGACAGCAATATCTGCTAATATTGATCTACTTCCAGGAGATGTTGCTTTTAGAGGTAATTTTGCCATTGTTGATAATGATTTAAATATATTAGATAGAAGAGCAGGAAGAATCAAAGATACAAAAGAATTAATAGAGCTATTAAGAAGTATTAAAATAGAAGGAGTTGATTTGATTATAAAAAGTGCTGGAGAGTATCGCCTAGCAGTAGTTTTTAGGGGTGATAATTTATCAGCCGATGTTAGCGATGGAGATCTACATTACGGTGGTACTATGAAAATTAAAGCATTGAGTGGTCGCGGGGAATATACTGCTCTAAAAGTAAATGAATTTTTAGAGAAATCGCATGAAGTATTGAAAAACTCTAAAGCTAATTATATTCTATTGCGTGGAGCATCGGAGTTTGTAGAGTTGCCTAAATTTAAAGAAAAAAGTTGTTGTATTGCTGGTAAAGAATTATACAAAGGAATCGCTAGTTCTATTGGTATGGATGTTTTAAATGTTTTGGGGGCTGATGGAACTTTTGAAACAAATATTAAAGCAAAGATTGAAAAAGCAATTAATTCTCTAGATGATTATGATTTTATTTTTGTTCATCTAAAAGCCACTGATAGTTTAGCCGAAGATGGTGATTATATCCGAAAAAAGGAATTTATTGAGCGAGCCGATATTGAAATTGGTAAATTAATAGATAAAGATATTTTAGTTGTAGTTACTGGAGATCACTCAACATGTTCAATTAAAAAAAGCCATTGTTCACTGCCGATACCTGTTTTGGTTTATAATTCTAAATTAGGAGTAGACGATGTTAGTTCTTTTTCTGAAAAAGAATGTATCAATGGTAAGATTGGAGAGATAAGACAAGTGGAGTTGATTGGCAAACTTTGATTAAAAATATTATTATAATAATATAAGAACTAAAGGTTTTGTTCCGACAGAGTTATTTTTTGACTTTATTTCAAAATATTGTTATAATGCAGATATAATTAAAAAATAATAAAAATATGAAAAAAGAAATTTTTATGTTAGTTGGCGGTGTAGTGATTTTGATTCTAGCTTTTGTTTTCTTGGGCGGAGAGAATATGTTCTCTAAAGAAAAAGGATTATCAGCGATAAATGCTTCTGAGTTGGTTCTAAAGTATATCAAAGATAATTTTACTCAAGGAACGGTAGATGTTGAAATAGCTGGCGCATCAGAAGAAAGCGGAGTTTATAAAATTGATTTGTCAATAGAGGGTGACGTTTTTAGCTCATATATTTCAAAAGATGGTAAGTTGTTTTTTCCAGAAGGATTAATTGTCGCTGAAAGCATAGGTAACACTCAACAATATGAACAAACTATGGGTGGTTTTCGTAAAATTGGGGACGAAGTTTGTCTAGAAGATGGTAAGCCAGTTGTGTACTCCTTTACTAGCTCTACTTGTCCTTATTGTGAGTTGCAACGCGCTGTCTTAGATGATATTGTTGCAAAGTTTGGCGATTCAATAATATTTAAAGATCATGTTGATTCAGAAGAAGATATTAATATTTTATTTGAGTATGGCGATGGTAGTGTCCCAATGTTAGTTGTTGGTTGTAACTATTTTAGAATTGGAGCTAATACTGATGGAACAGAAGAAAAAAACAGTCAAGATGTTGATATTGTTTCAGCACATATTTGTAAGATTACTAACAATCAACCATCTGGAGTGTGTGACGGTTTAGAACATTTAATAAATGGAATAATATAAAGTTATGGAGAAAAAAGTAAAAATATATTCTACACCAACTTGTGTTTATTGTGTTACTCTTAAAGAGTTTTTTAAAGAAAAGGGAGTTGAGTTTGAAGATGTAGATGTTTCACTAAACGAAGAGGCTGCCAGAGAAATGATTATGAAGACAGGTCAAATGGGAGTTCCTGTTGTTGAAATTGGTGAAGAGGTAATTGTTGGTTTTGACCGTGATAAAATAATTCAAGCACTAGGTTTATGATAAAAGTTGCCATAAATGGTTTTGGCCGAATAGGTCGAGCTACAGCAAAGATAATATTAGATCATCATCCTGAATTAGATTTGGTTGCAATTAACGATTTAGGAGATCCAAAAACTCTAGCTCACTTAATGAAGTATGATTCTTTGTATGGCAAGTATAGTGTAGAAGTTGATGGTGATAATCTTCTGATTGGTAATAAAAAGATTAAGACATTTTCAGAAAAAAACCCAGCCGATATTGGTTGGGGCGATATTGATATAGTTCTAGAATGTACTGGTTTTTTCAGAGACTATGATGGGGCTATGGGTCATATCAAATCTGGAGCTAAAAAGGTGATTATCTCAGCACCATCCAAAGATAGTGATAAAATACCGTCATATATTTTAGGGGTTAACGAAAAAGATATTAGTTCAGAAGATATAATTATGGATATGGGTTCTTGTACAACAAATTGTTTGGCTCCAATACTTAGTGTTTTAGACGAAGATTTTGGAGTTGAAAATGGTTTTATGACAACAATTCATAGTTATACTAATGATCAAAATATATTAGATGTGGGTCACAAAGATTTGCGTCGAGCTCGAGCTGCAGCAATAAATATTATTCCAACTACTACTGGAGCCGCCAAAGCTGTTGGTCAAGTAATACCATCTTTAAAAGGAAAAATTGACGGTTTTGCGCTTAGAGTTCCGACACCAACTGTTTCTGTTGTTGATCTAACATGCAATCTCAAAAAAGAGACAACCAAAGAAGAGCTTAATCAAATTTTTAAATCTAGGGCTGGTAAAATCATTCATGTAGAAGACAGCCCTTTAGTTTCTTCTGACTATATTGGCAGTAATTTTTCAGCTATTATTGACTCCCAACTTACAATGGCTAATGGTAAAGTGGTAAAGATTGTTGCTTGGTATGATAATGAGTGGGGATATTCTTGTCGTTTAGCTGATTTTGCCGAATATGTCGGTAAAATATGATTTTAGAATATACAAAACAAGAACAATTACTAAAAAAGTATAACCTTAAAACTGCGCTATCTTTTTTTATTAAAAACAAAAAAGATGCTCTACAAGCAGCTAATAAAATAGGTTATCCAGTAGTTTTTAAGATATTTTCTCAAAATTGCCTACACCGCACTGATATTGGTGGTGTTATTACTAAAATTGATAATTCTAAAAAAGCCAAAGAAGCTTTTGATAAATTAAACTCTATTAAAGGAATAGACGGAATAATTGTTCAGAAACAAATTGATGGTCTAGAATTTATCGTTGGTGCCAAGCAAGATAGTGTTTTTGGACCAGTAGTGATGTTTGGAGCTGGTGGAGTTTTAGTAGAATTATTTAACGATGTTTCTTTTAGATTAGCTCCTTTTAATAGGAGGGTTGCTTTATCTATGATTGATGAGCTAAGAAGCAAGAAATTATTAGATGGTTTTCGTGGTGGACCAAATATTAAAAAAGAAGCAGTTGCTGATTTGTTAGTTAACACTTCGCTATTGGCAAGTAAAGAAAACTTTAAAGAAATTGATTTTAATCCGGTAATTGCAAACGAAAAAGGCCTTTTTATTTGCGATGTTAAAATTATACAATGAATCAAATTTTTAATCCAAAAAGTGTGGCAATAATTGGAGCTACCGATAGAAAAAATTCGGTTGGTTTATGTCTTATTAATAATTTAGATAATAAAAAAAGAGATGTATTCTTTGTTAATCCAACTTATACCACTTTATTTGGTAGAAAAGTATATGCTAAAATTCAGGATATTGAAGAATCTGTTGACTTAGCGGTAATTGCTATTCCTAAACAATTCGTTGAAGCTGTAGTTGATGATTGTATTGTTAAAAAAGTAAAAGGTGTTTTGATAATATCTAGTGGATTTAGTGAATATGACGATTTTGGTAGAGAGCTACAAGAAAGAATTGTTTTGAAATTAAAAGAATCTGGGATATATCTCATTGGACCAAACTGTTTAGGCATTGCAAATCCTAGCGTCAATCTAAATGCTTCTTTTGCTCCTAATACTCCCAAGAAAGGAGATATTGCTTTAATATCTCAGTCTGGTGGTTTTATTGACTCAGTAATAGATAGTTATGGGTTTTCTTTAATTGTTTCGGTTGGTAATGCAGCTGGAATTACACTAGAAGAATATATTGCTTTTGCTGATCAAGACAAAGAAACAAAAGTTATTGCTCTGTATATAGAAGGAGTAAAAGATGGAAGAAAGTTTTTTAATGTGCTAAAATCAATTAAGAAACCAGTAGTAGCCATTAAGGCAGGTAAAATACCTCAATTACAGAAAGCAATTTCGTCTCATACTGGCTCTTTGGCTGGAGAGTATCGGGTATTTTCCTCAGCTCTTAGACAAGCTGGAGTTTCAGAAGCAGAATCAATGGAAGAAATGTTTGATATCGCCAAAGCATTGGCTTGGCAGGGTCATTGCAAAAATAAGATTGGGGTAGTGACCAATGGTGGTGGGGCGGGGGTACTAATGGCTGATTATTTATACGATAGTGAATTTGAACTTCCAAAGATTAACGCCATAGACAATGTTCGCTATAAAACTAATAATCCACTAGATATTATGGGAGATGCCACGACTCTAGACTATATCAAAGCTTGTGAGAGTGTAATTTCTCAAAGAGATATATCGGCTTTAATAATAATTCAAACACCTCAAATGACAACAACATCTCTGGACAATGCTAAAGCTATTGTTGAAATATCAAAGAAATATTCAAAGTCAATTATTACAGTTTTTATGGGTAATGTTTCTGAGTCAATTAAATACTTAGAGGAGCACAATATTCCTAATTATACTGATCCAAAAAGAGTTATTAAACCATTAAAATCACTTTTAAAAAAATAATATGACAAAAAAATTTGTAATTGGACATAAAAACCCCGATACCGATTCTGTTGTATCGGCAATAGTATTTTCAAAATATTTAAAAAACGGTTCAATTCCTGCTATTGCCGGGGAGTTAAATCGTGAGACAAGATTTGTTTTAGATTTTCTAAAGGAAAAAAAGCCAAAAATATTGAAAAAGGCCCCCGTCAACTCTCAATTTTATTTAGTTGATCATGGCGGATTAGAACAATCTATTCCTGGAATTAATCCTGAAGATATATTAGGAGTTGTTGATCATCATCAGATGTTTGGCTTAACTACAGTTGAACCACTTTTTTATCGCACTGAGGTTTTGGGAAGCACTTCTACTCTTTTGGCAAAAATGTTTAAAGAAAAAGGGCGGAAGATAGATAAAAAAAGCGCAGGATTATTACTCTCAGGTATTATATCTGATACTCTTAATTTAACATCTAAAACAACTACTACAGAAGACAAAAAAATTGCTAAAGAATTGGTTATTATTTCCGGAATTAATATTAAAGAATTAGCTCAAAAAATGTTTGACGCCAAGTCTGATATATCGGGTATGAGTATAAGGGAGATTGTGTTGAGCGATTACAAAGAATACAAACATTTAGGGAAAAAAATCGGAATTGGAGTTTTTGAAACAGTTTCTACAACTCCGTTTAAGGGAAAAGATGAAAAGATTTTAAAAATTTTGGGCGATATTAAAGAAGAAAGCAAAGCAGATTTTGTTTTCTTTGGTTTAATTGATATTTTGAAGAAAGAAACTTTCTTTTATCTTTTATCTGATAAGGAAGATGGTATTTGCAAAAAAGCTTTTGGTGTTTCTGGTAAAGATGTGGTAGTATTAAAGGGTATTACATCTAGAAAAAAACAATTAGTTCCATATATATTTAAATCAATTTAAAATATGAAACCAAAAATTTTAATAGCAATAAGCGATCAGTTTCTAAGAAGTATTTATGAGGATTTCTTTAGAAGTGCTGGCTTTTCAGTTTTATTAAGTACGGATGATGTTTTACCAGTAGTAGTAAAAGAAAATCCAAACATTATTCTTTTAGATATTATTTACGCCAGAGAAAATGATTTTAATATATTAAAATCACTAAAAGAAAGTGAAGCTACTAAGAAAATACCAATAATTTTGTTCAGTCGTTTTGAAGATGAAAGTTATCGTGAAAAAGCTTTTGCCTTTGAAGTAAAAGATTTCTTTGTTGGAGAATATAATTCTCCATGGACAGTTTTTAACAAGATAAAAATTCATCTAGAAGGGGAGAAGAGTTATCGTGTTCCAATTACTAGTCCTGCAATAGAAGAAGTAGCTAAAGATTTAGGTTATCAGTCTTTAACTTGTAGTAAATGTTCTACTAAAATGGAAATGGTTTTATTAAAAGATTCGGATAAAGGAAAAAACTATTTCAAAATTTCTTTTGTGTGTCCTAAATGTGGAATTTAAAATAATATTAATATGAAAAAAAACAATAAATTAGTTTTAAAATTTGAGGAAGTAACTAAAAAAGACCTAGCCATGGTTGGTGGTAAGAATGCTTCATTAGGAGAAATGATTCAAGATCTTTCCAAGAAAGGTGTTTTTATTCCTAGTGGTTTCGCAACAACAAGCTATGCGTATTTTAAGTTTTTAAAAGATAATAATTTAGAATCTAAATTAAGAGAAATATTTAAAGATCTAGATATAGAAGATATTTCTAACTTACAAAGGGTTGGTAAAAATGCTAGAAAATTATTAAGTGGCGCTAGTTTTTCTAAAGAATTTGAAGATGAAATAATTAAGGCATATCGTCAAATGGGTAGCCCCGATGTTGCAGTAAGAAGTTCAGCTACTGCTGAAGATCTTTCTAATGCGTCTTTCGCAGGTCTTCACGAGACATATTTAAATATTAAAGGAGAAAAAGAACTATTGGAATCGGTTAAAAAGTGTATTATTTCTTTATTTAAAGATAGGGCAATTTCATATCGACAAAGTCAAGGATTTGATCATTTTGAGGTTGCATTATCTGTTGGAGTTCAAAAGATGGTGAGATCTGATATTGGATCGTCGGGAGTTATGTTTACTGTTGATACTGAAAGTGGATTTAGAAATACGGTTTTAATTAATTCAATATGGGGTATTGGTGAAATGATAGTTCAGGGTAAAATTACTCCTGACGAATTTTATGTCTTTAAACCAACAATGAAACAGGGTTACAGTTCTATAATCCTTAAGAATTTAGGGAATAAAAACAAGAAATATATATTATCAAAAAAAGGAGGAATAAAAGAGGTTGGTGTTAATAAAAAAGACAATTTGAGATTTTCCTTGTCTGATGACGATATTATGATACTGGCTAAGTGGGCAGTAATTATTGAAGAACATTATGGTTGCCCTCAGGATATTGAATGGGCTAAAGATGGCAAAACTGGTCAATTATATATTGTTCAGGCTCGTCCTGAGACAATTCATTCAGACAAAAAAGGTAATTATTACGAAGAATATACAATTGAAAAAGGACATCAACCAATTTTAGAAGGTATTGCAGTTGGGAACAAAATTGGTAGTGGTAAGGTTCGTGTTATAAACGATGTTTCTGGTATTGGTCAATTTAAAAGAGGAGAAGTTTTAGTAACTAAAATGACTGATCCTGATTGGGTTAGTATTATGAGAATGGCTTCAGCTATTATAACCGACGAGGGCGGTAAAGTTTGCCACGCAGCTATTATTGGTCGAGAGTTGGGTATTCCTGTAATTGTTGGCTCTGTAAGTGGAACTAAAGATCTTAAAACGGGGGAGACTGTTACAGTTGATTGCGCACAGGGCTTTCGAGGCAGAGTTTTCTCTGGCATTGTTTCTTATAAAACTAAGAGATATAATTTAGATAAAATTCCTAAACTAAAAACAAAAATTACTCTTAACATAGGAACACCTGATTCTGCTTTTAAAAACTCTTTTATACCAAACGATGGAGTTGGCTTGGCTCGTGAAGAATTTATCATTGCCGAGAAGATAAAGGTTCATCCTTTAGCGCTTTATCATTTTAAAGAGTTAGAGAAACAAAAATCTCCAGAAATTAAGAATATTGTTAAAGAAATTGAAGAAATTACCGTAGAACATAAAGATAAAAAAGATCATTTTGTAAAAGAGTTAGCCGAAGGGGTTGCGCAAATTGCTGCTGGGTTTTATCCTAATGAGGTTATTGTGCGATTTTCAGACTTTAAAACTAATGAATACAAAAATTTAGTTGGTGGAAGCTTATATGAAATGGAAGAATCTAACCCGATGATTGGTTTTCGTGGAGCCTGTAGATATTTAGACAAGAATTTTCAACCAGCTTTTGAAATGGAGTGTCAAGCAATTAAAAGAGCTAGAGATGAGTTTGGTTTAAAGAATATTGCAGTTATGGTTCCATTTTGTAGAACAGTTGAAGAGGGAAAGGGAGTGGTCGCACTCATTAAGAAATTTGGTCTTAATAAGGATGTTAAGATATATGTTATGTGTGAAATTCCATCTAATGTAATTCTAGCTGATAAATTTTTAGATATTTTTGATGGTATGTCTATTGGTAGCAATGATTTAACTCAATTAACTTTGGGTATTGATCGAGATGGAGGACATCTAGCGCATATTAGTGATGAGAGAAACGAAGCAGTAAAGCAGTTGATTAAAGATGCTATTAGGGCTTGTAAAAAAAGAAAGAAATATTGTGGAATATGTGGCCAAGCACCTAGTGATTTCCCTGATTTTGCTGAATTTTTAATGTTAGAGGGGATTGATAGTATATCTTTAAATCCAGACACAGTTATTAAAACAATTATGAATTTGTCAAAAAATGTTTGATGTTATAACATTTGGATCAGCTACTTGGGATATTTTTATAAGAGATAATGATTTGTCTTTTGTAATTGGTGGTAAAACCGGTAAAGAGGTTTGTTTCCCTTTAGGTTCTAAAATAGATGTTGACGAAATTCGTTTTTTTAGTGGTGGGGGAGGAACCAATACCGCTACTACTTTTGCAAAACAAGGACTAAAAACGGCTTATTGTGGTGCTGTGGGTAATGATTTAGCTGGTGAAAGTATTATTAAAGATTTAAAAAGGGTTGGTGTTAATACTTCGTTAATTCAAAAAGTATCAAAAAAACCAACCAATCATTCTTTGATTTTAAGTATTCCCAATCAAGACAGAACTATTTTTTCATATAAAGGAGCTTCAAATTTAGTGAGCTTTAAAAATATTGATCTCTCTGCAAAATATTTTTATCTCTCTCCTCTGTCAAAATCATTTGAATATTTGGTTAATTATGCCTGGAAAAGAGGAATAAAGGTGGCTGTTAATATGGGCCAAAGTCAACTTAATTTACCCAAAAAGAGACTAGAAAAGATATTGTCCAAAACTAATATTTTAATATTAAATAAAGAAGAGTCTTCTTTGTTGTCTGGTATTCCTTATGAGAAAGAAGAAGAAATATTTAATTATATATCTAATTTTTATTCTGGAATATTTGTTATGACTAAAGGATCTAAAGGGTTGTTGGCTTTTGATGGCAAGCGAAAATATAAATGTGGTATATTAAAATCAAAAGTAGTTGATAGAACCGGAGCAGGCGATTCTTTTGCAGCTGGCTTTGTTTCTGAGTATATAATTTCAGGCGATATTCTAAAAGCTATTCAGTTTGGTTCGGCAAACGCAACTTCATGTTTAACAAAATGGGGAGCTAAGAACGGAATTATTAATAGAAATGATGAGTATAGAAAAATAAAGATTCAAACAATATGAGTTTAAAAAGGCACTTACAAAAAGCAAGAAAAAATAAGAAAGCTATTGGTCAATTTAATTTCTCTACACTAGATCAATTGCAGGCGATTCTTTCATCTTCGGTTAGTTTAAATATTCCAGTAATAGTGGGAACTTCTGTAAAAGAGGCAACATTTTTTGGTATGGCTGAGGCAGCAACACTTGTTGGCTATTATCAAAAAAAAGGAGCTAAGATTTATCTAAATTTAGATCATGGCCGCGATATTGAAACCGTCAAAAAGGCAATTGACGTGGGATACAATATGGTTCATTTTGATGGTTCTAAGATGGATTTTGAAGCTAATATTAAAGATACTAAGCGGGTAGTTAGTTATGCTCATAAAAAAGGAATTTTAGTTGAAGGGGAAGTGGGTTATATTCCTGGGCAATCGGCAATGAATAAGTGTGATTTGCCAGAGGTTGATGCGGTAGCAATAGAAGATGTTGTTTGTTTTGTAAAAAATACCAATGTTGATTTAATTGCATTACCATTTGGTAGTGTTCATGGAATATATTCTCAAGCTCCAAAGATTAAATTTAAATTTTTGAAAGATGTATCTAAGATTAAACCATTTCTTGTTTTGCATGGTGGTTCAGGTGTAAAAGATGATGATATTAAAAAAGCTATTAAATTAGGAATAACCAAGATTAATGTTAATACTGAATTGAGAATGGCTTGGCGTGATGGATTGAAACAATCTCTTAAATCTAGTGAATATGCGCCGTATTCATTACTTAATAAGTCTAGGAGTAATGTAGAAAGTCGGGTAAAGGAGAAGCTCTTGATTTTTTGGTAATATTTGTTAATCTGGTTATAGATTAATAAATATATGAAAAAAATAATTCATGATAGAGATGCATGTGTCGGTTGTGGTCTTTGTGCTTCAGTTTGTCCTGAATATTGGACAATGTCTGAAGATGGAAAAGCTACATTAAATAATTCTGCTCTAGAATCAGAAGAAATTGGTTGTATGCAAGATGCTGTTGATTCTTGTCCAGTTCAGTGTATATCAATATTGGAAAATAATTAAAAAATATGAAATTATCTTTTATAAAACGATTAGAAGAGAAAAACTCAGATTTTATTCCTGCTGTAGTTTATGGGCCTGGTATTGAGAATAATAATATTAGTATTAATTTAAAAGAATTTAGTCAATTATTTTCAGAAGCAGGAGAAAGTACTTTGATTTCTTTAGAATCCAAAGACGGTGCTAATTATTTTGCATTGGTTCACGATGTTCAAAAAGATCCTTTAAGCGGAGAATTTATTCATGTTGATTTTTATCAACCAAACCTTGAAAAGAAAGTAGAAGTTTCTGTTCCAATAACATTTACTGGAATTGCCCCAGCAGTTAAAGAGCTTGGAGGTACTTTAGTTAAAAACTTTCTAGAAGTAGATGTTAAAGCATTGCCTCAAAATTTACCTCATAGTATAGAAGTGAGTGTAGCAGGATTGAATACTTTTGATGATGTTGTTACAATTAAAGACTTAATTGTTCCTGAGGGCGTAGAAATCCTAAAGGATCCTGAAGAAATTATTGCTTTAGTAACTGAAGTAGAGAAAGAAGAAGAGTTGGCTTCAGTAGAAGAAAATGTTGAAGCAGTTTCTAAAATAGAAAAGAAAGTTAAAGGAGAAGTTGAAGAAGAAGTTGAAAAAGAATAATTTAATGGATAAAAAAAAGATCAAAATTATAGTAATTGTTTTTGTAATAGTCGGTATGCTTTTAACTGGATTGTCTTCTGTTTTTGCTCAAACAAACGCAGAGCAAGAAAAGTCAAAACTAGAACAGCAATTAGCTGAATTAGAGTCTAAGATTATTGCTCAAGAAAGAGATGTTACTATTACTCAAGCAGAAAGAGAAAGATTACAATATGAAGTTAGTAATATTAAAAAAAGAATAGATCAGCTTAATGCTCAAATTAGGCAAGCCGAAGCCACAGTTAAGACGCTTACTGGACAAATACAGCAAACCCAAAGTTCAATAAATACTACTATTGCTAAGATAGAAGATTTAAGACGGAGGCTTAGTGG
>Ga0208040_1001731_pt1 | contig 20815 bp, 17 predicted proteins | sample AD_UKC083_MetaG_FD_184431 | JGI IMG/M metagenome (GOLD analysis project Ga0208040, IMG submission 184431) | Active sludge microbial communities of municipal wastewater-treating anaerobic digesters from USA - AD_UKC083_MetaG (SPAdes) (version 2) | ecosystem: Engineered > Bioreactor > Anaerobic >...
TCCGAGAAATGTTGCGAATATGCTGAATCGCCTTGTCGTATACTTAGGTTGGCATAATTATGAAAAACCTTACAGGATTGGAAGGCATATCGTTATGACGCATGCGGAAGTAGCTGGTATTGAAAGAAAAGCGATTTGTAAGGCTAGAGAGAAGCAGTTTCAAGAACGTGCTTTTCTAAGCAGAGCAGGATTGTCGCTTCTTGAAAAAAAGTTATGGCTTAGAAGTTTTCCAACTCCCCTTAAGAGAAAAGCTGAGTATGTACCTGCTTATGCTTATGCATGAAAAACTTCCTCCCAAATCTCTTAGAAAATACACAAGGTTCGTAACAGTATTCACCCGATTGCGCGAGAAGCGAGGAGCGGGAGTGCGATAAAATTTCCAATCATTCCGCCTAGGCTCGAAAAGAAAAAGACCAGCAGAATATGGGTGATTCGATTCTTGTAGAAGCCTTTCAAGCTCGTCACATCATCGGCCAGCGTCTCTGCGTCGCGCACGGTGGGCTTACGAAAAAAGGCTTCTATTATAGCTGCAAACAGTCCTATAGCAAGCAATGGATTCAGTGTCGCAAGCGGTGCTAATAAAAACGAGGCGAGAATTGTCACTGGATGCGCCATGCACAAGAGTGAGCCTAGCGCAGACAAAGAACCATTTAGGAGCACCCAGCGTTCTATCATGGCCAGACTCGCCTGGCTACCGGAACGAAAAAAACCTATGGCTATGAGAGCAACTATGAGAACCGGAATTAGCCATCCGGCCGATTTGGCAAACCAGCCTTTCTTAGGAAGGCTCTCGATATCGGAGACATCGGCTTCGATTTCGCCTCGGGACAGCTTTCCGAGCCAAGCTTCTATACCGTTCATGTGGCCAGCGCCCACTACAGCGACTACTTTTTGCTCTGTGGTCAGGAAAATCTTAGTGGCAAGATAGCGATCTCGCTCATCGATTAGTACTTCCTTGACCGATGGCATATAGTTGGCGAGCTCATTCATCATTTGCTCGAGTTCGCTGCTCTCTTTGAGCTTTTCAAGATCTTCTTCGCTCAACTTTTCGCGTGAAAAGGCCGATTCTATTAGGCTTGCTAGAAGTTTCGATTTGTTCCAGAGATTGGATTTTCCCCATGCTCGCTTGAGCGTTGTTTGAATTTCTCGATCTATAGCAGACCAGGGAATTCCCATTTCTTCGGCGGTTTGGATTGCTGCAAGCATCTCTTCGCCAGGTTTAGTTCCGAGATCCAGGCCTAAGCGTTTCTGAAAGCCCGCGAGTGCCAGATTTGCAAGCAATAGAAAGCCGTTTCCCTGTTTTAGCACTTTTATGATGTCGAGTTTTTCCCAATGGCTTTCCTGGCTGATCGACTGATAGCGACCCATATCGATCTCTACGCATACGCGCTGGGGCTGTTCCGCAATGATCGTCGCTTTGGCTTCCTCGATGCTCTCCTTCGATATATGGGCCGTACCTACGAGTATGATAGTTTTTTCACCTAGTTGAATAGTTCTGACAGTCTGCGACATAAGATGTCCTAATTTGTAAATTGGGGATATAAGCCTCGCTCGCTCCATCCGGCAAGCGCAAGCCCTTCACCTTTTTGTGTGATTATAGAGATTATGAGCAGATGCAGCAATTGGCGGTCGAAGGCAGATCCAAGTGGGCCTCGGATAGCGGCCTCGGTTTCTGAGAGTGCAGAGATGATCCGCCTGCAGTCTTCAGGCTTATAATGGTCAAGGCCACTACGAAGTTGTCTCTGAACAGTTTTGGAGCGAGCCTGTTCTCGGATGCATACATCTTCGAAGCGTTCACCATTGGCAACTGCTTCCCCTATGCGCGCAAGTCTGCGAAAACTCCAAACAAGAGCGGCTATTATCTGATTGGCATCGCCACGCCGTGAGTCCAAAACGCTATTGAGCACTTCGAGAGAAAGCGACAGATCTCCCTGTGCTATCTTTTCGAAAAGAGTAAAGGCATCTTCTGGCTTTGAGCGCAGAATCGCCGCCTCCACATCCGAAGCTCCAAGCATGCCTCCAGGCGGAAAACTTGCACTCAAGATAAGGCAAGCCGCTTTAAGAGAGTTGGTATCGTGCGGAACAAGCTCAAGGAAGGATTCAAGCGCGTCTTCGTCTATAGAGAGCCGAGATTGACTCAATTCTCGCCGTATCCATCCGGCTAATTCATTTTCGAAGAGCTCGAAGAAGGTCTTGCGGCACGATGGTGGGACGACTTTTTCTATTGCCTTGGGAACCGAATAGTTTTCTGTTTCGAGCAGCAAAACGGCTTGTTCTGCAGGAGAGCTGCAATATTTGACCATTGCATCTATATCCGTCTTCTGGCTAATTTGATCTGCATTTCGGAATTCCACAATAACCCAGGGGGAAAAGAGCGAATTATTTTGTAGAAGCGCGATGGCATCTGAGGGCGAACTATCGCCAGCATAAATTCTCTGAACCTCTGGTTCATCGCCTCCGAGTTGTCTTGCCTTAGCGATTATGTCAGCTATAAAAGCGTCTTTTAATCCAACTTCGGGGCCTGCGAGTATCCAGACAGGAGAAATGAGATAGTCTGCCATGGGATCAATAGCTCCTATATATACCGCGAAGTCTGCCAAGTATCCTCAGATCCTGGGTATAGATTGGAGCATAGCTTAAATTTTCTGCTTGTAGCTTGTAGCGGTTGCTTTCGATATAAAATCGCTTGAGCGTTACGTTTTCATCTAGAAGGGCTACAACGATATCGCCATTCTTTGCCGTCTCGCTTTGTTCGATTATGGCGATATCTCCCGAAAGAATTCCAGCACCAATCATGCTGTCGCCATTTACCCTAAGCGCAAAGTGAGGAATATGATTACTTACGAATTCGGCTGGAATAGAGATGGTTTTCTCGAAATTTTCGTCTGCGAAGATGGGCTTGCCGGCCGCGATTTCGCCCAAAAGCGGAATCTCCACTACAGCTGCATTGTCTTTAGGTGGAGAGATCAACTCGATTGCTCGAGAGCGTTTCTCAGCGGTTTTGATGTAACCTTTTTTCTCGAGAGCCTTTATGTGATCGTAAGCACCCTTGACCGAGATTGAGAAGGCACGCGCTGTTTCTCTTACCGTTGGTGGATAGTTATTTTTCTGAATGTGCTCCTGGATGAAGCTAAGGATTTGTCTCTGTCGATCAGTGAGATCTTTCAATGCAGACTCCTGTGCCTTTGTATAGTATACAGCACAGAATGCCAAAACACGCAAGCCCTTTATTTCTATAGGCCCTTTTTTACCCGAGCTCTTCGTTGAAGCCGGATTCGAAGAGTTCTGCTATGGCTTTTACCGCATCCTGCTCATCGGGGCCATCGGCTATTATCTTGATTTTGGTGCCGAAGCTCGCGGCTAGAGTAATTATTCCCATTATGGATTTAGCATTGATCCTGTTTCCTTCTTTTTCGAGATATATACGAGATGCAAATTTGATTGCAGTTTGGGCTATAAGCGCAGAAGGACGGGCATGGATACCGGCACGATTCTTAATTGTTGTCTCTAGCTCTACCATAAGGGCTCCAAGTAGAAGATTCAAGGCCAATGTCAGTCATGATACTTCGAATGCAGGCTTGCATTCAATAAGGTCAACAATACATGAGTAAAAAAATCTAATAATCGTCTCGGGAAAAATACATGGTGCGAGCGCTCTCACTTTCGAGCCACCGCAGGATATTCTGATTGAATTCTCTTGCGCTGTGATATCCCATTTTTTTTAGTCGCTCGTTCATCGCAGCCGTTTCTATTATGATAGCTAAATTGCGGCCAGGTTTTACAGGGATTTCAAGCTTCGGAACCTTTACGCCGAGTATTTCCATGGTTAATTCGTCTGTGCCGATTCGGTCGTAGACCTTCTTTGGATCCCAATCTTCGATTTGTATTACGAGTTGTATCTGTTTTTTGTCTCGAATGGCGCCTACTCCGAATAGATGTGTCACATTGATGATTCCGAGACCTCGTATCTCCATGTGATGGCCTATTACCTTGTTTGTCCCCTGGCCCATGAGCATGCTGCCATTAAGGCAATGTATCTCCACAACATCGTCGGCCACAAGCCTATGGCCTCTTTCGATCAATGCCAAAGCTGTCTCGCTCTTTCCTACGCCTGATTCGCCTATCAACAATATTCCTATGCCGAAAACTTCGACTAGCACGCCATGCATAATCATTTTTGGCGCGAAGATATCGTGAAGAATTCGAATGATCCGAATGGATAATTCCATCGAATTCAGTTCAGTCGTAAGTACAGGGCAGCCTACGGCTTCGGCGGCTGCGATAAAGAGATCGGTCGGTCTAATGTCGTTGGTAAAAATGCAACAAGGGATTTGGTATGAGAAAAGCTTTTCGTATATCTGAGCGGCAACTCCGTCTTCTTCGATTTTATGGAGATAAGCGCTCTCGCCTCGCCCGAATATTTGCAACCGCTCCCAAGCAAATGAATCGTAGAATCCCGCTAAAGCTAACCCCGGTCTATTCAGGTCGGGTACACTGATCTCTCTACTAAGTCCGGCTCGACCCGCTATGCATTGGAGCTTGAGATCGTTTTGCTCCTTTAGTTCGAGGCTAAGAAGATCGAGGACAGTAAAATTGACAGGTTCTTTTTCTTTCACAATATTATTCTACATCATCCTGCAAGAGTGGTAAATCTAATATAAAAACGGCGGTTCTCAGCCGGCTGCAATGGCAGTCTCGAAAGGCCTCATTCTTGAGCTGTTTTTTGGCCTCCGTCTGCATGAAGAACCGCCGCCGTGCAAGCTTCTCTCACTTATTCTTTTTCTGAATCTTTTCTTTTTCCTTTACGATTTTATGATCTAGCTTGTCGATAAGCACATCGATGCCCACATTTAGTTCTGGAGAGGTAACAATGATGTGCGCCTGTTTGCCCCATCGAAAGTTTGCGGTTACCTCCAAGCGGAACCGCCTAGCGTCTTTAGTAAAGACGAAGAGAAGATCGACGATCATGTCCTTTGCGTAATCGATCCGGCTTATTTTCGTGTTCAAATACTCTCTACTTTGCTCACTAAGATCGAAGTGCACAGAACGAACGTCGATATTCATAATGACCTCCTCAAGAATTGCTTACGCTATGGCTAGGCCATGCGCATAGGAATCATTAGCTCGGTCTATTTTCCGAGCTCGCCACGATATTTGGCCACCGTCCGGCGTGCGATTTTTATTCCTCGCCGGGCGAGGATTTCAGAAATGATACGATCGGAGATTTTTTCACCCCTCGTTTCGAGTTCCTGAATTATCTGAGAAATCTCGGCCTTTGCTGCCTCCTTGGAGATGTTTTCGCCCTTTTCTTGATTTATAGCATTGGTAAAAAAACGGCGCATTTCGAAAGTGCCCCAGTCGGTCTGCACATATTTGCCATTGGCGACGCGAGAAACTGTCGCTTCGTGAACTCCGATCTTTTCCGCAATTTCTTTTAATGTAAGGGGTTTGAGTGCCTTTGGCCCAGCCACGAAGAAATCTCTCTGGGCTTCGGCAATGGCATAGGCGGTTTTTAACAAAGTTTCATTGCGCTTTTTTATGCTATTGATAAAAAAGCGCGCATTTTCAACCTTTTCGCGGGCAAATCTCTCAGCCTCGCCTTTTGCTTGCTGAGAAGCAAGCTCGCTATATAGGCGATTGATTCCGAGCTTGGGAACGAAATCCTCATTTAATCGCACTTTGATTTCGCCATCCTCCAGCCACATCGCGATATCTGGCACAATATAACGGGGACGGACTTTGGAGAATGAGCGACCGGGGAATGGTTCCAAGGTTCGAATGAATTCAACTATACGATCGAGCTGACGATCATCTATACCTAGCGCTTTTTTAATCGGGCTTCGGTTGCGAAGTCTTAAGTCCTCGAAGTGATCCTTAATGACATCGATCGTCTTTGGAGGAGCAGAGGAGGACATCTCTGCTTGTACCATGAGGCTTTCACGGAAGTCTGAAGTGCAGGTACCTGGCGGATCGAGTCTTTGCAGGAGATATAGCAAGCGATTTAGAGTCTCAGGGTCGCAATCATTGCATAGTTCCGAAGGCGGCAGAATATGAAAACCATTTTCATCGATATTTTGGATGATCCGTTCTGCGATTTTTCGCTCTTGTTCATTGATAGGCAAGAGTCCAAGCTGGCCAAGTAGGTGTTCTTGGAGCGACTCTTCGGTTGCTATCGTTTGTTCTATTATGGCATTATTATCGATATCTTCGGTATTGAATCCGTATATATCGTCGGAGTACTCGGCTTCATTGAGGTTGTTCTCTTTTTCTGCAGTATTATCTATGCGCGATTCCATGAAATCGAGCGAGATCTCGCTTGAGTCGGTTAGTAGTTCGAGCGCTGGATTTTCCTCGAGCTCCTGATTTATCTGTTCGGCGAGTTCTTGCAGAGGGAGGGCGAGCAGATGTATTGCTTGTACCATTCTCGGGTTAAGTCTTAAGCGTTGCTGTTGTACAAGAACCGGTCTTTGGGATTGCAATGCGTACTCTCCTTCTACTATTAAATGTACGACACTTTCCTCGAATGTCAAGGATGAGCGGGTTTCACGCGCCTTGCTGAATTTTGACATCCAATGAAAAAATCTTACGAATGATTGCAGCATTTGTATTGACGATCATGATTTTTAATTAGTATTTTCTTTAGGAAAGACCACAATAAAATTTTCTATTAATAGGGTGAAGAATGTCTAAGCATAAGCATGAAGAAGAACAACAATCGGAAATGAGAAACCAGGAGAACTCTCAAGCTCAAAACCCGAAGAATTCGCCTTCGGCTCCAGAGTCCAAAATAGAACATGAAGCGGAGCCTAAACAGGTGGATCAGTCTGCCACAGATCTAGAATCTCAGCTTGCGGCAGCTAATGCAGAGATAGAGCGACTCAAGGCTCAACTCGAAGAGTTGAACGACAAGTATCTGCGCACGCTCGCCGAGCAAGTTAATTTTAGAAAACGGGTTGTAAAAGAAAAAGAAGAATTCCAACAATATGCTGTCTCTACGCTTTTGAATGATCTTATACCGGTGCTCGATGATTTCGATCGATCTCTGGATGCAGTTGCGCAGAATCATAAAGATGTAGAAAAAGTCATCGAAGGCATTCGCCTCATACAGAGAAGGCTTTATGATACTCTCTCCAAGAAATATGGCCTCAAGCAATATAAGGCCGAAGGGACTGCTTTTGATCCGCATTTGCACGAAGCGATGTTCTCCGAGAAAGGCGATGTGCATGAACCAAAAGTGACCCAAGAGTTCTTGCCCGGATATAAGTTGCATGATCGAGTTATTCGTACAGCTAAGGTTAAGGTTATGATGCCAGACAACCCTGCGGGAGCTCCATCTAAAACCACAGAGGCACGAGGAGAGACTCAAGATTCTGCATCATTTGAAGGTGCAGGGGAGAATAGCTCTTTAGGATAAGAGTTTGATTTGCTTTGTAGTAGATAGTTTTGTAACTTTTAGATTAGATAGACAAGAAAGAAGGAGAAAGAAATATGGGTAGAATTATCGGCATTGATTTGGGCACCACCAATTCCTGTGTCGCAGTGATGGAGGGAGGAGAGCCTATTGTAATTGCCAATTCTGAAGGACAAAGGACAACGCCTTCTGTTGTTGCCTTTACCGCAAAAGGCGAGAGGCTCGTAGGCCAACCCGCCAAGAACCAGATGATCACAAATGCAGAGAATACTGTATTTTCGATAAAGAGATTCATGGGTCGCCGCTATAGTGAGATCTTGAATGAGATCAAGCTTGTTCCATTCAAGGTAATAGATAATGGCAATGATGTGCGCATCGAGGCTGGTGGCAAGCTCTACAGCCCTCAGGAGATCAGCGCCTTCATTCTTCAGAAAATGAAAAAGACCGCGGAAGATTACCTGGGTGAGCCGGTTACGGAAGCTGTAATCACGGTTCCTGCCTACTTCAACGATTCACAGCGACAGGCCACCAAAGATGCAGGTCGAATAGCTGGTCTCGAAGTAAAGCGCATAATAAATGAACCCACGGCGGCAAGCCTTGCTTACGGCTTCAACAAGGATCAGAAAAAAGAAAAGACCATTGCGGTGTACGACCTAGGTGGCGGCACCTTCGATATTTCGATTCTGGAGCTTGGAGAAGGCGTATTCGAAGTCAAATCGACTAATGGCGACACTCACCTTGGCGGTGACGATTTCGACCGCCGAGTTATGAACTGGTTAGTAGAAGAATTCAAGAACGATACGGGCATCGATTTATCCAAAGATCGTATGGCTGTCCAGCGCTTGCGCGAGGCATCGGAAAAAGCCAAGATCGAGCTCTCCAATATGCAGCAAACCGAGATTAATCTGCCCTTTATAACCGCGGACGCGAACGGGCCAAAGCATTTACAGAAAAGCCTCACCAGGGCCAGGCTCGAACAGATGTGCATGGACCTTATAGAGCGAACCCGCGAGCCTTGCATTAAGGCACTTGCAGATGCAGGGCTTACGGCTTCACAGATAGACGAGATAATTCTCGTAGGTGGTATGACCCGTATGCCTCGCGTGCAGCAGATGGTTCGCGAGATATTCGGTAAGGAGCCTTCCAAGGGGGTCAATCCCGACGAAGCAGTTGCCATCGGCGCGGCGATCCAGGGAGGCATCTTGGGTGGAGACGTCAAGGATGTACTCCTCCTCGACGTTACGCCGCTTTCTCTTGGTATCGAGACACTGGGCGGAGTGTTTACGCGTCTCATTCCGCGAAATACGACGATCCCATGCCGCAAGAGCCAGATATTCTCTACAGCAGCGGATGGGCAGACAGCCGTATCCATTCATGTACTGCAGGGAGAGCGCGAGATGGCAGCGCAAAACCGCACGCTCGGGAGATTTGACCTTGTTGGAATTCCTCCAGCGCCTCGCGGCGTGCCACAGATCGAGGTGACCTTCGATATCGACGCAAACGGAATTGTACATGTTTCGGCAAAAGATCTCGGAACCGGCAAAGAGCAAAAGATCAGAATCGAGGCATCGAGCGGGCTCAATGAGGCTGAAATCGAAAAGATGGTCAAAGAAGCCGAAGCTCATGCCGAAGAAGATAGGCGTGAGCGGGAACGCATCGATGCGCGCAATGAGGCTGATTCGCTCATCTATAGCACTGAGAAATCCTTAAAGGAAGTTGGAGATAAAATAAGCGCGAGCGAAAAGACTGCGGTAGATAATGCCATAAAGGAGCTCAAGGATGTAATGGAAGGCAAGGATACTGAGCTCATCAAGCAGAAAACCGAAGCCCTAAAACAGGCATCCTATAGACTGTCAGAAGAATTGTACCGCAGCGCTTCGGCCCAAGGTGCCGCAAGCGAAGAAGCTGGCAGTGGCAGCGCTACAGGAGAGAGTGCTTCCGATAGTTCTGCCGGCTCTGGCGACCAGACGCGGAATGCCGACGATGTCGATTACAAAGTGGTCGACGACGACAAATAACATAGAGAGCATATCGAGGTGGCTGGATTACAGTTCAGCCACCTTTTCATCAAAGGATTTTCGAAGTGGCCAAGCGTGATTATTACGAAGTGCTCGGTGTCCCAAAAACCGCAACAAAAGACGAAATAAAAAAGGCCTATAGAAAACTTGCCATTCAGTTCCATCCGGACAAGAACCCGGGGAACAAGACAGCCGAGGAAAAATTCAAGGAAGCGACAGAAGCCTACGAAGTTCTGGGAGATGACCAGAAACGTCAGGCTTACGATCAGTTCGGCTTTGCTGGTGTCGAGGGAATGGCGGGAGCTCAACAGGACTATTCCAGCGTATTTCGCGACTTCGAGGACATTTTCAGCGGGTTTGGTGATTTTTCTTCGTTTTTTGGTTCGATTTTCGGCGAAGGAGCGCAGCGTCGTGGAGAAACACGTGCAAATCACGGTGCTAACTTAAGATACGATATAGAGCTTCCATTTGAAAAGGCGATTTTCGGCACTACGGTAGAAATTTCATACAACAAAGATGATATCTGCAAAACCTGCGGGGGGAGCGGTTCGCGCGACAATCTGGGCAGAAAAGTCTGTTCGACCTGCAAGGGAACTGGGCAGGTACGCAGAAGTTCTGGATTCTTTGCTATTTCCCAACCATGTCCGGTATGCCATGGAGAGGGGACCGTCATAGAGAACCCCTGTCAGGATTGCGCTGGAAGCGGGTTAGTCAAGAAAAAGCAGAAAATCAGAGTCACCATACCTCCCGGCGTCGAGGATGGCAAAAGAGTCACGGTTCCCGGTCAGGGGAACGCCGGTCCCAATGGGGGGCCTCCGGGAGATCTGCATGTCTTCATCCATGTGCGGCCTCACGAAATGTTCGAACGTCAGGGGAACGATCTATATTGCGCAGTATCGATAGATTTCGTAACTGCCGCGCTAGGCGGCGAAGTTGTGATAGACACATTGGAAGGGCGGAAGATATCCGTTCAGATACCGGCTGGCACCCAAAACGGGAAGCTGCTCCGTATAAAAGGCGAGGGTGTTCCTGTTTCGGGCGGCAAACGCGGAGACCTTTACATCAAGGTTTTTGTCAAGGTTCCTTCTCGGCTTACCAAACGGGGTCGCGAGATCTTGGAAGAGCTCAAGAAAACAGAGGGCGAGACTTTACAGCCCGAGCTTGTCAAGTTAAAAGATATACCAAGGTGATAATATACCAAGATAATCGAAGAAGGCTGCCGGAGAAATCAGGCAGCCTTTTTCTTATGGGATAATCTCCACCACGCGATAGCCTGCTTCGGTCACGGCAGCGCGCAATGCCTGTTCGTCTAGCTGTTCGCCCTCCACGATAGCCTGGCGTTGGAGAAGGTCGACCTTGGCGCTCTTGACTCCAGGCACTGCTTCGAGCGCGGATTGCACATGCATTACACAGTGACCGCAGGTCATTCCTTCGATTTTAAGCAATTTTTTCATGATCTATCCTCCTTTTCTCTAGAGCTCTAGAGTTTGTCGATCTGGTCTCCATGCCGCTCTTATAACCCTTGAGCCGAAGCGCATTGGTCACAACAGAAACAGAGCTCAAGGACATGGCAGCAGCCGCAAAAATTGGCGAAAGCAAAGGCCCACCAAAAGCATATAGCATGCCAGCCGCTATAGGTATACCGAGTATATTATACCCGAATGCCCAGAATAGATTCTGTTTTATGTTCTTGATTACTTCTCTCGAAAGATGAATCGCACTGACAACATCACCGATGTTGTTGTGCATTAGGATGATATCTGCGCTCTCCATCGCGATATCCGTACCAGCCGCTATTGCAATGCCAACATCGGCCTGCGCAAGAGCCGGCGCATCGTTTATGCCGTCGCCAACCATTGCGATTTTTCTGCCAGAAGCCTGAATGCCTTTGACAATAGAGGCCTTCTCTGCAGGAAGGACCTCCGAATAGACTTCGGAGATTCCGACGCTATGGGCGATGGCATCCGCCGTGCTACGGTTGTCGCCGGTTACCAACGCGACATCGATACCCATTTTTCTCAGGGTATCCACAACAGCCCGCGATTCCGGTCTAGGCTGATCTGCAACCGCAATAAGGCCAATGGGCGCCCTATTATCAAAGACGAACATAACTGTTTTGCCCTCTGCCGCAAGACGGGTCGATTCGCTCAATAGATCAGGCGCCTTCGCAGATAGCAAAATGCCAAGCGATTGGGCAAGAGCTTCATTGCCAACCGCAATGTCTGGAGATTCCGCGACGATTCCTTTGCCAGCTATAGTCTCGACATGATCCGGCAAAGAAAGATAAAGACCTTTATCGCGAGCAGCCTCCACAATGGCATTTGCCAGAGGATGTCCAGAGGAGAGTTCAGCGGAAGCGGCAAGCTCTAACACCTTGTCTTCGGATATCCCCTCTGCCGCCACGACATCGGTGAGCTCTGGCTTACCGACAGTTATTGTGCCCGTCTTATCGAACAGCACAGTGTTCACTTTGTGAACAATCTCGAGAGCTTCGCCCGATTTGATGAGTATGCCCAACTCTGCTGCCTTACCAGTTCCTACCATGACTGCCGTGGGCGTAGCTAACCCAAGCGCACAAGGGCAAGCTATAGTGAGGACCGATACAAAGACCGTCAATGCAAATGTCACGCTCTGTCCGGCAAGGAGCCATCCAAGGGCGGCAAGCAGTGCAATCCCCATCACAGTTGGCACGAATATTGACGATATCTGATCCGCGAGTCTTGCGATGGGCGCTTTGCTGCTCTGAGCCTCTTCCACAAGACGTATGATTTTAGCTAGTACTGTATCTTCGCCTACTTTTTCCGCAACGATGACAAGAGATCCATTGAGATTCATGGTTCCGCCAAATACCTCGAAGCCTTCGGCTTTTTCGACGGGAATGCTTTCCCCGGTGAGCATGGATTCATCTACATTGGAAAGTCCGCTTTTTACTCTTCCATCTACGGGTATGCGCTCTCCAGGGCGAACCAGGAGAAGATCGTTTGGCTTCACCTCATCGATGGAGACTTTGCGCTCGATCTCTCCGTCTAGAATAGTTGCGGTACTCGGGCGCAGCTTCATGAGTTTGCGGACGGCCTCGGAGGTTTTTCGCTTGGATTGAGATTCGAAATTTTTGCCCAGCATGACTAGAGTGATGATGGTCGCAGCGGACTCGAAATAGAGCTGCATACTGGCTTCGTGATCTCCACCCAGAATACGCCAGGTCGAATATAGGCTATATAGAATCGCCGAACTTGTGCCTATCGCAATTAGGCTGTCCATATTAGGTGAAAGATTTATGAGAGACTTGAATCCATGGACGTAGAAGGACTTGCCGGCTATGAGAACTGGAACGAGCAAGGCAAGCTGCACCAGAGCAAAGGCCAATGGAGAGCTCTTATGGTCGATAAAAGCTGGCAAAGGAAGACCAAGCATAGACCCCATAGCTATATATAGAATAACTACGGAAAATGACGCAGAAATAGCAAAACGCTTCCACCCATAGGCCTCATAGGAAGAAAGGGATGCGCTCGAAGGCTTTTCTAACAGCTTGGCTTCGTAGCCAGCTTTTTTAACAGCTGCTTCTATTTGAGAGACATCGACCAGGGCAGGATCGAAGCTCACCTCCATTCTCTCAGTGGCGAGGTTGACCGAAACACTGGCGACTCCTTCGAGCTTTTGAACAGTGCGTTCATTTGCGGCAACGCAAGCGGCACAGGTCATCCCTTTAATTGCAAAAGTCTTGCGAATAAGCATTAATGGCTCCATTTAATCTATCAAAATAAATATATAGTAATTTTAGCAAGATTCCTAATTCGCTATCTAGAGCAAAACTCTCAAATCCCCAAATAAACAAGATAAAATCTCTAATGCGTTGTCTAATGACTAAAAAAGCACTGTAAGAAATCTAAACATTCATTTTAGGCTGTCTGTGAGCAAGTTTTCGGTCTCATGTATATCAAAGTTTCAAGATACCGATGAGAAATCGAATCTAACCGTAGTCCCTTTGTCAAATTCACTTACTATTTCGAGTTTTCCACCATGGCGCTCAATTATTTTTTTTGTTATGGCAAAGCCAACATTCAGCTGGCCTGCAGATTGCCCGTTCTTGGTGTTAGAGAATGGCCTTAATAGAGAATCGATCTCTTCGGGCGATATTCCAATGCCGTTATCCTGAACAAAGATGCAGGATTCTCCGCATTTGCCTATTTCTATCGTAGCGGTCAAGCTCTCTGGGCAATTCTGGATAGCATTTTCAAGAACATTGCGTAGCGCAATTTTCAATAGATTGCCATCTCCGCGTACCTTTAGTCCAGGCATAATGGTTATCTGATAGCGCCTCTGAGGATTGCGTTTGATGATCTCCGAAGTAATCTCTTGAGAAGCAATGCTGAAATCGAATTCTTCGTCGGCAAGCTGCATTGTGTCTATCGAAAGAAGAATCGAAAGGTCGTTCGTGAGTCTAGCCATGCTTTCGGTAGCTTTTCGAATATTTGTTATATAGTCTAGAGTTTCGCTATCTAGCTTATCCTGTGCCATGGTTTCCAGCGATTTGCTCAAGGACTCAATGGTGCGAAGTGGCGCAATCAAGTTAAAAGAAATTGCCGAAGCAATTGTACGCAATTCCTCACTGGTATCAGAAATGCGCTTTGTCTGCTCTTCCACTTTTTGAGCGAGCTCAAGGTTGAGAGTCTTGACCTGTTCGAGCATCGATTCGAGTTCGGTCACATCGCGCATTACATAGGCGAAAAGTGCTGGTTGGTCTGGCAGTACTATCTGGATTGCCGTTGCATAAAACCTCAGAGTCTTTCCTAGCGGATCTACAATCTCGATCGTCTGAACCTCGGACGGAACAATACCAGAATCTATCTGTGGTAACCGCAAACCCTTTGGGAGAGAATTTCCCAGTCTCTCCTTGAAAGAGCGATTTGCCAGTTGAATCTCGAGATTCTCATCTATTACTACAACTGGCGAATCGAGACGCTCAAGTATGGCGCTCAGTAGTGCTTCATTGCGTTCGGTACGCTTGAGCAGTTCGAATTTAGACTGAAAAGTGGCAAGCGCGCGCGTGGAAAGAATCACATATGATCCCGCCAATAGCGCTATTATAGCAACGAAGATGAAAATAATAAAAACGACAATCGTTGGGATCAATGAAGCAAAAGCTTCTCCATAGTCAAGCTTCGAAAGAATTATCCAGTTTAAATTTGGGACTTGTTCGGCATAGGCTAGGACACGCTTACCACGGTAATCCTTGCCCATTATAACACCAGTCTTTCCAAGACCAGCTTGTGCCTCCACAGAATTCTCTGCCGCAATGGAAATCTGAAGGGAAAAGGCCGTAAATGGGACCAGTTTTAGAGGATTGATAACCTGTATCATATTGCTGTTGCGCTCGAGGAGCAGAATTTCGCCTGTTTCTTCAGTGCCTGGCCATGTAGCGAGGAGAGGAAAGAAATAATCTTCGGCAAAAAACGTATGAACAATATAACTAAAAGGCTCTTCTTCGCCTTCCCAGATGAGAGGAATCACAAGATGGAAACCCACTTTTGCATAGGGAGGAGTAAGGTACATTCTGGTAAAGAATGTAGTTTTTGGTCTTTTTTCGGATATCTCGCGAACAACTTCGGAATTATTGGAAGTCGATAAGCCAGTAAGTGTATAGAGAACATCGAGGTTTGAAGTTAGCACTGCAGTGTCGGCATAATTGTAAGAGCTAAGCGATGGCCTTAAGTATTCATCGAGGCGCTCGAGATTCTCTTTCGAAGGATCCGTAATCGCTTCAGAGACAAGATTTAAAAAAGCCAGTGAATTAGGTAATTCTTCCGCCTTTGTAATATGCGCCGTGTACCATAATTCGATCTGGCTTATTTTCGATTTGCCGATGAGTTCGATGTAGAGTTTCTTGTCGTGCAGGATATTCTGCCATTGGTAATAAGCGCCTATCACAAGCGAACCGAGCAGAATCAAAAAGAAAATGACAAACCAGAAACGCTCGATAGGACGCAATTCTCTAAGGTGAGCAAGAATACTATGTCTTTTGGCATTAGATCGAACCATGCCCTAAACTCCTTCTCGCACAATCTTGCTCATATCCCTCGCAATAGAAGTGATATCTAATACTAATACAGAGTGCTTTTATTTCCAAGGGAATTGAAACTTTACAGTGTTATAATAACTATTTTGTTTAACAATGATGATTTTCGTTCACTTCTACATCGAATGAGAATTCGAGCGCTAACTGGCCAAGCTCGGTACACAAGCTTGGCCTAAATAAGCACTTACACCTAATGATACAAATCAAGGCCGCACAAGTAAAGGGGATTTTATTTCAATTTGGCTAGGATCATCTGAGCAAGAACTTGTGCTGTAAAACCAAGATGTTCCGCGACTTTGTCCCCTGGGCCCGATTCGCCGAATCGCTCTATGGAAAGAATCTGATCTGCGGGAGCAATGCGCTCCCAGCCTTGTGCTACCCCAGCTTCGGCTACAAAGACCAGAGATCCGGGAGAAAGGATGGCTTCTCGAACTAGAGGACAGGCTGCATAGAAAGCTCTTCTATCGGGGACGGAAACAATTCGAATTGCGGTTTCTTGTCGCTTACTTTTCACAATCTCGGCTGCTGAGATTGCAAGGGAGACTTCCGACCCAGAACCGACAAGCGTCACCTCGGGAGCGCGATCGCTGTCTTTAACCACATAGGCTCCGAGATCGATCTTGGAAGGCCAATCGCTTTCATATTTCTCCAGGACAGGCAGATTCTGTCGCGAAAGCACAAGCACGGTGGGCCCATCCAAGCGCTCCATTGCCACTCTCCATGCTACGGCTGTTTCTTCGGCATCTGCGGGCCGTAGGACTCTAAGGTTCGGAATTGCCCTTAGTGCCGCGAGAGCTTCGATCGGTTGATGCGTTGGTCCATCTTCGCCCACATAGATCGAATCGTGGGTGAGCACATAGATTACGGGCAATCCCATCAATGCGGAAAGCCGCAGAGCTGGACGCAGATAATCCGAGAATACGAGGAATGTTGCTATAAAGGGGCGCAAGCCACCATATAGCGCAATTCCATTGGCTATTGCCGCCATAGCATGCTCGCGCACTCCAAAGTAGATATATCGCCCATTCGGATTGGACTTCGAAAAGACGAGAGGAGTGCCATCTGCATTTTGCGGTAGCTGACTTACATTGGGGCTAGTCAAATCAGCCGATCCGCCAATGAAGTTTGGCCAAGCCTCCGAAATTGCCGCAAGACACTTACCAGAAGCATTCCGTGTGGCAACCTTTTCGCCGACGACAAAAGAAGGTAAATCGAGTTTGTTCATTTCCTTGCCGCTGAGCCAAATTGCGAGTTCTTGGGCCAGGGAAGGATTAGCCTTTTTCCATGTTTCGAAGCGAAGCTGCCAAGCAGCATAGTCTTTTTCTAGTTCTCTTCGATGCTCTTCGAAGTAAGAATAGGCCTCCGGAGCGATCCAAAATGGCTTGTCGATAGGAATACCAAGGGCTTCCTTGGCCTTGAGGGCTTCTTCCTCGCCCAGCGGGGAACCGTGGGCACTACTCGTACCTTGCTTTGTCGGAGCTCCCTTACCGATAACGCTGTCCAAGACGATGAGAGAAGGCCTATCTTTTTCCGCCTTGGCTCTGGCGGTGAGAGAGGCGATATCCTCGAAACTATACATGGAGCCTCGAAGCACCTGCCAGCCATAGGCCTCGAAACGCTTTGCGACATCCTCCGAGAAAGTGATATCCGTAGGACCATCGATACTGATATGGTTTGAATCATAGTAGACGATAAGATTTCCAAGGCCCAAGTGGCCAGCCAGCGAGCAGGCTTCGCTAGCAACCCCCTCCATCATGCATCCATCGCCAGCCAGAACAAACACAAAGTGATCGAAAATCTCCTGACCTGGCTTGTTGAAATGCGCCGACATCTTGCGCTCTGCGATAGCCATGCCGACCGCAGTAGCAATTCCCTGCCCCAGCGGGCCCGTAGTCGTTTCTACTCCTGGCGTTCGCCCATACTCTGGATGCCCCGGACACTTCGAGCCAACCTGACGAAAAGCCTTGATATCATCGAGAGATAGATCGAATCCAGCCATGTGAAGAAGAGAATATAGAAACATCGAGCCATGGCCAGCCGATAGGATAAATCTATCCCTGTTGAGCCATTTTGGATCTTTTGGGTAATACTTGAGCTCGACACCATAAAGGTAAGCACCAAGTTCCGCGGCGCCCATTGGCATGCCGGGATGACCAGAATTTGCCTTCTGAATCGCGTCGATAGTCAGGTTCCGAACAGACAGAGCAATTGCCTGCAGCGCAGAAGTATTCATCGAAATCCTCCTAATAATGTTAAATTTTGATAGCATGCACTAAATATTTTGGACGGGATTGATCGAGATAATTTGACAGGATTATCAGAATTTTGCAGGATTGACAGGATTTTATTTTGGGTAGAGAGAAGAGAATGCCTCTCTTTTTCCCAAAAACCATTCTTATCCTGTAAATCCTTTCTTCATCCTGTCATCTTTTCCAAATTTCCCGTTTATCCGGTCTCATAATCTCATCCAATCCGAACATCCTATCATCGAGTCAAATCTTTGTAAAACTACTCAAGGCCCACTGTTCGCCGTGCCAACTCGATTACCTTTTGCGCGGTATCCTCGTTCACTCGCGCAATACTGCTGATGTATCCAGGCTCTGCTTCCGCTACTGCTTCGAGAGAGCCAAGAGTGTTGAGAATCTTTCTAGCGCGCGTATCGCCAATGCCAGGCACCTCTTGTAACAAATGGAAGGTTGCATCGCCCGATCTCAGTTTGCGCGAAAGGCCAGTGGCAAAGCGGTGCGTCTCATCACGAACAGCCACAAGAACTCTCAAAGCTGGGGAGTCTTTTGGCAGAATCAGCGGATCGCTTTTATCGGGCAGCCATATTTCCTCATTTTTTTTGGCAAGGCCTATTATATCGATATCGAGGCCAAGATCGTCTAGGATTTCTTTGGCTGCCGAGACCTGGCCTGCGCCTCCGTCGACGAGCACAAGATCAGGCAGCTCGGCTTCCTCATTGATGAGTCTAGTGTATCTGCGCGCTACGGCCTCTCGTATAGCGGCAAAATCGTCTACCTTGCCTTCGACAGAACGAATCTTAAAATACCTATAATTCTTTTTATTTGCGACTCCTCCAAGAAAACTAACTAGCGAAGCAACAGTATGCTTTCCACCAAGCTGAGCTATATCGAAACCCTCTATAATCATCGGAACTGCCATGAGTCCGAGCCTCTCCTTGAGTTCGACAAGGGCTTGAATGTCTCCATGGGCGCGACGACGCTTTGCCAGCTCCTCTTTTGCATTCTGAACCGCCATATTCATGACCGCCCAGTGTCGCTCGCTATCCGGAATTTTTATCTCGACAGGCGCGCCTGCGCGATCCGAAAGATAGCGCGCAATTGTTGCTGTATTGTCAGCTCTTCGAACGAAAATTTGAGGTGGCGGCTCTCTGCCTGAGTCATAGTAGTGTGCTAGGAAACTATCGAGAGCCTCGAGCTCATCTATGCAGTGTTCGATAAAGCTGTCTCTATTCTTGAGCTTGCCCTCGCGCATCTGGAAGATCACATAGCTAACCTCATCGCCATTTGCCTCCCAAGCGATATAATCGCGCGCATCTAGGCTATTAAAGTCCACCACATTTGAGCGACCTTCAAAGGATTGCACAGCTTTTATGGCCTCGCGCAGACGCGCAGCCTCCTCGAAGCGCAGCTCCTCCGCTGCTCGACTCATCTCTCGTTCTAAGTCTTTGACTAGCGATTCAGTGTCGCCCGACAGCAATTTGCGTACTTTGTCTACCTGCTCCATATATTCCTCGCGGCTAATTCTATCCGCACAAGGAGCCGGACAGCGCCCGATATGATAGTACATACAGGGGCTTGTATGTTTCTTCATATTGACGCAGCGCCGCAGCGGAAACATTCGCTTTATAAGATCGAGATATGTGTCTATGGTCTCCGCGCTCGGATAAGGGCCAAAATACTCGCTTCCATCATTGATAATGCGTCTTGTGCGAAAGGCCCGAGGAAACTCTTCATTTGTTATTCGGATCGAAGGATAAGTTTTGCCATCTTTTAGGTTGATATTGTATCGAGGAGTATATTCTTTTATGAAATTGTTTTCGAGAAGGAGAGCCTCGTATTCGTGAGTAGCCAGTACCCATTCTATATTATTAATGTGCGATACGAGATGGCGCGTCTTTGTATCCTTCTTACCAGCGAAATAGGAAGAGAGCCTATTCTTGAGCACTTTAGCCTTGCCGACATAGATAACCTCAGAGGTATCGTCTCGCATAAGATAGACGCCCGGGCATTCTGGTGCCTGCTTGACAAGCGCCTTTAGACGTGCACGGCGTTCGGCATCGGTTTCCACTATGGTTTCTTTTGAGGATTCTTCGACTCCTTTAATTTTGTCTCGATCCGGGGCTCTCTTAGCTTCCGGGCTTTTGCATTTCTTGGCGTATTTGGCATTCATAGTATATAATTAAAATAAGGCTCTTCCATGGAAAAGACAAAGCAGCAACCTGAGACAGCTCATAATTCGAGCGAGCTATCTGCCATAATGGCGATCTCTGAATTGTCCATTATGGATAATAATGGCTGCTCAGATGAGTATATCCGTTCACTAGGAGAGAAGACAGCCCATGCCCTAGAGCGCTTAGGAGGTATCGGTGCTGCTGCCTCTGCTTTCCACTTCTGCCCATCCTGTGGCAGCCCAAAACTTTACAGTGTAAGAAGTCGAATGTGGAAATGCCCTACCTGCGGTTTTGAATACTTCCACAATGTAGCTACAGCGGCTGGCATTATAATCGAAGCAAAGAATAAAATCGTCATGATAAGGCGCCATAAAGACCCAATGAAAGGCAGATTTGCACTCCCCGGTGGATTTACAGAGCCTGGAGAGCGAGCAGAAGACGCAGCCCTTCGTGAATGCTACGAAGAGATCGGTTGGTCTCCCACTCATATCAATTTTCTTGCCACATTCCCGAATGTATACCAGTACCAGGGAATTCCCTACGCGACATGCGATGTATACTTCTATTCGCGAGGCAATATCGTGGAAATCGACGATTTTCACCTCGATCCAGAAGAGAGCGACAGCGTGGGGTTCGTGACCGCTGATGCCATTCCATGGGCAGATATAGCCTTCGAGTCCACGATTCGCGCTTTGCACTATTTTATCTTGCACGAGAGCATAGGTACTCCACCACACTTACCTGAATTCGGCGCTATAGAATAAAAAAATACTGTTACGAACCTTGTGTATATGGCTTAGCAATTTGGTAGGAGAGTATCTCATGCATAAGCATAAGCAGGTACATACTCCGCTTTTCTCTTAAGGGGAGTTGGGAAACTCCTAAGCCATAGC
>Ga0208040_1001735_pt1 | contig 20780 bp, 27 predicted proteins | sample AD_UKC083_MetaG_FD_184431 | JGI IMG/M metagenome (GOLD analysis project Ga0208040, IMG submission 184431) | Active sludge microbial communities of municipal wastewater-treating anaerobic digesters from USA - AD_UKC083_MetaG (SPAdes) (version 2) | ecosystem: Engineered > Bioreactor > Anaerobic >...
CCTGGGCGAACAAGTCGCGCGCCGACGTCGTGCGGGAGATCGCCGCCGAGCACGGCTACGAGGGCGAGTTTCTCGACGTCGAGGACACCGGCGACGTGCTCGACACCATCAGCCAGAGCGCCGAGACCGATGCGCGCTTCCTGCGGCGTCTCGCCGCGCGCGAGGAGTACGAGTACTTCGTCGACGACACCGGATTTCACTGGCGCTCGCGCGATCAAGCCGGCGCGCCGAAGCACGTGCTGACATGGTTCTCGGACCCGGGGCGCGGCGACATCATCTCGGTCAGCGTCGAGAGCGATCTCCAGCGACGCGCCGGCCGCGTCGAGGTGCGTGGGCGTGACCCGCTCGCCAAGACCACGGTGGAGTCGGCGGCGACAAGCGCCACGGTCGAGCGCGCGACGCTGAGCGACGTCCTCGAGGTGGTCGATCGTGAGACCGGCGAGACCTCGCTCCAGGAGCGCAACGCGACGACCAGCGTGCATCCGACCTCCGCGCCGACGCCGGCTGCCGCCGAGCGCGAGTCGGCCGCGCGCTTCCGCCGCGCCGAACGCGAAACGGTGAAGCTCGCGCTGCAGGTGGTGGGCGACCCGACGCTACGCGCGAAGCAGGTCGTCGAGGTGCGCGGCATCTCGAGCCTGCTCTCGGGCAAGTACTACGTGACCGAGGCGAAGCACGTCATCTCGTCCTCGGGCTACGTCGTCGACCTGAAGCTCACGCGCGACGGCACCGGCGCTCGCCGAGGCGCGGGCCCGAACGCACGAGGGCAGCCGCAGGGCGGGGAGCCGAACCGCACGACACCGGCGACGGGCACGAGCACTGTGACCGAGCTTGAGCGGGTCGACCCGGAGACGGGCCGCACCGTCGTTGAGTACCGGCACGACGGCAACGTCGTTGGCGTCGAGGACCCGGAGGCCGGCGTCAGCCGCATGTACTGAGGAGCCACGCGATGAGCACCTTCGACGACGACATCCACACGCACGACTCGCGGCTCCTCGGCATGTACGTGGGCTACGTGACGAAGCGCGACGACGAGGAGCAGCTCGGTCGTGTGCGCGTCTGCATCCCGGGCGTCCTCGAGCCCGAGAGCGCGTGGGCGTGGCCGCTGGGGACGAGCGGCGGCGGCTCGAAGGACCGGGGCTTCTTCGCGGTGCCCGAGGAGGGCGCCGAGGTCGCGGTCTTCTTCAACCAGGGCAACGTCGATGCGCCGTACTACCTCGCGGCGCACTGGGGAAAGCCGAACGGAGAGAGCGAGGTCCCCGAGGAGGCGCAGAAGAACCCGCCCGACAACCGCGTGCTCGCGACGCAGACCTTTCGCGTCGAGCTCGATGAGACGAGCGGCGGGCGGAAGCTCCGGCTCACCAACAGGAAGACCGGTGACCACCTCGTCTTCGACGCCGAGGAGAACACCGTGACCCTACAGGCGACGACGGCGCTCACGCTGCGCGCGGTGGGCGCCATCAGCATCGAGGGCACGCAGATCACCATCGGCGGCCGCGTCGTCCGGCCCATCGCCGCCCCCATCTGAAGGAGACGAACGTGGCCCTCCCGATCTGCCTCGAAATCCCTGAGCTCGGCGATCCGCCGGTCATCACGCTGCCGGGCGGCGTGAGCATCCAGCAGTTCAACCTGATGGAGGCCATCCAGCCCGCGCTCACGCCGCTGATGCCCGTGTTCGACATCATCGACACCGTGGTGGCGGTCTTCAATTGCGTGAAGGCCATCCCGGACTCGCTCGGGCCGCCGCCGGACCCCACCGCGCTCGCCGCGTGCATCCCCGAGCTGGCCGAGAAGGTGTCGAAGCTCTTGAAGCTCATCCCGCAGCTCTCGCTGCCGTACACCATCATCGGCATCATCGACCTGGTCATCGACACGCTGAGGCAGGCACGCGATCAGCTCCTGCACCTGCAGCAGCAGATGCAGCAGATCCTCGGGGCCATCGACCGCGCGACCGAGCTCGAGGACGCGGGGCTGATGGCCATCACGAGCTGCGCGCAGGCGAACGTCGCGACCGAGGCGGCGAACGTCGGCAAGGCGCTCGCGAGCCTCGGGAAGCTCATCGGCATCCTCAACATCTTCCTCGGCATGGTCGGCGCGCCCGAGGTGCCGGACCTCTCGAACCTCGCAGGACGTCCGCTCGACGAGGTGGTGCCGCCGATCGACGCCATCGTGAAGGCGCTCCAGGACGTGCGCGGCGCCATCCCGGTGCCGTGAGGACGACGCCATGAGCCGTGAAGCCCAGAATCTCCTCATCCCGTTTCGGCGCGACAAGAAGCGCGACTTCGCCGTCGACAGCGGCGAGGCGCTGCTCGCCTCGAAGGTCCGCCAAGCCTTGCTCACGGAGGGCGCCACGGCGCGCTCCTCGGGGGAGCTGCCCTGGCGCACCAACTTCGGCGCGGGGCTGGCGCTGCTGCGCCACCAGCGCAACGACGCTGCCCTGAAGGAGCTGGCCCGCATCTACGTGCGCGACGCGCTCAGACGGTGGGTCCCCAGCGTCCAGCTCGTGAGCCTCGCCGTCGAGCAGAGCGGCCCGACACTCATGCTGCGCTTGCGCGTCCGCGAGCGCGAGACCACGGCGGCGATGGACGTGTCGTTGGAGCGGTGAGCTTCACGCAAAGAAGCGAGGGGCGATCGCGAACGTGGCCCAAAGACATAGGGAAGCGATGAGCCCCAGGCGGCACGCACCCGCAAGCCGTGGGTGACCACGAAGTTCCCCGCGTCGCCACCAGAGAGCAGCCATCACCACGAAGGCCGCGACAGCGACGAACGTCGCCAACGTGAGGACCGGCTCGACCTCCGTCGGCGCGACGAGCGACGCGCACTCAAGCGCTGTCTTCACGCCTGCGACCACACCCAGCCATCGCCAGAAGCGCTCCCATCGCTCCGAGCCGCGTGTAGCAAACACCATCGCGGTTGCAGCGCCGAGCTGGCCCACGCCCATCAACGCGATGCGACCGACAGTGAGGAACGACTTTGGACCGGTCGTCGGAGCGTCGGCCCAAGGCGGACGGTAGAGCACGACGCTCTCGGGGAGGTTGGCGTACCCGAAGGCGACCATCAAGGCGCCCAACACGACGAGGCCCCACGCGACCGCGAGGAGTCGAAGCGACTGGTGCTGGAGGCCGATGCTGGACACAAGTTCACATGAACGCGCCGACGACCGTCCGTCAAGCGGGCGCTCCGCACTCTCGGGTGGTTGGCCAGTCCCCGAAGAATCCGTCGCCAAGGCTTTGCCTCCCCGGAGGCATCCCGCCGTGGCCATGCTGCCCGAGTCCGTCGACTACACCGACAAAGACTTCGACGCCCTTCGGGCGCGGCTGATCGCGCTCATCAAGAGCGTGTTCCCGGACTGGACCGACTTCGACGTCGCCAGCTTCGGGAACCTGCTCGTCGAGCTCTACGCCTACGTCGGCGACGTCCTGACCTTCTACCAGGACAACCTCGCCCGGGAGTCGCGGCTCGTCACGGCCACGCAGCGCAAGAGCGTGATGGCCCTGGCGAAGATGCTCGGCTACCGGCTGCACGGCGCGCAGGCGGCGGCCGCCGAGGTCTGGCTCCAGCTCGCCCGTGTGCCGGTAGCCAGCGTGACTTTCCCGGCCGGCACGGTGCTTCGTACCCAAGAGGTCACCGAGCCGGTTCGCTTCCAGCTCCTCGCGCCTGCCGTCATCGCCGCCGCCGCCGATCCGCCGCGCGTACTGGCGCTCGTCGAGAACTCGAGGGCGCACACGCAGCTCTTCGACGCGCGCGGGCTCGCGGACCTCGAGCTGCACCTCGACTTCGCGCCGTACCTGGACGACTCGGCCATCGTGTCGACGCCGCAGGGCGCGTTCACCGAGGTCGACAGCTTCCTCGACTCACGGCCCAACGACCGGCACTTCGTCGTCGCCGTCGACCAGAACGACCGAGCCACGCTGCGCTTCGGGAACGGCGTGAGCGGCATGCCGCCGAGCGGCACCGTCTCGGTCACCTACAAGACCGGCGGCGGCAGCGCGGGCAACGTTGACGCCGAGCGCATCGCCGTCATCGAGGGCGCCTTCAAGGACGCCTACGGCAACGCGGTGCAGGTCAGCGTGCGGAACCCCGCGCCCGCCTCGGGCGGCGCGGACCGGCAGACCGTCGCGTCGGCGAAGCTGCTTGCGCCTGAGAGCCTGCGCGCGCTCACGCGCACCGTCGCGCGCGAGGACTTCGAGATCAACGCGCGCCGCCTCTCTGGCGTCGCCCGCGCGCTGATGCTCACCTCGAACGAGGACCCGACCATCGCAGAGAACACCGGCATCCTCTACGTCATCCCGCAGTCCCAGGCGCCCGGAGCGATCCCCACGCCAGCGCTCAAGAACCTCGTGCTCCAGCAGGTGACCGAGGTCTACCCCTGCACGCTCACGTTCCAGGTCAGCGTGCAGGACCCGGTCTACAAGACCGTCGACGTCGCCGCGCGCATCTTCCTGCGCCAAGGCTACGCGCCGAACGACTTGCGCGACCGCGTGCGCGCGAACCTCGCCGCGTACTTCCGCGTGAACGAGCCCGACGGGACGCCGAACCCGCTCGTCGACTTCGGGTTCAACATCAAGGACGCCGAGGGCAACCCGGTGGGCGAGATCGCCTGGTCGGACATCTTCAACGTCATCCGCGACACGCCGGGCGTGCGGAAGATGGGCGACGCGCGTCTCGACCTGACGCTCAACGGCCTGCCTGCCGACGTGCGCCTCAACGTGCGCGAGTTCCCAGTCCTCCGTACCGTGACGCTGGTGAATGGCGACACGGGGGAGCTGCTCTGATGGCGATCCTCAACCCCAGCTTCGAGGACGCGGGCACACTCCCCGGCGAGGCCGAACACTGGGCGCTCTCGTCGGCGACGAGCCTCGAGGAGATCGCGGGCTTCGGCACCGCGCCCGAGGAGGCATGGGAGGACTTCGAGCGGTGGTTCGAGTTGCTCGACTCCATCGACAACGTGGTCGTCGTGCTCGCATTCTTCGACAGCGCGCTCAAGGGGTACGAGGAGTTCGAGAGCGGCTGGGCCAACGTCGTCTACCTCTACGACCTCCCGCCCGCGCAGCTCGTCACCGCGACCTTCGACGGGCTCGCTGCCGAGGAGTGCGAGACGGGGTGGAGCAACGTCCCTTACGCGCGCGAGTGGGCCGACGTCACCGCCGCGACGGGGGTCTTCGACGGCGAGCCGCGCGAGGACTTCGAGGACCAGTGGCGCAGCAACCAGCTCTACGCCTGGACGTGGGCGGCCGTGACCTCGAGCGCCGCGCTGTTCGACGCGGGCGCCCAGGCCGTCGAGGACTTCAACAACGGCTGGACGAGCATGACGACGCTCTGAGGAGACAACGATGGCCGAAGCAGACTGGACGTACCTCAACGACGGGCTCGACATCGCAACGGTAGACCGGGGCGTAACCGCGGGCATCGCGCGCCCACCGGGCGGCGGCAGCTTCCTCTACGCCTTCAACTCGCTCGCAGCCGTCGAAGGCGCGGTGGGCCTCTTCGCCAACCTCGCCAGCTTCGCGCCGATGGCCAAGGGCGGCTCGATTCGCGGCGTCGTGCAGCGCGGTCCGGGCGGCGGGCCCACGGGCTTCTCGCCGTTCCTGTTCCTCTGCTGCCAGGGGAACTCGGTCAACGACAGCGCGTACCTGCTCGGGCTCTCGGACGACGACCCGCACCGCATCGTGCTCCGCAAGGGCGCGGTGACGGTCGGCCTGCCGACGGCAGATGGCCCGGGCGTGTTGCTCAAGTCGGCGGCGTCGTTCGCGCAGGCGACCTGGCTCCACCTGCGCCTCGACGTCATCGTGAACACCAACGGCGACGTCGTCCTCAAGGTCTTCCAGAACGACCTCGCGCTGCACGCGCTCGGCACGCCGCCAGACTGGCAGCCCGTGTCCGGCATGGTGGAGTTCATCGACGACCACCTCGGGATCAACTCCGGCTCGCAGCCGCTCACGTCGGGGCGCGGCGGCTTCGGCTTCTCCGTGAAGGACGTCACGCGGCGCGCGTACTTCGACCACCTCGAGCTGTTCCGGCAGGTGTGAGCGATGGCGCTGACCGCGTTCACCAGCCGTCTCGGGCGCGGACAGGGGCGCCTCGCGACTTCGAAGGCGATGGGCGGCGACTACGCCTTCGTCCTCGGCGATGCCGAGCCCGGGCGCCTCTTCGAGCTCGCACCCGGCGACCACGCCGAGGTCACGCAGCAGACGGACCTCACCGGCGTGATGCTGGTGCGCGCGCTCCTGCGGCTGCGCGTGCCCGCGTCGACCCCTCCGGGGCTCGCATGGGAGGCCAGCATCATCGTCGATGGCACCAAGCTCGCGTCCATGCGCGCCAAGCCCGGCCGCGAGCGCCTCGTCACCGACCTCGCCGCGAACGTCTCGAAGCTCTCGGGCCTGCACACGACCGGAGTGCGGCTCGAGCTGGTGACCGCGTGAGGAGCACGGCATGAGCACCATCGAGCTGCCCGCGCTCTACGTCGACTCGGTCGCGCTCGTCGCAGCGACGCCGAGGCTCGTGCTCGTGAACCGTGACCCGAGCCCCGGCGAGAGCGGCGTGCCCATCGACGCGACGCTCGCCCTCGAGCTGGTCGACACCGGGCCGGACGGCGTGGAGCGCTCGACCGCGCGCGTGTGGATCGACGGCGCCCTCGCGTTCGACGGCAGCGCCGTGCCCGAGCTTGCCCCGGCCTTCGCGGGTCCGCTGGCCAGCGTCACGCAGACCACCGACACGCTGCGCGTCGTGCTGCATCCGGTAGTGCCGCTCGCGAGCCTGGCCACGGTCCACGTGCGCGTGCTCGCTCAGACCGTGGGAGGCGCGGCCTCGCTCGACGAGGTGTACTCGTTCGTCGTCGAGGACCGGACTGCGCCGCGTGTCGTCGGCGCGCAGGCGCTCGCGCAGAGGACCGTGCGCGTGGGATTCGACGAGCCCGTGCTGGTCCCGAGCGGGGCGAGCTTCCTCCTCACGCCGAAGGGCGCGCCGGCCGTCTCAGTCAGCGTCGCCGGTGTGAACGTCGAGGGGAGTATCGTCCTCCTCACACTCGACACCGAGATTACGCCCGACGTGCTTCACGAGGTCGTGGCCGTCGGCGTGACGGATCTCTTCGGCAACGCAGTCCTCGGCCCCTACGACCGCGCGAGCTTCACGGGCTTCCGCCCCGCGCGCCCGCTCACGAGGCGCTTCGACCTGTGGCGCATGCTTCCGAAGCACAACCGCCGCGACGACCATACCGGCGACCTGTTCCGCTTCATCGCGTGCCTGCAGGAGGTGACGGACCTCCTGCTCGCCGACGTCGATCGCTGGCCCGACATCTTCGACCTCGAGCGCGCGCCCGAGGCCTTCGTCGACCTCATCCTGCGCGACCTCGGCAACCCGTTCCCGTTCGAGCTCGACGCGATGGGCAAGCGGCGCCTCGCGTCGGTGCTCGTCGAGATGTACCGGCAGAAGGGCACGGCCAAGGGCATCCAGAACGCGATCCGCTTCTTCCTCGGCATCGACATCTCGGCCATCACGCCCTTCAACGCCGACACGCTCTATCTTGGCGAGTCGCTGCTCGGCGTCGACTGGGTGCTCGGCCCCTCCGACCGCTTCGCGCGCTACGCTTTCAACGTCGAGGTCGCGCGCATCCTCACCGACCGTGAGCGCCAGCAGCTCCGCGCCATCGTCGAGTACCTGAAGCCCGCGCACACGCACTTCGTAGGCCTCGTCGAGCCGCTGCCGCCGGTGCTGCCGAACCACTGGGAGCTGGGCCTCAGCGACCTGGGCGAGACCACGGACCTACACTGACTTCTTCACGGCGTCGCGCAGCCTGGTACAGGCCGCGTGGAACTCATCGATGATGTGCTCCGCGTCCAGGAGAGCCGCCTTCACCGCCGGATGCATCGCGGGATCGCGAGCTGGATGCTGGGTCACCCACGCTTCGATCCGCCCGATCCGTCTTCGGCGTTCTACGTCATCCGGGCATTTGTCCTGGAGGAACGCGCGCCAGGGTTGATCTCGCTTCTCGTCGCCGTTGCACCGCGCGCACGCCAAGACACGGTTCATCGGCCCATTTCCGCCACCGCTCTCGAGGTGATCGAGGTGACCCGTTCTGCTCGCACGGTCGATGTGAACAGCGCAGTAGGCGCAGCTCGCGTCGAAGTGCATCCAGAGGGCGTCCTCCAAGGCAGGCGTCAGGCAGGGGTCGACGATCTCCGAGAGCGTCCGGCGCATGATGTTCTTCGCCTGAGAGACAGTGGGCACTGGGTCCTCGTGAGCTGGGCGGTCGCCACCATCTAACGCCCATCCGCTTGTCCCCGCCAGCCGCTGCTGCCGGCTTTGCCTCCCTGGAGAGCCACGTGGGCGCTCCGAGGCAAGGACATGGCCGATCGCGTCGACTTCTACTTCCGCCAGCGCGTCACCGAGGCCGAGCTCGACCTCGCGTTCGCCTTGCTCGAGAAGGCCGACCGGGACCTCGCCGCCGATCTGAACATCTACGGCATCGTCTCCGGTGCCGTTCCGGCGCCGCACTCGCCGGTCCCCGACCTGACCGTGGACCTCACGGCTCCGGCGCGGGCCTACGACAACCTCGGTCAGCGCATGTTCTTCGGGACCGGGCAGACCGTCGACTGCGCCGTCGACCTCGTGGGCATCCCGACCGACGTGGCCACGGTCGGCAACGAGCGCTGGCTCGGCATCTTCCTTCGCTTCAAGCGCCAGCTCTCCGACCCGCGCACGGACGGCAACTCGCAGCAGGTGTTCTTCCGGCGTGACGAGTCGTTCGAGCTCGTCGTGCGCCAGGCGCCTGAGGGCGCCATCGGCGTCGCGCCGAAGCCCGCGCTCCAGGCGGACGAGCTGCTCCTCTGCGACGTGCGCCGCCGCCCGGGGCAGACGCAGATCCTCGTCGCCGACCTCGACACCTCGCGCCGGCAGGCGTTCATCTTCGCGCAAGGCACCTCGGTGGCCGTGACCACCGGGACGTGGAGCATCCTCCAGCCGCTCGCCGCGACGGTTCAGGCGGCGTTCGATGAGGCCGACGCCGAGCTGCGCGACCACTTCACCGCCGTCGCCCGCCGCCACGCCGCAACCGCCATCGACTACGCGCCGCACGGGTTCGTGGGCGCGGGCAACGTGCAAGGCGCCGTCGACGAGCTGATCGACGACCTCACGACCGGAGCGGTGGGCAGCTCCGGTGCCTCGCGCGTCGGCGTGGATGCGGCGGCGGGCGCTCCCAACGCGCTGCCTGCGGGCTCCGTGAAGAGTCAGCTCGCGCAGCTCCTCGGCTTCCTGAACACGCACGTGAGCGCGCCGACGGCCGCCCACAACGCCGCCGCCATCGCGGCGACGCCTCACAACAACGTCGCCGGCACGAACGTCCAGTCGCAGCTCCAGGAGATCGTGACGGACCTCGTCGCGACCGGGGCAGCGTCGCCCGGCGCGGGGCTCGTCGGCGTCGATGCGATCGCGGGCGCGCCCACGGCGATCGCTGCGGGCACGCTGCGCGCAGCCCTCGTGACGCTGCTCGGCGGGCTCAACGGCCACGTGAACCAGGCGAGCGGCGCGCACGCGGCGAGCGCAGTCTCGGTCGCCGATTCCGGCAACAACCTCAACGCCGCGAACGTCGAGGCCGCGCTTGCCGAGATCCTCGACGCCGTCGAGGGCGACCACTTCCGAGGCAACGAGGCGAACGCCGGCCAGCACCGCGCGATCCGCCAGCCGCCGCTCGGAGGCACGAAGGCGCTCATCCTCGACTCGAGCGCCTCCGGCGCAGCGGCGACGCACCTCCGCATCTACGCGGACGGCTCCTCGGTCTGGTTCACGCTGAACGCGTCCTGGGACGGCGCGCAGTGGGTGCGCGACTCGGGCGGTACCTTCTGCGGCGCGTTCCGCTTCGCGCGCAACGAGATCGAGTTCCTCCACGAGGACTCGTTCGCCGCGACGTTCACGACCTGGACGCGCACGTGGCGCCTCCCGATGAGCAGCACCGTCAACTCCGCGTTCGAGCTAACGGGGACGGTGCGTGAGGTCGGCCGCGTCGGAATGGAGTGGTCGAACGCCGATAGCGCGACGCGCACGCTCGCTGGTGGCGGCTCGGTGACGTTCCGCAACCGGTTCCCGACGACGCCGTCGTCGATCACGTTCAGCGCGCTGAACACGAGCAGCGGGTTCTCGGGGAGCCCCTCGTCGTACTTCGCCGACCGCGATGGGTTCGGCGTCTTCAGCTACCAGACCATGGCGAGCCTCTCCACGGTCTGGTGGTTCGGCACGTACACCGCGATCGCGTGAGGAGCACCGATGGCCATCCAGGAGATCACCGAACTCGACATCGTCCAGCGCTGTGCAGTGTGCGACCGCGAGAACCGCGTCGCGCTCGCGAACCTCGCGGTAGGCGTGGAGCACGCCGAGCAGGTCGAGGATGGCGTGGTCCCGCTGCCCGAGTGCCCAACGTGTCGCTCGCGGGAGTTCCTGGTGCGCTCGCCTGCGAGCGAGCAGGCGCACCCGTCACAGGGCAGCTCCGGGCACCTCCACCGGCTCATGGTCGACGAGCTGCACTCGCAGCTCGTGAAGAAGGGCCGCGTCGTCGAACGCCTCGTGGGCAAGGTCGAGCAGATCGTCACCAAGCCCATCGCCACCGAGGTCAGGGCCCGCTTCTTCGACAAGGGACTGAAGCTGCCGGTGCGTGCCGTCGAGGAGCTCCAGGGCAAGGAGCCTGGCCAGTGAGCGGCGGCTTCATCGTCGGCGGCAAGGCCACGTGCCCGGTCGAGGGACTCTCGATCCGCACGTTCGCCGAAGACGGCGTCCATCGGTTTCCCTCGAAGGGCAAACGAGCTCGCGCGGTCGAGCTCGTCATCCACGAGACCGTCACGCGCAGCGTCGACTCGACCATCGCGGTGTTGAAGAAGCGCGGGCTCAGCGTCCACCTCGTGATGGGCGCGGACGGCGCGCTCACGCAGCACGGCGACCTTGCGACGGACATCCTCTGGCACGCGAGCCAGCACAACGGCCCGTCGTTCGGCGTCGAGGTCGTGAACCCGTACTACCCGAGCTACCTCAAGCCGGGCCTGCCGTGGGACCGCGTCATCAAGGCGCCGTGGGCGCACAAGGGTGAGTACGTCCTGCCGACACCCGCGCAGGCGGAAGCGGTCGCCGCGCTCGTGCGCTGGACGACGAGCGCGTCCACGCCGGGCATCGCGGTGCCGCGTGTGTGGCCGGGGCTGAGGGATGGACGCTTCGCACTGGGCCTCGTGCCTGCTGCCGCGAAGGCGCCGCTGCCGGGTGTGCTCGCGCACCAGTACTTCGGGCACGCCGACGGCTCGATGCTCGTCCTCTACGCATGGCTGCGCCTCGAGGCCGGGCTCGCGCCGGACGTCGCGTTCGAGGAAGCGGTGAAGCGCGCGACCGGCGTGCGCCGTGCCGACGTTCGAGACCTGCTGCCCACGCCCGCTGTGGCCTGACCAAAGAGGAGAGACGGATGGATACCTTCACCAGCGTTGCGACGTGGCTTCAGGCGACCGGCCCCTACGGCCTCGTCGCAGTGCTCGGCTGGGCCTTCTGGCGCGTGAACGAGAAGAAGGACGCGCAGCTCCGCGAGCTGTTCGACAAGGTGGCCGAGATGGGGCGCGTGCAGACCGAGGCCGTGACCAAGGTCGAGGCCGCTCTCGTCGCGCTCAAGGACGCCATCGCGGACCTGCACGACAGGGCCGCGTGAGTACTGCTTGCGGAGTTCTCGCCAGGTAACGCGGGCTTCCGCGCGCCGGTCGATTTCTCGCTTCTTCGCCTTGGAAGGTCGCCAGAAGGAAGCCTGTATGTCGTCGCGAACGGGGCGCACCGCACGGACCACCCCGACGGAGACGACGACATGAAGGTGAGCGAGCTGATCGAGTTGCTGGAGGAGCAGGACCCGGACGCCGAGGTCCTCGTGATGATGCAGCAGAACTGGCCGTTCGAGTGCTCCTTGGCGGGCGTGACGACGCGCGAGGAGATGCTCAGCGCCGATCGCGACGAGGACGTCGATGGCGACGAAGACGAGGAGCCCCGCCTCGAGCGCGGCACCGCAAAGAACGACGTCTTCCTCGTCGAGGGCGAACAGCTCCGCTACGGCTCGAAGACCGCGTGGAGCGTGGCCACGCGTTGAGCGCGTTCGCGGTTCCCGGCGAGGTCATTCTTCACGGAATGACCTTGCTGGGGGCGCGAACGGAAGCCTGTATGGCGAGGCGATCAACGCGGAGGACGACGATGCAGACCACGAACAAGAAGCGCCCCGGCAAGAAGGAGCCGACGGTCGACGAGCTGCTCGCCGCCATCGCGAAGGCGACGCTCCACATCGACACGCTCGAGACACGCAAGAGCGACTCGCTCGACTTCCACGACGTCGCGGTCTGGTCGGTGAAGGCCGCGCTCGAGGCCGCGTACCGCGCGGGGCTCGCCGCCGCCAAGGAGGAGCGATGAAGACGCTCGGCACCACGACGACCTACGACGGCACCGAGCACGGCTACCTGCGCGGCCACAAGGTGCGCATCATCGCCGTCCTGAAGAACGCGCTGCGCGACGACTACGACCCGGACCGGGACGGGCAGTACATCCGCGATGAGGATGACCTCGAGCGCGCGGGCGGCGTTACCGCCGACGACCGCGTCGAGGTGCAGCCCTGGCTCGCAGCAGAGGGACGCTTCAGCTTCGTGTCGAGCGACCCGCGCGCCATCGACCTCGCGTGCTTCGCGAGCCTGAAGCGCTGACGACCTGAACGACGCCGCGCTCCCTCACGGAGCGCAAGCCCACCACGCGAGCCAAGGGCGCGCGCGTGAAGGGCGACGTGTACTCAGCGCCCGACGAGGAGAGCAGTCCAATGAGCACGAAGACCAAGACCGCGAAGGCGAAGGCCAAGAAGGAGAACCTCGCAGCCCTCGGGCTGCCGGCGCTGTGGGAGCGCTTCAAGGAGGCGACGGGGGAGACCACCAAGAGCCCGAACAAGAAGTTCCTCGTCCGGCGCATCGAGGAGGCGTTGGCCGCGCACGTCGTCGAGCCCGCGCCAGCCGAGGAGCCGCAGCGCCCGACGCGCACCAGCGCGCGCGCGACGTCGGTGCCCGAGCCCGAGACGACGCTCACCGAGAGCACGCCGCCGAAGCCGCGCGGTCGGTTCGCGTCGATGACGATCGAGGAGCTGCAGACGAAGTACCTCGATGTCGTCGGTCGCTCGACGGGCAGCGACGACCGCCGCTACCTCATCTGGAAGATCCGCGAGGCAGAGAAGGGCCGCATCAACGTCGGGCCGCGCAAGACCCGTGCGCGCGACGGCGAGCCGCTCGATGTGAAGATCCTCCCGCTGCGGCTCGAGGCGGACGTCGCCGACAAGATGGACGAGGCCTGGCGCGCGAAGGGCATCAAGAACCGCATGGAGTTCTTCCGGGGGGCCATTGGCCACTACCTCGCGCATCTCGGCGCGCGCGACGCGGCCGCGCTCTTCACGAATGTGGGCGCCACGGGCGCGTGAACGCGGCGGAATCGGCGGGGCGTCGGCAGGCCTACAACCGCCTCCGACGCCCCATGTCCGCGGAACCTCGCGGATATTCCAAGCGCCTGAAAACACATGAGAAAGCAACGTGTTCGGCCTTGCTAGGGGCGCGAACGGAAGCCTGTATGTCCTCACGCGACGGGCACTGGGCCCCGCGCGAAACGCGAGGACGACGACGATGAAGACGCTGCGATTCGGGATCGAGATCGAGACGGTGGGCCTGAGCCGCGAGAAGCTCGCCCGCGCCATCCACAGCGTGGTCGGGGGCACGGTCGCCGACGAGTACCGCAGCTGGCGCATCACGGACGCGCGCGGGCGCCGCTGGCAGGTGGTCCCGGACGGCTCGCTGAGCGGCGGCGAGAACAGCGGCGAGATCGTCTCGCCGGTCCTCGGCTACGACGACATCGACGAGCTGCAGAACGTCGTCCGGGCGGTGCGCACCGCGGGCGCGAAGGCCGACCCCTCGACGGGCATCCACATCCACATCGACGGCAGCCGCTTCGACGCCAAGAGCGTCACGAACCTGGTGAAGCTGGTGCATAAGCAGGAGCGCCTCCTCGAGCACGCGCTCGGGGTCAGCGAGACGCGCCTGAGCCGCTACTGCCGCCCGATCGACGCGAGCTTCATCCAGCGCCTCGAAGCGCGCCGCCCGAAGACGATGCAGGAGGTGAGCGACGCCTGGTACGGGTACCGGAACACGAGCCCGCAGCGCTACGACCAGACGCGCTACCACGGGCTCAACCTCAACAGCCTCTTCTTCCGGGGCACGATCGAGCTGCGCTACTTCAACGGGACGCTGCACGCGGGCGAGGTGAAGGCCTACGTGCAGCTGGCGCTCGCGATGGCGGCGAAGGCCCTCGGCTCGAAGGCCGCGTCGAGCAAGCGCCGCGAGTTCAACCCCGCGACCGCCAAGTACGACTTCCGGGTGGTGCTCCTGCACCTCGGGCTCATCGGCGACGAGTTCAAGACCGCGCGCCTGCACCTCACCAAGAAGCTCGCGGGCTCGGCGGCCTGGAAGGGCGAGCGCCGCGACCGCCGCCCGGCCGCGAGCGCCCCGGCGAGCGAGGAGGTGGGCGATGCCCGAGCAGCAGCGTGAGGGCCGCGGGGCCGGCCACGACGCCGGCCCTGGACTCGGCCGCCAACGGAAGCGATGGATGACTACGGCGGGCCTCGGCCCGCGGCGAGATGAGAAGATGGGACAGGTGCTCTACTTCGCGTACGGCTCGAACCTCGACGACGAGCAGATGCGCTCGCGGTGCGCGAGCGCGCAGCCCGTGGCGCGCGCGGTGCTGCCCAACTACGCGCTCGCCTTCGGCGGCTTCAGCCACCGCTGGGACGGGGCGGTCGCGAGCGTCGTGCGGGTCCGCGGCGCCCGCGTCGAGGGGCTCCTCTACCGCCTCGACGACGCGGACCTCCGCGCGCTCGATCGCTTCGAGGGCCACCCGTTCGCCTACGAGCGCGTCGTGAAGCTGGTGCTCGACGAGCACGGGCAACGCCGCCGCGCAACGACGTACCTGCAGCCCGAGGACGGGTTCGAGCCCTGGGCGCCGCAGCCCGGCTACTTCCGCGTCCTGTGGCGCGCGTACGCCCGCCTGGGCTTCGACGTCGCGCCCCTGGCCACCGCCGCGGGGGTGGAGCCATGAACGCGCGCAAGGGCCAGCGTGGCGCGCCCACGCGCGTCTTCGTCTACGGGACGCTCCTCGCCGGCGAGCCGAACCACCGACTCCTCACGGGCGCCCGGCTCGTCGCGGAGGCGAGGACCAAGCCGGCGTTCGAGCTGCGCGACCTCGGCGCTTTCCCAGGGCTCGTGCGCGGCGGCGAGCACGCGGTGGCCGGCGAGGTGTATGAGGTCGACGAGGCCACGCTCGGCGCGCTCGACCGGCTCGAAGGGCACCCGCGCTTCTATCGGCGCACGCGCATTGCCCTCGAGGACGGCGCCGCCGTCGAGACCTACCTCCTCGCGCCCGAGCAGGTCGAAGGTCGCCCCGTCATCGACTCGGGCAGCTGGCGAGCGCGCCGGAAGGAGTGGAGAGCATGAAGATCGTCATGAGAGACGGGCGCGTGTTCCAAGGCACCGCCCTGCAGATCGTGAAGGCGATGCAGGACATCGCGTTCGGCGTCGAGGACTTCACGGTGCCGAAGTACATCGAGTGGGTGATCGCCAACGCGCGCAAGTTCGAGGAGGTCGAGCTCGCCGTGAAGGGCGAGACCGACGAGGAGCTGGCCACGTCGCTCGTCGCCGAGATGCTCCGCACCGGGCTCACAGCGAAGGGGTAGGCAGAAGGCCTCCACGCCCGAAGCGCGCGGAACGTCGCGCGTTCTTGCGCGAGGTCGAACCCTCGCTTCTTCCCCTTGCTACGTGCGCGAACGGAAGCCTGTATGTCCTCACGCGACGGGCACTTCGCACGACGCGCCGCGGAGGACGAGGATGAGCACGACGAAGAACACGCAGGCGACGACGACGGTGAGCCGGGGCGAGAGCCGCTACGGGACGCCCGAGCCGCAGATCGCGCTCCGCTTCCCCAAGGGCACCAGCTACCGCGTCGTGAAGGCCGCTCTCCACAAGCTCGCCGCCGACGTCGAGCTGGCCACGCCCGCGAACGAGCGCTGGTGCGTGAACACCGAGGAGTTCAACGAGAGCGGGCGCGTGTACCTCGAGCTCGCCGACGCGACGCCTGCCGAGGCCGCGCGCGGGACGGCGATGCTCACGAAGCTGGTGGGGTGAGCGCGGCGCGGGTTCAGCACGCCCCGCCTCCTTAGCCCCGCCCACGCAGCATCGTCGTCGCAGCCTTCCCGACGACGATCAGTGTCCCGCCGCTGGCAACGACCAGCCCTTCGGCAGCGATGGCGTAGGCCAGCGCGCCGCCCGTCGCGACTACGGCGAGGCCGCCTGCGATCCCGAGCGCGAGCTTCTCGCCGTCCGACCGTCCTTCCCACCAGCGCACGAGGTTGCTCATCGCGCACCTCCCTTGCCGGACTTCTCGCCGACAGCGACACCCACCGCGCCGCCGAGCGACGCTCCGACCGCAGCGCCGATCGGGCCGGCCAGGACCGAGCCCACGACGCCGCCGATCGTCGCGCCGACGCCGGCGGCCAGGCCGCGACGACGGTGCTCTTCGGGGACCTGCTGCAACGCTTCTTCTGCGTACTTCGCCATCTCGCTCTTGTGCATGTTCGCGTGCTCCCTCATCCGAAGATCCACTTGGCGACGCGGTACGCGCCGTACCCGACGCCAGCTGCGACGGCTGCCCCCGCGACGACCGGTCCGCCGACGGCAGCGATGCCCATCGACAGCGCCGGCCCGCCCAGGCCGACCGACCCCGCGAGCATCTGCGCCACCGCGTAGCCCCCCAGGTTCGCCGCAGGGCCCGACAGCGCCGCCGTCGCGCCAACGAGGCTCGCCCCCGTTCCTCCGCCCGCAACCAAACCCGCGATCTTCGCCTTGTGCTTGCTCATGGTGCCCTCCCTCTCAGGCCGCAGCCCGCTGCTCGCCGAAGTACGCGTCCGCCGCCCAGCCAACCGCCTCCGTCAGCGCGGCCGCGGTCGACGCGTTGATCGCGTTGCCCCAGCCCGGAACCCAGCCGACGAGCCACTGGCTGATGCCGCGCCCGACGTGCGTCGCGGTGAACGTCAGCAGGAGGTCAGCGGCGGCAGCCTTCGTGATCGCCGCGCCGTGCTCGTGGGCGATGGCGATGATCATCGTCGTCTGGATGCCTGCCAGCACGGGCGCATCCGAGCCGGGGATTTGGGCGAGACCCGCCCCGACGGCGGCAGCGGCGGTGGCGGCGGTGTGAACGATCCCGTGTACCTTCTGGTTCGTCGTCAGGGCGGTGCTCTTGGTCGGCATGGCGGTCTTCGTCTCCTTGGTCGGTGCGAGAGGCAGCGAGCGCTCATTGAGCAGGAGGCGTGCCACCTGGCTCGCGGCCTCGAGCGGCCCACAATCGCCGAGGATTCCAGGCGCGCCGATCGTGCGCCACAAGCGGCGTTGTGGACGTGCAAGAGTTCTTGTACCGTCGGTCGATGCGACGAGTGCTCATCGCGTGGGTCGGTGTGTCCGACCTCCTCGGCCCTTCAAAGGAGGGAGCCGGCGACGTTGGCCCCGTCGCGCAAGCGCTGAAGGTCCGCGAGTTCGACCGGGTGGTGCTCCTCGAGAACTTCAGCAAGCCCGAGCACCAGAACATGCTCCCGCCGTACGTCGCCTGGCTGAAGGCACGGACGAAGGCGGAGGTCGTAGAGCGCCCTGAGGAGCTGGCCGGCCCGACGGACTGGGGCGGCATCTACAAGGCCGCGCTCCGCGCCTGCCAGGCACAGGAAAGGGACTCGACGCTGACCTTCCATCTGAGCCCCGGCTCGCCGCCGATGGCCGCCGTATGGGTGCTCCTGGGCAAGACGGTCTTTTCCGCCGAGCTGATCGAGTCGTCCCGCGAGCAGGGCGTGAAGACGGTAACGGTGCCGTTCGACATCGCGGCCGAGTTTCTCCCTGACCTGCTGCGTGAGCCCGACGAGCGCCTTCGAAGCCAGAGCACGGCAGAGTCGCCATCCGCGCCGGAGTTCAAGGACATCATCCACCGCAGCAAGGTGATGGCGCGCCTCGTCCAGCGCGCGCGCCGGGTCGCGCTTCGGAACGTGCCGGTGCTCATCGAGGGCGAGTCGGGCACGGGGAAGGAGTTGTTCGCGAAGGCCATCCATCAGGCCAGTCCACGCCGGGACAGGCCGTTCAAGTCCGTGAACTGCGGAGCCATCCCTTCGACCCTCGTCGAGAGCGTCCTGTTCGGCCACGAGAAGGGGGCGTTCACCGGCGCTGACCGGCTACGCAAGGGCGTCTTCGAAGAGGCTCACGGCGGGACGCTGTTCCTCGACGAGCTCGGCGAGCTGCCCCTCGACGCACAGGTGAAGTTGCTCCGCGTCCTCCAGGAGTCGAAGGTCACGAGGGTCGGGTCCACGTCGGACATCGACGTGGACGTTCGCGTGGTCTCGGCGACCAACCGCACCGTCATCGAGGAAGTGGAGGCCGGGCGCTTTCGCGAGGACCTCTTCTACAGGCTCGCCGTCGCGGTCTTGAAGCTGCCACCACTCCGCGAGCGAGCCGGCGACTTGGGCCTCCTGATCGACGAGCTGCTGAAGAAGGAGAACCAGGACGCCGAGAAAGCCGAGCCTGGATACGTTCACAAGAAACTTTCTACTGGCGCAAGAAACCTTCTTCTCGCTCACCCATGGCCGGGCAACGTCCGCGAGCTTCAACTCACGCTTCGGCGCGCGGCCATCTGGAGCGACGCAGTCACCATCTCCACCGAAGACGTCCGCGAGTCCCTGCTCGCCGTGCCGCACGCGCAGCGCCGCGACGTCCTCGGTCGCCCCCTCGGCGGCGGCCTCAACCTACAGGACTTGCTGAAGGAAGTGGCCCGGCACTACCTGGGGCGCGCGCTCGATGAAGCGGCCGGGAACAAGACCCGGGCAGCGGAGTTGGTCGGCGCTCCCAGCTACCAGACGCTGTCGAACTGGCTGAAGAAGTACGAGGTCGACGCGTGACCTTGTCCACGTACCTCGAGTGCTGGCACGCCGGCTGCTCATGCCGTCTTCGCCAACGACAACCACGGGAGGTTGTCGTTGAACCCGGAGACCCAGCATGCCCGCCAACGACAACCGCTTCGAGACGTACCGCACCGAAGGCCGCTTCACCCTCACCAGCCACGCCAAGGAGCGCATGGCGACGCGCGGGCTCCGCGCCGACGCCATCGACGCCGCGCTGGCCTACGGGCGCGTCGCCTACGTCCGTGGCGCCGACATCTACGCGATCGGCCGCAAGGAGATCGCTCGCTACGCGGAGGAGGGCATCGACCTCTCCGCATACGACGGCGTTCAGGTCGTCGTCACCGCCGACGGCGCCATTCTCACCGTGTACCGCAACCGCTCCTTCAACGGGCTCCGCGACCGCCGCACGTACCGCCGCCGCCCTCTCGCCCTCGTGGCGTAAGCCGCACCACGAGACCAACCGGAGAAGACCATGACCTCACAGCTCAAAGAGTTCACCTCGTCGGCCGCGCGGCCGCTCCCCGTCATCCTCCTCGCTGACGTCAGCGGAAGCATGGCGGCCGAGGGGAAGATCGATGCTCTCAACCAGTCCGTCCGCGAGATGCTCGCGACGTTCGCGTCGACCGACGATCTTCGCGCCGAGATCCACGTCGCCATCGTGACCTTCGGCGGCGAGGCGCGACTTCACACCCCGCTTCAGCCTGCGAGCGCGGTGAAGTGGAGCGACATGGTGGCCGACGGCGGCACGCCGATGGGCCAGGCGATGACGCTGGCAGCCGACCTCGTCGACGACAAGGACAAGATCCCGGGGCGCGCCTACCGCCCCACCGTCGTTCTCATCTCCGATGGTCAGCCCACCGACTCTTGGCAGACGGGCCTCGACCGCATGACCAAGCAAGGTCGCGCGCAGAAGGCGGACCGCATGGCACTGGCGATCGGCGGCGACGCCGACACCGACATGCTCCGACGCTTCCTGAACGACGAGAAGAAGCAGGTCTTCGTCGCTGCGGATGCGCGCCGCATCAAGGACTTCTTCCAGTTCGTCACGATGTCCGTCACGGCGCGTTCGCGGAGCGCGAACCCGAACGAAGTTCCGCAGATGCAGAACCCGTTCGATCTCGATCGCGTGTGAGGATCAACGGAATGTGGAGCGCCATGGGGGCCAGCGTTCGCGGCCCAGAACATCGCAAGGACGGTCGGCCCAACCAGGATGCCTGGTTGAGTCGCTTCGCGCGCGGAACGGCGCTTGCGGTCGTCTGCGATGGGCTGGGGAGCCGCCCGCACTCTGCAGTCGGCTCGCGCGCGGCATGCCGCGCTGTCGCCGACGCTGTTCGCCAGTGGGCCGATGGTCGTGATGCCCCTCCTGAGCTCCTCCTGCGCCTGATCCACGCGCTGTGGAACATGCGCGTGCACGAGACCGGCCGCGACGAGAGCGCGACGACTTGCCTGTTCGCAGTCGTGACGAAGGACGGCCGCCTGCTGCTTGCGCAACTCGGTGACGGCCTGGTGATGCTGAAGACGCCGAAGGGGACGATGACGCTCGAGCCCCCTGCCGAGCGCTTCGGAAACGCGACGACGGGATTGGGCATCGCCTCCGATGTTCGCGAGTGGAGGCTCCACCTCGAGCCAAACTTCACGGGGGCTGCGTCGATCCTGCTCGCCACCGATGGCGTAGCCGACGACCTTCTGCCGGAGAAGCGCGCGGACTTCCTGAACTTCCTCGTCACGAACTACGGGCACCGCCCCGCTACGGCGAGAACCCGCGCCATCGCGAAGC
>Ga0208040_1001738_pt1 | contig 20752 bp, 22 predicted proteins | sample AD_UKC083_MetaG_FD_184431 | JGI IMG/M metagenome (GOLD analysis project Ga0208040, IMG submission 184431) | Active sludge microbial communities of municipal wastewater-treating anaerobic digesters from USA - AD_UKC083_MetaG (SPAdes) (version 2) | ecosystem: Engineered > Bioreactor > Anaerobic >...
GTTTAATTTTCATCATACGCTCCATAGATTCATTAATTATTAAAAATCCTTCACACATCAAATATTTTAAAGCATTATAATGCTATCAGATTTTATCCATTAAGCAATTGATATAATTTCAATCAGATATTATTAAAAAAACAAAAAATACCTGATTTGTCAAGACGGCATATTCTGAAATATTGAACTAAACAATCATTTTCTGAAAAGAATTCCCCGATATTGCAAAGATTACACGGACAATCTTTCAGACTTGACACATCCATCCTTGTTTGATAATATTGATTGTTGCTTTATTTAAAAAATTGTAACATATTTTAAAATCTAAAACAAATAATTAAGGAGATTTTATGAAAAACCTGATTTTTACAGCTTCAGTGCTTTTACTTTTTTCTGCATGCAGCTCTGACAGTTCACAAACCGAATTATCTATCAAGAATTCCGACCAATCCGATGGTTCGATAAAAGAAATCGTTTGGGCTGACGGTGATGCTAAATGGGAAGATGAAGTAGTAGAAGAAGGAAATATCAGCACAGCAAAAGAAGTAAAAGAAACAGTCGGCAGAATTGAATGCGCTGTTGATGACGGAAACGGATTTAGTTCTGCATATGTAACAGCAGATACTACCGGTTCAGATACTGTATCTATTGACGAAGGATCCTCCAATCAGGTAACAATAACAGCTTCAAAATAATTTTTCGCTAAAAGGCGGCAGGAATGAAAAGATTTCTTTCTCTGGTATGTTTACTTTGTACACAGTTTCTTTTCTCAGAAAACGGAGTCATCTGGCAGCAGGTATCCGGTTCATGGAAAATTGACAAAATCGGAGAGGAATCTTTTCTGTACGACATCCGCACCAACGGATACAAGTTCAATTACAGCGAACTTATTAACAATAACTCGATCAGAACCCTCGCAAGCTTCAAATATGACCGTATAAGTCTGAAACTAAATGCATATAATCCGGTTTCTAAAAGCGCATTTGCGGTTTTTTTTGACAGCCCTGGCGACTATAGAGAATTTTCTGCTTTCCGTTTTTCAGGTTCAAAAACGGAAATTACGAAAATCGAATACATTACTTCAAGAGTAAAAGACACGACTCTTCCCCGCGACAGAAAATTGAATTTCGAAATAAAAACACTCGAAGAAAAAACAGTCTCGCTTCCATACTCTTCTAATTTTATAATTGAAATTTCGTTTAAAAAGAACAGAACAGTTCTGAGCATTAATGAAAAGGATATAATGAGCGTTGAAAACAAGGATCGCCCTGAGGCTTCACAGCTGGGTCTATATCACACAGGAAATTTGCTTAAAGTATTCTATTTTGAAGTTTTTGACGGAAGAAAACCCGTTATAATGGACAATTTTTCAACTGATACTATTAGACGCTCAACGGTAAAAGCTACGGTTGAAAAAAACAGCAATAACTGATTCCCGATAGATTATTTCTGCTAATCAGTTTATACCGGAATTTCAAGCGTTGCGTATGTTTTTGATATCTTATCACTTGTTACCTCAAAGACTGCATCTTTAATCATCGCGCCTTTAAGCATAACCACAACAAGCGATAAACCAAGCCCCATACCTTCAGCAAATGGATCAGGATTATCAATATAAAACTCAGCAAGTGATTCATATCTTTTCGCAGTATTTATCTTCTTCTGAATTCTTTCGTCCTGAGCATCCGTCAAAGGAACAGGATTTATAACTCTGACTTTCAGCCTTCCCGATTCGATTTTTATATAAATTCTCACGCTGAGACCGTAAGATTTTGCTTTAATTGCATATTCGAGCATATCGCGTTCATTAAGTACGGATTTTGTCTTAGAAACGGTTTCTTCAAGATCGGAAGGATTTTTTATTATGCCCTCATTAATAAGAACTTTTTTAATATTAGCCTTTACTGCATTGGTGGTTAGTTCTTTTACACAGGTAAATATCGGAGAAAAGAGATCATCATTGATCCCGCCAGGAAGGGAAAGCCCTATTACATATTTTATTCCGGATTCAAATTTCTCCAGAAGAGAATATGCCACAAAAACTATCTCTTCATTGTTCTTGACAGCTTCATCCAGTCTGTTTTTTAGTTTAGGTTCGATATTTATCATAAGATATACCGATTACTATAAAATATTTATTGATTTATGGCAAGTCTTTTACGCCAATAACTCAGATATGTTTAGGAGTCACTGATGAACGCATTAACAATTGTATTCGCAGCCGGAATTCTTCTCGTTCTCGGCGCTTTCTTCGGAATTTTGCTGACATTTGCTCAGAAGAAACTTCATGTGCCTAAAGATGAAAAAACTGAACTCATCGAAGCTGCTCTTCCCGGAGTAAACTGCGGAGCATGCGGTGAAGCCGGTTGCGCTGCTTACGCTGCAAAAATTGTAAAGGGAGAAGCCGCTGTCAATCTCTGCCCCGTAGGCGGTCAGGCGGTATCCGACAGGATAGCAGAAATTATGGGAATTGAAAAAAAGATAACCAAGCCCCTTACTGCAAGAATACATTGCCAGGGTGGCAGTGATAAAACTACTACGAAACATATCTACAACGGGCCTAAAACCTGTAAAGCTGCAGCAATGATTAACGGCGGACCAAAAGTCTGTTCTTTCGGCTGCATAGGTTATGGTGACTGTGCAGCGGTATGCCCTTTTGATGCAATCACTATGAGCGAAAAACACCTTCCTGTTGTCGACCCCGAAAAGTGTACGGGATGCGGAATATGCGTCAAAGAATGCCCTAAAAATATAATATCTCTTCTTGAGAAAGAAAAAGAAGTTTATGTTAAATGCTCAAACAAAGAAAAGGGCGCAACGATGCGTCATGGCTGCAAGGTGGGATGTATTGCCTGCAATCTTTGCGTTGCTAAAGCCTGCAAAATAGTTTTTCAGGACAATCCGAAAATTGACAGTGCAATCGATCTTAAAGATTTTTTAGCTCAGATTGACTACTCTCTCTGTATCGACTGCGGAAAATGCGCTGAAGTTTGTCCTCAAAAAGTAATTCAGCCGAAAAGCGGAGCGGCAATTTGAAAAAACTTGAAGACATGAGTTCTGTTGAAAAAGCTGCGGCTCTTATTGTGGCGATCGGTCCGGATGCCGCAGGTGAAATTTATAAGCATCTCGACAAGGAAACTATAATCAAACTCACGTCAGAAGTCGCAAAAATCAGATCGATGTCACCGGAAGACAAGGAAGATCTCATCGGAGAATTTATTCTGGAGATTAGAAAAAACAGGACTGCGTCATACGGAGGCGAGGAATTCGCAAAGAATACACTTCTGGAAGCATTCGGTGCCGATAAAGCTGAAGCGATTTTAAGCAAAGTTGAAAGCATGGATCTCGAGGAAAAAATCAAATTTCTTCATGACGCCGATCCTAAAATTCTTAACGGAATTCTTGAAAACGAGCATCCTCAGACTACAGCTCTCATATTGTCTCAGATAAAACCAGCTAAAGCAGCAGAAATAATAAAGCTTTTTACAAAAGAAAGAGCAAAGGAAACAGCTGTCAGACTTGCAAAAATGAACAAAGTTTCACCTGAAGCAATTTACGGAATAATCAAAATTATCAAAAAGAAATATGACGACATTATCGAAAAAAATATCGAACTTGAAGCAGGCGGAGTATCAAGACTCGCAATGATAATGAATCATATAGACATGACAGCCGAAGCTAAAATTATATCACATCTCGAAACGGTACTTCCTAAGGAAGCCCAGGAACTTCGAGATAAGATATACTCATTTGACAATATCGCACTTCTTACAAATAAAGAAATACGCCTGCTTATCGACGAACTGAATAATGATTCACTTATTGCAACTGCCCTCAAAGGCGCCGGGGACGATATTAGATTTAAGATTCTAAGAAACATGAGCAATAACCGCGCAACCGATGTCATAAACGACATGAACAGAATGGGTGCTATAAGAATGTCCGAAATCAATTCCGCCCGTCGTGAAATTGTTGAGGTAATGAAATCATTGAACGACAATGGATCAATTATTATAAGAAAGAAAGACGAAGAGTATATCGAATAATTACGAATATTTCGTAATAAAATCCGCAAGAAGCTTTTTACCGGAAATAACTGATCTTAAATCATTCGCAGCTTGAGCACTTCCGATAACAATTCCGGATTTTACGTCATTATCATAATTAATCTTTATATAAATCCCGTCAGCGGACTTCCTGAAAACATTCTCACTTTTTTCTTTATAGTCGCCAGCCGAAAAAAAATCGATTCCGGCAATTTTCAACACTGTAGAAGGAATCATCGGACGATAAGAGCTTTCAATACCGGACATATTCGCACCTGCAATACGGCCTTGCTCTTTTGCAGTCATCCATAGACCGCATATATGCCCTTCTATTTCAGCACAATCTCCTGCGGCAAAAATATCAGGATCGGAAGTTCGGAAATTTGAATCTATCAAAATTCCTTTTCCTACTGCAAGTCCGCACTCTTTCGCAAGAGAGACGGACGGCAAAACACCTGCGGAAAAAATCACTGCATCAAATGATGTTTTATTGCCGGATGCAAATTCAACCATACTTCCGCCATATGACACAGCACTGTCCGAAAAAATAAAATTCATACCGCGGTTACGGAGGAGTTTTTCTATAAATTTTCCACCTTCTTCATCACACTGCCGCGAAAGAAGATACGGCATGAATTCAGCCACAGTAACATCCTTTCCGGTTAATGCGATTGAATTGGCAATTTCGAGACCTAAAAGTCCTCCGCCTGAAATGAGAATTTTTTTCTTAAACTTTAGAGCTTTTTTTATATTTTCTGCATCGGAAATACTTCGAAGAACATAAACAGAATCTCCGCAAAATCCCTGAGCCGGCACCACTGGGATAGATCCGGTTGCAATAAGAAGCTTATCATAATCAAACCTGTTATTATCAGAAAAAACCGATTTTGACTGCCTGTCAATTTTTTGAATTTCTTTTGAAAGTATCTGCTTTATCTTTTTTGACTCAAAAAAATCATTATTATAAACAATAAGCTTTTCGGGCGAAATCTCCTCAGTGATATACTCAACGAGTTTCGGCCTGTAATAGAACGAATAATCGTCTTTTGAAATTATTGTTATTTCAGCTTCCGGATTATTCTTGCGGATTTCAAGTGCACAATCAACTCCCGCAGGACCGTTGCCGATAATCACAAACTTCATAATCTCACCGCCGTAAAAAACTGGATATTGTCAGACCGGATTATATGATACTTTTCCGAATACCGCAAAGTCAAACAAAATCCCTGACTTATTTTTTATTTTATTTTTTTAGGCAAAACGATCATTTTTTATTGATTTAACGGTGTATCCGAGCTATTGTGTAATAAACGAAATGGAGGAATAGTATGAAATACGTATGTACTGTATGCGGATATGTATATGATCCTGAAACAGGAGATCCTGATAACGGGGTTAAAGCCGGAACTGCTTTTGATGATATTCCGGCTGATTGGGTTTGCCCTCTCTGCGGAGCAGGCAAAGATGCTTTCGAAGCACAGTAAGGAGGATCTATGGCATTAAAGCAATCTCTCTAAAAATCAATAAACGAGCAAATTAATGCTGAGCTGTATTCAGCTTATCTTTACATGTCAATGGCGGCTTATTTTCACACTCTGAACCTGAAAGGATTTGCAAACTGGATGGATGTTCAGGCAAGAGAGGAATTTGTTCACGCGAAAATGTTTTACAATTACATTGTTGACAGAGCAGGAGTTGTTCAGCTTAAAATGATAGATGCGCCGCCGGTAAAATGGGATTCGCCGCAGCATGTTTTTGAAGATGCATACAAGCACGAACAGTTTGTAACTGATAGAATTAACAAATTGGCAGATCTTGCAATCTCAGAAAAAGATCATGCGACTCTTGCAATGCTTCAGTGGTTCATTACAGAACAGGTTGAAGAAGAGGCGAATTCTTCAGGTGTTCTTGAACAAATTAAGCTTTCCGGAAAAGACGGAAGCGGTATATTTCTAATTGATAAGGAACTTGCAACAAGAGTATTTACTCTTCCTGCCGGTTTTGTTTTATAGGTCTATGGAGGATAAATGAAAAGTTTAAAAGGTACAAAAACAGAAAAAAACCTTCTCGCATCTTTTGCGGGTGAGTCACAGGCAAGAAACAGATACACTTTCTTTGCATCTGTTGCAAAAAAAGAAGGTTTCGTGCAGATTTCCAACATTTTTGCAGAAACTGCTGATAACGAAAAAGAACACGCAAAAAGATTTTTCAAATTTCTTGAAGGCGGCGATCTCGAAATAACTGCGACCTACCCTGCGGGAAAAATCGGCACAACAAAAGAAAATCTTCTTGCTGCAGCTATGGGTGAAAACGAAGAACACACAGTTCTTTACCCTGAAGCAGCAAAAATCGCTGATGAAGAAGGTTTTCCTGAAATTGCCGCTGTATTCAGAAATGTTGCAAAAGTCGAAAAGCATCACGAAGAAAGATACAGAGCTCTTGCAAAAAACATTGAAACAAACAAAGTTTTTCAGAAAGACGCAGCGGTTGTATGGAAGTGCGGAAATTGCGGTTTCATCTATGAAGGAATCAAAGCTCCGGAAAAATGTCCGGCATGCGACCACCCTCAGTCATACTTTGAAATTCTAGCCGACAACTTTTAATTAAAAAATAGCTTGCCGCCGAAAGGCGGCATTTTAATTTACCGTATGATTACGGTAAGAATAGAAAAAGAAAGCTATGGCTCGTTTATAGCCCGAAATGAAGGCAAAATTATTTTTACCGACGGTGTTCTGCCGGGAGAACTTTGCAGACTAAGGATAACTGAAGAAAAAAAAGATTTCGCATTTGCAGAGCTTGTTGAAGTTATTGAACCTTCGGATAAAAGAATAAAACCCGCCTGCCCCAATTTCATGAAGTGCGGCGGATGCGATTATCTTCATACAGATTACCGGACAGAGCTTGAATTTAAAAAGAACATAATCAAGGATTCAATCAGACGCATTGGCCGCTTTGATTTCAACAGTGAAATAACAACCTATGCGTCAGAACGCTACGGATACAGAAGCCGCTGCTCAGTAAAATCCAACGGAAATCAAACAGGGTTTTACGGAAAAAAATCGAATACCGTTATACCGTTTCCCGAACAAGGATGTATTCTTCTTGATGATGCAATAAACAGATTTATTCAAAATAACCGTATAACACAGGACTGCCGCATAAGCAGAGATTCCAAAGGCTGTATTACCAATACTTATTCCGCCGAAATTATAGAAAAAGAATTAGATTTCACATATTATCACAATTCCGAGAGCTTCTTTCAATCTAATGGTTTTCTGCGGCCAAAAATGCTTGAACTGGTCATTGAACAATCCGCTGGATTTTCTCAGGCGATTGATATGGGATGTGGATGCGGATTCTTCACAATTCCTCTTTCAAAAAAAATGAAAATTACCGGAATTGATATCTCTAAAGAAAGCATAGCTTCAGCAAAAAAAAATAATATTGAAAACAGAACAGATGCAAAATTTATCCGCTGCGACATGGATTCGATACCGGATTCAATCAAGACTGCCGACCTTATAGTAACTGATCCTCCGCGTGCGGGAATGAACTCCAAAGCCAGGGAAATTATTAAAAAAATCAGCCCGGAAAAGATAATTTACGTTTCATGTAATCCGTCAACCTGGGCGCGGGACGCAGGAGATTTAATCAAATCCGGATTTAAACTAGAAAGTGTTGATTTGATAGACATGTTTCCAGGAACAATGCATATAGAACTGATTTCGTCTTTTTCATTCGATAAATAAACATCCGCTTGTTTTCTTTCGGCAAACAATAAATTTGGAAAAATTCAAGTAATCACAGGAAAAAGCCGATATAGTAGATAGGGAGTATATTGTCTTGAGCGTTTTTCTTGCTATTTTATTCATTATTATAATTCTTATTCCTTTATGGGCTCTTCTGGGTGGCGGAAGCAGCGAAGAAAAAAAAGTAATTTCTTCCGAACCGAAAACTCCGGTATTTCCCGACAGACGTGCAGGAGACAGAAAAAGTGATATTGAAAAAGAAATTGAAGATGAGTTAAAAGATAAAAATCAAAGACGCAGAAGAAGCGATGATGAAGACAGCGTCGAAGTTCAGGACGATTTTACCCTGCCTCACAAATCCGGCGAAATCATTCCCGAAGGTTCTCCACTCGAAATATATTCAAAAGCTATTTCCAATATCGAACACTATATAAAACGCGGCGATTTTGAAAGCGCCATTTCTCTTTATGAAGGTATTCAGTCACGAATCGGCGACGAAGATATAAGAAATAAGATAGAAGAAAATATCGATTATCTCTATAACTATCAGCATATTTCAGCTACAAGAAAAGAAGAAAAGATTAAGCAAAAGAAAAAAGATGAAGAGAATCAGATAAAACTTTCAATATCCGGAGATGAAATAAAAGAAAATATCAAAATCAGCATGGCGCCTGCAGAAATTGATATTGATAAAATTGCCGAAAGGGTAAAATCAAAAATATCAAGCAACTCTTCGGAAAATGATCCGGAAGAACTCAACAGGCTGAGAAATGAAATAGCCGGGTTGAAAAACGCACTAAGCGATTTAAACGAAGAAAAAAAAGAAGTTAAAAACAAGAAATCCGAAGAACTCAGCGATAAACTGGACGAGATAAGCGATTTAAAAAATACATTAAGCGAAATATCGAAATTCAATGCGGAATACAATGCCTCTGCGATCGCAGAAAGCATCAAACAGAGCATGGACTCAAAACACCTTAATGAGATAGAATCACTAAAAAGAGAAATTGAACAGCTCAAGAAACAGCCTGCCGCAGAATTGCCAAAACTAAAAGATACCGAAAACATAACAGAAGAAATATCATCACTTCAGAAAGAAATAGAAAAGCTGAATGATGAGAAATCACATCTTCAAAAAATTGACGATAAAGTCGTTAACCTTCTTGATAAATACCATAAAGATTCAGCAAATCTTGAAAAACGTGAAAACGAACTTCTTAAAGTCGAAATTTCTAATCTTAAAAACGAACTTTTTAATCTCGCAGAATCAATTCAAAGCATGAATGCTCATGCCTCCGGAAAAACAGAGTCTAATTCAAAAGAAGAAACCGCAGGGATAATCAATGAAGCGAATTCGTCTCAGTTAAACGGTAACAATTTACCGGCAAATCAGTTTCCGAATCAGGATTCACGAACTAATGCATCATCGGGAGAATTTGACAGCAAAGATAAAGAAAAAGATGAATTTGAAACACTTCAGGATATTGTAAACGGTAAAAAAACGGATGAACCGACTGATGACGAAATAATGGCCAGCATCTTAAAATCTGCAGCTGACGAAAATTCCCTGAAACATAAAGCACCGGAGAAACATGAAGAACCGGAGGAAAAAGAAAATGAGTATGAAATCCGCGGACCGAAAGGTGAAATTCAGCAGGATATTGATATTGATAAACTTCTCTATTCAGCACAACCCAAGACTCATGAGGATGAACAATTCTATTCAGCTTTTATGGAAAGATACGCTCCAAAACGGAAAGAACTTCCGATATTGCGGGTAACCTACGCTTTCGATAAACTTCCTGACAGAAATACCCTCTCACGCGAGCAGAATGTTCTCGAATATTCATTTTATAAATATAAACCGATGCTTGAAAAGGCAGGAGACTATATAAAAAGACGAAGAGTCAAAGATGCTTTAAATTACTACAAAGTCATACTTGATCAGAATATTCCCAAAGAATTTAAGACGATGGTTCAGAAAAATGTCAATGATCTGAACGAATATCTGGAAAAATATATGAATTCATGATTTCCGCTTGATTATTCACCGGGGATTGCTTGAATTCATATCATTTTTTATTATATTTAAACTGCATAAGGTCGAAAATATAAAGGTATGGGTATGTTTAAAATAATCGTCTTAATACTTTTAATTCCGGCTCTTCTGATCGGGCAGAAAAAAGAAGAAACCAAATTTCAAAAGGCTTCCAAGTATTTCTTCCAAAAAAAATTCGAAATGGCAGAACTTCTTCTTCGAGAAGAACTGAAAGACAATCCGGAAAATAGAAAAGCATATTCATATCTCGGCGATATCATGCTCCAAAAAGGTCAATATGACGCAGCTATTGAGTTATACAAAAAAGCCGTCGATCTCGACCCTTCATCCGCCGAAGAGGAATTCCGTCTCGGACAGGCATATTATGCAAAAAAACTCGGAAATGTTGCAGTAGACCATTATAAAAAAGCACTTCAGATAAATCCGAATCTTAAATACGCTTATTTTCATCTCGGCCTTTCAAATCTAATGCTTTTGCGCGATAAAAGTGAAACCATCAGAAACTGGGAAGAGTATCTGCGAGCGGCTCCGGAAGATCCGCAATACGAAAAAATCAGAAGAGCAATTGAACTTCTAAAGGATCCTAACTTCAAAATTCCTCCGCCGGACAGTGATATTCCGATTGAAGAAATTCTTCATCTTGGCGGAGATATTCTGAAAGCAACGGAAAAGAAAGACTCAGCTGAATCAGCGGGTCATGAAGATAAAAAAACAGTAAAACAGCTCGAAGACATATACAGAGATGATGACTTAAATTAATTGGGGGAATTATGTTTAATGACAGACGAATTCAGATCGGAATCATCGCAGTTCTGGTCTTGCTTCTATCGGCAGGAGCTTACTTTATTTTTGACGGATTCAAAAAAGATCCGCTCAAAGATATCGAAAACATGCGAACTAAACAAATAGCACTTTACGAAGAACTTCTCGAAACCGAACCCAACAATGTTGAAATAATACTCAAAATTGCAAACGCATACAAGGATATACAGGATTACGATAAGGCCATAGATTATTATTTAAAAGCTATAAAAATAGATCCTAAAAATTATGACGCAATTACCGAATTGGGACACGCCTATGCTCTAAAAGGTGATTATGCGAAAGCTATCGAGACTTATGAAAAAGCTAAAACAGTCAAACCGAAACAGCCCAAAGCATACAACAGACTCGGCAATGTTTTTGATGAACAGAAAAAACCTAAAAAAGCAAAAAAGGAATATGAGGATGCAATCAAAGTTGCTCCAAAGGACCAAGATGCATATTTCAATCTCGCTAAGCAAAGACTAGAACAAAATGATGTCGCAGGTGCGGTAAAATACGCAAAGAAAGGCGTCGAAGTAAATCCTAAAAATGCGGAAGCACATTACAATCTTGGTAATATTTATTTTAGAGCAAAACAGCACAGCAATGCAGATAAAGCCTATAAAAAAGCAATTTCAATAGATTCCGGAAAATCAAAATATTTCAGAGCTCTCGGGCAGAATGATCTGGCTCAGGGCGATAAAGGTTCGGCTTATAATAATTTCGACAAGGCATTTGAACTTGACAACTCTGATTTCATTTCTGCAGAAAATATGGGAGATATTTCATCCAATAATAAAAATTATCCGGATGCTCTTAAAAATTATGAACGCGCTCTCAAATACAATTATGATGATAAGGAACTTCAGCAAAAATACCGCAATATCAGAAATATTCTCGATAAGGAAAATGACGCCCGCGGCAAAAAAGATAATGTCAAAAATACCGGTAACGGCGGATCAGGTGGAAATTCAGGAAGCGCCGACGGACAAAATGATTCATCAGACAGAAAATCCGGCAAAGACGATGATTTGAGCGGAAAAGGAAGCTCTTCCGGTAAAAAAGAAGACAACATAGAACCGACAAAAACCTCAAACGAAAATGTTGAAAAATACAGAAAACTCGGAGACAAATACCGTCAGGAAAAAAAATACGATGATGCCTTAAAAGCATACAGAAAAGCAACAGAAATCGACAATAACGACGATTATTCCCATTACTGGATGGGAAGATTATATTATCACAATAAAATGGATGATGAAGCAAAGAAATCATTCAACAATTCAGTTGTTGCAAATCCAAAGAATGCCGACGCTCATTACCGTTTGGGTCTGATTTATTATGATGAAAAGAAATACAGTGCCGCAATTCAGTCTTTCAACAGAGCTCTTCAGATTCAGCCCGAATTCCCGAAAGCTCTCTATTCGAGAGGACTTGCTTATCTAAAATCAGGAGACAAGGCTAACGCGATAAAAAATTTCAAAGGGGCCATTGATCAGGATCCTAAAATGGACAGAGCATATTACAATCTCGGAGATATATACCTATCAAGTAAAAATTATACCGAAGCTCTTAACAATTTCACAAAAGATTTGTCAATCAGACCCGACAATCCGGGAACCGTATTTAAAATCGGGGAAACATATCACGAAATGGGTTCCGTAAACAATGCTACAGATTTTTATAAAAAGACAATCAATCTTGATCCGAATTATTATCAGGCATATTACAACATGGGCCTTTTGATGAGTCAGAACAGGAAATACAATGAAGCAATTGATAATTTCAGCAAGGCAATAGCAATAAAACCTGATGACGTCCCTTCCCTTTATGAAATGGGTAAAGCATACGAAAGCCTGAATCAGGATGAAAACGCAATTGACTATTACACACGTGCGATTAACCGTAATCCGAATTATGACAAGGCTTACATAAACCTCGGAAAACTATATAAATCAAAAAAACTCTACGAAAAGGCCATTGATCTATACAAGCAGGCTATACGAAATAATCCGCGTTCATACGAAGCTAATTTTTCACTGGCTGACACCTTTCATTCAGCAAAAATGTATGATGAAGCTATTGATTCATATCAAACTGCAATATCAATAAACCCGATGAAAACAGAGTGCCATTACAACATGGGAATGGTTTACCGTGACAAGGGTGATTACGCTAAAGCTGCATCTTCGTTTGAAAGAGCTGTACAATTAAACGGCAAAAATGCTGACGCCCACTACGAGCTCGGAATGATTTATTACAGACATCTTAAAAATAATGAAAAAGCATTGTCAGAATTCGAGAAAGTTCTTGCAATAAGACCGGATCATGATGATGCTGATAAAATAAGAAGTACGATAAATCTGTTAAAACAATGACAAAAGTTAGCACTATTTTTATATTCATGATTTTGTTTCTTTGCTCCTGCGCGGGCAAAGAAACAAAAGTTGACAGCGTTAAAAGCGAAGGTTTTATTAATGATGATGAATTCAGAATTATCGTCAGGGGAGAACCGGACAAAAACGCTCAAGGTCTTCTTTCTTCACGCGAAAGCGCTTTGATAAATTCATATCAAAATGCGCGGGATTTTGTTATAACCGGACTAAAAAATGAATTGATAAAAACATTTCCGGCTAAAAAAACACAATTAGAATATAATATTGAAATTACAAATTATCTGGATGCAACCTACCTAAAGGCGAAACCCATTGCCGAATATTACGAATCAAGCGGATCACACTGCATAATCATTAAAATATCAGAAAAAAACATCAAAAACGCAATTACAGCTCAAATTAATAATATTTTACAGGCAGGTAATCAATGAAAAAAGCATTATTCGCATTAACTGCAATTATATTCATTTCGGGCTGCGCCGCGAAAGTTGAATCTACAAAAACAGCTTCCGGTGATTCTGATCTGATAAAGAAGTATCAGAAGGAAGGATTTATTTCGAACAATGAATATGTAACAATAATAATCAAGTCGGATAAAGATTCTTCTTCAATGGCAGATATTGAAAATCAGATTAAAAACAGAACTCTTTCAAGTTTTCAGAAATATCTTTCTGAAAACGGCAAACAGCCTGACAAAAACCGCCGTGCCAAAATACTCAATCTGATAAATGACTTCGGAACTCTGAAAAAACTTGAAGATACCCAGTCTAAACGTTTTATTTATGTTCTATCAATTAAAAAAGACAATCTCAAAGCTTTCATCGGCGAATTTTAACGGATCTTACCATGAAAAAAATTATTATTTCAATAGCATTATGCCTTTCTTCTGTTATTTATTCAAGCGATGATAATCTTTTAACAGATCCGGCAATTTCATCACAACCAGAGATCATTAAATCTATTCTAGAATCCGAAAAAAAATCAGAAGATTTCAATGAACTCATTTCTCTCATAAATGAAACAGATGAGATATACGGATCACTCGGTGAAAAGCTGAATAACGGCGGCAAAATTGTTATTTTCTTTGATCCTGCTCATGGTAAACTTCCTGGAGGAAAATGGCAGGGAGAAACAACTTTTCGAATGAGTTCCACAGGACTTCCTGAAGAAATATACTCAATTTTAATTTCAAGAAAACTCTATAGTCTTTTAAAAAAGAATAAATACATCGAAGTTAAAACTACTGATGACTTCATGGAAGTTCTTGAAAACAAATCTGAAACATATAACAACATCACTTTCACTGAAACCATGAAACTAGCAAAAAAGAATAAGGCATTCATGGTTATCGCAAGTCATCTGAATAATGTCGGAATGCTTTCAAAGGCTGAAGGTCTTGCAAATATCAGGGGAATACATCTTGTATATTCCGAATCAGGAAGAGCATATTTGTCACATATAACAAATGTCCAGTCCGGATTTCTTACACTCTATAACCGGTATGACCCGACAGGTTTTACAGGATTAATTGCAAATTATTTTAAGAATGAAATGCTCTCTTACGGATACAAATTCAACAATTGGAAACAGGGCGCAGTCGCAGACGACCGCTTTCTCTATTTCGCAAACTTCCCTCTTTCGCTTATGTTTGAATCGGGTTTCATTTCGAATCCTGTTGAAGAAGAATTTTTAAGAAATGAAAAAAATCAAAATGAAATCGCTCTATCCCAGTATAATGCGATAATTAATGCAATAGATGAAAAATTCGGAGTTGATTTAACTGAAAGTTCAATATCCAAATCCAAAACTCAATTTGACATTCTGACTCTGATAAAACTTTCAAAAATGGTAAACCACTATACATCAAAAACCGATCTCGTAAAAGCCGCTAATATTTGTACTCTCATGGATAAATACTTCAAATCTTCACGATTCGAAACAAGCACAGAACCATACAGAGAAATAAAAAGTAGGGTTTTATCTGCGAATTATCACATGAATAAAGCATCAGCATATGCATCTAAAAAAAGATATTCCGCGGCAAGAAATTCTTTACAGAGGGCATTTAACGCTCTCGGCAAAAATCCGTATTATTATCCAGTTAGAGCTGAAATAGCCGCACGGTATAAGGCGATTACAGGAAGAAACATCAGAAGATCAATGCACTATGGCGATGCTGCAAACGTCGATAATTACTATGAAACAGAATTTCCTTATCTCGGCTGTCAGAGAGAAAACCATTCTCCGACATCGCCATTCATTCTGATTGTCAGAGCAAACCAGTCACTAGAAGATGCTGTAAACTTATCAATTGCACCGAATGATAAATACTGCGGGAAAATTCTGGAATCATTGAGAAAAGCCAGATCTACCGGTTATACAACACAAAGACGTTATCTTGCAAAGAAAAAACGCTACATGAATGTGAGAATAAAGAGATCCTATCCCGTAAGGTTTACAGAAGGAATATATATTGTTCAGTTTAATTCAAACATGTCAGTAAGAAGAGCCGAAAAAGTTAAAATAGTTCCTTTCGATCCGAAACGTTTTCAGAATCAGGAGTACTTTAAAAATTCTTCACTAGCAGTTAAAGAAAAAGATAAATCGCTTTGACGAAATGTTTTACTAAAAGAATTAATCTGTTCGGAGATTATCTTTCCGAAAAATACCGAACAAGCGTCTTAAAGCTTCCAATAAATGCAGGCATGTCATGCCCGAACAGAGACGGCACATTGGATTATACAGGATGCATTTTCTGCTGTGAGAACGGTTCTGCCGCGGCTTCGTGCTCTGTAGACCTCAGCATAACCGAGCAGATGAAATCTGCAATAGAGTCCTTCAAACGCGGAAAATGTTCTCACAAATATATCGCATATTTTCAAGCATATACCAACACTTACGCCGATTGCTCACTCTTAAAGAAAATGTATGATGAAGCAGTAAATTATTCTCCCGACATCATCGGACTCATGATCGGGACAAGACCTGACTGCATTAATAAGGAAAACTCACAACTAATATCTTCTTATTCGAACAAACTTCCGGAAGTTTGGGTTGAACTCGGCATGCAGTCTGCAAACGACAAATCACTTTTATTTTTAAACAGACATCATACTCATGAAGACAGCATCAAAGCTGTTGAAATTCTTAAAAACTACGGCATAAAAGTATGCGCTCATTTTATTACAGGGATACCCTATGAAAAATACGATGACATACTTCATTCAGTTTCAGCTTTCAACGAAATGAAAATCGACGGGATAAAACTTCATCATTTCCACGTGATAAAAAATACTCCTGCAGAAAAAATGTATCAAAATGACAAGTTCAACCTGCTCTCAATGAATGAATACATTTCAATAACATGCGATATTATCGAGCGGTTGAATCCGGAAATATCTGTTCACAGACTCTCAGCAGACCGTGATATAGATTCTCTGATTGCACCAGTTTGGGGACTTCACAAAGGCAGTGTTCAGAAAGGTATTGAAGACGAACTCGAAAGACGCGGAACATGGCAGGGTTTTTTGTTTGAGAGAGGGATATAAGCCGAATCCTGTTTATGCAGTCATCAATCTTGGCATTACATTACTGCAATACTCTTTGCGATCTACCCGCGGTCATAAACGAGCAATTTTAAACCGCTTCTTGATCTTGCACCGGATGGGGTTTGCAATGCCGTTTTCATTACTGAAAACGCGGTGGGCTCTTACCCCGCCATTTCACCCTTACCTTCACGGGGAAGGCGGTATACTTTCTGCTGCACTTTCCGTCGCCTCACGACGCCCGGCCGTTAACCGGCATCCTGCTCTATGGTGTTCGGACTTTCCTCACTCCCTTTCGGGCCGCGCGACTGCTCCTCCCTCTCTCACAGAAAGAATCCGGATATGCCCGCCTGAGGTCAATTAAATTTTGGAATTCAAAGTTGAGAACATCTGCAATCGTGACATGAAGTATCATCACCTATAAGTTTTGACGCTATCATTCCGGCAACATTGTACGAACAAAACCTGTAATGACTGTAATGAAGATGAAGACATTTCAATGAAGCTACATTTATCATTCCGCCGATTCCCTTATCCATATACTTAATAACTTCATCTCCGGGCGCTTTGCCCGTACACATCCGAAAAAGTTCCTTTCTCAAAAAATAATAATGAGCATGAGCTTCTTTCATCATTGAAAATATTTCCTGATCTGATGCTAAAAGATCTGTTATGGATGTTATGTAGCCTAAAGACTCAAAATCATGGAGCTTATCATTAAGATAAGGACAAGTCAGCCATATAGGCGTCGAAAGAAATCCGGCATTGATATCTCCGTCTTCACCAAACGGATTAAAAACTGCAATCGTGGGATAATTATATTTACACCTTGCAGCAACAGCATATAAATTTGCCTTCTTTCCGCCAAGCTGGGCGGAAACAACAGCAGAATCCTCGGGAGTAGCCTTCTTTAACTCAGAGAACATCCGAATCTTCCTTTTTAATTTTCATAAAGTAAAAAAGCAGGGAAATTACCGATACAACGAACCAGACAATTCTAAGATTTTTTATAAATTCAACCTTCTCCCTGTCCCTGACGTATTTCGGAACATCAGTATTTTTTATAGACGCATTTTCAAAAGCAATGAGCTTCTCTCCGCTTGCAATGTAAAAATGGTTGCGGCTTTCCGCGTCAGATATTTCATCCTTATGATTTTCGAGAATATCCCTCAGAAAAGCGTTCTCCCTGGCAAGATAAGAATTAATGCCTTCAAGATACGACTTTTCGGCGGAAAGACGCCTGCGCTCAAGAATTCCGCTTTCTCCGAAAACAAAAATATAAATTCCGGCAAGCAGAATCAGTAGCAGAAAAAAACCCTTGTTGTCAAACTTCAATATTGTAAAAAACCTCTTTTCCGCCGTATTTCGCACTTTCATCAAGAAGCTCTTCTATGCGAAGGAGCTGATTATACTTTGCGACTCTGTCTGTTCTTGATGCAGAACCTGTTTTAATCTGTCCTGTATTAAGTGCAACAACCAAATCTGAAATTGTAGTATCTTCTGTTTCGCCCGAACGGTGAGAGACTATCGCGGTATACCCCGCACGCTTAGCCATCTCTATTGCGGCAACAGTTTCCGAAAGCGTTCCGATCTGGTTTACTTTAATAAGAATGGAATTTGCAATTCCAAGATCAATTCCTTTTTTCAGCCTTTCTGTATTTGTCACAAACAGATCATCTCCCACAAGCTGAACTTTTTTGCCTATCCTTTCAGTAAGTTTTTTCCAGCCGTCCCAGTCGTCTTCAGCCATTCCGTCTTCAATGGAAATAATCGGATATCTGCCTACGAGATCTTCCCAATAATCTACCATCTCATCGCTGGAGAGCTCTCTGCCGCTGCTTTTCTTAAAAATGTATTTCTTTCTGGCTGCATCATAAAATTCGCTTGAGGCCGGATCAAGTGCAATGGCAAAATCCTTATCCCTGCCGGGTTTATATCCGGCTGCATTTACAGCTTCAATTATCATCTTCAATGGATGTTCATTATCTTTCAAATTCGGGGCATATCCGCCTTCATCGCCTACAGCAGTCGAATAATTCTCAGCCTTAAGAATCTTCTTTAAGAAATGGAATACTTCAGCAACCATTCTTACAGCTTCTTTGAAATTTTTAGCTCCGACAGGCATAATCATATATTCCTGAAGATCTATCGGCGCATCCGAATGAGCGCCTCCGTTTAGAATGTTCGACATCGGCACTGGAAGTTCACATGCCGAAATCCCTCCGAGATATCTGTAAAGCGGCATTCCCATGCTGTCTGCTGCGGCTTTAGCAACAGCCATCGACACACCGAGAATAGCATTAGCGCCGAGTTTTTCTTTATTTTTTGTTCCATCGAGCTTAAGAAGCTCCCTGTCAATTTCAATCTGATCAATTGCCGGCATTCCGCATAATGCATCGGCGATAATATTATTTACATTGTCAACTGCGGTCTGAACACCCCGTCCAAGATAACGTGATGTATCTCCGTCACGAAGTTCAACTGCCTCATGAGCACCGGTAGAAGCGCCGCTTGGAACTGCCGCACGTCCGAATCCGCCGGATGATAGCGAAACATCAACTTCAACGGTTGGATTTCCCCTCGAATCAAGAATTTCTCTTGCCTGAATATCTTCTATATACATAAATCCCCCCTCGTAATAATTGATATTTTTACCGCACGGCATTAAAAGCTTGATGTTTTATAATATATAACCTTAGTTGGAATAAATCAATTTTTTCCAATAATTGCAACAAAAATATTATTCTGCAGGAATCATGAATGGAATATAAAACTTCAGCAAAAATAGAAGAAGCTCTCGAATCAAGACGCTCGGGCAGAATGCCTGAAAGATTCCGTAAAAAATTCAAATTTTCACGCGTTTTCATGATTGGAAACATAGTTCTTCTCGTAATCGTATTTGCTGTAGTTCTGAATTTTATGCGGGATAATCCTTATACATCCACCACATTTTATGTCGGCAATGTTCAGTATAGGTTTACAGCAAATATAAACAAAGACGGTGCTTTAAACGTTATAAGCACTCTGAAAGCAGACGAACCGGTTGAGGTTGAATTCGAAAACGGAATATCGGAAATACTTCTTTATGCAGAAGGAAAAGAAATTAAACGTTTCACATTCGGCAAGGACAAAACAGTTCTATCAATAGAATCCGGCGAAACGAAACTCTTTCAGTCCGAAATTACAAGAAACGAACTCGAATCACTTCTCAAGGAAAACGGACTGATAAGCGATAAAAACAAATCAATCGTTTCTTTCATCAAACGTTTCACAAAAATGAAAGCCGTATTCATAATAAAAAAGAAAGAGCCGGTTAAAGCCGAACTCGAATTTACTGCGGGAGTTTAATATGAGACCTGAATGGAACGACTACTTCATGAAAATAGCGGAAGATGTGGCTACCCGTTCAACGTGCGTACGAAGAAGTGTTGGAGCCGTAATAGTCAAGGATAAGAGAATTTTAACCACAGGCTATAACGGTGTTCCTAAAGGAATTACACATTGCACTGAGGAAACCTGCATAAGAAAACTTTATAACATCCCGTCTGGCGAAAAACATGAACTTTGCAGAGGGCTTCATGCCGAACAGAATGCGATAATTCAGGCATCATATCACGGAGTATCAATAAAAGACGCCGATATTTATGTAACACATCAGCCCTGCGTCATTTGCACAAAAATGCTTATCAATAGCGGAATAACTCATTTCTTTGTTAAAAATCCGTACAATGATCCTCTGGCATCAGAGATGGCAAAAGAAGCCGGAATTGAAACAACAATCATTCCCTGAACGAATGTTCTGCCGGAAGTTTCAGAACAAATGACGTGCCTTTTCCCTTGACGCTGTAGCAGTGAATTGAACCGAGCAGAGTCTTGGTTACAAGATTATAAACTATATTGAGACCGAGTCCGGTTCCGCCCTGTCCTCTTCTTGTTGTATAAAACGGTTCAAAGATTCTGTCTATTTTATCCTCTTCAATTCCCTTGCCGTTATCAGACAGTGTTAAAATCACATATCCATTTAACTCAACGATATTAATTCTGATAAGTCCTTTGAAATTTTTATCGAAGGCGTGTATAATCGAATTCATCACAAGATTAACTATAATCTGCGAAAACGCTCCGGGAAAACTTTCAATTTCAATTTCATCAG
>Ga0208040_1001741_pt1 | contig 20736 bp, 26 predicted proteins | sample AD_UKC083_MetaG_FD_184431 | JGI IMG/M metagenome (GOLD analysis project Ga0208040, IMG submission 184431) | Active sludge microbial communities of municipal wastewater-treating anaerobic digesters from USA - AD_UKC083_MetaG (SPAdes) (version 2) | ecosystem: Engineered > Bioreactor > Anaerobic >...
GTTAAACGCATTGCCCCCTCCACCGAATCAGCAGCCCGGACGTCCGGTCAGGCAGCCGGTGGGAAGCGAAATCAATCTCTTCGATTACATCGGCGTTCTCATGCGCCGATGGAAAATTGTGGTGCTGGTTTTTTTGGTTGTCTTTACCATCGTACTGTACAAAACGATGTGCATGAAACCTGTCTATCAGGCCTTTTCGACCATCCGCATCATGGAAAACAAAGACAGAATCACGCAAATGAATCCGAATTACTGGGTTGACCCTACAGCCACCATGAACACGGAACTGGCCACCATCAAATCGCGTTACATCGCGGAAAAGGTTGCCGATCAACTCCATCTTAACTGGCAGGTTTCGCAAAAGACACCGGGGTTATCGTTTAAAATTCTTGAATTTACAACCGCCGCGAAGAATGCTCTTTATCATATTAAAATGACTTCTCCCGCCACGTATGAAGTCAGAGACAGCAACGGACATTTGATCGGCAGCGGTCAATTGGGCGTTCTTCTGACGGCAGAAGGCTTCAGTCTTCTGCTCGGAGATATTAGAGGAAAGGCCGGCGACAGCTTCCAGCTCGGACTGATTCCTCTGGAAGACGCGGCCATGCAAATCAGCGGCGGCTTCAACGCGGCCCCGTATGAAAAAGACACCAACATTATCAAGGCCACCTACACCAGCACCGATCCTGCCGAGGCGCGGGACATGGTCAATGCCTTTGTCCGGGCGTATATCGATCATTCGGTCGCATTCAAGACAGAAGATACCAAGAAGACAGTTGCTTTCATCGATGAACAGATCAAGGCCCTGCGCGGTGATCTGGAAAATTCAGAAACCAAACTTCAGGACTATAAAAGCGGCCGTGGAATACTGCAGCTTGATAACGAAGCCAGTGCGCTGGTGGCCAAGATTTCGGCCATGGAAACAAAGATTGCCGAACTCAAATTAAAGGAGAATGAGCTTCTCAGTCGATTCACCGGAACACATCCGGCAGTAAAATCAGTGAGGATGCAGATTAGAGCCGCGCAGGGACAACTGGGCGCCGCCGAACAACAAATCAAAAAACTGCCCGTGGTCGAACAGGATCTGACCAAACTCACCCGCGTTTCCAAGGTGAACTCCGACATCTACACCTTTCTGTTGCAGAAACGTGAAGAAGCCCGCATTGCCGTCGGATCGGCCATCAGCAATCTCGAAGTTATTGACCGGGGCATTCTACCCAAATGGCCTATTTCGCCCAACATTCCCAAAAATCTTCTGCTTGGGGTTCTGGCCGGATTGGGTCTGGGTATCGCTCTGGCCTTTTTACTGGAGTATCTTGACGACACCATCAAAGACGCCGATCAGGCCAAGCGCGCCATCGGCCTTCCCCTGCTAGGAACCATACCGCAGATTGAAAGGCGCGGGGCAAAACGCAAAGAACTGGCCCATCAGAAAACCGTTTCTGAAATCACAGCGGGTGAATCCTCCGGAAAAGAACTTGTCCAGAACAGCACTGCTCTGATTGCCAAAAACGAGCCCAAATCTCTGGCGTCCGAGGCCTTCCGCGCCCTGCGCACAGGACTGCATTTTTCCGCCATCAGCAAAGACAAGAAAATCATGATCTTTACCAGTACCTTTCCCAAGGAAGGCAAGAGCGTTATTTCCGCCAATACGGCCGTTGTGATTGCCCAGACGGGCGCGCGCGTCCTGCTGATCGATTGCGATTTGCGCCGTTCATCGCAGCATGAAAAATTCGGTGTCAAAAAAACGCCGGGACTCAGTGAAGTGCTGACGCGGGACGTGACCTTCGACGAGGCTTTGAACAAAACAGCCATGCCGAATCTTGATCTGCTTTGTGCCGGAACCAATCCGCCCAATCCCTCGGAGCTGCTGGGCTCGGAGGCCATGCGCATTCTACTGGTGACGCAGCGGGAAAACTATGATTACATCATTGTCGATGCGCCGCCTGTTCTGGCCGTAACCGATGCCCCGGTTCTGACCACCGTTTGTGACCTGGTCGTCCTCGTGATGGAGACCGGCCGCGTGCCCATCAAAGCGGCACAGCAGATGCGTGAAATTCTGGACAGGCTGCACGCGCCGATCGCCGGATTTGTCATGAACGACAAGACCGGTAAAGGCGAGCATTACGGTTATTACGGGAGCGGATACTTCGGCAAAGCCTACGGCTATAGACAGGGCTACGGTTACGGCTACGGATACGGTTACGGCTATTATTCCGACGAAGAACCCGCAAGTCTCAGAAAAGGTTACCGCTGGGAAAATCTCGTCCCTGACAAAATCCTGCGCAACATCGAAAAATTATTTAAAAGGGGCTAAGGACCACAAGTAATACGCTGTGCTGGAGCGGGCATGTTGCCTGCTCCGAAATATTCCGGTTCAAACTGCAAGTTTGAACCAGCTTCGACACCGTTGAACCACTGAACCTATTCTTCTTTCAGCCGTATTAAGACAACCTTGACACTCGACCTGTTTTCAGACTATAATCAGTCCACTCAATATCATGAGACTCGATGACGATAGGAGTCGTTAGTCGAATTATTCTGGGAGTATAATGACGTAGGACAAAGGGAAATAATTTATGAAATTAGCAAATCAAATCAAGCCCATCAGTTACCTGAAAGCTCACGCTGCTGAAATCGTCCGGAACATGAGTGCAAAGCAGGAACCGCTTATCATCACTCAAAACGGCGAGGCTAAAGTAGTCATACAGAACATCGAAAGTTACGAGCAAACATTGGAGACAATGGCCCTTCTGAAGATACTGGCACTTGGCAACCAACAAATCGACGCGGGCAAAGTTGAAAGTGCCGCCGATGTGATTAAACATTTGCGTGAAAGCAAGGATACCCGCTGATGACCTTTGAGGTTTTTTTGACAGCCGATGCAGTTCGCGACATTGAAGAAATCTATCAATACATAGCCCGTCATGACACACCGGGAAAAGCACAAAACGTGCTTACGAAAATCGAGAAAACATTCGAGAGTCTTTCTAAATCACCTGAACGTGGCACCTATCCCAAAGAATTGCTGACCCTGGGAATAAGGGAATACCGGGAAGTTTTTTTCAAACCCTACAGATTACTTTACCGGACTATAGGAAGCCGAGTTTACATTTTGCTCATTGTTGATGGACGTCGCGATATGCAATCGTTATTACAACGAAGACTTCTGGAAAAATAAACGAAAGACCTGGTTCTTAAATCTGTATCCCGAAGCTGGAGCAGGGATGCTTCCTGCTCCGAAATATTCCGGTTCAAACTGCAAGTTTGAACCAGCTGCGGAGACCAGCCTCGAAGCCTATTTACCTGGCTTTTAACGCAGAACCCAGAACATTGAACTTTTTCTTTACCTTCCGCCTGTTCTACTTACTTGCTCTAAAAAAGAGATATTAATTAATTGAATTATCTCTAAAAAAGAGATAAATTCATTAACATGAAAAATATGATTTCACAACTTATTGATGATTTCCATGAACGGACATTGCCTGAACCGGTTCCTCGAAACAAGAAATTTTCTGAAGTAAAGGGCAAGGCGGATGTCGTCATCGGCATGAGACGAACGGGAAAAACCTGGTTCTGCTATCAAAAAATAAAAGACCTGATTGACTCAGGAATAAAAAAAGAACAGATCCTCTATCTTAACTTTGAAGATGACCGGTTGCTGGGGTTTAATGTTCATCATTTCCAGAACATTATTGATGTCTATTTCGGAAAATACCCTGAACATCGAAACACACGATGTTACTTTTTCTTCGATGAGATCCAGCGAATTGATCAATGGGAAATGTTCATCAGGCGTTTGCTGGATACGGAAAATATTCAAATATTCATTACCGGATCATCATCAAAGTTACTTGGCTCGGAAATAGCCACCAGTTTGCGGGGTCGTTCCTTGGCCAAAGAAATATTCCCGTTCAGTTTTGAGGAATATTTAAAATTTCATGGTCTTTTTCTGGACAGACCCCCAAAATATGGCGCGAAAACATCTTCCCTATTACGAAAGGCAATCAAAGAATATCTTGAGGCAGGAGGCTTCCCCGAAGTACAGAAAACCAATCTCGACCTGCGCATCGAAATATTACAAGGTTATATTGATTCCGTATTGCTGAAAGACATTATCGAACGTCATAAGGTCAGCAATGTTCTGGTGCTCAAACATCTTGTCCGCCATATTATGAATTCTGCCGGCGGGCAATTCAGTGTTAACAAATTCTTCAACACCATGAAAAGCATGTCGATCAAATGCACCAAGAACAGCCTGTACGAATATCTTGATCATTTGACAGACGCCTTTCTGTTTTACAAAGTCCCCGTTCACAGTCGTTCTGAAAAATCAAGGCTCATCAACCCGCCCAAAATATACACCATTGACACCGGACTTTTAAACGCCATGACCTTTCGTAATTCATATAATTACGGCCACCTGCTGGAAACCATGGTCTTTATGCACCTGCGTCGCGGGGCGTATGACGTGGAATACGTCAATACAAAAGACGGGCGTGAAGTGGATTTTCTGACCCGGCACAGAATTTCAGGCGAAAAGCAACTGATTCAGGTTTGCTGGGACATGTCGGATAAGAAAACCTTTGAAAGAGAGCTTCGTGGATTGAAAAGCGCAATGGATGAACTTTCCCTCCCGATGGGAACAATAGTAACCTGGGATGACGAAACCGTCATAGACAACAAAATTAAAATCATTCCTGTCTGGAAATGGCTGCTAACCTGACCTTTAAACTGCCGTGTCCTCCGCTGGCGGAGGTGTCCCGCAGGGACGGAGGTGGAAATGCACTATCCACCAGCCACTAGCCACCGGTTCTTAACCGTGAACCGTTGAACCGCTGAACCGTGAACCTGTTTTCCTTCAGCCTTCGGTCTTCAGCCTATTTACCTGTTTTCAACCGCTGAACCTGTTTTCCTTCAGCCTTCAGACCAAACGCCTTCAGTCTGTTGGCTAATCTTTAAACTCCTTGCAAATCGAAAGACAACATTTTAATATACAAGAATGATTAAACGCCTCATTCAGCAAAACCTATTAAAATCATTAAAAACCTATCCCGTTGTGGGTATTTTGGGCTCGCGTCAGGTCGGCAAAACCACTCTGGCCAAAACCATACAAGCCGTCACCGGGAAAGACTCCATCTATCTTGACCTCGAATTACCATCGGACATGAACAAACTCCAGGATGCCGAGCTGTATCTGAGGCAATTCGAAAAATCTCTCGTCATCATTGATGAAATTCAAAGAATGCCTTCTTTGTTTCCGCTGCTTCGCGCGCTTGTCGATCTCCAAAGAACCGCCGGCCGATTTCTGATACTCGGCTCAGCCTCACCCGATTTTATCCGTAAATCATCGGAGAGCCTGGCCGGACGCATTATCTACCACGAACTTACCCCGCTGAATTACGTTGAAACAGCTACCGCTAAATATCAGAAACTCCTCCTGCGCGGCGGCTATCCGAACAGCTATCTGGCAAAAAACGATGAAGAAAGTTTTATCTGGAGAGAAAGCTATATCAAAACGTATCTGGAAATGGATATCCCGCAGCTTGAAATCCGCATTCCTTCTGCGCAACTTCGTCGCTTTTGGACCATGCTGGCACACAGTCACGGACAACTATGGAATGCCAGTAAAATAGCGGCAAGTCTCGGAATTACCGCTCCCACCGTACGCCGTTATCTGGATATTCTGGAATCAACATTCATCGTCAGACAACTTCAACCGTACCATACCAATACGAAAAAAAGGCTCATCAAAGCGCCGAAAGTGTACATACGTGATACCGGGTTAAATCATGCCCTGTTGAGAATCAAGACCTTCGACGAGCTGACAGGACATCCTTCAGCAGGAGCATCGTGGGAAGGATTTATCATTGAACAGATTGCTGCACTTCTACCGGAAAACAGCCCATACTACTTTTACCGGACAAACGCGGGCGCGGAAATAGACTTTCTGTATTTTGATAGACAAAACCGGCCTGTGGGAGTGGAAATCAAATACTCTTTGAGTCCGGTGCTTACAAAAGGATTCTGGAATGCCTATGACGATTTGCAATGCAAACGGGGCTATGTCATCTATCCGGGCAGTGAAACCTATCCCATCACTAAAAATGTTACCGCTCTGCCCCTTACACAACTTAAAACAATTTTAACCTAAAACAATTTGACAATTAGTATCTTATGGGATACATGTAAATCATGATAGAAATCCGCCAGACCGAAGCATTCTCCAGTTGGTTTGAAAAACTTAAAGATAGAACAGCCCGTGCTAAGATTGCCATTCGTATTAGGAGAATTTCGCTGGGAAACTTTGGCGATGTGAAGCCGGTGGGTGACGGAATTTCCGAATTAAGGATAGATTATGGTCCTGGTTACCGTGTTTATTTTACGCAAAAGGGTAAGAAATTGATCATTCTTCTCATTGGTGGGAATAAAACAACACAATCGGCCGATATCAAAAAAGCAAAAAAGATTGCGCTTGAAATCGAGGTATAAAAATGAAGAAAAAAATTACCAGAATATGGGATGCCGCCGAATATCTTAAAACAGAAGAAGACATGGTTGCCTATTTAGAAGCAGCACTGGAAGAAAATGATCCAACATTAGTGTCTGCAGCACTTGGTGACATTGCCAAAGCTAAGGGCATGACAGAAATAGCAAAAAAGACGGGGCTTGGGCGGGAAAGTTTATACAAAGCATTATCCCAGGAAGGAAATCCTGAATTCTCTACGATTATGAAAGTCATAAGCGCTCTCGGACTGAAGCTACATGCCGGAACCAACAAAACAAAAAAAGCCGCCTGAATTCAACCCCTGAACCGTGAACCCTGAACCTGTTTTCCCAACCCTTGTATATTAATCATATGTTAATAAACAATCGATATGTTAGAAAGAAGGAGAACATTATTTTATGTTAGGTCGGATAATAGATCGCCTCAACCTTGGTTTGAAGACCGTGTCAAGCAAGATCGTTATCCGACATTATGTGTATTAACCCGTACAGTCGCCAGAGCCCATAAAGGAGCTCGCATTTGCAAGGGAGGGTAACCACATGTCTAAATCTTTCATTGGTATCGATGTTTCAAAGAACAGTCTTGATGTTCACGTTTTGCCTGAGGCCTTGTCTTTTTCTTATCGCTATGAGGCAAAGGCTATCAAAGCGCTCATCAAGAAACTCAAAAGCTTTACTCCTGAGCTTGTTGTACTGGAAGCCACAGGAGGCTATGAAATCAGCATCGGTATAGCTCTGGCTGATGCCCATCTGAACATTGCCATTGTCAACCCAAGACAAGTTCGGGATTATGCCCGAGCTTTGGGTAAGCTAGCCAAAACCGACAAGATTGACGCTTATATCATTGCCCGTTTTGCCCAGGACGTAAAACCGGAGGCACGGGCGCAAATGACTTTCAAAGAGCTTGAACTCAAATCCCTGGTGGTCCGTCGCCAACAATTGATGGAAATGCGTTGTGCCGAAATTAATCGTTTATCGCGCGCCAGCGTACCCCAAGTCAAAAACGGCATTCAGAAAGTTATCAGAGTTCTGGACGCCCAGATAGAAGCTATTGATGATGAACTAAAAAATGAAATCAAAAATAACCCCACTTGGAGCAAAAAACTGGAACTCATTACTTCTTTCGCCGGCGTGGGAGATCACACAGCCCATACCCTGTTATTTGGTCTGCCCGAACTGGGTAATTTAAATCGTCAGCAGATTGCCGCTTTGGTTGGCATCGCGCCATTTAACCGGGACAGCGGTGTGTTCAGAGGTAAAAGAACCATCGCCGGAGGGCGCGCCAACATCCGTAAGGCACTCCATATGCCAGCCTTATCCGCGGCTACCCGTTGGAATCAGGCGCTCAAAGAATTTTACTGCCGCTTGATCGCCAAAGGTAAAAAACACAAGGTTGCTCTTACGGCTTGTATGCGTAAAATGCTGATTACCCTGAACGCTATGTTAAAGAACAATCAAAATTATAACCCTAAATTAGGCATTAATTATTGTTGACTTTCAATACAGTCGCTTGAACATAGAACTTAGAACTTTTCTTTTTTCCCTTCAGCCTAATAGCCTGTTTCTTAACCCTTGATTCTCGTTGAGTAATATCACTCAGTCATTGAGTAAATATCTTTGATTACATATAAATCCTATGATTTAAGCAACTTATGAAATTCGAACGTCATTTATTATTAACTTTACGAGAAGAACTTTCCAAGCCGACACCCGTCATTCATGTTTTGATCGGGCCAAGACAAGTAGGTAAAACAACGATTGCTCTTCAAATTCAGGAATCTGTTAAAATTCCCACCATTTATGCAACGGCGGACAGTCCTGTTCCTTTGGATTCTTCATGGATTGAAACACATTGGAAACGAGCCGTTACAGAAAGCCATGCCTCCAAAAGCCCTGTCATTCTGATTCTCGACGAACTGCAAAAAGTAAAGGGATGGAGTGAAACTCTAAAAATGCTTTGGGACAGTCGTTTGGGCGGGCCGGAAATCAGAGTCTTGATTTTAGGTTCCGCCTCTTTGCTCATGCAGGAAGGACTGACAGAAAGTCTGGCGGGAAGATTTTTTCTCCATCGCTGCAGCCACTGGAGCTATAGCGAATGCAAAGCCGCTTTCGGCTGGAATCTGGAGCAGTGGATTTTTTTCGGCGGGTATCCGGGAGCAGCGTCATTTATCAATAATGAGGTTTCATGGAAACGTTACATCACCGATTCACTCATCGAAACCGTATTGGCCCGCGATGTGCTCCAGATGAGTAAGATTGCCAAACCGGTTTTGCTGCGTCATCTGTTTGCGCTGGCGGCCAGGTTGCCGGCTCAGTTCGTATCTTATACCAAGATGCTGGGGCAACTGCACGATGCCGGCAATACCACAACGCTTGCCCATTATTTGAAGTTGCTTGAATCCGCATTTCTGGTGAGTGGTCTTGAACTATTTTCGCGCAACAAACAACGCAAGCGTGGCAGCAGTCCCAAACTCGTTTTATGGAACAACGCGCTGATCAACGCTCTTTCGACCAAAACCTTTGATCAGACAATTGCCGACACGGCCTGGTGGGGCAGACTCGTTGAAAATGCCGTAGGAGCCAATTTATGCAACAGTTTAAATTCCATTGAATATACAATTACCTACTGGCGGGAAGGCAATTACGAAGTGGATTATGTGGTTGCCAGAGGTGCTGAGATCCGGGCTATTGAAGTAAAAAGCGGAGCCAGCAAAAAATTATCAGGACTGGCTCGATTTCAAAGCCGATACCCGGAAGCAAAATCACTGATTATCGGAGGACCGGGTATCCCATTGGAAGAATTTTTCCGCACCGATCCCAAACACTGGCTGCAATGAACAGAGAACGTTTTCAATCGCTTAACCCTGAACCTTTAACTTCTTAACCCTTTACTCTTCAAAAATATTTTTGGTAACTTTACACACGAAGTAAAAGAGGAAAAATAAATGAGCACAGCAACGGTCAAAAACCTGATCGATGAATTTATCCACTTGCCCCTTGATGACAAGGAATACGCGACAGAAGTAATCAAGAAGCAGTTGATAGAAGCAAAAAGAGATGCCATTGCCAAAAGGGGAAAAACAGCGATGGCCAGTTTCAGGAAGAAGATGACCAAGAGCGGTACTGTAAAAGAATTATACAGGGATCTGGAAAGTGATTAAAATATCTTAGAATTAAGGTTTTTGGATGTATTAACATATGCCAAAAAACGCAGAAAATATACTCGCCGATGCATTGGAATTGCCGCCGATAGCACGTGCCGAATTAGTCGAAAATCTTTTATCCAGCTTTGAGTTTCAAGGCAGGAATGTTATCAACGCATTATGGGCACACGAAGCAGAAGACAGAATAGATGCGTTTGAACGCGGTGAAATAACTGCAATTCATGCAAATGATATATTTAACGAAATCGAGAAAACCAGATAGTAATGGAAATTATCTTTCTTTCACCTGCCAAAGATGAGCTTAACGAAGCCATTACCTATTACAACGGCCAGAGTGAAGGACTTGGTTACGAATTTGCTGCGAAATCAAGAAAACAATTGAGCGAATAGTTCAGTACCCCAACGCATGGTTTAAACTGTCAAAACGAACACAGCGCTGCAGAACCAATAGATTCCCTTATGGTGTTATTTACCAGATTCGAAAAGACACTATTCTCATTGTAGCCGTTATGCATTTAAGCAGAGAACCAGAAACATGGAAATCAAGGCTTCAGAAGAAAGAATTATAAAAAATCACATAAAGTCCAAACCTGAACATTCTGATTCAAGCTGCAAGTTTGAACCAGGATCAAAACCTATTTTACAAACAACAATATATTATTTGATACGGCTTTCTGATACAATATAAAAAATTTTATTCGAACATCAGGAAGGGATATATGTACATTGAAAGTGTCAAAAACGAGCTTGGAAAACATAGCATAGATATACAAAAAACATTCTATGTAAAAAAAATTGGTGTATTTGGGTCCTGTGTTCAGAACAAGCAAACAAAAAAGAGCGATATAGACATTCTTGTTGAATTTAAAAAAGGGCATAAGGATTTTTTCAATTATATGAGGCTGAAATACCATCTCGAAGCAGTTTTGGGAAGGAAAGTAGATCTCGTGATAAAAGAAGCGGTTAAGCCTCGACTCAAAGAAAAAATCTTCAATGAGGTCATCTATGTCTAAAAAGGGCCGAGACACCCTCCTTTTTGTAGAAGACATCCTGGATGCCATTGAAAAAATAGAACGTTACACAAGAAACCTTACCTTTGAAGATCTTCGCGAAAACGATATGGCAATCGATGCCATTGTGCGGAATTTGGAAGTTATCGGCGAAGCCTCAAAAAATGTTCCGGAAAATATTAAGCGCAAATATCCTTTTGTGGAATGGAAAGAAGCAATCGGTTTTAGGAATGTCTTGGCTCATAATTATTTTGGCATTGACTATGAAGCTATTTGGGACACAATCGTTAAGAACCTGCCACCGTTAAAAGCAAACATTATAAAAGTGTTGCAATCGGAGAAATGAATTTCTGGATATTCAGCCATTTGACGACGCAATGATAGAGAAGGGATATTTCCTGCTTCGAAACATTCCCGTTTTTCCTTCCCGCCCTTGACGGCCATGGTGACCCTATAGTGCCCTTCAGGGTATTCAGGTTAGCGGGACCGAGGGAGGGTGAAAACATTCCAGTTCAAGCTGCAACCTTGTACCGTATGCGAAATATCTGGGTGCTGATCGCATAAGAAAGCTTAAAACTTGAAAATCGTAATTTATTGTGCAAGCATAAAATAGAAGCGGAATGAAATTATGAATATTTATCTTGACACAAGTGCTCTGAATAGGATTTTTGATGATCAATCGCAACCCAGGATTTTTATCGAAACATCAGCCATGCTTTTAGTCATCGGCTTAATCGAAAAAGGTATTATTTCGATTGTTTCATCGGAGGTATTGGAATATGAAAACTCACGGAATCCTTATGCAGAAAGGCATATTTTCGTTGCCTCGGTCCTCCGAAATGCGCGCATGATACAAACATTAAATGATACTTTGGTAAAAAGGGGACATGATATAGAAAAATTTGGCGTTCAAGGAATTGATGCACTTCATCTGGCTTGTGCTGAAAAACTCAAAATTGATTATTTTGTTACGTGTGATGATAAGATAATCAAAAGATATGGCGGGAAGATTAAGGCAATCAATCCGGTGGATTTAACCATGCAGCTCTTGCAAAAGGAGAAATAAAATGCAAACAGCTAAAAAAATAATAATGCCGTCCAGTGAAGAGGTGAGAAGTGAGGCAGTTCAAACACTCATAACGCGAATGGGTATAACAAAAGCAGCCATCTTTATTAGAGAGAACATGGCACAAAAGACTGATTATTTGAAAATGAAAAACGAACTCTTTGGCGGAAAGTCGACTGCACAATTATATACGGAAATCAAAAAACAAAGAAAATAATTACCATTGACCATTTCTAATGCTGGTGCAGGGATGTTTTCTGCTCCGAAATATTCCGGTTCAGACCTCTGTCATCAGACATCTGATCTCAGCCTTCAGCCTTCGGTCTAATAGCCTGTTTTTTAACCTTGAACCGTGAACCGCTGAACCCTGAACCTACTTTGTCATTCCGATGAGCGTAAGCGAAGAGGAATCTTTAACTTTGAACATTGAACGTATAACGTTGAACGTAGAACTTTTTTCATCATTGAACCGCGCCACCATCATCCTGACCGATTCCGGCGGCATACAGGAAGAAGCACCTTCACTGGGCAAGCCCGTGCTCGTCATGCGGGAAACAACTGAAAGGCCTGAAGCCCTGGACGCGGGAACGGTGAAACTTCTGGGAACAGACCCGAAACGCATTTGCAGTGAGACCGAAAAACTTCTGACCGACACGGCCGCTTACCGCAAAATGTCCCGCGCGCATAATCCCTACGGCGACGGCAACGCAGCGGAAAGAATAATAAATATATTGGAGGGAATGAAATGACCATAAGCCCTACCGCAGTCGTATCACCCAAAGCCACGATTGGCAAAAATGTAATCATCGGTGATTTTACGGTCATTCTGGACAATGTCATTATCGGTGATAACGTCACAATTCAAAGCCATTGTCTTATTGGTCAGCAGACGCCTCTTGCTGACGGCAAGCCGCTTGTCATTGGCAATGATTCTCTTATCCGTTCGCATTCCATTTTTTATGAAGGATCGCAATTCGGCGAAGAATTAATAACAGGGCACCGTGTAACAGTCCGGGAAAAGATTGAAGCAGGCAAAAATCTTATGATTGGAACGCTATGCGATCTTCAAGGGCATACAAAAATTGGAAATTATGTTCGCTGTCATAGCAGTGTTCATATCGGGCAAAAAGCAACTATCGGCGATTTTGTCTGGATATTCCCTTACACCGTACTTACCAATGATCCCCATCCACCTAGCAACTTCCTGGTAGGCGCTAAAGTCGAAAATTATGCCGTAATCGCGGCGCAATGTTGCATTCTACCGGGCGTTACCGTTGGTGAAAAAGCCCTTGTGGGCGCGGGCAGTCTTGTGCGCCAGGATGTCGCGCCGGAAACTTTTGTCGCCGGCGTACCCGCAAAGTATATCGGGAAGGCATCTGACATCAAGCTCAAAGACGGTAGCAATAAATCTGCTTATCCCTGGATGCGGCATTTTCATCGCGGATATCCGCAGGAAGTGATTGACGAATGGATGAAGATTTATGATAAATAAGTTCAAGCAACCACAGAGATCAAACAGATGAAAACCGTAGCCGATTGCACAATACTGCCGCTCCCCAAAATTCCCGATGACCGGGGAAACCTCAGCTTCATCGAAGGCGGCAATCATATTCCGTTTGAAATCCAGCGCACCTACTGGATTTACGACGTGCCGGGCGGCGAAACACGCGGCGGTCACGCCTACAAAGAATTACAAGAATTCTTCGTTGCTCTGTCAGGCAGTTTTGATGTCGTGCTTGATGACGGCGTTACCCGCAAGGTTGTTTCTCTCAATCGCTCGTATTTCGGCCTTTACGTCCCCAACATGATCTGGCGGCATCTGGAGAATTTTGCCACCAACTCCGTGTGCCTGATACTGGCATCACTGCCGTATAATCAGGAAGATTACATCCGGGATTACGAAATGTACCGCAAGGAAAACTTGAGATAACGCCCATGTCAACCGTAGACGATTGCAGGATTATTCAATTGCCCATGATACATAACCGGCAGGGCAACATCACTCCGATAAACGCGGGCATTGATATTGCTTTCGACATTAAAAGAGTTTACTACCTTTACGATGTTCCCGGCGGCGCAGAGCGCGGCGGCCATGCGCACAAGCAGTTACGCCAGCTCATCGTTTCCGTTATGGGCGCTTTTGACGTGATTGTGGACGACGGCACAAAAAGAAAAACCATCCACTTGGACAGAGCCTACCGCGGCCTTTATATTCCCACCATGATTTGGAGGGAACTGGATAATTTTTCATCCGGCGCGATATGTCTGGTTCTGGCATCGCTACCCTATGACGAAAACGATTATTACCGAAATTATGATGAATTTCTTTCGGCAACCAAGAGCTTGAAAAAATGAAACAGATTCCTTTTTTAGACCTAAAAGCCCTTTATCTTGAAATCAAAGATGAACTCGATGCCGCATACCGCCGCGTTATGGAATCCGGCTGGTACATTCTCGGGCGGGAAGTGGAAGCCTTTGAAAAAGAATTTGCCCAATACTGTGGTGTCAAACATTGTATTGGTGTGGGCAACGGGCTGGAAGCGCTGCACCTTATTATCCGCGCGATGGGCATCGGCCCCGGCGACGAAGTCATCGTGCCCGCCAACACCTACATCGCCACCTGGCTTGCCGTCACCTATGCGGGCGCGACGCCTGTGCCCGTGGAACCTGACGAACGAACATACAACATGGATTCCAACCGCATCGAAAAAGCCGTTACTCCGCGAACACGCGCCATCCTGCCCGTTCATCTTTACGGCCAGCCCGCGGATATGGAACCCATTATGGAAATTGCCAAAAAATATAACCTGAAGGTAATTGAAGACGCGGCCCAGGCTCATGGCGCGAGATATAAAGGCAAAAGAACGGGCGGCCTTGGCGACGCGGCCGGTTTCAGTTTCTATCCCGGTAAAAACCTTGGTGCTTTTGGTGACGGCGGCGCCGTCACCACCAATGATGATGATCTTGCCGACCGTATTAGCGTTCTTCGCAATTACGGATCGCATAAAAAGTATTATAACGAATGCAAGGGTTTCAATTCCCGCCTCGACGAATTGCAGGCGGCCTTTCTGCGCGTCAAACTCAAAAAACTCGATGAATGGAACAGCCGCCGCCAGCGGATTGCTGACGTTTATCTAAAAGAACTCAAAGGCATTGAGCAGATTGTTTTACCGTATGTGCCCCGGTGGGCAGAACCGGTCTGGCATCTTTTTATTATCCGGTCACCTAAAAGAGACGCCCTGCAAAAACACCTCGAACAAAACGGCATTCAAACAATGATTCATTATCCCGTGCCACCGCACAAACAGCAGGCATACGTGGAAATGAACCATCTGAACCTTCCCATCACCGAGCGCATACATCAAGAAGTGCTCAGTCTGCCGATGGGACCGACACTATCAAACGAAGAAACAAAAAAAATAATTGATACGATAATTTCTAAAATAAACTTTCTTAAACTCTAAACATTTGAAAAAATGAAAATAAAAATACATTATCTTAAACCATCAATTTTTCTTAGAATTTTACGTAGTATCTGGGTTTCTCGGAAAGTGACTGAACGCAAAATCTTTGCGCCTATTCGAATCCATAATTTATTTTTAGGAATCAATATTTCAGTTGCGCCAACAGCTAAGTTTATATGTAACGGTGTTCTAAGAATTGGAAAGTGGAATGATGGAAATGATCCCATTTCAATATCGCTCGCAGAGAACAGCACCCTTGTTATTGATGGTGATTTCACGATTGGAAACGGTACACGAATCGTGGTTTGCGAAGGTGCTTCTTTGTACATAGGCGGCAGAAGAAATGAAAGTGCAGCCGGCATAACGGAAAAAAGCATGATCATGGCAAGAAAAAAAATCCACATCGGTACCGATTGTATAATAGCCTGGAATGTTTTTATTACCGACTGTGATTGGCACACAATTGACGGCAAGAATATACAAGAAGACGTAAGGATAGGAAACCATGTATGGATAGCCTGCAACACAAGCATTCTCAAAGGCGCAAAGATAGGCAATAATTGTATTATTGGCGCACATTCTCTAGTTTCAAGAAAATCAATTCCAGATAACACACTAGCCGCAGGCAACCCGATAAGAGTTATCGAGAATGATATTCAGTGGAGCAGAGACATGTTGCAAGAAGAAGAACTGAAAGATTTTTAATAAATTGTTTATAATCAAAGTCACATTTCTGTAATGGGTGAACCCAATAACAATACATACGGCCAGATTCTGAAATCCACCACACTGGTGGGCGGTTCGCAGGTCATCAATATTCTACTGGGTATCGTCCGCACCAAATTTCTGGCCGTGTTGCTTGGCCCGGGCGGTTTTGGTCTGATGGGCATGTACAGCGCCCTATTGGGCACAGTAGGCACGTTTGCGGGGATGGGCATCGGTTCAAGCGGTGTTCGACAGATTGCGGAAGCCGCGGGCACCGGCGATGAGCAAAAGATTGCTCGCACAATCATCACGCTCAGGAGAACCGTCATTGTTACAGGGCTTCTGGGGATGCTGTTGACGATCATCTTTTGTGTCCCGCTTTCAAAGCTGACTTTTGGCACCGATCAATACGCCATCCCTATTGCTATTCTTTCCGTCACGCTATTGCTGGGTTCGATATCCGGCGGACAGACAGCTCTGATCCAGGGCATGCGCAGAATCACCGATATCGCCCGATTAAGCGTTCTGGGCGCTTTTTTTGGCACGGTGCTGAGCATCCCGATGATATACCTCTGGGGCAGGGAAGGTATTGTCCCTTTTTTAGTCACAGTTTCCGCCATGACCATTCTGACTTCATGGTGGTACGCTCGCAAAATTCCTGTAGCAAGAGTAAATTTAAGCTTTAAGGAAACACTCAAAGAAGCCAAGGGTCTCCTGACTCTGGGCCTTGTTTTTATGGCAACCGGCCTGATGACTGCGGCCGTAATGTACCTGATTAGAATACTGATTATACGCAAGCTGGGTATGGACAGCGTGGGGCTTTACCAGTCTGCCGCCACGCTTTCAAGTCTGTATATCGGTGTCATTCTCGGCGCCATGGGAATGGATTTTTACCCGCGGCTGACATCTGTTGCCAAAGACAACGACGCGTGTAATCGGATGGTGAATGAACAGACAGAAGTAGGGCTTCTTGTTGCCACCCCGGGAATACTGGCAACCTTAACATTTGCGCCGCTCGTTATTCATATTTTTTACGCTGCGAGCTTTATTCCAGCCTACGACATTCTTCGTTGGCAGATTCTGGGCGTATTTCTACGCGTTGTTTCATGGCCTTTAGGCTTCGTCCTGCTTGCTAAAGGAAAAGGGAGAATATATTTTATTTTAGAACTTGCGTGGAATTTTATCCACGTAACTTTGGTTTTACTAGGTATATACTTTTTTGGACTTGTTGGTACAGGAATAGCGTTTTTTATTTTATATCTTTTCGTAACTATAATGATTTATGTTGTGATTCAAAATATCAGTGAATTCCACTGGTCATCAGTTAATCTGAAAATGATCACCGCTTTTTCTTTTTTCATCGCTGCTGTTTTTCTTATGCCGATATTCCTGCCGCAAAATCTGGCGCTGGCAATAAATATAGCAACAATTATCGGCGTGAGCGCCTATTGCCTGCGGAAAATTTATCAACTCGTCGGTCCACAGTGGTTCAGCGACTTCTTGAACGAACTCAAAAACAGTATGGGATTAAATAAAACGAAATGACGAACACGGCAGCCAAAAATAAAAATCCTCTAGTTTCGATAATTGTCATCACCTATAATTCTGCAAAATATGTACTTGAAACGCTGGAAAGTGCCAAAGTGCAGACTTATCAGAATATTGAACTGATCATTAGCGATGACTGCTCGACGGATAATACCGTCGAAATCTGCCGTAAATGGTTGGATGAAAACAAAGAGCGATTTGTCCGAACAGAGCTTATTACTGCAGAAAAAAATACAGGGATCGCACCAAATTGTAATCGCGGGGTAAGTGCTGCAAACGGTGATTGGGTAAAATTAATTGCCGGTGATGATGTTCTGAAATTAGATTGTATAAAAGAATTTATAAACTTTGTACTTGAAAACAAAGATGCTTCTTTTGTTGTTTCTGCTTTAGATGTATTTGGTGCAGATTTTAATAAAGAAATCTTATTTGATGAGCAGTTTTATAAATTATCCGCTAGAAAACAATTAAAAGAAATTATTAAATTTTTATATTATCCGGGTGGCGCCATTGGGCCAAATATATTTATTAGAAGAACTTTATTGCTGGAAATAAACGGATTTGACGAAAACTATCCTATGTGTGAAGATTATTCATTAATTGTAAGAGTTACCCGAAAAGGAGAACGAATATTATTAATAAACAAATCTTTGGTGATGTATCGCAAACATGAATCTAACTTAACTGCAGATTCTAATAATATGATTAATTTACATAAATCTGATGTTTTTAGATTTAATTCAACAATAATTCCAAAGGTATGTAAAGAAAAAGGCTTCTTTTTATATTTTTGGCATTATAAAATAATTTATTTTATAATCAAAAATAAAGATAAGGCGTTATTTAATTATAAGATTTCGCGTTACTTGATAGTTCTGTTCGATCCTATAACCTGGTATAAAAAATTTCTAAAATTTCTAAAATAATATTAAATAATTCTCTACATGCATTTTTTTTGAATTGCATGTGTTTTTGCTGCTTATATTATGAGCTTTAATATGAAAAGCAATTACAGATGTCTTAGGCATTCTATTCGTGTTCGCCTAAATTATATGCTCAATCTCTATAACCTCAAAAACCTGCGTAATGAAATTAAAAAAAAGGACTCTTCTAAAAAAATCATTGTTGTAATGCTCCTTGAGCATCTCGGTGACATCGTCGCCTGTGAACCTATTGTCAGATACATTAAAAAAAAGAATCCTAATGCATACGTTATTTGGGGTGTGAAGAAGGCTTACCGGGAACTTGTGGAAAATAATCCCAACGTAGACAAGACGTTGATGATCCATTGCCTCACAGAACGTCTACTTCTCGAAAACAGCGGTTTATTTGACGAAGTAGTTGATCTGCATTTTCAAGATCGTTATTGTTCATTATGTCGAAGGCCATTTAAGAAAGACAATAATTTTTCAAAGATCAATCTTAGCAATTATTTTTATCATGGGAGTCTTCTTTCAGCGATGGCGCAGAGCGCCGGATTGGCCGCGCTGGATGACCAACCAGCGGTATATATTCCTGAATCTGCAGTAAGAAAAGTTGATAATATTCAATTACCCAAAGAGTTTATAGCAATTAATTGTACGTCTAATTCATCGGAAAAAGGCTGGCCGGCTGACAAGTGGCTTCAACTGCTTACTGAAATGAAGTCGTCAATCGGGTTGCCCGTTTATGAAATAGGGACAGAATCGTTTTTTGATAAATCTCTCTCCATTAGTCAAAGTCTTTGTGGCAAGCTGTCAATTCTGGAGTCTGCGGAAGTTATAAAAAGAGCTAACTTGTTCATAGGCATAGATAGTGGCCCAGCACATTTGGCAAATGCAGTTCAGACACCAGGTGTCATTTTGTTGGGGAGTTTTATGGGATTCGAGAATTATCAACCTTTTAGTGGTTTTTATCAGAACAGTCCGAAGGTTGAAATTATCCAAACTAAAGGGCCAGTTGCGAATATACCGGGTGAGACCGTTTTTTCTGCTGTTCGTAGGTTGTTGGTATGAACCCCCTGATTAGTTTTTACGTAATTGCCTGTAATCAGGAACAATTCATTTCTGAAGCGGTATCCGGTGCGCTTGCGCAAACATGGTCTCCGTTGGAAGTTGTACTTTCAGATGATTGTTCGAATGACTCTACTTTCGAGATCATAAAGAACATGGCACGCGATTATCGGGGTCCACACAAGATTATCCTTAACCGCAACGAAAAGCGTCTTGGGGTTGGCGCTCATATTAACCGTATTCTCCAAATTTGCACAGGTGAATGGATTGTTGCATCAGCGGGTGATGATGTTTCTGAACCCGCGCGTACAGAAAAGCTTTATAGTCATTGGCTGTCTTTAGGTAAAAAGCCGGGGCTTGTCTATTCAAATATAATAGAAGTCAAAGAAGACGGATCGCTCTTATGTGAGCGGGATTTCCGCAAAGAAGCACCTGGGGAATGGACGAAAGATCCTTTAAGCTGGGATTATCGTCAACGATTGCACTTTAAAATACCGCTTGCACACGGCGCCGCTTTCGGTTATCCGCGGCGGACCTTTGATGATTTTGGTCCTCTTTGGAATGGGATTGTATTTGAGGACAATGTCTTGAACTGGCGGGCTGAACTTACAGGGGGCATATCACTTTGTCCTGATTATTTGGTACGCCATCGGAATCATTCAGGACAATTGACAAACCTGTATTCAAAAGAAGCAATAAAGAATGCTGATGAGCGGCGTCGTATACTTTGGTGGAGTGATATACAATCTCTAAAACAAAATATATCAGATTTAAACATTGCATTTAAGAAGGGATGTTTAACAAAGGAAGAATATCAAGAATTAGAGAAAAACCGGGCTGATGCACTCAGTAAGGTCGAATTGGAGTATCGTCTTTATTGGTCACCAATTCTTAAGAGATGGAAAGTGTTACTATTTAATTTGCAGACACTCAACAAACAAATAAAATTAACAAAGTTTCTTTTTGCAATTTTGCCACGGCCTTTATATTCGGCCGCTTTACGCTTAAAGGGCTTTCTAAACGATGTATAAAAAAGGTTTTTAAATTAATCTTATGGGTACTATAATTTCAAAGATTAAGCATTTCAGCTACAGATTAAAGTCTGGACTGCACCCCTGCGGTTAGACAGACGGGATTAGAGCAGTCGGCACGGTTTTTTGGTTTTTATAAAACAGTTCTTCAAACTCTACCGGCGGTCTGTATCCCAGCGAGGAATGCAGACGTTTATGGTTGTACACATCTTGGATAAAAAAGGGAAGCCGAATTTGCACATCGTCTAGT
>Ga0208040_1001747_pt1 | contig 20653 bp, 15 predicted proteins | sample AD_UKC083_MetaG_FD_184431 | JGI IMG/M metagenome (GOLD analysis project Ga0208040, IMG submission 184431) | Active sludge microbial communities of municipal wastewater-treating anaerobic digesters from USA - AD_UKC083_MetaG (SPAdes) (version 2) | ecosystem: Engineered > Bioreactor > Anaerobic >...
CTTTTAGTTGATAGGGTGAGCAGGATCGGTGCTGTTCTGGAGGGAATGACCTTGATTAAGGAGTTTTCCGGGTCCCTGCACATTTCCGCGCGTCGTCCGGGACAGTCAGCTAAATGCTAATGATATAAAATAACACATTAAATGTACATGACGGCGTCCCACCAGAAAGGGGATGCAAATGTAGGGCGGGCCTTCAGGTTCTCCGGCAGTACAGCTAAAGCTACGCACTACAGTGGGAAATGCAATATAATTGCTTAATGAAAACAACCAGGTACGCGCTTATTTTCAGGTGTACAATCAATCCTCTTTATCGTCAAGGAAAGATCGATGCCCTGATCGGACTGGAAGGAAGCAAATCGGATGGATGATTTTCGGAGAATTGGGGATAGTATAATCGGGAAACAATATTTGAATCTGATCCTCGGCTTGTTCCTTGCCTTGATGATCATAATAGTCTTCTGGCCGCTCCAGTATGCCGATTTTATCAATTATGACGATAACCTCTATGTGTTCGAAAATAGCCATCTGGCTAAGGGTTTCACCTGGGATAATATCAAATGGGCCTTTGGGGACTATCATACGGGCTATTGGCATCCTCTGACCTGGCTGACCCTTATCCTTGATTATCGGCTATACGGGGCTAACGCCGGCGGCTATCATTGGACCAACGTTCTGTTCCACATGGCCGGTTCACTGATGTTGTTTTTTACTTTTGCGAAGATGACCGGTGCACCGGTAAAGAGTTTTTTTATTGCCGCCCTATTTGCCGTCCACCCGCTGCATGTCGAATCGGTGGCTTGGATCGCAGAGCGCAAGGATGTCCTCAGCACCTTTTTTTTCATGACGACTATCTGGGCCTATGTCCACTACAAAGACCAACGGACCGTCACTGCTTACCTTTTTGTATTAACAGCTTACATCCTGGGGCTTATGTCCAAACCCATGTTGGTGACCCTGCCGTTCATCCTTCTCCTTCTCGATTACTGGCCCCTGGGAAGATTCAGGGAGGGAAGAAGCGGCGGCTTTGTGACGGCAAAGCGAAAATGGGCTATTATAATCGAGAAAATACCACTCTTTGCCCTTTCCGGAGCGGTCAGTGTCATGACTTTTTGGACGGCTAAAGAGATGGGCGGGGTGATTTCCCTGGGGAGGGTGCCCTTTCTCCATCGCCTCAAAAATGCCATTGTGTCCTATGGTGAATACCTTCGCAAGATGTTTCTCCCTGGCGACCTTTCCGTTTTCTATCCCTATCGGGAGGTCATTCCACTTTTTCATGCCGTATTCTGGGGGGCCGCGCTTGTTCTCTTTACTTTTTTTGCCCTGAGGAGCATGCGAAAATGCCCATATGCAATCGTAGGTTGGCTATGGTACCTGGGGGTGCTTTTCCCCGTTATCGGGCTGGTTCAGGCGGGCGAGCAAGGAATGGCGGATCGCTACACGTATGTTTCCCTCATCGGGATCTCCATTATCCTTGCCTGGTGGTTGCCGGATATCCTGAACCACCGGCAATCTAATAAAAGAGTTCTTTATGCTGGCGCAGCGTTGTTCATCCTGGTCATGATGATCCTGTCCGCCCGACAGGTAAGTTACTGGCAGAACAGCACCGCCCTTTTTAAACATGCCCTGACAGTAACCAAGGATAATCATATGGCCCACAATACCCTGGGACTTTCCCTGTCCAAGGAGGGTAAGACGGAGGATGCCCTGATGCATTATCAGGAAGCCCTCAGGATCAAGCCTAATTATGCCAATGCTCATAATAACATCGGCTTGGTCCTCATGAAACGGGGGAAAACCGACGAGGCGATAGGACATTATTATACGGCCTTGAAGATTGTCCCCAATTATCCGGCGGCACATATCAATCTTGGCATCTCTTTGGCGAAGAAGGGGGAATTGTCGAAGGCGGTTTCCCATTTTCAAGCGGCCCTGGCCATCCAACCCCGGCATGCCGTTGCCCTCAACAATCTGGGCATTGCCATGGCCAGACTTGGCAAGACCGCGGAGGCTATCCACAGTTTCCGGATGTCCCTGGAAAGTGAGCCTAACGATGCGGAGACCCATAATAACCTGGCGATAACCCTGGCCAACAGCGGCAACCCCCGCGAGGCAGTTCAGCATTTTTATGCCAGTCTGCGGATCAACCCAAATGATGCCTCGGTCCACAACAACTTGGGCCTTTGCCTGGCCAACGGCGGATACTATCAGGCCGCCCTCGGTCATTTCGAGGCCGCATTAAGGATCGATCCCTCTTTCCAAGATGCCCGGAAGAACCTTGACGCCATGAAAGCGCGGGCGATAAGGCAGAATTAGCTATAAATATTGTAGATGGGTATCATGCCGAGTCTGGATAAACAGAATTGAACAATGAAAAATGATGTGCCGCAACATCGGCTATTCCATTATTTTATCATTACAGGCCTCGTGATAATTTCTTATCTGCCAACTTTTACAGGTGATTTCATCTTCGATGATCAGACACTGGTCAAAAACAACAACTATATAACGGAACTGCACTCCCTTTCCTCCTATCTTGACCAGGAGGACGGCATCCCCGATCCGCGCGACAAGGGACGCATTCATACCGGTTATTATCGTCCCTTGATCAATTTTACCTATTTCCTGGATTACAATCTCTGGGGAATGAATGCCGCCGGCTTTAGAACGACGAATCTCATTCTCCATTTGCTGACCGCTTTCATCCTCTATGAGTTGATATTTTTTAGTTGTGGCGAGGGGGCGGCGGCCTTATTGGGGGCGGTCATTTTTGCCGTCCATCCCGTACAAACGGAAGCCGTGGCCGTGATCGTGTCCAGAAACAACCTCCTCGCCACGCTTTTTATCCTGAGCACAGTTTTTGGTTACCTGCGCTGGTGGAAAAGCGGATCTCCCCTCGCCTTGCTCTGTTCGCTCATTGCTTTTATCGGCGCCATGTTTTCCAAAGAATTCGGCGTCATGACCATTCCGATCCTTTTTCTGGCTCAGAGGTGTCTTATATCAGATCACAACCTCCGTCGGGAAATTGAAAGCTATATCCCATTCCTTATTCTTGCCGCCCTTTATTTCCTCATCAGAAAGATGGCAATAGCGGCACCCCTTGCTGTGCCCGCTGATATTGCGATGCGGTTGCTTTTTACGCCCTATCTGATTGCCTACAATCTCAAACTTATCTTCCTTCCTTCCGGATTGCACAGTTTCAATGTCGGCTATCCGGATTCTTTAACATCTCCGGCGTCGATAACGTCGTTGCTGCTTATGATCTTCATCGCCGCTCTTTGCCGCGCCTTGCGGAAAGAAAGGGTATTCCTCTTTTCTCTGGGGGCGTTCATGCTGGCCCTGCTGCCGGTTCTAAATCTCTTTGCCAAACCATCAGTTTCCCTTATTGCCATGCGCTGGCTCTATCTTCCCATTTCTTTTTTGTCCATTGGTTTTGCCTGGGGCTATCTAATGATAGGGGCAAAGCAGAAAAGGATGGCTCATGCGCTTCTGTCGGTGATAGTTGTTTTCTTTGTCGGCTACTCCTACATCTTGAATCTTCATCTCTGGCATGATGAGGGGACCTTACTGCTTCAAGAGGTACATCATTTTCATAATGATCGTCATGAGGCCGATTATGCCGAAATAATGCTCAAGGAAAGAAACTATCAAGAAGCGGAAGAATACTTCCTCCGCTCCTTGAAGAAATACCCCCATAATGCCCGCACCTATATCAATTACAGCGCCCTGCTTCTTGATACGAAAAGGCCGGGTTATTCCGTCGTGGCGCTGGAAAAAGCCCGTTTTCTTGCCATGGCGCACCGGGAGCGTCTTGACTGGCACAACAATATGGGAGTGGCCTTGACCCATATGGGGCGATATGACGAGGCTTATCAATACCTCTGGCAGTCATTGGCGATGGAGGCGGATAATCATCTCGTGCGTCGAAATCTGGCGGCCTTGTTGGCTATTCAAGGGAAAACGGTGGAAGCGAAGCAGCTTCTCGATGAGCCAAAACCCCTGGTGCGAGAAAAGCATTAGCTTCATAATTCATGCGGTCCATTTTTATAACTCACCGACCTTTGGTGAACTACTGCTTTTCTCCCTTGACATTTATGGATCGACGCGTTGACGGGGAAGCTGGACAGCCTGCCCTGGCAGGAATGGTCGGAGGACGACCGAAACGATCTGGCTAACGCCCTCATGGGTGTCCGCGACCGGGCCGGGGAAATCCTGGCGGCTATGGGCAAGCTTTCCAATGAGGAAGAGAAAGAGTCGGAGCTGCCCCGGAGGAATCTTTCCTGAGAACAATGATGGCCTGATTCTTTTTCCTGCAGGGACGCGGTTAGATTTCCCCGGCAGAAAACGAGGGGCCATTTTGTCCAGTGGCGAGGGAGCATAGTGTGTTTGTAACTAATTGATATTATAAACAAAATCCGTAAAGCCTCGTCGTCCGGCAATGTCGTGATTTACTTAATGATATCGTGCATTTAACTTTGATGTTTTTAGCATCTTTTTCTATCGGCGGTCTCAATTCATTAGAATCGAAATTATTCTCAATATAATCGGTAGCGATTGATTAGAATGTTACGGATTCTTTTTCCGTGCTCCATGAGCCGTCCGGCGGCAGAACCAAGGAAAGGCATCCCTTCCAGGCGGAGGGCCTGCAGATAGAGATAGTAGTAAAATCTGTTCAAGCACCAGACATGATTCTTTTTAAAGATGGAAAGGACCTCGCGGTATTTGTTGATACCGGCGACAACCGATTTTGCCTCGCCGTGTTGCCGCATGGCAGCGAGATGAACATCGATTTTGTGAAAGCGGAAACCGGCACGATAAGCTTCGATCCAGAGATTCCAGTCCAGGGAATAGTAGTAGGGCGCGATTCCCAGCTTTTCCCAAACCCGTCGTTTGAAAAAACACCCCGGCTGGGCGATGATGCTTACCCGGTCGATGCCCCTCAATTTCTTTTGCAGGGCCGCATTATTTAGGGAGTTGATGAGGATGGGTGTGGGGATTTCGCGGTCCGCCGCATCGATCATTCGGACATTGCCCACGATCAGGTCGGCGTCATGCTCCCGGAAGGCGGTGGCAACGGCCTGAAGGGCACCATTGCCGGAGAACAGGTCATCGCTGTTCAGCCATCCCAGGACCTCACCCGTAGCGGCGGAAAATCCTCTATTCAAGGCGTCTGCCTGGCCATTATCCGGACGGGATTGCCAGGAAAAGGAAAAACTGCCGCCTTGCCGAGGGCAATTACCTGACCGGTAGAGTTGTTCGTATCTATCCAAAATGCCTTGACTGCCATCCGTGGAACCTCCGTCCATGACGATATGCTCCAGGTCGAAATCACCATCTTGCCCCCAGACGGAAAGGATTGTCTTTTCCAGAAATTGTACCTGATTATACGAAGGGGTGACGATGGAAATTTTCATTTGTTGCTTGATGCCTCATTTAATATTGAAAAGTTTGCTCGAAGGAACGGAGAGATAATTGAAATTCCTCGCCATCAACCGAATTTGAGCGCCGTTTTTACAAGAACGGCGAATCCTCTCATATATTTCGACACATCGCGCAGTGAGGAGATGGCGCGGAGAAAGCGCCAGATCATCTTCGGTCGCAGATAAAACATCCGCAGGGCCTTCTTCTGCATCTCCTTGACCTCCTTTTCGGTGCGGCCCACCGGTACGTGGGGGAGGCGGCGATCGGCCCAGCCACCCCAAGTATTGTAATGAGACCAATTTTCATGCCGCAGCTTTCCCTGGGCAAGGAGTTCGTTGAACATGGGCGTGCCGGGATAGGGGATGGTGATGGTGAACTGGGCCCAAAGCGGATCGAGGTTCATGGCGAAACGAATGGTTTCCATGGCTTCGGCATATGTCTCTGTCGGCAATCCCAGCATGAAAAACCCCCGGATGGTAATGCCGGCCCTCTTGGTGGCGAGAAAGGTCTCCCGGATCTTCTCCAGGGTGACTCCTTTTTGGATGGAATCGAGAAGGCGCTGGACCCCCGCCTCCACGCCATAGCTGATTTGCCAGCAACCGGCCTGCTTCATCAGTGACAGTATTTCCGCGTCCACAGTATCCACGCGGCTCTCACATGTCCACTGGACATGCAGTTCCTCTTCGATCAATCGCCGACAGAGGTCCTTGATGAATATCCGTTTCAAGGTAAGCGTATCGGCTTCAAGGTTGACCTGCGTTGCCTGATACACATCCTTCAGCTCCTTCAATTCGTCGATGATTCTCTCGACGCTGTGGTGGCGAAAGGTCCTGCCCGCGGGATGGGAGCAGTATTGACAATCGAAGGGACAGCCGCGCGCTGCGATTATGGTGGGACAGAAGGTCGAGCCTTTCGTGCGGGAGGCGGTGAGCTGATAGCTCTTCATGGGAAGCAGGTGCCGGGCTGGTTTCGGCAGCCCGTCGATGTCCTTTAAAAAACCACGGCCTCTGTTGCGGATGATCTCACCATGGTGGCGAAAGGCAAGTCCGGAGATCTCCGAGAGGGATGTAACGCCCTCAAGGGCCGCGACGAGCTCGCCAATGGTTTCCTCCCCCTCGCCGATGCAGAGGAAGTCGATCTCCGGAATTTCCGCCAGCGTTCTTTCGGGAAGGGCTGAGGCATGGGCGCCGCCGACGACGATAAGAACGTGGGGAGCCTGGCGGCGGATTTCCCCCAAAAGCCTGCGGACCGAGTCGAACATTGGTGTCAGGAGGGTGACGCCGACCAGATCCCATTTCTCCATGGTGATTTTTTCCACTGTCATCCCCAGGTCACACCCCAGCGCCGGGGCGTCGAGAATGGCCACCTCCCGGCCGGCACCTTCCAGGGCGGCGGCGAGATAGGCGAGGCCCAGTGGTTCCGTTACCGCTCCGAATTGCTTGATGTTCCTTCCGTAGCGTTCCTCAAGGGAATAGGGGGGATTGATCAAGAGCGTTCTGATCATTGCTTGTTTGCCCTTTCCGCCAGTGTGTCGAGAATGCCGATAAACGCCTCTCTGACGCGGTCGTTGGAATAGCGCTGCCGGTAGAGTTCGCCGCCTCTAACGCCGATTTCCGTCAATTTGTCGCGATTTTCCATTGCCCAGAGAATTGCCTGTGTAATTGCTTTCGCATCTGCCTGAGGTATGAGCAGGCAGTTGAATTTATCAACGAATCCGTGATCACAAGCAATATTACCTACGAGCGTCGGTTTGTTCATTGCCAGAAATTGAAAGGTCTTGCCGGTGATGACGCGCCTCGCCTGTCCCGTACCGCCGAACGGCCCGCCCAGACAGAGATCTGCTTTGCCTATCCATTCGGGCAGCCGCTCAAAATCCACCCATTTCTCGTGAATGACGTTCGTCAAGCGCAGGCGCTTCTTTGTTTCCTCGATCCTTCTGACACCCTTTCTTTCGCCGCCGATCAACGTGAATGTCACTGGGTGGTCGGAGAGATTTTGCGCCGCAGCGAGAATGAACTCAACGCCGTGAAGCGGCAGGAGGGAACCGTAGAAGAGGACGTGAAAGCGCTGACCGGTGCTGGGCGACGTTTGGGCTGGTACCGGGAAGAAGACAGACTCATCGGCGCTCACGGGGATCGGAACGATTTTATCACGAGGCATATCGAATAGTTGCGAAAAATAATCCCGGTGCAGGAGGGTATCCGTGAGGACAATGTCGGCATGACGCAGGATGGATTTTTCGTAGCTGCGTAGCATTTTGTCGAGGAAAGTGGACTTGAGTCCGGTTTGCCGTTCATTCACGAGGCTGTCATAGGAAGACATCATCTGATCGAAGATCAATGGTTTCCCCGCCGTTATGATCCTTACCGGCCAGAATATCTCCGTGCCCCGGAGCCCCAGGATGTAGTAGTCGGGCTTTTCAGTCATTCTGAGACGGATGAGTTTTGTCAGGGTTTGAAAATAGCGTCGTAAGCCGGTGGCGGTATTGAGGGCTTTCAAGAGGGATAGTCCATCGATCCGTGTGAGCGCCTCCAGAATCACCCGCGTCCGGACGTAATTCGGGCAGCGGTAGGCAAGGACGTAACAGACCTTTTTCTTTCTTTCCATATGGTTCAGTTAAATATCGTGGGAGCGCGAGAGGGATTATTGTCCCCCCGCTGGTGTTTCATATTCCCGCGGCAATTTTCAAAGACTCTTGACGCGACCCATTTCCTATTGACACATCGGATGCTTCCACTTACGATCCCTCCACTGGGAAAACCATGATTTTTTGAGGTTGTCCATCGCAACCACCGCGCCATTGACAGAATGAAACAAATCAACACTGTTATCGATTGGCGTCATTTAGATCGCATTATGCTAAAAAACAATCCCATCGGAAAAATCAGCGCCGCCACCTGCTATCAATCGTCCTGCGGACCATGGGTTTGTGAAGACGACTGTCAGTACAGCCTATAGCGTAATGCAACGATATTTCGTGCCTTCTTGGCAATAAATATGAATGAATCGATAAATTGTCCCAAGCGAGGGTTTTTCGATGATTTGAGCAAATACAAATATGCGATATAATAAACTCTATTGAGGCACCATGTGTTGTACTTTTTGAAAACGGAGATGATTTCTTCACATCTGTTTATATTTTCACCCTTATTGTCAGCAGCAAAAACTGTTTTTGCTGAGGCTTGAAGTCGGAACGACGAAATATAATCATTAATTTTATAGAATTTATAGTGATTCAAATACGCTTCAATCCAGAGGACCCAATCCATGATGTAACAATAATCGCTTATGCCCAATGTCGTCCAAAGATGCCTCTTAAAAAAGCAAGACGGCTGCATGACAATATCGATCTTCATAATGTCTTTAAGATGTTCTTGAAAGGAATCATTGTTAAAAGTATTTGTGATAACGAACGAATGAATCATGTTATCAAGATCATCAATAAGATAAGCATTTCCAAGAATAATATCGGTATCATGTTCAAGAAATGCTTCGGAAATGACTTGCAGGCTATGATCCGAAGAGTATATATCATCGCTATTCAGCCACCCGAGTATCTCACCTGAAGACAGAGAAAAACCTTTGTTAAGCGCATCCGATTGACCGCGATCCGGCTCACTGAGCCAAATAAAATTAAACGACTTACATTTAGTGGGACACAGACCCTGCCGATATAATTGATCATACTTCTCTATAATGGCAATACTATCGTCTGTTGATCCACCATCGACCAGAATGTGTTCAAGGTCAAAATTACCTTCCTGGTTCCAGACAGACAGGATGGTCCTTTCCAGATACTTGCCCTGATTATAAGATGGCGTGACAATGGATAATTTCATACTCATCCTTAAAAAGATTAATCATTTCTTTTCCTGCATTCATTACGATAGTTATATTCATTATATACAGATTTTGTTGCAATTGGCTCCGGTCCTTTATGCATAGCAATTCGATGCAAATTCGTGATTGGTTTCTGGAACGAAAAAGAGATCCATCTGCCATAATGCCTGATCGCTGGGTCGATGCATGGGATCGCAGACATCGATGGGCCTAAATCCATGTGCCTCCAGGAAACTACATATTTCCCAAAACCTTAGTCCCACGGGGGCAATCTTGAAATTATAGGTTTCGATGACGATCAGATTCGCACTCCTTAATGTATTACGTGCCCCTTCCAGAATGGGAACCTCAAATCCGTGTGTGTCCAGCTTCAAAAGAAAGGGCGGGGAGAGCCGCTTCTTTGTCACCTGTTCGTCGATTGTGGTCATCGGAATGGTTATATGATTGGGGGTTGCGGGCGTATGCGATGCCTGGCCGCCGAAAGGATCTTGGGCATCGAAGTAAATCTCCCCTGAAGAATCGCCGGCAGCCGCAAGGACATAATCTACATTCGCATATTGTGATTTGAAGGCGAATAGCGCCTGTGCGTGGACAGGATTTGCCTCGACGAGCAGGTAGTGGGCATTGGGAAAGAACTCTTTTGTCATCTTTGACCAACTGCCGTTCGATGCACCCACATCGATGACTGTTTTGATGTTCAATCCGCGGGCACTGCTGCGTGCCAGCGCTTTTTCCATGGAGAAATTCCTCTTGGCGGTGAGCAATACATAGCCGAATTTCTCCAAGATGCCGTTTATCGCCTTCCCGGCAACCTTCTTAACCTTCATGGCTCCCGACCGGAATCATGTCTGTGTGTTTAAACAATGTAACCATCATCAATTCTCCATCCCTCGTTTGTCCATATACATAACTTGACAGGATAAAAAAAATGAAACCTGCTTAGAATGGCTGCCGCCCATGGTGGCAGCCGCCGTCGTGACATCTCTCGATCGCCCATCACGCTGACGTGCAGGAAGCGGCGAAGCGCACTTTCCCACCGCGGGTAAGGTTGACCGCCGTGGCGCCAAAAAGACTCTTTTGCTTCTTCGACATATGTTTCCATGTGCCGTATGGATTTCTGATCCCCATAGGTTCGGAAACCACCGAGAGGAGAGGAAACCGTATAGAGGTCGGTGTGTTGAAAAAATCTTGCCCAAAGGTCGAAATCGCCGGCAAGTTTGAAAAAGTCGTCTATACGGCTTCCCGCCCGCTCCCAAAGTGAGCGGCGCCAAAAGGTTGATTCCTGCTGGATCCAACCTGTCGAATGCCAACTTAGATTGGGCAAATTCGATCCCTTAAAGAAGGCGCGGCGATTGTAGCCTCCCCTCGCGCCCCATTTCACCGCACGGCCCCATTGGTCCCAAGTGAGAGCGCATGTCGTAGTCAGCCACTCCACCTGAGGTAGGGTGGCGAAAATGTCGGCCACAACGGAAAACGCCCAAGGCGTATATTTGTCATCGCTGTTTAGCCACGCCATGATGTCTCCGGAGGTTTTGGCAAAACCCTTGTTGATGGCGTCGTACTGTCCATGATCCGGCTCGCTCACCCAGTAGGTGAGTTGTTGCTCATAGGTGCGAATGACATCGACGCTGCCATCCGAGCTGTTGCCATCGATGATCACGTATTCCAGGCAGGGATATCCCTGACCCAGAACAGACCTGATGGCCTCCTCAATGAACTGTCCCTGGTTGAGAGAGGGTGTGACAATGCTGATCTTGGGCCAGCGAGAGCCGACTTTCATGTTGGGTATGCACTGGGGATAGGGTAGGGGATGGTTGCGGATGATGGAAGAGTTCATTACGCTTTCCCTTCCCCCCAGTATTGGCATCGCTTTTCGAATCGGATCAGTCGGTCAAGGAGTTTTTCCTCCGCTGTATTGTCCTTGTAGCTCATAATCATTTATCAGTACTGTGTTGATAATTTTATGATTTTTAAAAACGATAATTTACATTATGATCCAAACTATATCCGCTGTAGCCTGTCTAGTAATTTCGAAAAATGTCTCGACAAACGGTAATGTTCCTCATAGCAACGGTAAGAACCTTCACGCATGCCGGCGTAGCGATCACATATTGTCTGGATGGCATCAGCAATTGATTCCATGCGGTCTATTGCTATTCCACAAGAATAAGATTCAACAATCGTGGAAATTTCCGGGTAGTTATTTACGATAATCGGCAAACCACTTTTCAAATAATGGGCAATCTTGCCAGATGCGGAACTTATGAGTTTGAAATTATTTCCTTTGCTTCCCCTATACAGAGCAATACCGATATCTGCCGAGGCTAAAAATTCTGGTAGGGCTTCATATGTAACGGGATCATCGGAAAAATACACCATTGTTCCTTCGTATTTCTTCAGTTTCATCTGATATGACAAATCATCAAAGCCATGGCTATGAAAAACTAAGACAAATTTTGCCGGCCAGGACTGGGCGGACTTTGCAATTTCCTCGCACAGCGCCCATTCTGCAATGAAGCCCGCATAGAGAACGATGATCCTATCGGCGCCTATCCGGAGCCGTTCGCGCAATATGTTTGTTTTTTCTTTAAAGGGTTCTCCATCTGCACAAACAGGTATTGTCACTATCTTATCAAGGGCAACTGAATTCTCCTGTGCCAGAATTCCTGCACGAGCATCATCCTGCGTTATGGTAAAAATTGCTTCTTGCTGAAATTCCTCTTCAATGTTCTTAACAGTCCATTCCATGCCTTCATCAATATCAGAGCTGCTATGAAGTTCCAGGTTATAATAGATATAGGGTGTGTGCAATTTTTTCCCCAGTAACGCTGCCGCCATCAGCCCTGGCGGCTCTGCGCCGATGAGGCATTTGTAATGAGTATCACCCACAGTTGCAGCGATAAAGTCCGCATAAATTGATATTCTGTAGCGTAAATACATAGCTGCGCATCTGACCAAAAAGGACGCCGAATGAGAACATTGTATCCGGCGGAGGATCTGCTTAATGGCTGAGGAGAAGAAGCCCGGTAAGTCCTTTTCAATCAATGACAGATCGTGAATGTGAATAGTAGGATCATCAAAAGTAAGCATTCCCACATATGTGTTGCATATAAAAAAATCAACGCTGTATTTCGATTTTGAAAGCAAACCAGCCAAGTTGATGAGTGAAGGGGAATTTCCCAAACCGTATTCGTAAACAATAATAGCAATTTTTTCATTGTTCTCATTGCTTTTAGATGAGGCATTGATCGTGCCGTTATCATAAAGTACGGTTCTTTTCATCGAATTGAGCCTCTCTCATGATTTTAAAAATAAATTCAAGTCAGTAGACACTGATCTCCCATGCAATCGCTTTGCAGGACATTCACGAAGAGCGGGACTGACCGGCCCGTTCTTGAGGTTATTTGTAAAAATTCTGATACGGGTCTTGAATTTTTGCTTGGTATTTTTCACCCGTGGACAGACAGAAAACACAAAATAACTTACATGTAGTAATCCTTAGTCACCCAGTCATATAGCCGTTGGTCATTCATGACATTGTAACGGTGGAATTCGTAGCCTGCTTGATAAGCCAAATAGAAATTATAACGTCTTCTTTTATCGTTGTTTATATACTTAGCAAAAAAACGAATGACTTTTTTTAAATCAAACTTTAAGTTTATCGTCGTCGGTTTATTTTTTTTTATCTTTTCCCTCATGAAGGTATATGAATCGGAAATTCCCTGGTTATAAGCGCGAAGGCAAAAATAGTTCTCAGTCATTCTGTGGGCAGGAACCATATGATAAACAGATGCCCTGTGGTGAAAAAGAGATTTATAACCTTTTTCCGCAATAAATTTGGAGACATGGGTTTCCCCGTCGCCACGGTATAGCAACAACTCCTTGGGCATCGCATCCGGGTGGAAACCACCTGCTTCAAGCAAGATAGACTTTCTGATAGAAAAGTTGCAGCCATAAACGTTATATGGATCTGTGGCCTTAATAACTTCACCCAAATCAATGATGCTCAAATAGCCGATATTTCTGGTTCCCTGTCGATTAGGTTCCCACATTCTTTCGATCCAATTGGGTGGCGCGGTTTCAAACTTGGGCATTATTTTGCCCCCAACAAGCGCAACTTCCTGGTCATGAAAGCTTTCTTCAATTGCTTCCAGCCAGGTGGGATAAGCTTCAATATCGTCGTCGGCATAAACCAGGATATCGGATTTTGCCATTTTCATGCCCAAGTGCCTGCCGACATGGAGGCCGGGCGTGTCGTCATACAGATACCGGACATTGCCCAATACTTGCCTGGCAGATTCCACCACTGCCTTTGTGTTGTCGGTCGAGCCATTATCAATGACCAGTACCTCAAACGAATCCCGTGGCAGCGTCTGTAGCTCCAGGGACTTCAAAGCCCCGTTCAACAAATCGGCCCGGTTGCGGGTAGGGATGATAACGCTCAAAGTCGTCACTACTTGATCAAACCCCACCACATATTTGGTAAACTCCGAAAACTACGGACAAGCGGTGCGACTTCTTCTCCTATCACCTTTTTCACCCCTTCTGCCCATCCCCAATCATGGAATACGATAACTGAACCTGTCTTTAAAAACACTTTATATCTATCCCAATCTGATTTCACGCCCTGGTAGGAATGATCGCCATCAATGAATATCATATCTATGTGATCGATTTTAGTACAAATCAGATCGATCACCTCGGTGCTGAAACCACGAATTGGAACAATGAATTGTTCAAATGCTGCGGTGTTTTTCAGGAATTCAGCGTAGGTGTCCCGGCTGCCCTCAGTCATGGCGTCATTGTTCCATGTATCGATACAATACACCCGTCCAACTCCCGATTCTTTCATGGCAGCCCCAAAGCAGCAAGCTGACGCCCCAATGTAGGAGCCAATCTCAATGATAGATTTTCTACCCAAGGCAAGTTTGTAAAGAACTATTCTTTCTTCCGTTGAGAGATCTGACTTGATAAGGAATGCTTCTGAAAGCTTTCCATGTGTAATTTTAAGAAGGCCATTTTTTATGGCTGAATGGATTTGGCTGATCATGTCAGTAAGAAAATTCGTACCCTGGACAGTTGGTAATAATAAACTCATTGGCATTTTTAAAATAATTAAGTAAATATACGACTGATAATGTCCTAAACCAAGTAGGAAACATGGAGCCTTTGTTTTTTTCACTGCTGGTTTCTCGATGGCCATACTCAAGGGCTTCATTCAGTCTAAAAACAAAACCGCCGTCTGTAACTTGATTGCACAAAATCCAGCCTATTGCCTTTTTCAGTGCCTGATCGATTTCCTCTTTCCTCTTAGGAACATAGGGCGCAAGTCTTATAAGGATATCAATGGAGTCAATATCCTCACAGGCGCTTGAATTCAGCTTCACTCCAAATCCGCCCAGGCTATTCTGGGTCGCCAGAACTATCTCCACAACTTTTTCAGGATATTGGATAGGCATCTTGTCATAGAAAAAAAGCGGAAATAAATGATAGGCAAATTGAACCATTCTGGAACGCTGAGTTGGGTCTTGCACAGCGAATGCGCCCCACATTCCTGTTTCATGGTTGATTTTTTCCCTTAAATATTCTTGGAGGTAAGTCACGGCAGTGCCTGCATCCTGATCACCCCACGCATCACGTTGATACTGCAACAGGCATCCAATATTCATGATCTTGTTGTCAATATCGTCGCTATGCAAGATTGAGCTGGACCAATTGACACTATCAATCAAGTATTCAATTTGCGCTTGATGGTAATAGTCTCTTAGGAAGCGGAACGGATATTTCGGTTTTCCACCCAAGTCATTGTACGCACTAATCATGTGCAATGCAAGATGTCGCATGCCCCACCAATCTGCGCTTCTAAATAAAGGTGAATCTACAACAGGATCATAGAACAACCCATCCTCTTTGTTCTGAAAGCCATTGAAATATTCTAACCAGCGCAATTTTTGATCCGCGGTAAGATTCCTCAATCTGCCGAGTATGGAAAGGGTCATACATGCATAGGCTGAAGAATACAGGGTAGGCTGTCTTGAGTTTTCAGAAAACAAATACGCGAAGTCCTTCCCGGGGGTTTTCCTTTTTTCAATGAATTCGTAAACTCTATTCGCCATGACATGAAGCAGAGCTTCTTTATCCTCCAGGGAAGACGCTTTTTTTAAATTAGCGAGTTTTGCCATCACTCGGCGTTTAGTTGTTTTGCTTGTAAGCATCTCTTTGAACAAAGAGCGTACTTGTCTTATTCTATTAATCTGATTTCGTTTAAGGATTCTATTTACCGTCTTTACCATTATTCTCAGAAGCGCCCACTTAATTAGCAAATTAATGGCTGCAGTATCGTTGCCGGCGATGCCTTTGAGTTCTCGCCGGCAAAACCTGTACTGCTGATAAGCCAAACGATAATCTTTTAACATCAAGCGCCCATAAATAAACGAGAAATTCCAGTTAAAAAAACTATTGATAGCCGCAGTTGGAACTTTGTAATCAGGGTCAGGATAGGAAATTTTTATCTTGCCGGTCTCTATATCCCTGAGATACCGTCGCCAATTAGATTCAAAAGAATAGCTTTTGTGCACTCTCCTTGCAGCGCGAGTTTGCATCTCCATTCTGAGCTCGCTTTTCTCAAGGTAGAATTTGATCTTATCCAATAATTCATCTGGGGACCGGAATGTATCGATCTCATGTCCTATGTCAAAATATTCTGCCAATTCATCGTTATGCTCGGATAAAACGAACCCACCTGCCATGATAATTTCAAATAATCTGGCTTTAAGTTGGAACCGCCCGGAACCATCGATCGTTTTAATGAAATTGAGGCTGATTTTAGAAAATTTGTATGCAGCTAGCATCTCTTCAGTTGTAAGCATGCCTACATCCCATCCCTTGCCATACACGTTTACATTGATACCATTATCTTTTAAGTAATCAATAAAAACACCCCTATCGGCAATTTTAGCGCCAACAAAAACCACATCACCGGCAACCTTGACAGCCGCTTTGTCGATGCGGGTAATGATTTCTCTAAAAAATGAATGACTTGGATATAATGGAAAATATTCAGCGTCGATACCATGTCTTTTGTACAGAGATTTGCTGTTTCGTGAATCGTGTGTGAGGAAATAATCGCCGGCACTCAAATAAAAGCAACTTGTGTCATAAAATCTCATCGAGTCGTCAAAGAAGACTATCAACGACCTACATCCGACGTTTCGTAATTTGCTGAGAAATATCGGTGCAAGCTCGTAATATAAATTTGGGATGATAATAAGCTGGATATTGTTTTCTTGAACCAGCTTGAGGATTGAACTTTCCATGCCAAAAGGTCCGTTTGCTACAAAACTTTTATAGTAATCAAAGATGCAAACATCTGATAGAATCGCTTTAAAACCCGCCTCCCACGATATAAAATCGTAAGTACGGTGTAGATCTGAATATTCATTCAAGGGATGACATTGCTGGTCGCTTATTGTTAGAAATAGTACTTTCATGTGCATGATCCTCGCTGTTAGATGAACAAAGCTTTTTTGATCAATCCCTTTGATTGCAAGACGAAGGTTTTGTCCAAAAGCCAAAGCGAGCCGATATAAATCACCAAGCCGGATATCGTGAAGGCAGCAAGATCAATAATGGGAGGATGAGTAAAATGACCCATTTCCAGAATCCATTTTGTCCCTAAAATGGCTGCTACCATAAACGTTGTAGCGATAAACATTGGTTTGCCCCACTGCCACAAATATAGATAAGAAAGATTAAGCATTTTCACCGCCATCCATATATGAATCGGTAATACAAGAAGGGACAAGCCAAGGCGCGCCCATAAAAACGCTGTCAATCCAAACTGTGCCACGATAACATAAACAAATAAATAAAGTGGCGCACTGAGCAACCCGATTTTGGTCTGTATATCAGGTCTTCCCATGGCCCGGTATATTTCGGGATTGGCGCCCACAAGCCAGCTCAATGCCGTTTGCATTCCCATAATGCTGAGCACGACTTCAATGCCATGCCACTTCTCACCAAGGATGACGGCCGTCAATGGTGTGGCAATACACATGATACCGGCCCCGATCGGGAGTGTCAGGGCCATGATAATTCGATTAATTTTGTAAAGGAAGGCTGACAATGCCTCTTTGTCGTTGTGCATTGCGGCAAATGCCGGATATAGGATTGGATAAATTGGATTCAAGGTGAGGCCGAATAAAACATCGATCATATTCTTCCCGGTACGATAGAGACCAAGGTTTCTGACGCCTAAGTAGCGCCCAACAACGGCGCCATCGCCTTGGGCGATGAACCAGCCAATTAAACTATCTGCAACGATCCACGAGCCAAAGTTGGCCATTTTTCGTGCGATGGCGGCATCAAAACTCAATTGGGGGCGCCAGTCACATCTTACCCACAGAATGGCCAAATTTATAATATTTCCCGCAAGCGAAGATAGCACAAGCGCCCAAACGCCATAACCTAAATACGCTAAGGGGATAGCGACCATGGCCGGTATCGCCGCAGTTGCCAACCTTGCCCAAAAAAGCAATTTAAAATTGAGCTCTCTGAAGAAGCGCCCTTGAGGGACTGTTGAAAGAGCGCCAAAAATGATCTGTAATCCCAGCACCCGTAAAACAGGACAGGCGGATGGGACAGTAAAGAATATCGACAAAAAGGGGGCAATAAAAAAAAGAAGTGCGTAAATAACCAACCCCAGGGCGAGATTAACCCAGAAAACAGCATTGGATGCCTTGTCTAAGGTTTCATCCGTTTGGACCAATGCCTTTTGGAGGCCTGCATCCCAGAATAAGGAGCAGAATGTGATAGCTATCTGTGCAACTGCCAAGACGCCGAAATCATGGGGTGAAAGGATCTGCGCCAGGATGATAAAGGTAAGAGGAGAGATTGCCCGTGAAAAAAACTCAGATAAAATTGTCCACTTCACGGAACCTATGGATTTATTCTTGATATCTGTGGAGTTATTCACGGTATTTCAACGGGTGCATAAAGACAGTGGGATGAAAAGAAACTTTCCATTAAACTTGAAAGGACAGACAAACGATGCCTATCAACAAATTGGTTGTTTCCTATGTAGAAGGCATTAGAATGGATAAAATCAGCATTGGGGTAATTGTCTGAATTATGATATTTTTTTAGATAGGGCTGCCGAAGAAGATTTCCGCTGATAATAGGCCGCGATTCAATGCCGGCCTGACGGATTGCCTCCTGGAATTTTTCTTTCAACCTTCTCTCCCTGAATAGAAAGGGCAGCACAAAGGATGACATGCCAGCGACATCTATGATTATTAGTTCCCGGCTGTACCGCCGGCACATATTTAAGAACTCATTATAATTATGATTTCTTATGGCGATATAATCATCCAAGTGGGTGAGCTGTTCGAGGCCTAAGACAGCATTGAATTCGGTATTCCTTACGTTAAAGCCGTCGGTAAGAAAGAGAAAATTAAAATCAATATCACGGTATTTTTCCTTTAAATCCACGTGGTAGCGGACTGGAAGCTCTCTGGCCAGCCCGTGCGATCTTTTTAGCACCAGCAATTTATAAAGATCCTCGTTGTTTGTGCATATCATCCCTCCTTCCACCGTAGTCATATGATGTCCCCAATAGAAGCTGAACGTGCCGGCAATTCCAAAGTTTCCAACTTTTACTCCATTTATTGTTGCACCCTGTGCTTCACAGCAATCTTCCAATAATACGATATTCTTCCTCTTGGAAATTATTTCCTTTATCTTGGAAATATTGGCCGGAAACCCCAACAGGTGGGCAACAAATATGGCCCGTGTTCTTGTGGTGACTGCGGACCTCAGCTTATTGTAATCGAGGGCAAGATCGCTTAGGTTTGTGTCGATGAATACAGGCTTCAAACCCATTTGCAAGACTGGCGTAACTGTCGTGGGCCATGTCACCACCGGCACGATGACTTCGTCGCCATTGCTCCATCCAAAACATTCTTTGGCAGCGCTGATTAAAAGGAGATTAGCGGAACTGCCGGAATTTACAAATACACAATAGTTACAACCTTGCCATTCGGCAAATGCCGATTCAAAAGCGGCAACCTTGGTGAACTGCGTGAACCGCTTGGTTGTTCTGATAAACGAGGCTAGAATTTCCCGATCTGAATCGACAAGTACATTCTCTTGTAGTTTCCAAAGCATAGGTGATATCTCGCTGCCGTTTATCTTGAATTAACCCTTTTATAAAGTCGTACCTGACATGGCCGGTATTTAATCAAAACCATACAACTCTCGCTGCCAAGCGACAGTTCTTTTTAAACCTTCTTTTATATCCACATATTTGGTCTTGCCAAATTCAGTTTCTATTCTCGTGAGATCGAGGGGTAATATATCAGGCGCGCCCGGGATGTTTGTATTGTCGCTGGTCGGCATGATAACGGGTGAATTGGTTATTTCCCCAATTAGTTTGGCTAATTGGGCAATGCTTATGTAGGTATGACCACCGACATTATAAACGGCATGCTTTCCACTACATAGGATTTTTAGCAATAATGCCACAGCATCCGCCACATAGCAATATGACCTCATCGCCGCGCCGGAATCAAGTAGCGCGATCTTTTGTTGAAATAAAGCCTTTTCAATAAAAGAATTTAAGGCTCGCTGGTCATGCTTACGTGTTCCCGGTCCATAAATATCCCCCATCCGTGCTGAAATTGCCCGCACATCATGAGCACGAAATGCGTTGCATGCCGCCTCGCCGCTTCTTTTCCCTTCGATGTATGCAGCGCGCGGATGATAAGGCGTGGATGTGCCAATGTGATCTTCGCTAAATACAGGTCCTTTCAGCCCACTGTACACTTCGCTCGAACTAAGAAAAATGAAGCTGCCATGTGGTTTCAGTCGTCTGAGCAAGGCGATAGTCGCTGAAATATTGATTTGCATGGTAACTACCGGATTTGTCATAAAAATCATTGGCTGGGCATAACCAGCCGAGTGAATGATTATGTCTGCCTCAGGTAAACGGTTATATTCTTTTGCATCAGCGAGATCGATTCGCAGCAGCTTGATTTTTCCATAACTAGTTAATGACAGTATGTGCGGTGGCGGGTCGGAATAGGTAAGAGCATAAGCCTCGATGGATATCCCTTTTTTCAAGAGAGATGCCATGTATGCTAGAAAATAGGTGCCGATTAAACCGGATGCTCCGGTGATAACGATTATTTTGTCCTTAAAAAACTGCTTCTCGATATGGCAGCATGAATCTTCAATATCATTGAGAATAATTTGGCTTAACATTGCTTGCCTGAATTAATTGCTATTTAGTGAGCCAATTGCAAAATGTTTATGCCAGGCTTCAAAACAGGTTCTAAGATCGCCCTGTTTTGAAGCAGACGGGTAAGATTTCAGAAAAATGATCTCGGAGCCCTCAAAT
>Ga0208040_1001758_pt1 | contig 20580 bp, 10 predicted proteins | sample AD_UKC083_MetaG_FD_184431 | JGI IMG/M metagenome (GOLD analysis project Ga0208040, IMG submission 184431) | Active sludge microbial communities of municipal wastewater-treating anaerobic digesters from USA - AD_UKC083_MetaG (SPAdes) (version 2) | ecosystem: Engineered > Bioreactor > Anaerobic >...
CGATAAGACGACCCAACTATCACTGCTAGAAAATCTGGTTACTGTAGCATTTTGTTTAAAATAATCACTCAGATTTTTTAACTCTTTATCTTTTATTACACAGGCTTGTGTATTAAATGTATTATTTTCTTTGGCAAATAATAAAATGTTAGTGTCTACAGTAGCGCTTTCAAATACCCTAACACCACCGAAGTCAATTAACAGTTTAGGATTGGTATTTTTTGCCAAAAAATCGCGAGTAGCTTCACCATATCCTGCACGCATCCATTTGTTAGATGTAATGTAGCATAAATGCCCGCCTTTATTAAGTAATTGCCACCCACGCTCGTAGAACAGGCAGTAGATATCGCCGGTACGAGCAAAAGTTTTATAATTGCAATTTTCATACATTTTCGCCAAAGCTCCACCATTACTTTGTAGCTGCACATATGGTGGGTTGCCAATTACAACATCAAAACCATCTTTTACTCCAAACATCCATTTAGGATCAAAAAAAGGTGATGATGCATTTTGGTCGTATGGATTCCATTTTGCAAGTTGTTTCGCACTTCTGGGGGCAAAATCTCCATTTTCTTCTAGAAGTTTAGCGAGCTTTTCTCTTAATATTGAATCTCGATATCTTAACATTTTTTTCTCATTTGCAGTAGCTGCAAAAAAATGTTCATTTCTAATTTTAAGCAACTCTATTTGCGTGATCTCGATTTCAGGATTTTCAAAAAGGTTGAGCTGTTCTCGTTTGGTTAAGCCAATTAGAGTATTAGCTGTCACGAATTTTGTCTCAAGGTTGGGCAAGGGTTTTATTCCGTAATTATCATCGGGGTTATTATTTTTTTCGTGTTGTTCACATATCAATGATATAAAAAAACGTAGTTTACTAATCTGTACTGCAATATTCTGAATATCAACACCATAAATGCACTCTTCTATTAAGTGAAGTTTTTGTCCATAGGGTGTATAATCGTTTTGCTTATCAAGCTTTTCAAGCACGGAAACCATTTTATTTAATATTCCCATTGGGAAAGCCCCTGAACCACAGGCTGGATCAAGAATTTTAATTCTTCTTAATGTTTCAGAAATATCTAGGCATAACGCGTGGTCATTTGCTAACTCTTTTGGTAGTTCATACGAATAAAACAGGCTTTTTATGGTTTCGGTGTCTACTTCTGTTTTTTTATCAATAAGATAAGCAATAAGGCTTTCGTTTACCATGAAATCCACTATTTCGCGGGGAGTATAAAACGAGCCCGATTGCTTCCTAGCAGTTTCATGTGTTTCAGGATTATAAGCACCAAGTAGGTTTTCAAATACCTTTCCTAGCAATTCCGGGTCAAGTGCAACTTCTATCTCTTCAGGAGTGTTTTCTTCAACAGTAAAATTGTATTTTTTAAGTATTGGGATTATTCCTTTTACAGGATCAAAAAACAAGGTATTTGGAATAAATGCTCTATGTTTAAAGTTGCCATTGCTAGCTTTGGCTGCATTACGACTAAAACCATCAAAGGCATATTGTATTCCGTCCATTCCTATTGTTTTGTCCAGACATTCAAAAAGCCCCCCATTTAAAAACGGAACTGAGTGAAATAGTTTCAGTACATTTTTTTCCTTTTTTTCAATGAACATTTCCTGATATCTGTAAAGTGTTTTAACTTCCCTTTTATTATCAAATTTTTTAGCAAAAGCTCGATCTTTTATCTCTTTGTTAAGAGTAGCGAAAAATAGGTTTTGTAGGATGGCACAGTAGTAGCTTCCGTTTTCTTTGCTCTCAGGATCAAAAGCAACTAAGATGTTTTTTAATTCATTAACATCGAATAGATTGTTTGGGATTAGTTGCTTTTGTTTCAAAAACCAAACAAATAGAAGACGTGTAATAAGTCGTATTATTTTTTCATCTATTTTTTCGCGATCATCTTCGAAAATATTTGGATTATTTGGAAAGGTTACACCAGTTTTAGGGTCTATAGCCCATTCATACCATTCAAAAAGCTCTTTATAAAACTCTTTAGTAAGGGTCTCTACAGAAAAAGCTTCAATTATATCTTTTAATTTTTTATCACTTGATTTTAAGATTTCAAATCTTTCTTTTGCTGTTCTACAAGGGTGTTCTATACCAAAGAGATATGTATATCGTTTTGCTTGGGTAACCTGTTTGACATAATCACCTTTATCATCAAAGCCTCTAGTTTCGCTTAAAAAAGAGAACCTCCATTCATTATCGTTTGGTTTATAACTGGCTATAAAAGCACCATCGTAATACTTCCATGAGTTTCTTAATAAGTTCCTAATACCCACTCGGTTACGAGACACATTGCAATTTGGAGATAAAACGGTTTCATACACAGCTATTTCTTTGCCACAGGTTAATTTTATAGCTCCAAGTTTATATGCCTTTTCTGCCAGAGTAGTATTTATTTCAGTGATCTGCTCAGGGTTTGGCAATTCGTTATATGTGTGGGAAAAAACATTGCGAATTATTTTTGTAAAATTGTCTCTCGTATATGTGTTTTGGAATAAGGGTTTCATGTCTTAATGATTTTTAATTAAAAGATTCGGATAGGATTATCAGAGGTTCTACAAGATCCTCTTTTTTGACTTCATCGATGTAATAAGAGTCATATTTTTCAGCAAGATTTATAGCATGTGACAAGCATTCTTCCCTAGTCATCTGATTTTTCGTTAATTTTTTTTCTGCTCTATTTAAATCTATTGCAAGGCTTGTAATTGTTCCCCACTCAATCATTTGAGAAAGTCGCTTTAACTTAAGCACTGTTTCAGAATCATCAATAAAACTTGATAATTCACGTATTAAATTTTTAGCACTATTCACATGTTGTCCCGCTGCTCGTACGCTAGCTATTTCTTGAAACTCTGTTTGGCGCGTAGATTTAAAGATTTCTTTGGCTCTATTTACTTGTTCATGGTGTTCTTCAATTCTATCTACAGGGTGTTCTTCTGGTTCTGCTTCAAAAAACTCAATAGCTTCGAGGGAAGTTAACTCTCTATGTCTTTCCGTATCTACTAAGTAAAAATTATTCCGTTTGTTTGTTTTTAAAAACACTAAAGAGGATCTATGAAGATCAGTATTATTTACTTTTCTTCGTTCTCTACCGGTTCTACTCCTTAAGTTCATTTTGTCAATTCTATTGAACTCTTTTGGATTCTCTTGTTTAAAATTCCTTAGTATTTCCAAATACTCTAATTCTTTATTAACCTCTTCTTTTTCTATAGATGCTTCAAATAAGTTGTCTAAATCAAGATCGATGATTTCATCGGGTGAGTAAATTTGATTGTCACCACCCAGCGCTGTATGGAATGACTGTATTTTAATAAGTGACGTTCTTATTAAATTGATTTCTGTATTTCCTTCTGCTGAAGGATAAAACACATAGTTGTAAATACTTTTAAATTCGGATCCTATTCGGTTTAAACGTCCTATACGTTGCATTAGTCGTGTCGAATTCCATGGTGTATCGTAATTAATAATAACGTTGCTACGATGCAAATTCACTCCTTCTGCAAGTACGTCTGTAGTAAGAATTATGTTATAATCATTCTTTTGCTTATTCTTTGGATAGTTAGCATCAAAATTTTCTTCTATAATTTTAAAACATTCATTCCTATTTAAAGCGGAAATTGTGAGTACATCATCTCTAGTGATCTTGTCCTTAAGATAGTTAATTGTGTCCGTAGATTCTGAAAAGACTACAAGTTTTTGCCCGGGATTTAGCTCTGTACTAAAAAGCTCATTGTCTAATAATTTAAAAAACTCATCTAGCTTTGGGTCACTAGTAACGTTTTCCCAATTATTACAAAGATAATTAAGCCAATCTTGATCATCTTTCAATAGCGGTAGAAAATCCTTTACAAAATCATCAGCCTTAAACACTCTATTCTTAGGATTCTCCAACTGGGCGTCATTTACTGCCTCTTCGATTTCCTCTTCAGAAAACCCTTTTTCGTAAAATTTATTTATATCTAAATCCGGGGCTATAAAAACCTTATCGTTTTCAAACATTTCAATCATTCGTTCGTTGGCAATCCTAAACCGGTTTAAAGATTTTTTGAATGCGTAAAAACTACTTTCAAGTCGTTTGACCAAAAGAGTTTTCATAATATATGCCAACGATTTTGATACCAACTCTGCCTGTTCATAATACAAGTCTCTAATTTCCGGAATCAAACCCACAATAGCCTGATATCTGTTGTAAGTTAGTTTTTCTGTTATAACATCAATAGTTTCTTGGAAAAGAATAGCTTGATTGCTATCTAATAAATACTCTATTTTTCGAGGTTTTTCTACTTTTGGAAAATCACCAACATCTTTTCTATATCTTTCAATTTTTTCTATATCTGTCCGTGTGCGCCTAATAGTTAAGGGTTTAACTATTACATTCCTGATCTCTTCGTATAGTTTTTTTACTGCGACTATATCTAATATTGGCTGAGATTTAAGACGCTTATACTCAGCCGTTCTTGGCGCAAAAAATGCTGTTAAATTAGAAACTCCATCCAAGTTGTTTGGTCTTCTTGGGTCCTGAAAGAGTAAGATTTGATGGTATAGGTCTTCCGGAGAATTATTAAATGGTGTAGCTGAAATTAATATTACTTTCTTTTTAGAACCCTCAATATTTCCTTTATTGATACGTGGACATTTACAAATATCTTGTAAATTTTTAAACATCTTTGTTTCGTGATTTCTAAATTTATGACTTTCATCAACCAAGACTAAATCATATTCTTCTGCGTTCCAATAATCGAAATTATCAGGATCTAGAACTTTGTCGAGACTTCCATTCGATACAAATTTTACATTAGTAATTCCAAATCTATCGAATGTTGTTTTCCAGTTCTTCTCAACAGCTGGAGGATATACAACCAAAATTTTTGTTCTATCTCTGCCATTTTCAAAACTAAAACGTTTAGCTATCATGGTAGCGATGACAGTTTTTCCAAGTCCTACCACATCAGAGAGAAAAAAGCCATCATAACGCAACAATTTTTTATATCCTTCATCAACAGCTTCAATCTGATACTCCATTCTTTTAAATCCCTCAGGGAGATCATAGAATGTTTCAGCATTATAACTGATCCTATCTCCAAAGTACTCAAGAAGCATTTTGATGTATAGTTCAAATGGGGTAACATCCCGAGCAAGATAGGTGTTGGCTTTTGCTTTTTTAATTTCTTGTGGCAAAATCGTACAACCCTCAGCTTCATCCCAAAGTTTATTAAATTCAGATAAAGCAAAACTTACATCTGAATTATCATGAAGTAGTACGTTAAATTCGTATTGCTTTTGTTCGGTTAATCCAAGTCCACTATCTGTAAAGTTACTTGAGCCTGTAATAACTCCTGCATTTAAAGTATGTTCGTTAAAGTTTTCTGGATATAATATATAAATCTTGGCATGAATCCTTTTACTCGGATGTGCACGAACCTCAATTTTCCCACTCACAATATCATTAATGAATTGCAACATCCCCATCTCTATGTCATGGTTATATTCAGAGGTTTCAATGTCATTTTTAACGTCGTCTAAAAAATCCTCTTTTATCTTATCATTATTAGCAAAATAAACTTGACCTTTTGCTTGAGCCTCAGCCAAATACTTGTCAACATTTATTCCAACAAGAATCCTTATCTTCTCAATGTTTTCTAATAAATCTCGAGTTTTAAAGTAGCCTGATGCCCTTAAATAACCGACTACAGCATCAAAGCAATTAATTGATGGGTTATTATCAAATACTCCTTGAAATTTACTGTATAAGGTGTTATTTGATTCGTTAGTAAAAAATTTAGATTTCATAGTTAATTCATTATCCTACAAAAATAGAGAAAATAGATATCTTTCTCAATACTGTTTTCTAATTTTATTTGGTGTAAGAATAAACAAAGTGTGGAAAGAACAAAGCTCCAATCATATTCATCTAACATTATTCTTATATAATACCGGAAATAAAAAAAATACTGGGTGTGATGTTGTTTTGACGATGGTTAATATGTTTTGAGGAAATGATTATCAGGATGCATCATAGTAATGAAATATTTCATATATTTGTGCGGAAACCTTATTGTGATGTTGATATTTATGTTACGTTGAAACTTAAGAATCACGTCATATCATTGCATTGCTGGGAATTTTGTTTACTTACACCCTTATTTAAGACAACTTGCTACAAATTACAGACATAGGGTTTTGGGCTAAAAACCTAGGTTATTTGCCGATCAATTTAATGCCACTAGAAAAGAATAATAGATTTATTATGTTGAATGGCATAAATGGTAACTTTTGCCTGCATCTTTCCAATGATGAAGATGATAGGGATACATATTTTTCCCAATCTTGGTCGAGTAATACCAAAAACTTTTTGTTAGTTAATAAAGACAACACTAAACTATATAATTGGTATAAAGGTACTGAGCCGGAAAAAATCTCTATTGAATTAATTCAGAATAATCTTGACCAGTTTTACAAGTACTTATTAGCCAAAAACCATCGATCTGATAAAGATGTTGTTCCTGTAATAATTGATACTTTTAAACAATTCAGAACCTTAACTACTGAGTATCACAATCCTGTCCAAGCATTGAATTTGTTATTTATATTGCTTGCTAGTATTGAGGATGGTGATATAAACACATTAGATAGACATAAGTGGAATATATCTGATATTCATATTCCATCATGTTTTGAAGCGTTTATAGATAGATTTAAACAGAGTATAGGAGATATTACTCCCAACTTAAATCTTATTCTACGACATAGCGCAGGAGCTCTATTTCAAGAAGCCCAAAAAGAAGTTATTTTCTTTGATAAACAAATGGACCTATTTGGTACCTTTTCAGGATCAGCTGCAACAAAAAACCTTATTTATTCAAGTATTCATTATACTCCTTCATACTTAGCAAGGTCTATTGTTGACAACACATTACGGACTTTGAATTTAAATAAACTGCAAGAAATAAAGATACTTGACCCAGCTTGTGGTTCAGCTGAATTTTTAATCGAAGTACTAAAACAGTTGAAAGATAAAAAATTTCAAGGAAAAGTAAAGATACAGGGTTATGATAACTCAGAAACAGCTGTAAATACATCGTCCTTTTTGCTGAAATATGAGCAAAGAACTGTCTGGGGAAATAATCTATCTTTTGATGTTCAACGCGTAGACGATTCTTTGGTTAAAGATTGGGATGATGATTACACACTCATCCTAATGAATCCTCCTTTTGTTTCTTGGGAACAGTTGAATAACAAAACTGAGCGCCAAGCTGTACGTCAAGTATTAGATCATAACTTCGCAGGTAAACCCAATCAAGCAAGTGCATTTTTTTATAAAGCAATTAAGCATCTTGCTCCTGGTGGTACATTAGGTAGTGTCGTTCCTTCTTCTTTGTTGACTTCAGATGCCTACAGTAAATTACGCAATGAAGTAATAGAGTCCGTAAATATTGAACTATTAGGGAAATTGGGGAACTTTGTTTTTGAAGATGCCTTAACAGATGTGAGTTTTTTCATCGGGAGCAAACCCACAAATGCTAATAGTATTCCAACTTTATTATGGACTAGAAATGAAAAGGGTGTTGTGTGCGATGCACTTCGTGAATTACGTAAGATGCAATATTCAAATGAAGACTCGAAAAAGAGAATTGATTTCAGTATATTTAAACCAATCCAGTTTCCCATTCTAGAAGATAGTTGGAAACCGGTATCTAGTAAAGAGTATGAACTGATTAAAGAGTTAAAAGCATTTGTTAGTACAGAAAAACTGTCAACGATAGGAGATGTGTTTAATGTGCAACAAGGAATCAGAACAGGTAATAATGAGGTTTTTAAAATTTCTGAATGGGATTACGAACAATTGCCCCCTAATGAAAGGCAGTATTTTCGCCCTGTTATTGATAATGATTCGGTTTCAAATGGCTTGTTGAAAACATTACTTTATGTTTGGTATCCATATAATCAAAAGGGCCTAATGATAGATACTGAAATGGATTTTTTAGAAAAAGCACCATTTGTCTATGAAAAACTATTTCCTTATAAAGAAGTATTATCTAATAGAGCTAGGAAAGACGAAAGTAATTGGTGGCATTTAAGTGAACCTCGAGCTTGGCAAATGGCTAAAAAGTCAAGACTTATTTCTACGGAATTCGGGAATTCGTCTTCGTTTGCCATTGATGTTAAAGGGCATTGTGTTGTCGAGAGAGGACATGCGTGGCAACCTCGCAAAATAATGAAAAGTAATGACTACTATTTTTATTTAGCCTTATTTTCAAGTCCTTTCTTTGATAGACTATTATCTATTTACTCTAAACAATTAGCTGGAGGGAAATGGTATGATCTAGGCAAAAAACATACAAAAGAAATACCTATACCAAATGTTCATATAAGTGAGATAAAAAATAATAAAGCATACTCTGTAATGGTAGAGTTAGGCAAACGTTTATCTAAAGGATATATATATGTAAAAGCCGTTTTAGATGATATTCTATCTGTTTATTATCCTTCAGTTTTTTTCTAAATTTTGGATTACATTAAAGTTATACAAGCTATAAATAACGTGCTCAAGCCTTTCTTCATTAAAGGTGAAGGAGGTTATTTTTCGCTTTCCAAACGTAAAAGTCCTTATGTGTTTCGATTAGAACCTGTTGAATGCCATTCTTATGCCTATAATAATTATGGCAATAGTGGGGATAGCGTAAAAGTTGTGAAGTGGTTTAGTGATTATTGGTTATTTATAGAGATTAGGTTTCATTATCCTAAAGGACTGTTTACTACTCTCTCAGTATTTCAAGGCGAGGAAACAGATAGCCTGAAAAATCAGTTATTTCGTGCTGAATGGGATGATTATGGGGAAGGAAAAATGAGCCATCCTCAACCGCATTGGCATTTTCTGAGTAATAAATCTATCGAAAACACTATTAGTAGTTTTGCTGAAGGTATATCCGGTAATATGGAAGAAACTTTTGAGGAAGTCCTGCATAAGGAAAAAAGTAAAACTATAGATTTAAGTAATTTTCATTTTGCTATGAATGGTGATTGGAATAACACTTCTGTCTACATACATAAAATTGATAATGAAAAGAGCTTAGCTCAGTGGTTTGGAGGATTGCTAGGATACTTAAAAACTGAATTGGAATTTATAGACAGGAAAAGGGGTTTATAGACATAGTTAATTATAAGAGTACATTATAGACAATTCAATGCTAATAATATTGGAAAAATCTATACATTTTTTAGTTAGCATGAGTTAGTTTTTACTCCATTACACTAATAAATAGAACCATTTCTCCCTCAAAACATCCAGCCTGAATGCGTATGTTAGGTAATAAGGTTTTTAGATTAGAGCTCTATAAACTCCCATTAATAAGAATACGATATTTGATTAACTTAGTTAGATTTAAGAGTCTTATCATCCCCATGAAACCCCTCTCATTCCTTCTCATCACTTCCTTACTAACTCTAACCTCTCCACTATTCGGCCTCCATGCTCAAGAAGAAGTCAAAATCATCGCTTCCACGGTAATTCAGGATAATAATTTCTCCGGAAGAGGAAATGATAATGAGGAAATTTTGAGGTTAGAATTGCAGACGGAGGGGAGTGGGGAAGTGGCGTTTGGAAGTCTGGTGATGAATCTGAATGGGACTACTGATATCAATGATATTGAAGAGATAAAGATTTATTCGACTGGAACTTCCGTTAAATTCGATCCACGCAATCCGCTTCTGAAAGGCGCGCAACTCCTCGCTACAGTCGCTCCAAATGAGGGTGAAATGACTATTCCACTCAATGGAAGTCTATCAGCCGAGGTCACTAATATTTGGATAACTTTCAAGGTAAAAGAAACGGCAAAAGAGGGGAATCGGCTGGATGCGGAGGTGATTTCCATTTCCACCGAAACGGAGACTCATAGGTTTGAGAATGGGAATCCTGAGGGGAGTCGTGAGATTTTGCTTAGGAGGACGCTGGTCTATGGTCCGGGGGATTATGGTTCGACGAATTACCGTATTCCGGCTATAACGACTGCTACCGATGGTTCGCTGGTGATTTTGACTGACAAGAGGAAAAATAATTCCATTGACTTGCCGGAAGATATTGATATTGTTGCCAATCGAAGTACAGCTAGCGGGAAAACCTGGTCTGAGCCCTTTTTAGTGGCTGAGGGTCAGGGGTATGGCAAAGGTTTTGGTGATGCAGTTATTATTAGATCAAATACCGGAAAGTTGGTTGCACTGTTTGTGGGTGGTCCCGGACTTTGGGGTTCTACTGCTGAAAATCCGCAACGCACTTATATTTCGACAAGCGATGACCATGGTCAGACCTGGACTTCGCCAAGGGATATTACGGCTCAAATTTATGGTGCAGAGTGTCCGGATCCCATTCGTGCTCAGTGGCAAAGTCTGTTCTTTGGTTCCGGTCACGGTTTGTGTACTCGAGCCGGCAGATTGATGGCCGTAATGGCTGTGCGTGAGACTTTGGAGAATATACGACTACACAATTATGCGGTTTATTCGGATGATGATGGGGAGTCGTGGCATGTTTCGGAAAGAGCAATTCTTGATGGTGATGAGGCTAAAGTGGTTGAGCTGAATAATGGCGATATTCTCATGAGTAGCCGTACAAATGGGAATAGGCTTTGGGCAAAATCCTCCGATGGCGGTATAACCTGGGGTCCAAAAAACAGTTGGGAAGAAATATGGGGCAATGCTTGTGATGCCGATATTATCCGCTACACATCCACCAAAGATGGCTACGATAAAGACAGAATCTTGCACACTTTACCAAACCAAAGCACTCGCAGAAACGTAACTATGTGGCTGAGCTATGATGAAGGCACCACCTGGCCGGTCAAGAAAACCATTGCCCGCAACGAATCCGCCTACTCCTCCATCACCATCTTACCCGACGGCACAATCGGCGTCTACATAGAAGAAGACGAAACCGCCCCCTACAAAATGTATTTCCTGAACTTCTCGCTTGACTGGTTGACAGACGGGGCGGATAGGTTTATACCTGCGGAATGAAGAAACTAATTAAGGATTTTTGTATATTTACTTCGTAAATAATACGTAGGTTGTCATTATTAAGCACATCCCACAACATACTATGGACAGGAAGCAGGTACGAACCTATTACACAAACAAAATGACATCCACAGAAATAAAGGAAATAATTAGTCGTGAATTGCAAGCCGAGCCCGACATTACAAATGTTTTTGGACTTGACTTGACAAAATGTTTAATCGAACCAATTAAACAGAAATACCAAAACGCCAATGACTCAACGGACATTTATGAATTGTGGACTGTGCTTGAAGAAACAGAAGACGGGAATGGTTACAAAATATACTTTGACGAAGAAACAAAAATGTTTGGACTTGCAATGAAATCAGACAAAGACGAACTCATAGATATCGGAGGCTATGGAACATTTCTAAAAACTTTGTATTCAATGTGAAACGGCAACAGCTAACAACTGCTAAAATCCATTGGAGCAGATGGTTAGATAAGTTTGTGGTTTTTAGGGAAGGCTACATATAAAACTTAAACGATAAAGTCAGAAAACACACCAAAAACAAACTCTCATTCCCTTCAGATGAGACAGTTATGAAATCCGCGAATATGACTGTGAGATAAGCAACAAAAAATGGACATCACTATAAGCCACCGGGGGCTTGTCTCTAATCATTTTTTATCTATATTTGCTGAAAGTATCCAATTATAAAGAACCCCTCATTTTTAACTTACACACTTAATTATATAGTGTCAATATTAACGAGTGATGACTACAACAATAATTATAACATTCTGCGTTCTTCTGCTCATCGCCTATGTTTTTGACCTGACATCTTCTAAAACGAAAATTCCTTCCGTAATTCTTTTATTGATTCTAGGGTGGTCGGTTAAACAACTTACTATAATGCTTGGCATCCAGCTTCCTGACTTTTCTCCCATTCTTCCTGTTCTGGGAACTGTCGGACTTGTCCTTATAGTGCTTGAAGGTGCCTTGGAGCTTGAACTCAATAAATCTAAGTTTGGACTAATAGGAAAATCTTTTCTCGGCGCTTTACTTCCAATGATTGCGTTGGCCTTTTTGCTTGCATTTGCCTTTAAGTATTTTGGACAAGTTGAACTAAAAGACGGTCTTATAAATGCACTTCCGCTTTGTGTAATAAGTAGTGCTATCGCAATCCCAAGTGTTAGCAATCTTTCATCTCACCACAGAGAGTTCATAATTTATGAAAGTAGTTTGTCCGATATTTTGGGCGTTATCATTTTCAACTTCCTTGCAATTAACGAAGTAATTGATAAATTTTCATTTTTAAACTTTGGCTTACAGCTTCTCATTATCATTGTCGTTTCTTTTATAGCAACCATTGTGCTTGCGTTCTTGTTAAGCAAAATTAAACATCACATAAAGTTTGTTCCAATCATTCTATTGGTGGTATTAATTTATTCAATTGCAAAAATTTATCATCTTCCCGGATTGATTTTAATTTTGATTTTTGGCTTATCAATCGCCAATCTTGACGAGTTGAAACGATTTAAGTGGATAGAGAAATTCAAACCCGACGAGTTAAAAATTGAGGTAAATAAATTCAAGGAGTTAACCGGTGAGGGTACCTTTTTGGTAAGGACATTATTCTTTTTATTGTTCGGTTACTCAATAGAAACGAGTGAAGTATTAAATACTGACACTATTTTATGGGCTTTAGGAATTGTGTTCTTCATCTTCCTCTTTCGGGCAATTCAACTAAAACTTTCCAAACTTCCTTTGCAACCATTATTGTTTGTAGCACCAAGAGGACTTATTACAGTTTTGCTTTTCCTTTCTATCGAGCCTATACACAGAATTTCACTTGTAAATAACTCACTCATCATTCAGGTAATTATTCTGACGGCATTGCTGATGATGGTTGGCTTAATGAGGTACAAAAAACCTCAAGCCAAAGAGAGTGCTAGTACCAGTGACGGTAACAATAACAGTACAAGTACAACTGATAGTGACATTGACATTACTAATGACGGTGATATTACCAATGACGATGACAGTACAAACACTCACTCCCATACATACATTCCGGAACAGGAAAGCCCGGGAACGTTAACATCAACACCTCACTAAATCCCCACTCCGGCAGGGTCCCTTATTGCTACATACTACCCACTACAGACTACCCACTCCCCACTACATACTCCCCACTACATACTCCTCACTACTCCCCATACTCCCAATACAGCATCAACAAATGTGCGGCGCTCCAGCTGAAGTGGGGGGCTTTGAGTTGTTGGCCGGTGAGGGCGTCGTAGTTTTCGTGGATGGCGCCGCCTTCCAGGAGTTTGTCCAATCTCTCGAAGACCTGTTCGGTGTATTGGTCGGCTTCCTGGGTTTTTCCATATTTGCGGATGCCGCTGATGGCAAAATAGGTCTGGTCCAGCCAAATTGGGCCGCGCCAGTAGCCGTTGGGGATAAATTCGGGTTCGTCGGCACTGACGGTGGGGAAGGGGATGTATGTGGAAAACTTGTTTTCGTCGCTTAAAATGGGGAACATTTGGTCAAATTGTTCCTTTGTGGCCACCTCTGTCCAAAGTGGGATATAGGCTTCGCTGCCTTTCACTTTTACAAAAGAGCCGTCCTGGATACGTCTGTCATAAAAGAATCCATCCTCTGTATCGAAGAAATAATCCTCCGGATTGCCGGCCTGTTCTTTAAACTCGAAAGGCACGCCCAATATTTCTGCAAACTTCTTAAGCAACCTATTTTCCAAAGCGAGGAAACAGTTCAAATCCACGCTTTCCTGATCGAAGCTCCAGGCATCGGGATGATTTTGTAACATTTGCGCCCGGTCAAAACGGATGGCGTTGTCCATACCGCTTTCCCATGCTGCTGCTACCGTTGTCCCGTCAGTAGAGCCAAACTCGCAGTAACCATTTTGGTCGTGATCCCTTTTCCAATACCACCATTCGTGATATTTTACCAATTTTGGATAGATCTCGCGCAGGAATTCCAGATCACCGGTCTGAGAGTAGATCGCATCCACCGCCCAGGCGGCCAAAGGAGGTTTGCTGTCGCGGGCATTATTTTCCGATCTATCGGGAAATATACAGTCGATTACCATTCCATCTTCCTGCTGATAATCAAACATGGCTCTGACCTGATTTTTAGCAAGTTCCGGCGCAAAGCGCGAAAGAGCAACGGCATGTTTCCAGGAGTCCCACGCCCAAAAGCCCACAAAATAGTAGGCAGCGTGGCTCGGCACAACACCTTCATGATACAATGCCTCTCTCGGCGAGCGCCAGTTGGAAATAAGAGTTACGACCGCTTTAGCTGCAATTCTATCAAATTCGGGCGGCATATTTTCTCTCAGCGCAGCTGAAAGATACCCGTTCCATCTCTCTTTATTCTCCTTAATATAGTGTTGAGGCTGTGCCAAAATAGAGTTTGCCCTCTCAATTAAAGCCGTTCTCTCAGCCGCTCCGCCATCTCTGAAAAACTGTACAACAGCCAAATAAAGACCATCAGGTGATACATCATTACAGATAGCTTTACTCTCTTCAAATGTCGTATTTTCAGGGAAACATAGGATATATTCCTCCTTTTCCGAGGAAATAAAATGGAGTCTGTTTTCCTCCTGAATGCGCTCTATAGAGTGCTGTCGCTGCCCAAAATCCTGCTCAATCAGAAGAGTTGAAGTGTTATTTGGACGAATATGGAGCAGAGCAATTGAAGCATCGATAAATATGAGTTCCTGTTCTATCTTTTTGTCCGCTGCCGAAGCGGAGATATAGATTCCTCCAGGATAATAGTTAATGGAGTCGGGAGTAAAGAGTTCTGAGCCGTTTTCTTGAAAAGACACTCTTGCAATCGAGACCCCTTTCCAGCCATATTGGTAGAAACTGAACGGGCCGCAAAAGCCATTGATCCATTTCTCCTTTTGAGGGATAGTGAATCCCATCCATGCTCCCATATCCGTAAAACAACCGGGCGTATAGTGATAAAGTGAGTCGGGCGTGTAGGCAATATCCAGAATATTGTCAAATAGGGGATTTCCTACCTTGTGCCTCTCTGAGCTGCATCCCGCAGCTAATAGCAGGGACAAACAAACTATAAACGGGATATATCTTTTAATTCGCATGATCGTTATTCTGTTTTGCTGTTAAAATCAAGCTCGTTCTCTAAAAGAGAGATAGTAAAGGAATAGGACATTGCCTCCGGAGTAATGGTATATTCAGGGTGGGCCTGTGCTCCCCAGGTGTTATCTCCACCTACGCCCATCTGCGCATTATCGATATTCAGCCACACAAGCTCTTTAAGTTCGATGCTTCCGCCATGTTTCCGTTCTATATCGAAAGGTACGTAGTCTATATCATCCTGGGTAAAATTCCAGGCACTTACGCTCAATGGATTATCTCCCTTTACAAAGATTCCCTCACCGTTTTCGTTTTGCAGAGCCAGCCATCGTACGTCGCATCTGTTCCCCGTCTCCTGCGGACGAATATAACGATGGAACAGTTCACTCACGTCGGCTTTATATTTCCCGATGAGTGCGGAAGTTTTCCTGTCGGAATAGTTCTCATGAGGACCTCTTCCAAACCAGGAGAAGGTATTATATTCAGGAGCCAGAATAAGGTACATTCCAAAACGTGGCATCTCCGGTAGCGGCTCCGACCCGGGAATAAACTGCATGGTTACCTTTACTTCGCCGGAGGCGGAAATGGCATAAAGCATATTGAGGGTCGAACTCTGCCTTGAAAGTTTATATGATGAGGTTATTGTGATGTTTTGTTTGTCGGTCTCATCGATTGTAAAGTTGTCAAGTAGCATCTGTGCCTCGATGTCACGCCAAGTGCCGCATCTCTCAAGGGTCCCGTTGGCTACATCGTTGTCGGTGAGTGCCCTCCAGAAGTTGGGTGTAAAGCCTTTGATCAGCAATTCTTTGCCGTTCCGTTTCAGGCTATAGAGCGTTCCCGTTTCCGGAGAGAAGCTTGCGCTGAATGCCTTTTCTGCTCGTATTGTGATGTTATCGGCCGATTTTTCCAGGATTAAATCGGCAAATTTTGTGTTCGCAGCCTCGGGCCTAATCCCCATTTTTGGTGTATCTATCGCCCATTGCTCTATTGCCACTTTGTGGTTCGCGGGTATCAGCGGTGATTCTGTTTTTGTGAATGCCTCTATTGTCAGGAAATACTCCCGATGGTCGGGTTCGAAAGCGTCAATGGCCAATTGTATTATTGCATTTTCTCCCGCCCCGATTTCAGGGAAATCCGCCATACCTGATTGTACCGCTTCGCCATTGGCCTCAAGTCTCCATTTGTAATAGTAATCATTGAGCGACTTAAAGTCGAAACGATTCGTCACCCTTATTTTATCCGAAGAAAAAATAACCGGCTCAAATAATATATTCTGATAGACCTTTTTTACCTCCCAAATATGAGGATGAAGCGTTCTGTCGGCAGCAATCAATCCGTTTGCACAGAAATTAGAGTCATTGGGGACTCCCACATAACCCAAATCTCCGCCATAAGCCCAAATATCGTGTCCCTTTTCATCTTTACTCTTGATTGTCTGATCTACCCAATCCCAAATAAATCCACCCTGCAACTGCTCGAACTTGTAGATCAAATCCCAGTAATCCTGAAGATTTCCGACACTATTTCCCATCGCATGGGCATATTCGCAAAGTATAAGAGGACGAGAACGTCGCTGGTTGACATGCTCCCTCAGACGCCAAATTCGGGCGTACATCGGGCAATAGATATCGGAGAGCCCTTCTTGGCGGGAGCCTTCATACTGAACGGGGCGTGAAGAGTCGTAAGCTTTTGTCCGGTGATACAATGTTTCAAAGTTCTTCCCATATCCCGATTCATTACCCATTGACCAGGTAACTATCGAGGTAAAATTTCTGTCCCGCTTTACCATACGTGCCATTCGCTCCATAAAGGGCAATTCCCAGTCGGGATAATCGGCGAGCGTACGATCTATGTGAAATTCCATGCCGTGACTCTCAATGTTGGCCTCGTCAATCACATAGAGGCCCAGTCGGTCGCACAGGCCGTACCATTGAGGATTGTTGGGATAGTGGCTGCATCTGACCGCATTAATATTGAATTGCTTCATCAATGCAATGTCCTCTATCATGCTTTCGATGGTTATGGTTCTTCCGTTCTCAGGGTCGTGTTCGTGGCGGTTGACACCTTTGAAAGTGATGGCCTTATTATTCAATAGGAACAAACCGTTTCTGATCTCGATGGAGCGGAAGCCGAAAGGATGGCAGAAGGATTCCAGTTGACGATTGTTTTTACCGCGATAAGTCACCACTATCTTATAGAGGTAGGGGCTCTCTGCGCTCCACGGCTTAACCTCCGCAATAACTTCGGAGAATGAAACCACCGTATCTGCGGGGGACTTGATTATCTTCCGGAATTTTCTGATAATGCTATCACCATCCATAAAAGTCACCTCCACGGAGTGCCCTTTTTGAGGTTGATGCAAAAAGATATCGGTCTCAAATTGTCCATCTTTGTAACCATTGCACAATGGACTTCTCAGCGTGAAATCCTTTACGCGACTCTTAGGACGGGCATAAACATAGACACTGCGTTCGATGCCGCTATATTTCCAATAATCCTGATCCTCAAGGTATGAACCGTCGCTATATCTGAACACCTTTACTATTAAACTATTTTCTCCTTTTTTCAGCAGGTGCGAAATGTTGAAGTGAGCCGGCAAACGGCTGTCTTCACTATAACCCACCAATTTTCCGTTCAGCCAACAATAAAAGGCCGATTCAACTCCCTCAAAATCTATGAAAACATCCATTTTGCTCCACTCCGTGGGGATAGTGAATGTTCTGTGATAGACTCCCACCGGATTATAATCTTCCGGAACGAAAGGGGGATTTGCCGGAAAAGGATAACGGACATCGGTATAAATGGGAGCGTCGAAGCCCTGAAGTTCCCAACTGCCGGGAACGTTTATCTTTTTCCAATCGGATGAAGAGGAAGTGGAGTTTAAAATTTCAGCATCCTTGCATTCCGATGGGTTTTTAAACCATTTGAAGTTCCACACGCCATCCAAAGAAATCCTTCTTTCATTTTTCTCGTTTAGGACAAAAACTTCCGAAAGAGGTTTTTTGCTCTGTTCAATGGCTGCCTTTTCCGAAATGAAAGGAATAAAATGGGCCTGCATCGGTTCCCGATTGATAGAGTTGATCAGGGGAGTTTGCCATGGCTTTTCTGTCGTTGTCTGTGCCTGCAATCCGGTTGCGGCCAATAAGCACAGCAACAATGCTATGTGTATTTTCTTGTAGAGCATGGTAAGAATCTATTAAATCGAACAAAAGAGAGTCACTAAAAACGGCACGCTGAGATCCGTCACAAATCCATGGAAGACTGAGAGAACCATAAATTCCTTCCCGGAGAATTTCATAATGATAGGTAATGTGGTATCCATTGTGGTAGCGCCACCGGCGGAAATGGGAGCCAGTTTTCCAAAGTATTTTACAAATAGGGGAGCTAAAAGCAAAGCGAGGAGTTCACGGGAAATATTGGAAAGCAGGGCAATGGTGCCCAATTCCGCTCCTTTAAATTCCGTAATGAAAATACTGGATAAAGAGTAGTAGCCCAATCCGCTGCCGACAGCCATACTGTCTATAGCGGAGCGCTCAGGTAAAAAGATGCTGACTATCGCGGCCCCTACCAATGTGCCTACAATCGTCAATAAAGGCAAAAGGAGGAGTCGGGGATTGATCTTTTTGAAACTCTTTAAAGTTTCAGGGTCGCTCCCAAGGCTGACGCCGACGCAAAACATTAAGGCACCGAGAGCATAGAAGCTGATATCCCCTTCGAGAAATGAGGTCGGCACCACTCCAAAATAACCCAGTAATGAGCCGAGTATAAAGAATCCGACTATGATAAGACTGCTTCTCATTGTGCCTTTGTTTTATTGACAAACTTCCAAAGCAGCGCAGCCAAAGTTATACTTCCGAGCAGAGCTCCCAGAGTGATAATGAGAGCATCAAGACCCAATTTTCCCAAATTGGAAACTATTTGAGGATTGCTGCCTACTTCCAATCCAAGGACAAATAAGAGTATCCAAATAAGAACGGTAATTACTTTGGAAATAAAGGAGAGATTTTTTTTGCGAAATATATATCCCACTCCAATTCCAAGCAGCATGAATGCTAATACTTTAAACATCTGTCGATCAAATTAGAATAGTTGGCAAAATAGGTAAAGTCTCTGAAAAGTATCGCTCTCCAACAGCTGCTCAAGAGCCATAAAAGCCACTTTGGGCCCGCTGTTGACAGCAACAAATATAGCACAAAAATTGATGAAATAAATTAATGAAAAACCTTTCCGGCCAAAACTGCTCGATTCGAGAAGGTATTATCAGATAGTTTGCTATGAGAACCTTATAATCCTAAACAATCCTATCAGAACTAATCGCATATCCATAAAACAACAACAGCGGCCCTAAAGCCGCTGTCGTCGATATATGTATTGTAGTGGATTTATATTGTGTCGAGTTTCCTTTCTCACTCATTCTGAATCCCAAACTCAGAACTTCTGTTTCTCACTCAGAACCCAGAACTTCTTACTACACACTTCTCACTCCACACTACAGACTCTATTTAACTTCTTCAAAGTCCACATCTGTTACTTCGCCGTCCTGGCTGCCGCTGCCGCCCTGACCGCCTTGACCGCAAGTGCTGTGGTCGCAGTCGGGTCCGCATGAGGAGCCGCCCTGGGCTGCCTTGGCCATGTCTTCGCTGGCTGCGTGCCATGCCTGATTGAGAGCCTCAGTAGCGCGGTCAATGTCGGCAATGTTCTGTGATTTATGAGCCTCTTTGAGCTGTCCTAAAGCATTCTCGATGGCGCCCTTCTTGTCAGCAGGGATCTTGTCGCCATACTCCTTGAGATTTTTCTCGCTCTGGAAGATCATTGCATCTGCACCGTTGATCTTGTCGATGCGCTCCTTCTCTGCCTTGTCGGCAGCCTCGTTGGCCTTAGCCTCGTCGCGCATTCTCTTGATCTCCTCATCAGTTAGTCCTGTTGAGGCCTCAATACGGATCTTCTGCTCCTTGCCGGTAGCCTTGTCCTTTGCAGTCACGTTGAGGATACCGTTGGCGTCGATGTCAAATGTAACTTCGATCTGAGGAACGCCGCGGGGTGCAGGGGTGATGCCGTCGAGGTGGAACATTCCGATCTGCTTGTTGTCGCGGGCCATTGAGCGCTCCCCTTGGAGTACGTTGATCTGCACTGAAGGCTGGTTGTCGCTTGCAGTGGAGAATGTCTCCGATTTCCTGGTAGGGATGGTGGTGTTTGCGTCGATGAGTCTGGTCATCACACCGCCGAGAGTCTCGATACCGAGGGAGAGTGGAGTTACGTCGAGCAGAAGTACGTCAGTCACATCGCCTGAGAGTACACCGCCCTGGATAGCTGCTCCAACTGCCACTACCTCGTCGGGGTTTACGCCCTTGTGAGGGGCTTTGCCGAAGAATTTCTCCACAATCTGCTGTATGGCAGGGATACGGGTTGATCCGCCCACGAGGAGTACCTCGTCAATATCCGATGCCTTGAGT
>Ga0208040_1001766_pt1 | contig 20489 bp, 16 predicted proteins | sample AD_UKC083_MetaG_FD_184431 | JGI IMG/M metagenome (GOLD analysis project Ga0208040, IMG submission 184431) | Active sludge microbial communities of municipal wastewater-treating anaerobic digesters from USA - AD_UKC083_MetaG (SPAdes) (version 2) | ecosystem: Engineered > Bioreactor > Anaerobic >...
CTTTCGGAGCGCGGTGTTTCGGTCTGTCGCTTCAGCCGCTCCAGCGCGGAGATTGAAGATAAGCTGTCGGGTAAAACGGCGGCTTTTTTTTCGGGTATTCATAATCCTTTTGCCGCGAAAGCATTTGCGGCGTTTCTGAAAAGCCATCGTCCTGATGTGGTGCATATTCATAATTTGTATCCCCTGATTTCTCCTTCCATTCTGCCGGTGTGCAAAGCTTTTGGTGTGCCGGTTGTGATGACGGTGCATAATTTCCGCCTTCTTTGTCCCAATGGCCTGTTGTTGAGCAAGGGCGAAATCTGCCATCGCTGTTTGGGCGGCAGGGAATACTGGTGTGTCTTGCGTAATTGCGAAAGTAGCATTTTGAAAAGCACGGGTTACGCTTTGAGAACCGCGGCGGCGCGTTGGTTGCGGCGATATTACGATAATGTTGATCATTTTATATGTTTGAGCGAGTTTCAGAAAAATATTCTGGTGGGTGAAGGGTTGCCTGGGGATAGGGTTTCTGTTTTGGCGAATCCGGTGTCTTTTGCACAAGTGCAGAAGACAAGAGATTGTCATTCCCGCGAAGGCGGGAATCCAGAAAATGAAATGGATCTATCCAGAGGGCACCATGGCCCGACAGGTACATTCGGGGATGACGGGGGCTTGGATTCCCAAAAGCCAGCTTCGGGTTTGGCAGATAACTGGATACCGGCCTCAGCCGGTATGACGAAAAGAAGCATTAAAGGCGGTGGTTATGTCGCGTATGTGGGGCGGGTCAGTTCGGAAAAAGATATTTTTACATTGCTGGAAGCGGCGCGCAGGCTTGGTGATATTCCTTTTAAGTTCGCGGGTGATTATCACAGGATGCCGGAAGTTCTGAAAAATAAACCGATGAACGTCGAATTTTTAGGGCAGTTGAGTCCGAAAGAGATTAACAGATTTTACAGCCATGCACGAATGGTTGTTTTTGCCACGCGCTGTTACGAGGGATTTCCCACGGTTTTATTGGAAGCGATGTCTCACGGATTGCCGATTGTCTGTTCCCGTATCGGCGGCCTGCCGGAGATTGTAGAAGAAGGCGTGAACGTGCTTTTGTATGAGCCGGGCAATGCGGCAGAATTGACGGCGCGTATCCAGACGCTTTGGAAAGATGAGGCGCTGTGTAAAAAATTGGGCGAAGCGGGAAGGCGGCGTTTCAGCGAGAAGTACAATGCGGAGCGTCTTCTCGATCAGCTACTTGAAATTTACGGGAAAATCATTTCAGAGAACGGAAGTCGGAGGTCTGAGGACAGAAGACAGAGGTCAGAGGACTGAGGACGGAAGTCGGAGGTCGGAGATCTAAGGACTGAGAACAGAGGGCGGTGGGCAGAGGTCGGAGATCGGCGGGCGGAGGACGGTGATGCAGATAAATTCGGCGAAAGATTTGGATGTGTATAAACAGGCGTTCGATTTGGCGATGGAAGTATTTCAATTGAGTAAGCGCTGGCCGGCTGAAGAAAAATATTCTCTTACGGACCAAGTCAGACGCAGTTCACGTTCGGTTTGCGCCAATCTCAGAGAGGCGTGGTCGAAAAGACGTTATTCTGCTCATTTTGTTAGCAAACTGACAGATTGCGATGGTGAGAATAGCGAAACAGCCACTTGGCTTGATTTTGCTTTTAATTGCAAATATCTTGCATCAGAAGATTATGAAAAGCTTTCTCAAAAATGCAAACAGATTGGCGGCATGCTTGGCGCTATGCTCAAAAATCCAAAGCCTTTTCTGTTGAAAACAATGGAGTGAAGACGTAGGTCGGAGGACGGAGGGCTGATCTCCGATTTCCGATCTCTGATCTCTGATCTCAGGTATATAATATGACGAGCAATACTTTTTTGAGATTTGTCGCAATTATTTGCATTGCGAATTCGCATTTGGATGCGCTGTATCCGGTGTCTTTGCTGGCCACGGGCGGATCGCTCGGCAACGCGCTGTTTTTTATGCTTTCAGGATACGGTCTGTTTTTAAGCTATAATATTCGGGAGGTACCTTTTTTTGCCTGGTACAGGCGGCGCGTTTTCAGAATTTATCCTGCGACGTGGCTGGCTACGATTTTGATGATTGTTATCGTGCAATCGGCATGGCGCACTTTGGATATTTTTGGTTATGTCCGGCTGTTTGTCTGGCCTACGGATTACTGGTTTATTGCTGCGCTGATGATTTATTATGTGATATTCTTTGCTATTTTAAAAAGGCAGAATTATCGGTATTTTCTGGCTGGTATTTTTGTTCTTATTGTACCGTATATTTATTTTTATTTTACGTTCGTTGATCTTTCCGGCTACTCGATTGAAGGACCGGGCTATTTTAAATGGATATTCTACCTGCAAACCATGTTCTTCGGCGGGTATCTGGCAGGTTGCAAGCGGTCTCGTACGCCAAATTTCTTCAAAGATGGTTTGGCGCTGGTTTTGTTTGTCGGGCTTTATTACGGCATTTTGATTTTTATGAGCAGGTTCGGCGGCTGGCAGTTTCAGGCAGTGACGCATTTTCTGATGTTTCCTATTTTGTTTTTCTTTTTAAGATTTGCGGAAAGTAAGGAGATTGCCGCGCTTGTGCAATCAAAGTATGTGGGTCCGGTTATTTCTTTGATGGCTGCGCTGACACTGGAGATTTATTTGCTGCACGGTTATGTTCGCGCTTTTCCATTTGTATTGAAAACGATTTTCCCGCTGAATATTGTGGTGTTCTGGGTTGTGTCGGTTGCGCTTGCGTATGGACTGAATCGGGTCGTGGGCATATTTAGAAAGAAAGTTCTACGTTCTAGGTTCAACGGTTAGGAAAACAGGTTCACGGTTCAACGGTGCACGGTTCAAAAGTAGGGGTTTAGGCTGCAGACCGAAGGCTGAAGGAAAAAGGTTCAGCGGTTCAGTGGTTCACGGTTCAACGGTTCAAGAAAGTTCTACGTTCTCCTACGTCGCTACGCTCCTAGGATAGTTCGGCTAACGTTTCGAACTTCATTTCATTCGTTCTCAACGAGTCCTCACGATAAGTTCTAGGTTAAAAAAGACAGATTTAAGATTTAAGTAGTTAAGATTTAAGTACAATTGTGTCATTCCGGCATGGGTTTAGCCGGAATCCAGGAAAGAATAATCCTGGATTGTCCAATAACCTGAAGGTCACGCGTCAAGTTGGACAATGACATAAATCATAAAGCGCCGCGATTCAGGTATGCGGCGCGCTCAGGCAATGGCTAAAACAGCACGGTATCCTCATTTTTTATTTGATTGTATGTAATATTTTAGCTATAATGCACGAAAATATTAAATTTTGTGCATTGTGAGGATGTTATGTTAAAAGATATTGTTGTTATCCAAAAAAGAGAGCTGGTAAATCGCCTTCAGGAATCTTACGTTGAGCGTGATGTGGCCAATAATTTAGATTTTGGCAATGATTTGATAAAGGTGATAACAGGCCCCAGACGGGCGGGAAAGTCATTTTACGCCGCTCATTTGATTGTCTCAACCGGTTCCTGGGGGTATGTCAATTTTGATGATGAGCGCCTGGTTGCCTTGGAAGACTATGATGAAATTATCGGCACGATAAACGCGGTTTATGGTAATCCCAAATATCTTTTTTTTGATGAAATCCAAAATCTGTCTCGCTGGGAATTGTTTGTGAATCGTCTGCAGAGGCAGGGATTTAGACTGCTGATTACTGGCAGTAATTCCAATCTGCTGAGTTCTGAATTATCCACGCATCTTACCGGCCGTCATACCGCAATGGTTCTGTTCCCGTTTTCGTTTAAGGAATATTTGAGGATATCCGAAAGCGAGAAAACGACTGCTGAGAAGAAAGAAGCCCTGGATGTCTATCTGGAGTCAGGCGGATATCCGGAACCTCTGCTCAAAAAGTTTGATCAGCGTGATTATCTGCGCACGTTGCTGCAATCCACGTTGTATAAGGATATTATCAAACGCTTCAGAATCAGATCGGTTCAGGGAATCGAGGATTTAGCTCTTTATTTGCTGTCCAATGTTGCCACGGAGTATTCCTTCAATGCTCTGGCAAAAGTAACGAAGTGTCGCAGTGTGCACACGGTTGATAAGTATGTGCGTTATCTTCAGGAAGCTTATCTGGTTTTTTCGCTCCCCAGATTCTCATTCAAGGTTAAGGAGCAGGCCGGCTACAACAAGAAAATTTATTGCACAGATAACGGAATGGCGGTGGCCGCGGGTTTTCGTTTCAGCGCCAACAGGGGTGCTCTTTATGAAAATCTGGTGGCGGTTGCATTGAAGAAAAAGGAGCTGAACGGCCACAATTCGATCTTTTATTGGAAGAGTTCCAGTAATGAGGAGGTGGATTTTGTCGTTAAGGAAGGTTTGCGCGTTTCCCGCTTAATTCAGGTTTGTTATGATATTTCCAATTTGCAGACGCTGAAAAGGGAAATGAGAGCTCTGGTTAAAGCTTCTCAGGAATTGAAGTGTGATGATTTGTTGCTGCTCAATAACAGTGTGGATCGCTTGGAAACCTTTAGATGGCAGGATGCCGAACGCCAAATCCGGTTGCTGCCGTTATGGCAGTGGTTGGAAAATATGGGGACGGAGGGCTGAAGGGAAAGCGAGGTTCAGCGGTTCAGTGTTTCAACGGTTCAACGGTTGGAAGCATAGGCTATTAGGCCGAAGGCTGAAGGGAAAGAAAAGGTTCGAGGTTCACGGTTCACGGTTGAAAAATAGGCTATTAGGCTGAAGACTGAAGGATTCAACCCGGTGAATTGTGAAAGGTGAAGGGTGAAAAGTAGAGACGGAGGGCGCAGGTCGGAGGTCAGAGGGAATTTAAATATGCCTAACAAATATGTGAAATGCATTATAATGTTAGGCAAATATTTTCTTGACTTATTGCCTAACAATATTTATATTATGACATAAAAGTTAGGCATAGGTTTCGTATGAGCATTATCAAAGGCATTTTAAAAGAAGAACTGGCGCGGTTGGAAGACCTCTGTGTTTTTTATGAGAAGAAGCTGTCGGAATTTCCCCGCGGCTCGATATCGGTAAAAGAGAGGAACGGTAAGCGGTATATCTATCTTGCGCGTCGCGAGGATAAAAAAGTCGTTTTCAAGTATATCGGTAAAGATATTCCCGAAGTCAGGAATGTTCTCAATGAACAGTTAAGGCAAAGAAAAGAGTTTCAGTCAAAGCTTCGTCAGGCGAAGGACGATCTGAAAGAAGTAAAAAGGTCTCTTCGTGGAAAAAGAACATAATTTGTTTTTGAAAATCTCCGAAATGTTCTGATTCACGCTGCAAGCCTGAACCAGCAAGGGAAAATTTGAAAGAAGTAAGAAGGTCTCTTCGTGAAAAAAGAATATAATTTGTTATAGCTGGAGCAGGGATGTTGGTTGCTCTGAAATGTTCCGGTTCAGGCTGCAAGCCTGAACCAGCAAGGGAGGTGCCCTTTGGGGTATTTAGGTTAGATCGTGCCCTACGTTCTTCTCTTTGATCCACCTCCGCCAGCGGAGAATAAATAAGATTTGACAATTATCTTAAATTATGTAGATTGAAATTATGAATAGCAAATTACATAGTTATGTGCCGCGACTTCTCGAGGCGGATATTATTTCGTCATTAAAAGAGACGCCGGTAACGGCAATCATCGGGCCAAGACAATGCGGTAAAACAACCCTCGCCCGGCACATTGCTTCCAAAAGTAAACCGGATAGTGTTGTTCATTTGGATCTGGAACGCGCCGCGGATCAACGCAAGTTGTCCGATGCCGAGTGGTTTCTGTCGCGTCAGGCAGGCAAGCTCGTGATTCTTGATGAAATCCAGCGGGTACCGGATTTGTTTACGACTTTGCGGGTTTTAGCGGATGATGCGGATCATCGGTATCGTTTTCTGGTTTTGGGATCGGCCTCTCCCGAGTTGTTGCGGCAAAGTTCGGAATCGCTTGCGGGACGCATTCGTTACCATGAACTTACGCCACTTTTATGGCAGGAGTGCGTGGCGGCGGGCATGAAGGATTTCGAACAGCACTGGATAAGGGGTGGTTTTCCGGGAAGCCTGCTGGCGAGTTCAGATTCGTCCAGCATGGCATGGCGCGAGTCGTTTTCACGAACTTTTCTGGAAAAGGATGTGGCGTATTTGGGTGTCGGCGCGTCGCCGGAATTAATGGGGCGTCTCTGGCGTATGCTGGCGCATCATCACGGCCAGTTGCTTAATAGCGCGCGGCTGGGTCAGGCGCTGGGTGTGACTCATACAACGGTGCGAAAATATATCGGCATTTTAACTCAGAATTTCATGTTGCGTATTCTGGAACCGTTCAGGGTTAATCTTGAAAAACGCTTGATCAAGTCGCCGAAGGTGTATTTGCGTGACACGGGCGTTCTTCATGGTTTGCTGGAGATTGAAGGGATGGATGATCTGCTGGGACATCCGGTGGTGGGCGCGTCATGGGAAGGCTGGTGTATTGAACAGATTTGCGCGGCTTTGCCCGGCTGGCGGGCATCTTTTGTCCGCACTTCCAACGGCGAGGAGATTGATTTGTTGATGGAACGGGGCCGTCAACGACTGGCTTTTGAGTTTAAAGCATCCATTTCCCCGCAGTTGACACGCGGCTGTGTTACTATGCTGAAGGATGTTGCGCCGAATCATGCGTGGGTTGTATGTCCGATTGCCAAAGGCTGGGATATGCGCGATGGCGTAACGGTGGCTTCCATAGAGGAAGTTCTGTCATCTTTAAAAAATAAACAGGTTTAGTAGAAAGGTCCACGGTTCAGCGGTTCAAAGCATAGGCTGTTAGACCGAAGGCTGCCCCACTCCGCTACGCTTCGGGGATAGTTCGACTTACGTCTCAAACTTCATTGCATTTGTTTTCGACTTTTCTCACTAGATATACCCGGTGGGCACCATGGCCCGACAAGTCCATTCGGGTATGATAATATTGGTGAGTTGTCTTGCTTGCGCAAGGGACTACCTGGTTTTTCTGCTTGACAATCATATTATTATACTGTAAATCATACGACCATGAGCGATAATATACAGCTATTTCGTATTTTAGAAAAAAAACTCCCCTCTTCCAATAAGCATGGCCTTGTCCTGCTGACTGGCGCGCGCCAAACAGGCAAAACAACTCTTGCAAAAAATAAATATTCTGATTTGCGTTATCTCAATCTTGATGCCCCGGAAAACCGCGAAGCGGTTCGTTCCATTTCATCATCGCTTTGGGCTCGCGATGTCGGGTCGTCTATCCTGGATGAAGCGCAAAAGGAACCTGTTGTATTCGAGAAAGTTAAGTTTGCTTACGACGATGGCGCACTGCGCTTTTCCATATTATTGGGTTCCAGCCAAATTCTCCTTTTAAAAAGAATAAGAGAAACTCTTGCCGGCCGCATTGCGATTTACGAACTCTGGCCGTTGCTGCTGTGTGAGATTTTTAATGACTCGGCAAAAGCTCCTTTGAAGTTACCGCTTGTCGATCGTCTTTTTACGTCCATGAATTGTGACGATATCTTTGGAGAACAGCCGGGTATGTTGCTGGACAATGATAATGCGCTGCGCCTCCGCGCTCAAGATTATCTGTTGCAATGGGGCGGCATGCCCGCTCTGATAACGCTTAATGAAAACGAACGCCGTCAGTGGCTCAAAGATTATGAATACACGTATCTGGAGCGCGATGTGGCAGATCTTGTCCGCCTGAACGATTTGCTGCCTTTCAGAAAATTTCAGCGTCTTGCCGCGCTTCGTTCGGGTTGTCTGTTAAATTTCACGGAGCTTGCCAGAGACGCTATGGTTAGTGTTGATACCGCCAGACGCTACCTTGAGTATCTTCGTCTCTCTTATCAAACAGTTATTTTGCCACCCTACCATTCCAACCTGACAAGTACCGTTATTAAAACGCCCAAGATTTACTGGCTGGATGTAGGTTTGCTCCGATATTTAACAGGGATGCAGGAAGCGACAACAGGATTAATATATGAATCCATGGTAGTGGCTGAGTTGCTAAAGTGGATGAAAACGATGCAACATGACGGTGATTTGTATTTTTATCGTACCCGCTCCGGATTGGAAGTGGATGTTATTCTTGAGACGTCGTCTGGCATCATCGGTATGGAAATTAAATCTCGCAGAACACTTGCAGCTAAGGATACAGCGGGATTGAAAGAAATTGCCAACATAATCGGCAAGCGATGGCGCGGCGGACTGGTTATTTATTCTGGCAATGAAATCAAAAGAATTGCATCTCCGCAGATATGGGCTGTTCCTTCACACCGTATGTTTACTTAATTAAAGATAGTACATAGTGGATGGTGGATGGTAAAAGCAATCGGAGGACTGAGGTCGGAGGTCTGAGAACAGAGAACGGAGGGCGGATCTCTGATTTGAGATAATTCACAAAAATATGAAGAGGTTTGTTTATTTCGTTAAGTACGCGTAGCTGGAGCGGGCATGCTGCCGGCTCCGAAATGTTCCGATTCAAGCTGCAAGCTTAAACCAGCAAGAGAAGAGGGAAAGCTTGACATATATTTCGTCATATGGCATACCATTTGACGACTATTGCGTCATAATTAATATATGAAGAAAGAATGGGTTGATCGTCAACTTGATATCAGTGCTCTTTTGGCTAAGCGTTCCTTTTTCCTTTTAGGTCCGAGACAGACAGGAAAAACGTCGCTGATTCATCATTCTCTGCCCGACACACTTTTCTATGATCTTCTGGACAGCAAGAATTATCTGGCGCTCAGTCATAATCCCGGCCGTCTGGCGGAAGAAATCGGCTCGTCCGTAAAAAGTGTGGTGATTGATGAAATTCAGCGCATACCGTCCCTTCTCAACGAGGTTCAGCGTCTGATTGAAACTCGTCATGTTAATTTTCTCCTGACCGGTTCCAGCGCCAGAAAACTGCGGCGCGGCGGAATAAATCTTTTAGGTGGAAGAGCGCGTGTCAAATATCTGCATCCTCTGACATACAGAGAATTAGGCGATAAATTTGATCTTCATCGCGCCATGCAGCGAGGTTTGCTGCCTTCCATTTACTTTTCCGACGATCCGCGCGCTGATCTTGAATCCTACGCAGGTCTTTATCTGCAACAGGAAATTATGGCGGAAGGCGCAACAAGAAATATTCCCGCGTTCAGCCGTTTCCTCAAAATCGCGGCTCATAGCAATGGAGGCATCGTCAATTTTACAAACATCGCCAGCGATGCGCAGGTTGCCCGCACGACAGTCTATGAATATTATGAAATTCTCAAAGATACTCTCATTCTGCGCGAACTGCCGCCCTGGCGAAAAACCGTGAAAAGAAAACCGCTGGCATCATCGAAATATTATTTTTTTGATGTCGGCGTTGTATCCGCTTTGCAGGGAAGACCTTTCCTGCCCGGCACGCCTGAATTCGGCGAAGCGTTTGAAACATTTATAATGCACGAATTATCCTCTTGGAGTGATTACGTTTCGGGTGAAGCTCTAAGTTTCTGGCGGTCAACTAGCGGCTTTGAGGTTGATTTCATTATTGGTGATCATACGGCGGTAGAAGTAAAGGCCAAAGAAACGGTATCCGCTCAAGACATTAAATCGTTGCGCGCTCTGCGTGAGGAAAATAAATTGAAGCATTTTGTGTGTGCTTGTATGGAAAAGAGGAGCCGGGAAGTGGATGGTATCAAAATACTGCCATACACGGAGTTTCTTACTTCTCTATGGGACGGAGGTCGGAGGTCGGAGGGCTGAGGTCTGAAGACGGAGGGCGGAGATCGAAGGGCTGAGGTCTGAGAACAGAGAACGGAGGGCGGATCTTTGATTTGAGATAATTCACAAAAATATGAAGAGGTTTGTTTATTTCGTTAAGTACTGGGTTCCGGTTTTTGTGTTGTTGGGAATTATATTTTGGCTGTCGGGTGCAAATTTTACGGATGGCAAGACTTCTGAATTCTTTTTTCCGAAAATTAAGTCCGTGTTTCCGGCTTTGTCGCCGGCCGGCGTTACTTTTGTCCATGAGTTGATCCGGGCGTTTGCGCATGTCGCAGAGTATTTTTTGTTGGGATTGTTTCTCGCCCTTGCCATTCGCCGTCTTCCTCTACAGTTATCCGATTTAAAAAAGATTGTTTTGATGATCGTTTTGCTTTGCCTGTTTGCAGTGGGCGATGAGGTTCGTCAATCATTGGTCGCTTTGCGGAGAGCCTCTATAGTTGATGTGGGGCTGGATTTGGTTGGGGGTGTGATGGCACTGATGATAGTTCAACGTTCGAGGTTGAAAAGCAGTTGAAATCGCCGTTGTTAGAAATTCTGTCGCCATTGCCTGTTTCGGCAATATCCTTAAGCAGCGCTGATTTTGACCGGTGCGTCGAGCTTGCGCGGTGGCACGGTGTGGAAATGCTTTTTTATGCCAGGTTGAAGAAAAACTATGCAGGCGCAGCACCCTTTATTGATGAATATCTGAAGAAGACCGAAAATGCCTATCTTATGGCTGTGGCGCGATCAATGCGGCAGGAAGCAGTGGAGAAAAGTATTGTCGCAAAAATGGGCAAAGAAGGCATACCCGCATGCATCATTAAAGGCAATGAAATTGCGCGTATAATTTATGAAGATCTCAATTGCCGCAGTTCTGCGGATATTGATCTGCTGATTAGAACAGACGATCTGGCGGCAGCGGACAAACTGCTTGGTCAAATGGGTTTTTTGCGACAGGATTCTCTGCCGTTGAATTTCGTGACGAAAAGGCTTCATCACTTGGTTTACAGCAACGATGAGAAACGCATCCCGATTGAGCTGCACTGGGATTTCGGCTTTCCCCTGTATTTCAATATGACGCCCGATGACATCTGGCAAGGCATTAAAGGAAACGATCGCGAGGGCTATTTTCTGACACCGGAAAATACGGTGATCATGCTGCTCATGCACCATTTCCGTCACGGATTCCGCGAGTTCAAAATTCTGGTGGATATCCTCTGGAGTTTTTACAGATATGACAAAGTCATCGACTGGAGGGCTTTTGCCGGGATGCTCAGGAAATTCGGCATGATTAAAGCCACCGTGATTGTTCTACAACAACTCGATGATCTCTGGAACCTCGGCAAGGGCAAGCTGCAGTCGTTCGACATTCTCCGCCAACATATGGACGCCCTGCATGTAAGACCGGCGAAGTTTTTGTTGCGCTACTTCAGGATGAATCTTGAGGCAAAAGAAACCGGCACTCTGGATATGCAAATGTCCAAGCTGGTGCTCGATAAAAAAACAAACGTCTTGTATTCGTTCGTGAAGATATTTTTTCCGAAGCCTCGGGAAATGGAAGCATTATACCCGGGAACGGGAAAATGGATGCTGCCGGTCAATTATCTGCGGTTTATCTGGTGGCGGGTCAAACGGGGGAGGTCGGAGGACTGAAGTCGGAGGCCTGAGGACTTGCAGCTGGAGCAGGGATGTTCGGGCTCCGAAATGTTTCGAAATAAGGTTCGAGGTTCAAGGTTCAACGGTTCAAGGTTAAGAACAGTGAATAGTGGCTGGTGGATAGTGGATGGTGAATAATAAAGAAGATATTCTGGGATATGCGGTAGATTGTTTTACCGCTGATGAATGCGTGGATGGGATTTTTCAGTCTCTGCGCGATGGCATAAGAACATGGTTGGCCTGTTTTAATCCGCATTCGTATGTGCTTTCGCTTGAAGATAAGGTGTTCGCCCGCGGGTTGAAAGACGCGGACTGGCTGGTGCCGGACGGTGGCGGGGCGGTGTTGGCGTCGCGTCTTCTGGGCGGTAAGATTAAATCGCGCGTGACGGGTTCGGATGTGTTTGTCGGTCTTCATAAGCGGATGAATGATGACGGGTCTATGCGGGTTTTTTTTCTGGGTGCCGATGAAAAAACATTGGCGCTGATCTGTGATCGGATGGCGAAGGATTATCCGAATATTAAAGTAGCCGGTGTTTATTCGCCGCCCTTCAAGAACGTATTTACGAAAGCGGAAATCAGCGAGATGGTCAAGGCGGTGAATACGGCCGCGCCGGATGTTTTGTGGGTGGGGATGTCGGCGCCCAAGCAGGAAAAGTTTATCCTGGAAAATCGTGCCCGGTTGAATGTGAAGTTTGTGGCGGCCGTCGGGGCTGTTTTTGATTTTTATTCCGGGAATGTTGTGAGAGACGAAGATTCATGGTTTGTGAATCACGGTTTGGAATGGCTTCCCAGATTGCTGCAAGAGCCAAAGCGTCTGTGGAGAAGAATGTTTGTCTCCGCACCGATTTTTATTTGGCATGTGGTGAAAAGAAGGTTCAACGGTTCACGTTTCAGCGGTTAGAAAGCAGGGGTTTAGGCTGAAGCATATTTGTCATTCCCGACCTGATCGGGAATCCAGGAATAAGAAACTGGATGCCGTCCGACGCAACCTGAATAACCTGAAGGTCACTGTAGGGTCATCCACGACCGGTATGACAAAATTGATGCATGAACTTGGTTATGTAAAGGTTTCCATAAGCCCTAGCTTGCTCCGATTGTAAATTGTATTGACAATATGTACGATTATCTATAAAATGTGCCTATGATAACGAGAACATCTCAAAAAACCCTTCTCCGTATGGCAAAAGGTTTCCCTATTGTTGCCATTACCGGGCCACGTCAATCCGGCAAAACCACTCTGGCAAAGCTGACCTTTCCTTCAAAACCATATCTGTCGCTGGAAGATCCGGATGTCAGATTCACTGCTGAAAGCGACCCGCGCGGTCTCCTGGCCGGTTTTCCCGACGGCGCGATATTGGATGAAGTTCAGCGTGCGCCGCACCTTTTCTCTTATCTTCAGACAAAAGTTGATGAGAAAATCATCCCCGGCATGTTTGTGTTAACGGGCTCTCAGCAATTCGGGCTTTTGTCCGGTATTAGTCAATCGCTGGCTGGCCGCGTCGGGTTGGTCCACTTGCTCCCTTTTGATACAAGTGAACTTTTATCTGCCCGTAAGCTTCCAAGATCTCTCGAAGCGCTTCTGGTAAGGGGATTCTACCCGCCTCTTTACAACCGCAATATTCTTCCCGGCGACTGGTTTTCCGGATATATCGCAACCTATGTCGAACGGGATGCGCGACAATTGATCAATGTTCGCGATCTCAACTTATTCCAGCGCTTTGTCAAGATGTGTGCAGCTCGCACCGGTCAAATTCTTAATTTGTCTTCCCTCGCCTCTGATTGCGGCATTACCCATAATACCGCGGCGGCGTGGATATCGGTCATGGAGGCAAGTTATCTTATCTATTTGCTTCGCCCACATCATAGAAACTTCAATAAAAGATTGATTAAGGCGCCCAAATTATATTTCCTGGACGTCGGTTTGGCGGCCTGGCTGTTGGGAATTCACACACCGGAACAGCTTCAATTTCATGCGCAACGCGGCGCGCTATTTGAGACTTTTGTGGTGACTGAATTTTTAAAAAGTCGATTCAACCAGGGGTTGCCGTCAAATCTTTTTTATTGGAGAGATAGTAAAGGTCTGGAAGTTGATCTGATTCTGGAAAACGGAGACAGACTCAGTGCAATTGAAATTAAATCCGGCCAGACCATCGCGCAGGATTTCTTTTCCTCACTTAAACTTTGGGGCAAGCTGGCCGGGCAGGCGGATTTGCCGTCTTGGCTTATTTATGGCGGAGATAAAGCGCTGACCAACGAAAACATTTCAATTGTGCCGTGGAAGAATATTTCAAAACTCAGCATTTAGTTAGACGATGAAAAAAACAGGGACGGCACATTTAAAAAAAACAAGTACGAAAAATTTATATTTATGCGATTTATCCCTATTGACATAGTTGTGCAGATATAAGAAATTTATGATTAAAAAAAAGAAGGCGGTTATGGTAATTTAAATATGTCGATGATTACTACGTTGATATTGCTGTTCGTCATCGCTTTGAGTCTTTCTCTTGTCTTTACGCCAATGGTCCGGAGTCTGGGGATCCGCTTTGGCGCCATGGATGTGCCGACGGCGCGCAAAGTTCATACGGAACCGATCCCGCGCATCGGAGGTCTGGCAGTCTTTCTGTCATTTGTCATCACATCCCTGCTGGCCATTACTCTGATTCCCAATGTATCCCATTTCTATAAATTCAGCTTTAATGAGTCGCTGGGGTATGTCGGTGCTTGCGTGGTGCTGTGCTGCGGCCTGTGGGATGATTTCCGCCGGCTCAATCCGTGGGTGAAACTGTTTTTTCAAATTGTCGCGGCGACGCTGGCTTTTATGGGTGGCGCCAAAATATCGGCACTTTCCATTGGCATTACCGGCGTGCATTTTGCTTTGATTACCAGTTACGTTGTGACGGTCTTCTGGTTCCTCCTGCTGATCAATGCGATTAATCTGATTGACGGTCTGGACGGTCTGGCGGCCGGGATTGTTTTCTTCACGAGCGCGGCGATGGTTGTATCTTTGACCATCAAGGGACAATATCTTGCCGCGTCCTATTTCGTCATTCTGGGCGGTGCCGTTCTGGGTTTCCTGAAATATAATTTTAATCCCGCCACGGTTTTTCTGGGTGATGGCGGCAGTTATTTCCTCGGCTATCTTATTGCTCTTCTGGCTGTACAGGGTTCGGTGAAAAGCCATGTCGGCGTTTTGATGCTGATTCCGCTGCTCGCACTGGGCGTGCCCATCTTCGATTCCATTCTGTCCCCGGTCCGCCGGTTCATCACGGGGCGATCCATGTTCAAGGCGGACAGGGAGCATATCCATCATATGTTCCTTAATCTGGGACTGTCGTCCAGGAAAGTTGTGCTGATCATCTACGGTATCACGATGTTCCTTTGCGTTTTGGGCATTCTGATGATCACCATCCGCGGACGGGCCTTGTTCGGTCCGATGCTGGCTGTGCTGCTGGTGGGCATGATTTTCCTGGTCCGCAAGCTCGGCTATCTGGAGTACCTAGCCTTTGACAAGTTCTACGGGTGGTTTCAGGACGTGACGGACATAACGGGTATCAGCCAGCAGAGACGATCTTTTCTGTCCATGCAAATTGAAGTGAACAGGACACAGAATATGGATGAGTTATGGGAGAATGTGGTCGAGGCGTTGAAAATGCTGCATTTCGATGAGGCATTGTTGTGTGTGGATGACGGGCAGATATGGCAATGGCAAAGCGAAGAAGGGCCGGATCTTTTAAAACCGGAGAATTCTGATTCAGGGCATGCGGATTGTGCATACTCGGATGGTTTGCTGAAAATGGAAATTCCTCTGAAAGATAACGGGGATCCGGATTTTCTGGGTAAGCTGGTTGTGATCAAGGATTTGAATAAAGGAGAGATTCAGCCATACACGATACGCCGTCTGGAAAGCCTGCGCCGAACATTAATTCCCAATTTGAAAAGATTAAAGAAGCCGAGGACAGAAAACTGAGGTCAGGAATCAGAGGTCGGAGAACAGAGGGCGGAGGTCGGAGGGCTGCGTAGCAGGAGCAGGGATGTTTCCTGCTCCGAAATGTTTTGGTTCAGGCTGCAAGCCTGAACCAGCAAAGGATAGCTGGAGCGGGCATGCTGCCGGCTCCGAAATGTTTTGAGGTTCAGGGTTCGGCGGTTCACAGTTCAACGGTTGGAAAAGATTTAAGGTTTTAAAAAAGGATTAAGTCGGTTGCTGAGAAATCCACAATTTAAAAATCCCAAATTCTATATGATGATACTGATAGACATTGCGTCTTTTATTATCGCGCTTTGTCTGTCCTACTGGCTGCGCTTTGAATTTTCTTTTACCAATATTGACGTTGTCCATCCATTCCGGCTGCTTCCGTGGATCATCCCATTGAAATTTGTTATTTTTTATGTGCTGGGCCTGTACAAGGGCATGTGGCGCTATACCAGCCTGAAAGATTTCTGGTTGCTGGTGCAGGCATGCTTTCTATCAACCGGCATGGTTGTGATGATTATTCTGGTCGTTGACAGGTTTGAAGGCTATTCCCGCGCCGTGTTTATTATGGACGGTTTTCTGACGTTGTTTTTTACCGGGGGATCGCGCCTGGCCATCCGCAGCTTCTACGCATTGCGCGCCAACCAGATGACGACAGATTATTTTTCACCGGATGCTCCGGTAAAAAAAATATTGATCATTGGCGCCGGGGACGCGGGCGAAAAAATGCTGCGGGAAATCCGGGATAACTACCGGTTGAATTATGATGTCGTCGGCTTTGTTGACGATGATCCGGCAAAACAGGGCATGACCATTCACGGCGTGAAGGTGCTGGGCACCGTGGCGCGCCTGCCGAAAATTCTGCAAAGGGAGAGTGTTGAACAAATCCTGATTACTGTTCCTTCCGCGACGGGTGAGCAGGTCCGGCATATCGTTGAGGCCTGTCAACGATGCAATGTCCCCTATAAGATATTGCCCGGCATCGGCGAATTGATTGACGGCCGGGTGAGTGTAAAGCTGCTGCGGGATATCAGTTATGAAGATTTGCTGGGGCGCTCGCCTGTTCAACTGAATGTCAACGACATACGCAATTATCTCAACGGCAAAACGATTCTGATTACCGGATGCGGCGGCTCCATCGGTTCGGAACTTTGCCGGCAGGTTATTAAATATCAGCCCGATAAAATCATTCTGCTGGATTCCAGTGAATTTAATCTTTTTCAGATTCAGATGGAGCTGCAGAACGAACATGACTTCCATCATGGCGAAGCCATCCTGGGGCAGGTGCAGGATGAGGCGTTCATGGATAACGTCTTTCAAAAATACAGGCCGGACGTCGTGTTTCACGCGGCGGCTTACAAGCATGTGCCCATGCTGGAGAAAAATCCATGGCAGGCGGTCTTCAATAATATCATGGGCAGTATGGTGGTGATGGAAAAAGCCGTGCAATATAAGGTTGACAGATTTGTGTTGGTTTCTACCGACAAGGCCGTTCGTCCGGCGAATGTGATGGGGGCCAGCAAGCGGGTGGCGGAACTGATCATGCAATGCCAGCAGGGCAACGGCACACGGTTTATGGCCGTGCGGTTTGGCAATGTGGTCGGGTCTTCCGGCTCCGTCATTCCTCTTTTCCGCCGACAGATTGAAATGGGCGGACCGGTTACGGTGACGCATCCGGAAGTCAAACGGTTTTTTATGACGATACCGGAAGCGGCGCAGATGATCCTGCAGGCGGGCACCATGGGAAACAGCAACGAGATTTTTATTTTGCGGATGGGAACGCCGGTTAAAATCGCCGATATGGCGCGCGACCTGATACGCCTTTCGGGAAAGGAACCGGATGTGGACATTAAGATTGTTTATACCGGTTTGCGCGAAGGGGAAAAACTTTATGAAGAGCTGATTACAGTAGGTGAAGATATTCAGCCCACGGTGCACAGAAAGGTCATGGTTTTGCGTTCCAATGATTTTTTTGATGGCATCAAAGATCAGCGGGAAGCTGGAAAAAAACTTCACGATAAAATAGAGGAGCTCAAAGCGTTGGCCGGGCGTTATGACGCGACGGGCATCAAAATGAAGCTGCGCGAAATCGTGCCCGAATACACACCGCAAAAGAAGGTTCAAAGTTCAACGTTCGAAGTTCAACGTTAAGGGTTCAAGGGTTGGGAAAACAGGTTCAGGGTTCACGGTTCAGCGGTTCTAGTGCTGAAGCGGGCATGCTGCCGGCTACGTAATATTTCTTTACGAAACATTCTGATTCAAGCCGCAAACTTGAACCAGAATGGAGCTTGAACCAGCAAGGCCAGCAAGGAAAGTCCGCTACGCTTTCCGAACTGGACTTTCAACAATAAATACTTGAACTGGTTATCTAATTTTGATATAGATATAACCATTCAATTTTAAGATTGAAATGATTTTTGGGGCAGCCTTTTTAAAACAAACCGTCCCTTTTTTATAATGACAACAATGAAGGAGAGAATCTTATGAGGAAATTAAGCATTGTCGCGGCATTTGTTTTTTTGCTTGTTTCATTTTCAGTGGTTCACGCTGAGGTAAGGGGCGGTGCCATTACCCTGGGCCTGTCTGCCGGCGGGTATTTGTTTGAAGGCAATCAGGATTACAGAGACAATTATACTCTCGGATGGCGCGCGGGCTATAATTTCACCGAGAATATCGGGGCGGAATTTTTCTGGAACTGGGTTCCGTCACAGTATGAAGATGACAGGGTGGATGATACCAACCGGGTGTATGTCACCGCCATCGAAGGTATTTATCATTTTAATCCGCGGAGCAATTTCGTGCCGTTTCTGGCGTTCGGGATTGGTGCAACCCATTATTCATCGGGTGACGACGAACTCGTCCCCAGCAAATTTGCCTTGGACTACGGCGCCGGCGTAAAGTATTTCGTCACGGACAATCTGGCCCTTCGTACCGATGTTCGCCATGTTCTACCGCTGGGCGAGAGTAATGATAACGAATACGGAGACAATCCCCACAGTATTCACAATGACCTGATGGCCACCCTGGGCATCAGCTATCAAATCGGCGGCGAGGGAGCCAAGCGGATTGCCAAGCCCGTACCGGTAGAGGAAAAGGAAATCGGTGATGCGGACGGGGACGGTGTCCTTGATGATGTTGACAAATGTCCCGGCACGGCAGCCGGCGTGGCAGTGGACAAAAGAGGTTGCGTGGCTGATTCTGATCGTGACGGCGTGGTTGATAGCCGTGACCGGTGTCCCGGAACCCCCGCGAATGTAAGCGTGAATCAGGAAGGCTGCCCCGCGGATTCCGACGAGGACGGTGTTGCTGACAGCATCGACAAGTGTCCGGATACTCCGGCCGATACAGCCGTGCAGCAGGACGGTTGTGCCTACACGCCCTATTCAGTCGCGCTGAAGGTGGAATTTGATACCGGTAAATCAGACATCAAACCGAAATATTATGAAGAACTGAGAACGGCGGCCGTTTTCCTGAACAAACACCCCGAGGCGACGGTGACGATTGTGGGGCACACGGATAATGTCGGCGATCCGGATGCCAATATGCGACTTTCAAAGGATCGGGCCGAAAGCGTCAGGGCATACCTGATTGAAAATTTCGGCATTGAGTCTTCCCGCATCTCGGCCATCGGTGTCGGCGCGGAGAAACCGATCGCCAGCAACGACACGGCGGAGGGAAGACAGCAGAACCGGCGGATCGTCGCGGTTTTTCAAACGATGCTGAAAAAATAGACAATCATTTTTTAATATTGAATTGCAGATTGAAGTTTGTTGAAAAAAGTTAACCGGGAGGGTGTCATGAAAAAAATTATTCATTCCGCTGTATTTATTCTTTCAGTTTTATTGATATTGAGCAGTAACGCTTTTGCCGAGAAGAACGGTCCATTTTATTTCGGCCTTTCGGGCGGTTACACTTTGGGGTCGGATCTGGAATTCGCCGTGGATGATTATGATTTCGATCTTGATATCGATGACAAATGGACGCTTGGAATCAAACTGGGTTACACACTTCCCTTTGCCAGGTTCCTCGCTGTGGAAGCCGAGGGGCTTTATTTTGATCCTGAGGTGGATTCACACGCCTGGGAAAAATACAGAACGTATGAAGTCGATGTGGATGCTGATGTACATTTTTATAATCTGCTGTTCAATGTAATCGTTAAATACCCGGATGGCAGAATTCATCCGTATCTGGGTGCAGGCGCAGGTCTGTCCCATGTTGATTTTAACGGCAGGGCGGAAAATACATACAATACGAATACGGATCTCAATAATGACCGGGATACAGCTTTTGCCTGGCAGATTTTAGCGGGTGTTAATTTTGACATCAATGAAAGTCTGTCTGCCGATCTGGCTTATCATTATTTTTCAACCAGCGCCGACTTTGCTCATGACAATGAAATTGATTACACGACGAGCATCATTACCGTGGGTTTGAATTTTCACTTTTAAGTTTTAAGCAATTCATGCATGTGAGCCAGAAAGGGGCAGGTTCATTCGTGAACCTGCCCCTTTTCTATTCGTTCTTCATTGATGATTTGGAGATGCCAGCGCGACAGATTATTTTCATCTATAGTTTTATTGAGATTTTTTAAATAATTCTTGACACCCCTTTTCCGTTTTAATAATTAAGGTGTCGGTATTCACCCGTGACAGCATTTTGAATAAGTCGCGTGATATTCAAATGTTGTTAAGCATTACAAAGTTGTCCCCGTAAAATTTGGTTTTTGATATCTGCTGTTTAGACGGCTGGTTTCAAAATAGTCCCACATTTTCAAAATACTTTTTTTGGAGGTATTTTTATGCCCGGGCGTTTTTTTGTGTTCTTGTCGCAAAAGCTCCTTCTTTTGGGTTTAACCACCTTCATTCTTGTTGGCGTAATCCTCTTTAACTCCAACGCATATTCCGCCAATGAACAAACCCATATTCCCATTGAAGACAGCCCCGCCATGGTGGCGGTTAATCCCTTCACCAATATCGCAGTGATAACCCATGGACATGCCAATACCGATACCGTTTCCATCGTTGATCTTGGGTCGGAAAGAGTCATGACTGATCTGGTCAAGTAAAAACGGACACCTTGTTAAGCTGCATTTGCCAACATAAAACTCTTTTCAAAATCATTCGGTTGTTTGTATCCTAAATACGAATGAAGACGCTGACTGTTATAAAACATTTCA
>Ga0208040_1001772_pt1 | contig 20448 bp, 15 predicted proteins | sample AD_UKC083_MetaG_FD_184431 | JGI IMG/M metagenome (GOLD analysis project Ga0208040, IMG submission 184431) | Active sludge microbial communities of municipal wastewater-treating anaerobic digesters from USA - AD_UKC083_MetaG (SPAdes) (version 2) | ecosystem: Engineered > Bioreactor > Anaerobic >...
AGCGGATACGATGCAGGAAAGCTTGCTCTCACTCTTGCCCGCCCATTTTATTATCTCATAGGATATTCCGGCTACTATCGGTATCAGCAAAATCCTTATAAGAAGCCGCATTAATACTCCCGACCAGCTGAACAATGAAAAAAGGAGTATGCTTACTATCATTACTATGAAAAGGAAGCTGGTACCGCACCTGGGGTGTAGCCTGCCGTACTTTCTCACGTTCTCTACGGTCAGCTCCTCTCCATGCTCATAGCAGAATATGCTTTTGTGCTCTGCTCCGTGATACTCAAATACTCTCCTGATATCCTTCATTCCGGATATTGCAAGAATATAACCCAGGAAGATAGCTATTCTTACTATACCCTCAATTCCGTTAAGTATAAGGGTATTGTCGATATAAGCCTTGAATATGCCGACCAGTACGGTAGGAAGCAGTATAAAAAGGCCTACCGAGAACACTATCGAAATAACAACGGATATCCATATTATGTTTTTCTCAAGAAATTCATCAAGCTTGGAGGCTTTTTTCTTCTCCTCCTCTTCCACATCAACGAATTCGGCTGAATATAAGAGGGCATTGACCCCCAGCACCATTGAATCCACAAATGTGAACATGCCTCGGATTATAGGTATCTTGGATATTTTCTTCCTATTACTCTTCAGCTTTTCCTTTTTTACTACTATTTCACCGTCAGGCTTCCGCACGGCAATGGCAATATCCTCGGCGCCCTTCATCATTACGCCTTCAATAACCGCCTGGCCTCCTACGGCTTTTGGCTTAATATTCATATATTTCTACCTTTCACTTTTTCCCGGCGAGACACGGGGACGTTTCTCCTGGGGACACCTATGTCACCACGCGAAACGTCCCCGTGTCTCACATGTTTTACTTCTTCCCCGGCACCTCGTGGCACTTCCTGCACCTGGCTTCGTAGCTTTCCTTGGCTCCTACCAGTATAATGGGATCATCATAGGACGCCGGCTTTCCGTCTATCATCCTCTGGGTCCTGGTGGCCGGATTGCCGCACTTGATGCATATAGCCTGAATCTTGTCCACAAATTCTGCTGCGGACATCAGCTCCGGTACAGGGCCAAAGGGCTCTCCCCTGAAATTCTGATCAAGTCCCGCCGCAATTACGCGTTTTCCTTCATCGGCCAATTTGACGCACAAATCCACTACACCCTTATCAAAGAACTGCACTTCATCTATGGCTATGACAAGAGCGTCATCTTCTATATACTTCTTAATGTCCTCGGAACCGGAAACCTTGATTGCTTCGATCTTGATTCCGTTATGGGACACCACATGATTAACCCCATAACGGTCATCAATACTGTGCTTGAATACCTGGACCTTTTGTCTTGCAATTCTCGCCCTGTTGATTCTTCGAATCAACTCCTCGCTTTTGCCGCTGAACATAGGCCCTACAATTACTTCTATCCATCCGTGATTTTTCGGCCCATACATAATTCAATCCGACCCCCATATGAAATTAGAGGTTAAAGAAAGCTTTAACCTCTATTAATTATTCTTCTTTGTTTTCTTCTTTATTCAAGTTGAATCTCTTCTTGAATCTGTCAACACGTCCGCCTGTATCTACAAGCTTCTGCTTTCCTGTAAAGAAAGGATGACATTTGGAACAAATTTCTACTTTTATTTCTTTTTTTACTGAGCCTGTCTCGAATGTTTCTCCGCAAGCACATTTAACTGTTGCAGTTCCATATTTTGGATGTATTCCTTCTTTCAATCTATTCACCTCTTTCTTTATGGATTACATCTGCAAGTATATATTTTAACACAGTATTTTATACTTGGCAATTATTTTCCCCCGAATATTGAAAAAAAACAATGAAATGAAGATTAAAGGCTTAATCTCTGAAATTTGCATATTTTATTGCTTCAATGAATTCCTCATTGGTCCTGGTATGTAAAAGCTTGTTTATCAGATATTCCGCAACTTCGCTGCTGGAACCGCTGCTGAAGGCTTTTCTTATAGTCATTATGGTCTCGTATTCCTTTGGAGTCAGAAGCATTTCTTCCCTTCTGGTACCGGAACGGTTCATATCTATTGCCGGGAATATTCTCTTCTCGGAAAGCTTTCTGTCCAAATGCACCTCCATGTTGCCCGTACCCTTGAATTCTTCATATATCACATCGTCCATCCTGCTTCCGGTATCCACCAGGGCAGTTGCAAGAATAGTCAGGCTGCCGCCTTCTTCAATATTCCTGGCAGCTCCGAAGAACTTCTTGGGCTTATACAAAGCTCCCGGATCAAGTCCCCCCGAAAGAGTCCTTCCGGTAGGTGCAATGGTCAGATTGTATGCCCTTGCCAGTCTTGTAATGCTGTCCAGAAGAATAACCACATCCTTCTTCTGCTCAACAAGGCGTTTTGCCCTTTCCAGAACCATCTCGGCAACCTTGCAGTGGTTTTCCGGCATTTCGTCAAAGGTGGAATATATTACGTCACCGTTGATGGATCTTTTCATGTCTGTTACTTCCTCAGGCCTCTCATCTATCAGCAGAACTATTAATTCGACTTTGGGGTAATTTGCTGTAATGCTGTTGGCGATTTTTTTCAGAAGAATTGTTTTACCTGCTTTTGGAGGAGATACTATCATGCCTCTCTGCCCCATGCCTATAGGTGCGAGGAGATCAATAATTCTTGTTGACAAGTCTTTAGGATTGCTTTCCAGAACTATCTTTCTGTTAGGGAATATAGGAGTGAGATCTTCAAAATATGGCCTTCTGGTAACACTTTCAGGATTATCCCCATTTACTCCCTGCACATACAGTAGTGCCGGAAATTTCTCTCCTTCCTTGGGAGCCCTGGTTATTCCTGTTATCCTGTCACCGGTTCTCAAATTGAATCGTCTGATTTGGGATGGAGATATGTATGTGTCTCTGTCCCCCGACTGGTAATTATCCGACCTGAGAAAGCCAAAACCGTCGGGAAGTATCTCAAGTATGCCGTCAGCCCTGCCGCCCTTTTCTATATCCTTGCTTTCCAGGAATTTTTTCTCTTCATCGCTTAAAGGCTTTTCCGTAGTGTCTCTTTTAACAATCATTTCTTCTTCAAGCTTTTCCTCTTTTGGAGGGGGCGGAATTATTCCCTGGGCTATTTTTGCCTCTTGGATTCTTTTCAATATCTCGTTTACCAGCTCATCCTTCCTGAACTTATAATAGCTCTTGATGTCCATGGACTTCGCAAGCTCTCTAAGCTCAGTCATGCTTTTTTCCATTAATTCGTTCAATCCTGCCATCACCTCTTAATAATTATTTCCAGTTATCGCTAAATAATACATCTGCTAGTTTTAAAAATATTAGCACGGGCAAAAAACCATACCCGTGCCTCTGTTTATCCCTCAAGTACCTTGATAAGCTCCTGCAGATCCTTCTGGTACTTTACAGCCATTTCCCTGACCAGGTTCCTGTTGCCCACAAATGCGATATCCAATTTGCTGTTCGGACAGCTAAGTATTTTTACCTTTTCACTGAGAACCTGCCTTGAATTGAAAACGTATAGATGCTCTTTGTCACAAGCTATGCAATTGATATAAACACAGAAGGTCTTCGAATCGCCGCTTCTTATTCTGAATAGCCTTTTGCCGCACTCGCAACTTTCCTCAAGCATGCTGTCCCTTGACAGATTGAAAAGGGATATCTCCCTGATTGCGAGCCTTCCGCAATGGGTGCATTTTACAGCTGCACTTATATTCGTATCAAAAAGCACGTTCTCACCCCCCGTGTGAATAATAATGCCTAGTTAACACTAAGCTATTTTATAATTCTACATTAATTTAAAAAATCCTTTATTTATTTCTTTATATTCAAAATCTGCCTTGCTTCATTGGGGGATGCCACTTCACGGCCGCATTCCCTCGATATTCTTGCAATCCTTTCTACAAGCTGGGCATTGGATTCCGCAATTACACCCTTTGAATAGAATATGTTATCTTCAAAGCCCACTCTTACATGTCCCCCCATTACTATCGCCATTACACCCAGAGGCAGCTCCGCCCTTCCAATGCCTGCCACAGTCCAGGTGCAGCCCGCGGGAATGCTTCCCACAAGATGCATCAGATCCCTGGGCTCTCCGGGAATTGCCCCCGGGACTCCCATTACAAAATCAAAATGCAGAGGCAGCGTGAGAAGCCCCTTTTTGACCAGTCTCAGGGCATTGTCAATCATACCTTTTTCGAAAACCTCTATTTCAGGCTTTACGCCGTTTTCCTGCATTACTTTCGCAAAGGATTCCATATACTCCTCGGTATTCATAAACACATCATGGCCGAAATTGCATGTCCCCGTACTAAGCGAAGCCATTTCGGGCTTCAGATATACCGGCTGTATCCTTTCTTCCTTGGAGTGCCATACCGCTCCTCCTGTTGAAGGCTGGAATATGACATCACATTTTTCTGCTATCTTTTCTTTGATTTCCCTGTAAACTTCAATATCCTGAGTAGGAGTGCCGTCAGCCTTTCTGGCATGGACGTGAACTATGGAAGCACCGGCCTTCCATGCCTGGTATGCCGCCTCGGCTATTTCATCGGGAGTAATTGGAAGGTTGGGCTGTTGTTCCCTTGAGACTTCCGCCCCCGTCAGGCACGCAGTAATAATTAATTTATCCATAAAGAATCCCCCTTTTATCATTTGACGCCATGTATGACATCACTACAATCGCTGTTTATCTTTAGGAACTACGCAGGTGCCGCTTGCCCTGCAGACCACAACCGGAGTCTTCAGTACCTCGGCTGCCGAATCATTGATATCCGGCCTTGCCTGAATTACTTTCCTGGCTTCAAACTGCATTTTCCTGGATGTATTCCCTACCTTGACGATTTCCCCCTCCGCTTCTATATAGTCTCCCGCAAACACCGGCGCGAGAAACTCAACACTGTCATAAGCACAGAAAAGGCCCTCATCTCCGTCATTTCTTATAAGGAGCTCCGTTGCAACGTCTCCGAAAAGCCCCAGCATTCTCGCCCCGTCAACCAGATTTCCTCCGTAATGTGCATCATGTGCACTCATCCTCAGTCTGATAATTACTTTGTCCATTATTTTTTCTCCCCCCACGCATATTTTTCGTATTGTTCATTTACTACACCAACAATTTCTCCTACAGTAAAAGGCTTTTCCAGGCAATATACAGCACCGTTCATCATAGCCTTGTTGAGTTTGTCCGGCTCACCGTTGGCAGTTACAATTATGGACACCAGCTCTGGAATGCATTGCTTAAGCTCTTTTATAATATCTCCTCCGTCATAGCCTTTGTTATTCCCCAGTCTCATGTCCACCAAAGCCACATCAGGCATGAACTTTTTTGCTGTCTCTATTGCTTCCTCAAAATTGCCAGCCTCGGCAACACTGTATCCTTCTTCCCTGAATATTTCACAAATAAGAAACCTGACCCCAGGCTGATCGTCCACCACAAGCAGTTTTTTGGCTGACATGTCCACACCCCCCCAAGTATCTTATTCATATGCATTACTATATATTCCCTATTGAGTCAATATATCCTTCTTTTTTGCCTATCTGACCTTCACAATGGCCTCAACACCTGCTCTAAGCCTTGCCATTCTTTCCCCGGCATCCTCCCAATCATTTCCTATGACAGAATAGTATATCTTCAATTTTGGTTCGGTTCCCGAAGGCCTTATGCAGAACCATGATTTGTCCTCCAGTATGAATTGAAGCACATTCTCCTTCGGAAGCCTGACAGGCCCGTGATAATCAAGATAATCCCTTACCTCTTCCACTTTAATGCCGCCGACCTCCTTGGGCAACTTATCTCTCAAAGCATTTATAAGTCTGACCATCTCCTCCATTCCTTCCTTGCCCCTGAAGGTGACGGAAGTAAGGCTTTCCTTATAAAATCCGTATTTTCGGAACAGTGACATGAGCCCCTCATAAAGAGTCATTCCCTTTTTCTTGTAATAGGCAGCCATCTCACAGATAAGCATGGATGCTATTACCGCATCTTTATCTCTTACAAAGGTTCCCGCCAGATATCCGTAGCTTTCCTCATAGCCGAACACGAACTCCAGTCCGCTGCTTTCAAATTCCTTTATCTTCTCAGCTATGTACTTGAAGCCCGTAAGCACCGATATTGTTTTTACGTTATAGCTTTCCGCGATTTTTTCCCCCAGCTTTCCCGTGACTATGGTATTTATGACGGTGCTCCTGTCATTCAGCCTGCCCTGCTTCTTAAGGGATCCCAGTATATAGTCGATAAGCAGCGCCCCTGTCTGATTTCCCGTAAGTACCACATATTCTCCAAGGGTGTTCCTGACCACGGCACCTACCCTGTCACAGTCCGGATCAGTTCCTATTATGATATCGGCGGACTGCTTCTTCGCAAGCTCAATAGCCAGGGTAAAGGCCTCATGCTCCTCAGGGTTCGGGGACTTCACCGTGGGAAAATCCTTGTCCGGCTGCTCCTGCTCGGGCACAACCGTCACATTTGTAAAGCCGACGGCCTTGAGGGCGCTTCTGACCGGAATATTGCCGGTTCCGTGCAAAGGTGTATATATAATTCTGAAGTCCTCCGCCATTTCCTTCACTACTTCGGAATTCAGCGAAAGGGTTCTTACTTTCTCTATATACCTGTCATCCATTTCCTTTCCCAGGAATCTCAGCAATCCCTTATCCCGTATATCACATTCGTTGATGCATTTGATTTCGGAAAAATCCTGTATTGAATTTGCTTCAGCAATAAGCTCCTCGGCAATCGGCGAAACCACCTGTCCCCCGTCGCTCCAATAGACCTTGTAGCCGTTGTACTGGGGTGGATTGTGGCTTGCAGTAATAACTATCCCTGCAGCAGCTTTAAGCTCCCTGACAGCAAAAGAAAGCTCCGGCGTGGGCCTGAGCTCGCTGAATACATAAGCGGCAATCCCATTGGAATTCAGTACCCTTGCCGCTTCCATGGCAAACTCCCGGGAATAGCGCCTGGAATCATAAGCAATTACAACACTCGGATTGTCAGTATTCTTTTTTATTATATAATTAGCCAAACCCTGGGTCGCCCTGCCCACAGTATACTTGTTCATCCTGTTGGTTCCGGCGCCTATTATGCCTCTGAGCCCCCCGGTTCCAAACTCCAGGTCCTTGTAGAACCTGTCCTCGATTTCCTTTTCATCGTCCTTTATCTCCATAAGTTCTTTCCGGGTTTCTTCATCAAAGGCGGAATCAGTCATCCATTTATTATACCTTTCATAACAGCCCATAAAAAACCTCCTTTAGATACTCTCTGAATTCATCCCTCAGATCCTCCCTCTGCAGGGCGAACTCCACAGTTGCCTGAAGGAAGCCCAGCTTTGAACCGATATCATACCTTTTGCCTTCAAAGTTGTATGCATACATGGGCTGGATGCTTCCCAGCGCCCTGAGGGCATCCGTAAGCTGTATCTCCCCCCCGGAGCCGGGTTCCGTTTCCCCAAGTATATCAAATATTTCAGGGGTTATTATATACCTTCCCAATATGGCAATATCGGAGGGAGCATTATCTATTGCCGGCTTTTCCACAAGATCCTTCACCTTGTAGAGCCTTTCGCCGATTTCTTCACAATTGATTATTCCATACTTATTCACCTCACCGGGATCTACCTTTTGAACTCCGAGAACAGTATTTGAACAGCTCTCAAACACATCCATAAGCTGCCTCAGGCAGGGTACCCGGGAACTGACCACGTCATCCCCCAGCAGCACCGCAAAGGGCTCGTTCCCCACAAAGGTCCTGGCGCAGTATATTGCATGTCCAAGGCCCTTTGCCTCTTTCTGCCTGATATAGTGTATGTCAACCAAATTGGAAATATCCTGAACCTGCTTTAAAAGCCCGTTATTATTCTTCCTGGCAAGCTCCAGCTCCAGCTCCACCGATCTGTCGAAATGGTCCTCGATTGCCCTCTTGTTCCTTCCGGTCACTATCAATATTTCTTCTATTCCCGAATCAATTGCTTCTTCCACTATGTACTGTATTGTGGGTTTGTCTACAATAGGCAGCATTTCCTTCGGCTGTGCCTTAGTTGCGGGCAGGAACCGCGTTCCCAAGCCTGCTGCGGGTATTATGGCCTTCTTAACTCTCATTAATGATTCTCCTTTGTATTCCTTTTATGCTAAGAAAGGGCGAACACTGTTCGCCCCATGCTAATTTGCAACCTGTATTGTTTTCGCAGACACACCATCTGCCGTTCCGGTGCCCCTGACGCTTATAATCTGATTTACCTTCAGACTGTTCAGCCCCAGGAAATTGAAGTCAGCATCGGCAATCTTTGTCTCATCGGTGGTATAAATCTTTTTATCGGTATATTTGCTTGTACTGTTGTCATATACCTCTAAAACTATAAGCTTTGCTTCAAGGTCTATGCTCTTGATAAGTCCTTTAAGCTCGGTCAGTACTATTGCTGTTTCATTTATTACCGCTATTTTGGTTATTTCATCGTCGATCAGGCTGACATCCACCTGCATACCCGGCCTCAAGGAGTATATGTCCTCCCCTGCTCCCGCTATTTCTATATCACTGTCTGCAAAATATGTATTCTGTTTTCCGTCCAAGGCTGTTATTACAAGCTTCGGAGGGGCTATCCTGCTGAATACCAGTGACTCGATTACGCCTTTGTCGCTGCCTTTTACTCCGTCGGCATTTATCTCGATCAAATCATTATATGAAGTAGTTACCACCAGATCGTTGCCCGCTTTCAGCTCCTGCCAGAGGGCACTTTTTCCGTCCTTTATCACTATGGTCTTGGCTGTTATTGTATAGCTCCTTGTCTCACCGTTCTGCAGCTGTATTTTAAGAAGTGTGCTGTCTCCGGTCTGGATTCCCGCAAGCTTTCCGACTATTTTTCTGATCTTGCTTTCACCGACAATCTTTACTACCTTGCTGCCGTCAGTATAAAGCTTGACCATATCACTTTTCTCAAGCTTCCAGAACCCTTCGGAAACACCGTCTATCGTGCATACTACATTTTCAGCCAGCTTGTATACCCTTCTCTCGGTGCCGACAAATACCGCAATATTGCCATACTCAGGAATAACCTGATCCACATAGGCAGTCACATCCGCCGGTTCATCATCTTCAATCACAACCGCAGGTTCCGTATCGGTGTCCGTATCCGTGTCAGTATCGGTACCGGTACTGACCGGCTCAGAATAATCCGTCCATATTATTTCAGGACTTCCGCCGCCTGCGGTAATATCCTCCCCGCCCTCTTTCTTTTCATATGCAGTGCTGGCAATGTCCAGCATTTTTGCATAGGTTTCCCTTCTTAACAGTTCATTGGGATTAAAGTTATCGCTGGTTTCGCTTATTACGCCTATTTTCATGAGATAACTTACATAAGCCTTATATTGGGAGGCAATAAACATGGAATCCTTAAAAGGAAGCACTACCGCCGCTGAGCTGTCTACGGCAACACCGAAAGCCCGGCCGAGGTAATTGCAGACCTCCTGCTTCTTAACATAAGGATTCGCCGAATAGGCGCTTACATCGGAATCCTTTACTATTCCCTTCTCCAGACAAAGAGCCACAGCCTGTCTTGCATATTCGGGAACTTTGAACTTATCCAGAACATCAGCTTTGTATTCTTCCACCAATTGTTCCAAATTTATATCCTTTTCCCGATTAATCATCCGTGATATACTTACTAATGCATCGTAGTTCTTGACATAATCACCGGGCTTGAACTCGGTTTCGGTCGAACCGCTCATCAAGCCTTTATTGAAAACATTTATAATATGCTGCTTCGCCCAACTGTTATCTATATCGGTAAACTTTGAAGCGCCATTATCTGCATAAGCAACACCGGTAAAAGCAATCAGAAGTGCGAAGGAAATGACTGCTGCTTTAAGAATTTTAATTTTTTTCATCTGTATCCTCCTATTATCTTCATTCTTACAGAATATATTCTGTAGAAGTTGGGTAAATCCTGCCTGGTAAGGAAATTGTAATAAAAATATAATGTACAAGCCATGCGGAAAGAGGAAACGGTATGTTACAAAATTGTAATGAAACATAACACATAACCCCTGCGTCATATTTGCAGGACATAACTTCAACCTTATGGTTGACATAGTTATTATACATAATTCTTCTTTTCAATACTACGTATATTCCTGTTACACATTTATTACACTTGTTTACAATACTGTTACACGGGAAGGAATAGCGTAGATTGTATAGAATTATGTAAACCATTAGACGAATTTTATCAATTTTTTCTTACAACCTGGAAAGGGGGTGCATGGTATAGGTTTTAGAAAATGCACAAGCAGCAAAAACAAAATCAATAACAATTTTAAGGAGGAAATAACACGTATGAATAAGAAGATACTTGCTCTTCTTCTGGCGTTTGCGATGGTGTTCTCAACTATGACAGTTGCATTCGCCGATGAATCAGCGGCTATAGGCGCTGATGCAAAAGCGCTCGAAATTATGGGAGTGCTCAAAGGTGATACAGGAACAGTAACACCTGAATACCTTGTAAAAGAAACAACAAGAATGCAGGCAGCTATAATGTACCTCAGACTTAAAGGTCTTGAAGACGAAGCTATAGCATTCACAGGAACAGCTAACTTCGCGGATGCCGGCACAATGGTATGGGGCGAAGGCAAAGCAATGATGGCTTACCTCAAAGCTAATCCGCAGCTTGGCTGGATCGGCGGAGACGGCGGAAGATTCAATCCGTTTAATACAATCACAGCTCAGGAATACTACAAGGTAATGCTTGAAGCTCTCGGCTACAAACAGACAACTGCAGAAGCAGAAGGCGATTTCAGCTGGACAGAAGTTATGGCTTTCGCAGCAGGAAAAGGCCTGACAAAGGTTGCCGATGTTGCAAAATTCACAAACAATGACCTGGCAACAGCAACAATGGAAGCATTAAAGATAAACTACAAAGGCATGACTAAAACTCTTGCAGTTAAGCTTGTTGATGAAGGAATGATCAGCAAGGCGGCAGCTGTAGAAGCCGGTCTTTATGCAGAAGATATCGCAGCAGCGGTAAAATCAGCAAAAGCTCTTGGTAACTCAACAGTTGAAGTTACATTCGAAGATGATGTTGACGCAGCAGCAGCAAATGCGGACAATTACACTATCGAAGGCCTTGCAGTAAAATCAGCAGTTGTTTCTGCTGATAATAAAGCAATACTCGAAACAGCAGCTATGACATCAGGTAAAGTCTATAAATTGACAGTTGGTGAAAAGACTGTTCAGTTTACAGGTATTGCAAAAGTATCAGGCGGTCCTGAAATAGACAGCGTTAAGAGTGAAGACGTTGAAGAAGTTGTTATAGACTTCAATAAGAACGTTGAATATGCATCAGCTACAGACGTTGCTAATTACTCAATCAACGGAGTAGAAGTTGTAAAAGCTGAAGTTGACGGTGATGAAGTTACATTAACTACAAAAGGGCTCCAGAACAAGACAAAATACACAGTTAAGGCAAACAACATCAAGTCAGTTGACGGCGTAGCAAAGAAATCCAATACTGAAACCTTTACTGTAAAATTTGATACAAGTGCTCCGAAAATTGACGGAGAAATAGAAGTACAGACTAATGACAGAATAGTTGTTAAGTTCAACGAAAAAGTAACAAAAGAATCAGCAGAAAACCTTGCCAACTACTCAATCAAAGTAGATGAAACAAACGGTGCAGAACTTGATATATTATCAATCACTTGGGATTCTGACTCTGACGATCAGAACAGCGTGGAAATCGTTACAGAGCCAATGGAAAAAAGAGAAGATTACAAGCTTTCAGTTGTCAATATAGCTGACCAGAGAAAAGCAGCCAATGTAATGACAAGACCTGCAACTAAGGTATTTGAAGCTATAGCTGAAGACGACAAAGCTCCTAAGTGGGAATCTCTTACAGTTCTTTCACCTACTACAATATTGATAGAATTCAGCGATGGCAGCAAAATCGATGAAGAAAGTGCAACAAACCTCAGCAACTATGAGCTGGAAGACCTGGATATCGAATCAATAAGAACAATAAAGAATGAATGGAAAGTATTCAGAGCCATTCTTACAGTAGAAGAAATGGAAACAGGCAAGACTTATGACCTGACAATTGCTGATATACTTGACGAATTCGGCAATTCTATGGAAGAAGCATCAAAACCTGCTAAAGCAATAGCAAGCAGCCTTGCTGCAGCAAAACTTGATACAGCAAAAGCTACAGGCAAAAATACAGTTGAATTGAAGTTCACAAAAGAAGTTGACGAAAAAACAGCTGAAAACATTGCCTACTACACTATAACTGAAGGAGTCGGCGCACCGACAAAAGCAACACTTCAGGCTGACGGCGTAACAGTTATTCTGGAAGTTAACAACCTTATAAACGGTTATGACAAATACGATATAATCGTTGACGGTGTTGAAGACCTTGCAGGAAATGAACTGTACTACAAGATGGACCTTGATACAGCTACTGAACAGTGGGATAAAACAGCTCCAAAGCTTGAAGAGGCAGACGCAGTAAGCAGCAAAGTTGTAGCTCTTGCCTTCGACGAAAGAGTAGAATATGAAGATGGTGCAAAATTAGTATTGGCAAAAGGAAGCGAAACTGCCGCAACAGCAAGCGTTAAGCTGGATGCAAAGGGATATGCCGAAAACAACACAGTTGTAGAATTCTCATCTGAAACACCATTAGTCGATGGCGAAAACTACACAGTAGTTGGAATCGTATACGGCGGCAGTGACACAGACGGCGGAATAAAAGACCTTAAGGGCAACAGAGTACTGAAAGAATCAATCAAATTCGGCGACTTCACATTTGAAGGAATCGATGACGCACTTGATTTAACAGAAGTAGATACCTACGAACAGGTTAACGGAAAAACTTTTGAAGTTACAATGTCAAAGGACGTTAAATTCAAAACAGGCGTGACAGTTACTGGCGGTAAAGCAGATATAGGCGACTTCACAGCTTCAATCAAGGATAACGTAATCACACTTGTTATAGAAGATGGCAAAATTGAAGAAGATGCAGAATACGACATCAATTTCGCAAGCTTCTTTACAGATGTACACGGCAACGCTGTTGAAAATGCAGATGATGACGATTCAACAATCCTGATAGGTGAATATACAGATACAGATGCACCTGAAATTGAATCAGTTGTTGCTATAAACAGAGAAACTATTGAAATAACATTCAGCGAAGATATTGAAGTAATGAATGATAGTGCAAAGACAGCTTTCATAAGCGGCCTCAACCTCAAAAACTATGATCTGGACAGCAATATTTCATTATCTCTTGAAGCTGACAACTTAAGCGACAACGATGGTGATAATGTTATAAGAGTAAAAGTTGGAAAGCCAATGGAAGCAAGATACGAATATGAACTGACAGTAGCAGCAGGAGCATTCAAGGATTTCGTAGGCATTGCAAACGAAGATGAAGATATATTCTACTTCGACGGTACAAACCTTGCAAAATAATTGAACTGTAAACAAATTAAAGGATGAGCGACCTGCTCATCCTTCTTTTTTACTCAAGCAGCCGGTATTAACATGTCCTAATTTGCTGCAGTAATTATGAATCCGTCCATTTTTATCTCTTCTCCGACTCCCGTCTTGAAGCTCATTGTCAGGCCCTCCGCATTTGAAGGCAAAGACAGATTGAAGTCATATTGCTGCCATTTGTCACCAAGCTGATATCTTTTTAATCTATTATCATATTTATTCCCTGTCTTCACCTTAATATTGACATACAGCATTGCTTCTTCGGATACCTTTTTTGCATAAAACATGACTTTTAATGTTTTGTTTTTCAGCTTCTTGTCATTTATCAGGGATGACAGGTCAGCCCATATGCCGGCCCTTCTGTCGGCGGTATTCTTGATATATATTGCATTCTGTGCATCTATAAAATCCTTATCCGACATGCTTGTAGTTATCTCATCCTTGCCCCAAACGGTATTGAACCTGTCTACATAACCCTTTTCACTCATGACATAATTCTTTTCAAATACCTGTTCATATATTGCATACGGATAGTATTTGGTTTTTGCATTTACAGGAGTGACAGTCTCATGACCTCCATTGGAATAAGCGCTGGTTCCCCTCTGAACATTATAATAACTGGTTGCAGTTTTGTTTGAGTCATAATTGATATCAAGATGTACTATATAGTCACTGTCCTGATTTATTTTAATTGAAAAACTATCTTTTTTGCTGCTGAATACGGTTTTTCCGCCGCTTTGCACAGTCCATTCCAGTGAATCAATCAGATTATAGGGATCGTTCTTTTCCCGGTCATAAGTGCAGGAAAGCCTGTTGGTTCCGTTTTCCCTGACTATATCCCATCTGAAATTTTTCCCCTTGATATCCATATCCGCATCTTCTATGATAAATACCTCCCGCGTATCTTTAAGCCTGAGGGCAATCATCAGCTCATCGGCCAGCTTGCCGATGCTGTCCGAACCTTCTGTAAGCCTTATCACTTTGTTTTTAATGCGGACCGGATCTATTCTGTCATCCATGGTAATATTCTCTTCTGCTCTTGTTACTGCAGTAAAGTATTTAACCGAATCCCCGTATCTGCCCCAGGCCTCATAGATCCTGGCAAGATTATAGTAGTATTCAATGGCGGGAAGGTTTTCAACAGCCTTATACTGAAGCTTTTCGGCCTCTTCCATATCATTCATGTAAAAAGAACATACCGCGGCATTATTATATGCAACCGGGTCATTGACATTGAATTCGGCGGATTTTAGAAAGCTGTTCCTGGCCATGTCATATTTTTTAAGCCTGAAATTACTTACTCCCAGCTTGAAATGAACCAGGGCCTTCTGTTGCGGGCTCAGGCTCGGCATGTTTGTAAGCTTGAAGTATTCCTCCTGTGCATCCTCATAAAGCCCCTGCTTAAACAACTGATCAGCCTTCAGGAGGCTTGCCGGAAAACCGATATTCTTCGTAATGTTGCTGTCTATTTTTATAGGCTCTCTGTCATTATTGGACATGCTGAAAAACTGTCTGAAAATATCAGCCGCAGAAATGCATATAATCAATATCAATACGAATACTGCAGTTTTTTCAAAATTAAGCTTGAACACACACTCACCACCCTTGCTATTATTGTATTATAAAAATGTAAAACCCGCAATTATTTACATAATACAGCTTGCGTCTAATAATATGATGATTATATACTAATCTTGTAAACTTTTTTACTTTTATTACGTATAGAAATATGTATGACAAATATAATTAAGTGCATTGATTTTTAAGGGGGAAAAACGATGAGGGACAGGAAAAAACTCATTATCATCGGGTCTGTTTTACTGATTGCAATTATTATAGCAGTTATAAGGATAATAACATCCGGTCAGGACAGAGTCAAAGAGGTAGATATAGGAAAGGCCGAAATAAAAAATCTCACCCAGGTTATTCCGGTAACCGGCAATATAGAGGCCGGAAATAAAGAAGAAATAATGCTGCCGACGCAGCAAAAGGTAATAGAGATCTATGCCAAAAAAGGACAGAAAGTCAATTCGGGAGATCCGATCCTGAAAATAGATACCACAGACTATGAATATCAGCTTAAGAAGTATGAGCTGGCACTCAGCCTTGCAGCTTCAAACCTCAACAGGCTTCAGGACGGCAGCAGGAACAGCGATAAAAAAGTCCTGGAAAACGCAGTAAAACAAGCCGAGCTGAGTGTTAAAAGCTCGGAGGCAAACTACAATGAAGCAAAAAGAAAATATGAACAGATCAAGGTGCTTTATGAAAACGGTGCAGCTTCCGGGAATGAATATGAAATCGCCCTTAAAGCAATGAATGATGCAAAAAACCAGCATGAATTATCGGTGATACAGCTGAGCGATGCCTTGAATTCCCTTAATGATTTTGACATAAACAGGAATGATCAGATAACAGACCAGAGAAATCAAGTGGAAAGCTCAAAGGCAGATATTGAAAATATAAAGGATAAAATTGAAAAAAGCACGATAAAGTCCAGCATCAACGGCACCATAGTACAGCTTGACGCAAAACCGGACCAGTATCCCACGGCGGAAAACAATACCATAGTAATATATGACCTTTCCAAATATAAGGTGACAATTCCGGTAAGCCAATATGATGCAGTGAATATAAGCCTTGGTCAGAAATCAACCATAAGGGTGAAGGGAATAGACACGGAATACAAGGGTACAGTATCAGCTGTCGGTGATGCGGCGGTCATTACCATGGATGGAGCAAACAAGGAACCGAAGGTGGAAATTGAAGTCACTCTTGACAATCCTGACGACAGGATAAAGGTGGGCTATGAAGCAGACATAGATATTACCCTGAAAGAGAGCAATGATTCAATGGCAGTAAACTTTGAGGCGGTCCGGGAGGATGAGGACGGTAAAAAATATGTATTTACCGTCAATGGCAATAAAGCGGTAAAAACCTTTGTTGAAACGGGCATAGAGACAGATTTTGAGATAGAGATACTTAAAGGCTTAAAAGCAGGTGATTCCTATGTGAAGAATCCTCCTGCAACCCTGAAGGACGGGGACCCGGTGAAGCAGTCAGGGGGTAAGAACAGTGATAATAAAAGTTGAGTACCTTACAAAGGTGTATGATACAGGTGCAATACAGGTGGAAGCCTTAAGGAACGTATCTCTTTCCATAGAAAAGAATGAGTATGTTGCAATAATGGGGGCCTCCGGCTCCGGCAAATCAACGCTGATGAACATACTGGGATGCCTTGACAGGCTTACTGACGGGAAATACATCCTTGATGGTGTAGACGTATCCACTCTTAATGACAATGAACTGGCAGTAATAAGGAATAAAAAGATAGGCTTTGTGTTTCAGGCCTTCAATCTCCTTCCAAGGCTGTCGGCCCTGGGTAACGTAGAGCTTCCCATGGTTTATGCGGGCTTGTCAAAAAGCGAAAGGCAGATAAAAGCCAAAGCCGCCCTTGAAAAGGTTGGCCTCGGAGACAGAATGCACCACAGGCCAAATGAGCTTTCAGGGGGCCAGAAGCAAAGAGTGGCTATAGCAAGGGCTCTTGTGAACAACCCTGCCATAATACTTGCGGATGAACCTACAGGCAACCTTGATACAAAATCCAGCGAGGAAATAATGGATATATTTGAAAGCTTGAACAATGAAGGTGTTACCATTATTATGGTAACCCACGAACGGGACATAGCACAGCATACCAAAAGAGCGGTGGTATTCAGAGACGGCGAGATCATATCCGATAAACAAGTAGAAAACAGAATAATAAGAGGGGGGAATAATGTATGAATATAGCTGAAAGCTTCATATCTGCCCTCCAAAGCATAAAAGCGAATAAAATGCGCTCCTTCCTCACCATGCTCGGTATAATAATCGGCATTTCATCGGTTATAACCATTGTATCAATAGGACAAGGCGGCAAGGAAGCCATAATGGGCGAATTTGACGATTTGGGCACCAATGTGATAAACGTAAGCGTCAAATCCCTGGACAATGAGATTGAGGAAAGGGATTACCTTACCCTGAAGGACGCCCAGCTTATCAAGGATAAGATTCCTGAGGTTACCGCAGTGGTGCCGGCAGCAGGCACCATGGGATATATGAAGACGGATAAGGAAAAGAAGTTCGCAGAAATTGACTGCATAACCCATGAATTCAACAAGCTGATGAAGGTGGAAATACTGGCAGGCAGATTCCTCAGCGAAGGTGACATAGAAGCAGCAAGAAATGTGATAGTAATTGATGAAATAACGGCAAATAAACTTTTTAAAGGGCCCAAGGATGCCGTAGGCCAAAGGATAAAGGTCACAATAAATGACAATAATACCAACTTTACCATAATAGGAGTTTCAGAGACCACAGGGGGCAGTATGGCGGCCATGTTCGGAGACAACTACCCCGGCCTGGGTTATGTACCGATTACCTTAAGAGAAAGGATAATGCCAAAAGTGCAGATATCCTGGTTTTCCGTACTGCTGGAAAGTATGGACAACTCAAAGGAAGTGGCTACAAAAATCGTGCGTTTATTGGAGCAGTCCCACAGGAATGAAGGGAAGTATGCCGCCGAGGAAGGCTTCAAGGAGCTGGATATGCTCAATAACGTGCTTAATATATTCACAATGGTCATAGGGGCTATTGCAGGCATATCCCTTGTAGTAGGCGGTATAGGCGTTATGAATATAATGCTGGTATCGGTAACCGAAAGAACAAGGGAAATAGGCATAAGAAAAGCACTGGGAGCCAAGAACAAGGATATAATGCTCCAGTTCCTCACAGAATCAATTATACTGTGCCTCATTGGGGGAACAATCGGGATGAGCCTTGGAATAACCTTGGGATTGGTTGCCGGTAAGATTATCAATATACCCCTGGGGGTATCACCTTTGGTAATACTTCTGGCTTTTACCTTCTCCTCAGCGGTAGGTATATTCTTCGGGCTGTACCCGGCAAATAAGGCCGCTAAGCTTGATCCGATAGAAGCATTGAGATATGAGTAAAAAAAATATATATCAGCGAGTACTATACTCGCTGATATATATTTTTTTGCGCTATTTCTATTCTTTACTTCAATTTCACTGAAATGGCCTTGAACATCTTGCCTCTCTGGTAAATATTGAAGCCGCTTTGTTCGTATCCGCTGACCTCAATCTCTTTCCCAACCATTTTATTCAGCAGCTTCGCCAGGTATTTGTTGTCCTTGTCATGTATAATCACATATATGCCCTCCGCTGTTTCCAGCTCAAAATGTTTACCCTCTATTTCGTTGATAACGAGCTTGCCTGTAAGCTTCTCAGGTGATGTGATCAAGCCGAAGTTCTCCATGACGCGCTTTATTATTACCGCAGCCTGTGCTCTTGTGGCAGTACTGCCCACTCCGAACTTATTTCCGCCTACACCCATTACAAGACCTCTTTCATAGGCAGCTATTATGCTTTCCGCCGCCCATTCCGGAATGTCCTCCTTATCTTCAAAAGACAGTATGGACATATCGGAGTCAGCCCCGATACCCATAGCCCTTATGATCATTGTCGTAAGCTGTTCTCTCGTTACCGTGTCATCGGGGCCGAAGGTCCCGTCGGGATTCCCTTTTGTTATGCCGTACTTGGCAGCTGTCTCAATATAAGGGAAATAAAGGCTTCCTATGCTTACATCCTTAAAAGAGGCTGTTTGGGGGGTAATCAAGTCCACATTCTTATCGGGATCATACCTTAGTACATTAACAAGCATTTTGACTATTTCCGCCCTTGTGATATTCACATCGGGGCCGAATTTCTTACTTGCATCGGCTTCTATAATATGCTTTGAAGCCATTAACTCTATCTCCGGCTTTGCCCAGTGCTTTGCAATATCCGTATAGATGCTCTCCGTCCTCATAACAGTGAATTTGCTAAAGTGACCGGTATCGAAGGTTATTGTGCCGGTCTTGGCATTAAACACACCACCGACATACTCCCAGGTTTTCTTCTCTTCATTATAGTGGTAAACCCCAAGCTTGTCGGTATCGATACTGTCTGTCTCTTCCGGGCTCAGCTTTATTGTGACAGTAAGATTATTGCTGAATTGATTGATGTTCAGTGTTTCCTTATCAGTTTTCAACTCAACGGTAAACTGAAACACCCTATCGCCAATTCTGTATATACCCGACGAAGCATCGCCGGAAAGGGCTTTCGCATCTTCCCCCGTCAGTTCCTTAATATTGAAACTCAGCTTAGCGGTGCTGTCACTTAAATACTTCCTGACTTCTTCAGTCATAAATGCGTCAGCAGGAATATCTACTTCTGCATTTAAGCCCTTTAAAGTCATAGGCCTTCCTGATTTGCTTAAATCCTCAAGGGTCTTTCCCTTCATTGATACAGATTCATAATCATCTATTTTTACCATAGCAATTTCAACATTTGCTTTGTCTTTTGCATTCTTTAGCGCCACAGCGATCAGACTGTCTATAGAAGGATTAGGGGGAGCCGGTGCGCTGCTGCCACCACCGCCTCCGCCTCCACCTCCGCCGCCGCCTTTCTTGCCACCAACCGAAGGCGGATTAACCGGGGGATCTACAGGAGGGTCAACAGGAGGATCTACAGGAGGCGGATCACCAGGGGTATCAGCCGGAACAGCATTCAAGGCATTAAAAGCGTTAACCATATTGCGTGAAACAGTCTTTCCGTCCAATGCTTCCAAGTATGTGCCGCTGTCCATAATAGCATACTTCAGCTCAGTAACGGCGAGATTCGGATTCTTGCTCAAAAGCAATGCCGCAATTCCGCTGACATGGGGCGCTGCCATTGAAGTACCGGTCAAATAGTCATAAAATGCTCCATGATCCTCAGGATAGTATAACAAGGGTTCAGTGTCTACGCCTGTAATCTCCAAATGATCCCTGTAATAGTAAGGCCCTGACGGAATGTCATAATACACAGCTTCGAATACAGTACCCGCAACGCCTGCCATAATTTGATTGCGCCCGTAATCCAACTCTGACACATCAACG
>Ga0208040_1001773_pt1 | contig 20447 bp, 19 predicted proteins | sample AD_UKC083_MetaG_FD_184431 | JGI IMG/M metagenome (GOLD analysis project Ga0208040, IMG submission 184431) | Active sludge microbial communities of municipal wastewater-treating anaerobic digesters from USA - AD_UKC083_MetaG (SPAdes) (version 2) | ecosystem: Engineered > Bioreactor > Anaerobic >...
GCTGAATCATTCAGGCTGGGAAGAAGTACTGCATCGACTTGGGCTTGATTACTGGAATAGGCGTTCACCTTTTTAGGAACACGCCTTTTATTCTGAGCTATGAGTTTTTGAGAGAAATCTACAATATTTTTGGGTGAGCGGTAGTTTGTACCCAAGATGCATGTTGTGTACTGTCCCCCGAGGTGATCATCCGGATTCAGTATGAACGAGGGCGTGGCCCCTCGCCACTCGTAAATTGCCTGATCATCATCACCCACAATGGTGAGTTCAGCCTTGTTGACCGCAGCAATGGCTTTTAAAAGGTTGAGATCCAGGGGATTGATGTCCTGGAACTCATCGACCAGGATATGGTGAAATCTTCCTGCCCCTGATGTATATTTCTTTTCATGAAGTTGCTTATCGAGCTCCAAAAACGGCCAATATTTCTGATCCTCAAGGGTGATAAAGGCCGATTGAAATAAGGTCTCACAGGCATCCTTCCAAAATTCGATGAAATTGACCATGAGCTCTTTGAATGGCTTTTCCCCCTCGAGAATCTCCATCTCCATTAAGCGATCCATGACAGCCAGAATATATTTAATCATTCCACACCGGTGTAACCATTCAATGTGCTTCAGTAAGTGCTCTTCTTTCTTAATAGAATCGTGACGGAATCCCAGTGTCTTCAATTGGTCGATGATGTCCATCAGCTCGTGTGTTGCCCTTGATTGTCTCTTCTTGTCTGTCAGTATATCGCGGATGTATTTATGCCGCTGCCATACAGGCTGAAGAACATTGTTCATGCATATAAATCTTTGTTTTTTCTCGGTTACGAGTTGGAGATTATGCCTTGTAGATTTTAACTGCCGAAATCCCCATGAATTCAGTGTGGTAATCGAAACGAGGGGGGCGATTGATTGGAATGCTCTGTCACGCTTCACGCGATCCCTGAGTTCATCTCGTGCTGCACGGGTAAAGGTGAAGATGAGAAATCTGGGTTTTTCCTTATCTGACTGTTCGAGGAGATGAAGGCATCTCCAGAGGAGGGAATGGGTTTTTCCACACCCGGCAGGTGCGAGCAACCGTACTGCCCCACCTGGTACTGCACAGAAGGCCCTTTGATCATCATCCAGCTTTGGTGTGGTCAGCGTTGTTGACGATGTATCCTTTCCTCCGGACGATTTATCACCTCTATTCAATCCCATGCCAGGCTCCCCATGGAAATGGATTTCACCTCAGCAAGCCGCTTCATGTAAGAGATTTTCCAAATCAAAGAATTGTGTGTTCTTCAATGCTCGGTATCGTTCTGGGTGGCAGGTCAGAACAAGAATCTGTAGCTGTTGAGCAGCTTCCTCAAGGACACCCATTACCCGAGCAAGACGCCTGGCATCAGTTGCGGTCAGCACGTCATCCAGAACGACCATCTGCCGATCATCTTTACCCAAGACCTCGGCCAAGGCCAATCGTGTCGCAAGATACAGCTGTTCTTGTTCACCGCCGGACAGGTTATCCAGAGCGACTGATTCCTCGATGGATTCAGGCATGACAGATGCTGGGATAAACGCCTCTCCGATCTCTATCTTGCCTAATTTTCGACCGGCGATTCGTTGCAGGGTCCTGCTGGCCTTCTCCTCGACAGGCTTTGAAACGGCCGCTATCGCATTGGACCGACATGCTGCCACTGTGTCATGGAGGAGTCTGATTGCCTCGATGTGTAATTCTTCATGCCTGATCTTTTGATCGAGCTGGAGGACCCTTTCTTCAGCAACTACCAATGACGAGTAGGGGCCTTGGGCTGTAAGGTTCTCAAGGCGTGCCTCTTCCCGGATTTCCTGTTCCCTTGCCTGGTCTGAATCCCTTCTCGCAGATTCGAGTTGTGCTTCCAGTCGCTCGACGAGTGCAACAGGGTTGTCTTCATATTTCTGGATTTGATCATCGATTTCCTGATAACGGGCTCTGGCAACATCCCATGCCATAGTAACCCGCTGCAGATCGGTCTCCATCTTCTTCAGAGATTTACTTTCAGCGATGAGCTCATCTCTCCTCTCTGTCAGTGAGTTGACCTTTTTCCTTGCATCCTCAAGTCTTCGCGACAGTGTCTCTTTTTGGCTTGCAACTGCTGATAGGGCATTTTGTGCCTTCTCCCAATTGGATTCACATTGTTCCACTTGCGAGATGAATGCATACTTCGTATCTTGTGCATGTGCCTCAAGGGTATCGGCATCAGGTGGGGTCTTGTCCCAATCAGGTTGGGCTTCCAGGAAACCCCGATACTTTGTTTCAAGAATACTGCGTTCCTGCGATACTTCATCAGAAGATTGGCCTAACAGAAGGGTCTGATGCTTTGTATCAGCTTCAGCTATGCTACCATCAAGTTTTTCTGCCTTCTCTAAGAGCACCTCAAGCTCTTCGATATCTGATGTGCCAAATGGTTCAGTAAGTTCCCTCAGCTTATGTTCAGCCTTCAACTTCAACTCTCTGTATTTCTCGACTGACTCAAGGGGCCCCCATGCACGTATTCTGGCTATTTTTGGAAGATCTGCCACGACTTCAGGCGAGCCCTGGATCTGTGTGGGAGCTCCAGCTTTTGCAGTGAGGGTACCTGTTGACTCGCCAGTTATGACATCTATCAAGCTGTCTTTTTTCGGCACGATTTCCAGGGTGATGAGGGACGCCTCGATTCGCACCTGTGCATCATCGCGGTCTTTTGCAAGCTTCTGAATCATCCTGAGTGTCTTAGAATCGGGGGCAACGTGTTTATTGCGTTTCTGCCAGCAGTCGTCCAGTGCCTTTTCAGCCTTCTTGATCTTCGATATCCGATCATCCAGTTTCTGTAATTCTTTTCTGCATTCATTGAACCGACGAGCTCTGTCTGCGAGCTGCGCCAATGCATCAACAGTCTCGCGACCTTTTCGTGCATTTTCCAGGTCAGCCTTTCGCTGTGTTGCCTCCTTCTCTCGAACCTGTACTTCCTTATCCTTTATTGGGATTTCCTCTTCCAGAGACTGCAATGCCTTTTGAGATTCATCCAATTCCTTTTCCGTTGTCTTTATCAAATCAATTCTCTGTTTCAGTTCCTTGTACTGAGCCTCCGTGGAGGAGACCTGTTCGGATCGCTGGTCTCTCTCTCCGACCAGCTTTCGATAGCCTTCGGCAACAATACGGGCATCTTTGAGAGCCTTTGATATCTCATCGGTATCATGGCGGGCTTGTGTCCGTTTTGACCTGAGGTCCTCCACTCGGCGGGATGACTCCTCAAAGGCAAGGTACTGTTCATATGCTTGGTGCTTCTGTTGGATGGCCTCGGCGAGCTGATCTCTCAAGTGGGTGAGTAAGGGAGCATCCTTGCCAGTCTTGAGCTTTCCCTTTGCAGTGAAAAATTGTTGGTAGAGGTCCTCTATGCGCTTCTCAACAGGACCTGTTGGCGTGCTGGAGATTTGTGCACTGAGCATGTGTTGAATATCCGTAATGACATCCCCAGATAAAACGCCTATGGCCAAGTTCCCCTGGGATGCCCAGAGAATCTGAGCAAGGCCCCAGTTTTCCGGTCTTGCCAAGCCCCGCCCGGGTGGGTTCTTTGTCAGGATCTCTCGTGTTTTCTCATCCGCAGCCAAACCTTCTGCCAGGCGGCGGTAGGTTCCATTCTCCTTTCTCTCCAACAAGGCAATTGGGCTGTCGAGAAATTGTTTTGTTACTCTGTACTCCTGACCACTATGCACGAATTCAACACACACTCTCGGGGTCAGGGCCCTGCCCCATGGACGGATAGCCTCCACATCCCTTCCGCTCACCCTGTGACCATCAAGGAGAGCACGCTGGAGTGCCTCAAAGATCCTCGACTTGCCTGTGCCGTTGGGGGCATGAATGACATTGATGCCATCCTCGAAGGGGCCCAGGGTAACTTCATCCAGAAGACATCGCCAGCCAGAGACCTTAATGGAACGTACAATCATCGTATGCCCTCCCCGACTATTGCATAGAGTTCCATAAGCGCGCGGGCACTTACCTCAGGAGAGCTGCCAGGGTTGTCACGGAGCTTCATCGCTGCATCTTGGATGATCCCGGGTGGGAGACTCCCAATCCAGGTGTCATCTTCGGGTGAAGGTCGTAGGTTGGATATGTCGAGGTTTCCCCACAAGAATCGTGAATGCAGTATTTGTTCGATGTGATCGAGCTCTGCTTGTTCGTTGACCATGAGAAGACCTGAGAGATTGACTTCAACGAGCTTGCTGTCGGGGTTCTCGATGGTCTCGATGTGCTCCCGAATCGACGTGAGCTCCTCTTGGGTGCGTATTTCCCTATCTATAGTGACCCAATCAAGGCTTCCTATTCTGATGCAAGCAATGGAAGGATGTGCTTTGGGTTTGGTGATTTCAACGATAAGCACATTGCCGCTTTCTCTTTCTCCGAACTTTGTTGTTTCATGCGTTCCTGAATAAGCCATGCGAGGAATACCGTCAGGCCCGGGATAACTTGCATAAGAATGCCAATGGCCGAGGGCCAAGTAATCCAAGCCCAGTTTCTGTGCAGCATCTCTGGGTATGGGATAGTCCGGTTCGTCCTGTCGTATTCCTTCAACCGTACCATGGGCCATCCCTATTCGGATTAGGTTGTTGGGTTCAGATGGTATCCATGCTGTTGGATTTCGTCCTGAGTGTTTTTCGGAAACCGGGCAGGGGAAGAGCATTCCGCCTGGTATTTGAATAGGAGTTTCTTCCTTTACAATGCAGATATTCTTCGATGCCTTCCAGGCAGGGTGATCCCAGACAGAACCTGGCACGAGGGGATCATGGTTTCCGGGAATGATAAAGACTGGCTTATTGAATGAATCGAGAATGTCAGAGACTTTTTGGATCATTACTCTATCAACAGCATTGTCTTCGAACACATCCCCGGCAACCAGTATGAATTCCACTTTATGGCTTTTTGCCACCTCAATGATGTGCTTGACTGAGGTCAGACGTTCTTCTCGCACACGCTCACCAGCATTCCCGAGTTTGGCCGCCCTCATTCCAATCTGCCAATCAGCTGTATGAAGGAATTTCATCTAACTACCCTCTATTCTGTATTCGCTGTCCTTGTCATAGCACCGTCATACCACATCAATAATTTTGGATCTTCCTGGAGGATGTTTTCTGGAATCTTGTTTGCTACATTGATGATGGTGTCATAGTCGCGCTCCTGCCATGCCTTACTGAAACCTGCACGGACTGCTTCGAGACGGAATTTATCTGTGTTCTTGAACTTCTTTTGATGTTGTTTGTATTCTTCGAATTCGCGTAAAAGAGCTTTCTCGCGAATTTTCTCTATGTCACCAGCCTTGTTGGGATCTGGAATATACCATCGATCTTTGGCTTTGGCCTTTAGTGTTGGATCATCCTTAAGGAGCTTTCGAAGATCTTTGAAGTTAGTTGAGATATAACTGTGGATTTGGCTGGGTACATCTTCTTTCCCATCGTAACATAGGAAATTCTCATCAAGTAACTCTAAGAGCTCTAACGGCTTCTCTTGTTTATTCCATCCACCTATCTCTTTCATAAACTGAGGATGAAGCTCTTTAAAAGTCTGAGGTTTCATTGTGAGCTGTTGTTTAAGCCACTGTATAGCGGAAGACTCGTCTATAACAAATAATTGTAATTGTAGAATCTCTTTAACAGTTATCCGTTTCTTGTCATATTGAGCTACCTGATCGGGTAAAAAAAACATACCGTCTCGTTCAGGGAAACGCTGTGTCAGGCCAGCATAGAATATGGCAGCTGATAGAGGTACTGTTACACCACGTTGAACATGGAATGCTACCATACGGTCGTATAACAAGAAATTTTGACGCTCAGCAATGACCTCAGCTCTACCTTCTTTACAGACAAAGACAGGGAGTTGTTTAAGATGAGTACGGACGAAATCCCAGACACCTTCTTCAGGGCTAGTTTCAACTTTAAAGCGTTCCTCGAGGCCACCATTGGGCTTATAAGCAGAGATTATGAGGTCTTGTTTTACAGCACTTGCCCCTGTGATCTGTTTGAAAGTACTATGTTGCTTGTCAAGTGTTCTTACATCAGCAACCACAAAGCCAGCATTTTGAAGAGCCTCTTGAATAGCGTTCCATACGCTATTTTTTGAATTATGAAATTCAACAGTCATCCATCGTCCGGGTTTTAGGCAATCATAGTAGGCTTTAAAGCATCCAGCCATTAATGCTTGATACTCAGGTAGACCCTTACCTTGAACAGTATTCGTTATGGCTTCATGGTTATTATTTGTTAAGACCCTTATCCATGACTCCCATAAAAAATTAAGTTCTGAATACATTAGGTTACCACCAAAGGGAGGATCAGTGAAAATGTAATCGACTGAAGATGGTGGGACTCCAGCCATTGTAGTGCTAGAAGTTTCAGTTAATACTGGACCCAAATATGTGAATTCTCCTAACATATTTGCAAGTCTCTTAATCTTTCCAAGAAGAATATAATCAAGAGAAACTTCAACTACCTGTGAGCCTATATATAGAGTGCCACTAAGATATTGATTCACTTGAGAAAAGTGAGTCGGTACGTATCTAGATATTCTGGCAAAACCCAATACAGCTTGTTGTACTGTGAAAAGAAGGTAATTTCGAATTTCCACAGGAAGATCACGGACTTCATTGTATGCTTTAGCCAGAGTCCAAAGGCTTCGCCTTGTATAAAAATGATGCACATGTGTTATTCCAATATCATCATTCCTTCGCGATTCTTCTCCATCGGGCATCCGATCAGTCGGATACCAGTAAGGAATTTCCAAGTTATCTATTTTATTTATCAATTCTAGGTCATTTTTATCAGGTTTCTTTTCAAATCGCTGCTGCCCAACATTATAATTAATAAGAACTGGTATTTGTTTTGCTTGGTTTATTTTCTGATTTATCGCCTTATCAAACTTTGTTACCCAGGATCTATCCATATTCCTTTTGGCAAGAAATACTTTACAATGGGAACACTGGAATTCTTTTAAAACCGAGCCCGAATCTCTATCTACTGCTACTTCATGAAAAACAATCTCTTGAGAACATTCAGGACATATGAATACATCAGACCAAACAATATAATTAATTGCACCTATAGACTTTCTATCAGTGTGTATAGTTTTCCACATCCAACCACACTCTTTATTTACCTCATTGCGTAACTTTTCTGCTGCTCGCAAGAAATCTTTCGATGAAATGGTTGTTGTATAGTTATAGGAGATAAAGCTGGCTGACGGACAAATGTCATTTAATATTGCATATCGATGACCAACTGAATTTTCTAAGTCTGTACCAATGTTCAGAGCACCTACTATGTCCTTATCTCCACATAGTTTAGCTGCAACACCGGTCATTCCCGTTCCACAAAATCCATCAAAAATTATATCTCCTGGTTTGGTGTAATGGAGAATGTATCGCATAATAGCTTTGTGAGGGACTTTGGTATGGTAAGAATGGGCATTATAGATAGGGTCATTCTTCCCTTCACTCACGTCAGCAGCAAACGGCTCCCGTCTATATTGTTCATTGGGATCGTATGGCCTTCCATAATAATTAATAAAGTCCTCAAGAAATGGATTGGGGCAGGCTGTATAGTATGGTGGATCAGATAGGGCTAGAATATCATCATCTTCCCCCATGGGAAACCCATCAATCTTTCTAAATTCCTTGTCTTTGAGCTTTTTTTGTAACTTGTCGAGGAAATATCTCCTTCTCTCTCTATCATTTGGGAATGTCATTCCTAAGCATTTAACAGGAGTATCTTTCTTTTCTTCAAGTTCAGCTTCAAAAGAATCATCAAATAGTGTCCCATCTTTAAATAATCTTCGAGTCTGCTTATCCTTGTCCATGGGTATTCCCTTCATGAATAACTTTAACTCGTCCCTTTTCTGTTACATGATATTTCTGCATGCGGCTGTTGGGTTTGTCTGGGATAGTGTATTCGATAAAACCCTTGTCCAAGAGAGTCCGCACTTCCTTGTTCAATTGCCCATCCACCTTCTGCTTGCCGATGGATCGCGCGATCTCAGCTTTGCTCAATGTATTTCCAGTGAGCGCAGAAAGAATCTGGATGGAGATAGACTCTTCCTCCACTCTGCCTTGACTCTGCCTTGACTCTTGCCTGAAGGCAGAGTCACTAGAAAGTTTTGCATAACGTGGCCTCAGATGAGGAGCCAGTACATATACCTTTCCAGCATCCAAAGGCTGGACAAGGTTCTGCACCACCAGCTGTTTCAGAACCCTCTGCGCATCTGTCACCGTGAATCCGCCAAGGGCCCGAACATCAGTCACTGTCACCTGTTCCCGGCTGCACGCATAAGCAAAGACCGATGTGGTTCTGTAGGCATCCTCAGGCACACCACCACGCACCCTCTTGAACTCAATATCGTTCCATTCGAAGCCTTGCAGTCTACGTATCAGTTCTTGGCGATCCATGGCTTATTCCAACACGATGCGCACCTTGTCGAGCTCTTTGCCCTTGGTGAGTTCATCCAGGTAGTCTTCAAACCGCTTCTTCATCTCAGCCGGTGTGACTGGAGACCCGCCTGAAAGCAATGCCGATCGCAGGTCTTCCGATTTCATGGCTATCTTGACCAGCCCTGAAAGCACTTCCCTGAGCGTATTGATGAACTCCGTGCTCATATCATCCGGCAGGGCCCGCTTCTTGATGAAGGCATTCACCATCTTTTTCTGTTCAGCCTTGAGCAGGTTCAGATTAGCCTTGGTGGTTGGGTCATCCAGATTGGTGAGCAGTGTCTGGGTCCAGTCATCAATGAGGGTGTCAAGCTCTTCATCCAGCTTCTTCAGCATGGCGCCCGCAGATTGTGCATCCATATCCGCCCCTGGTTTGAAGGTGCAATGCGGGCAGATGGGCGTTGAGAGCAGCTCATGATCGGTCAGGGCAAAGCAGCTCCGCAACTCAGCAAGCCGGTTCTGGAAGTCCATGAGGTGCAGTCTGGGCATGAGCTCTATCGTTGAGAGATTCTGGAGCACCTGCAACCTGCCGTCTGCCACGAGCTTTGCCTTCCGCTTGTCGTCATTGACACCCAGGCGCGCCTTGGCATGAAGGGTCATATAGAGCTGGATATAAGCCTTTTTCAGCTCCAGGAGTGTGGCCTTTGTCTGTTGTCTGAATGCATGGGTCTTTTTCACCGAGGGATCACTCATGCTCACCATGATTGCACTGCGAGACGACTTCACTTTCTTAGGCCACTCATGGTCTGACGGCAGCAAGGCCTCGGCTGTGGAGATGTAGGTGGCAATGGGGCTCAGCTCATGGACAAGACCCTCCGACGACTCGATGTCACCGAGGGCATTGAGCGTATCCTGGTGGGATTCTATCGTGGCGGCATCATGCTGGAAGTTTTTGAGCTTGCCGGGTGAGTTGAATGCCTGGAGCGACTCCAGGAATGTTTTCGTCTGGTCGAGTTTTGTACGCAGCGTCTGGGCTTCATCCTCATGCACGAGGTTCTGCCCCCAGAACGGGAGCCCTGAAATAAGGGCTTGCTGGGCAAAGATAAGCCGCTCAACCAGCTTTGTAATGGCTGACTGGAGCAGGACAACAGGGTGTTCCTTTCCCTGGGTAATTTCGTTGACCATGCCCGGGGCAAGGCCCAGCAGCTCGAAGAGGGCCTTGAGACCCGGGAGGTTCCAACCCTTGGGCCGCTCAATATGTTTGAATTTTTTAAGATCATCGATATCCTCAGCTGCCAGTTGGGTCAGGGTTGTGGCATCGAACTTTACCCCTGGGATGGAGAGCACGACATGCCCTGAATGGATCAAGGAGGCAAGGACCACGACCACCCATTCGGGCTCCAGCCGATATGATTGAGGCGCAAGGTATTCGACCCCGTAGATATCCTTGATGAGCTCAGACCGGTTGACAACTTGACCGGCCCCTTTCTTTCCAAGCAGATCGATGATGTGCTTGGAAAACTTTGAATTTGCAGGGTTGAGCTTCTCACCATCCAGCAGCTCCAGCGCATCGAGTACCGCAGTGGCCTGCTTGGTGCGGTTCTGTCCTGCAATGGCACGCAAGGCGTCCTGTGCTGCCTGGGGTCTGTTGTCCTTGGTAATGAGTAGAGAAAACACCGGGTATTCGGGTGCCTGATCCTGGAAATGGGTGCTCAGGCAGACACCGGCAACGGTGTTCATGAGGTCTCGGAAATTGATGGTTTCATGGGGGGCAAGGCCGGAAAGTTGTCTGATGGTTTTTCCCTTGGCCCATTCCGGCAGCTTTTTCGTCTGGCCCTGGTAGGTCACCTCAAAGACCGATGTCATGTTCTTCTGGAGCCAGCCTATCAGCTCTTTGAGGTGATAGGCCGCCTTGGATTCGTAGGTGTTCTTTGCATGCCCTGATGAGGTGGATGCGAGATCCATGGATGCGGCATAGTTCTTTAGCGGCCCCCGGAAACCTTCATCTGTTGTTTTCAAGCGCACGAAGAGCTCATCTGCCTTTTTCCCATCCTTGAAGTGGGGCGGTTCAAAGGGCTGGATGAAATAGATGTAAAAATCGCGTGGCGGCACCGCAGTGGATCGCTCGTTGGGAGAACCGAAGAACAGGTACCCAAGCCGAGATGATTTGTGACTGAGCCATTCGAGTTCATGCTCCCATATCCTGTACCCAGTCACATAGGTGAAATCCGAGCACTCCATGACCTGTTTGAGCGCCTCGAAATAGTACCGGTCGAGCTCGCTGCCGTTCAGGTATTCGGCACGCTTCTCAATGAGCGCATCGTAATCGTCTGTTTTTTTCAGGTCGATATAGTACTGCTGGTTGGCAGGATTCACGGACAGGAATTGGCCACTGACTGTCTTGTGGATCTCCCTGAGAACGGTTTCTATCTGGGAGAGGAGGTCTTCGGAAGGGACGCCGCCGAGTTCCTCTATGCCTGGTTGATAGAGGCAGAGGGTGTCGCGGAGTTCCCGTGCCGTTGCGCCCATGGGTGCGTTGATATCGCCAATGGTTAGGCGGTGTATGGAAAGGGCGTGGATGACCCGGAGTGCCATGGGGAGATAGGCAGGCCGTGTGAATGCGTTCTGTATGCGCGATTCGAGGACATGGCTGCAGTCAATGACCGGCTTGATCTCATGGTGTGTCCTGAAGGAAGGATTCTCTTTCAGGTTTGACCAGAACGCATCATATGCAAGCAGGCCTGGTTGGTCTTTCGGGATGTCCGCATCCAGTAGTTTCTTCATGGAGAGGGAGAGAGTTTTGAGGATCTCGCGTTTTTCAATGACCGTTATTCGCTCAAAGACATCGATATAGTCGGGGTGGACAGGGAAGAGATGGACGTACTCGTCCATGCGCTCGTTCATATTTCCATAGAACTTGGAGAAGGGAAGGAGATGCTCTCGAATAGTAACGAGCTGGTCTGCGCTCTTTCTCAGGAGGCGTTGTGCCACGACATACTTGATGTCTTTGCGCACGATGAGGATCTGCTCGAACCGGTCCTTCACCCGGCGGATGCTGTCCGCAACGAAGTTAAACCGCGGACTGTCGAAGATGGCCTCCTGGAGTCCTGCAATGAACCGGATGCGAAGGTCCTTACAAACCTCGCCGATCTCTCGGAGGAAGTTCAGGTCGAGGATAATTTCCTGGTCCTTTCTCGTCTTCAGATAATCAAGAAGCTCGTCCACCACGAGGAGCAGCCCATGATCAGGATATTTCTTATGGAACAAGGACATCATCTCCTCGAAGGATTGCTTGTTGCTGACCACCTGATCCGCTTCAGGGAATTGATAGGTTACTCCCATGGCAGCAAGGTGCTCTTCCAGCTCAGAGGTAATAATGCCCCTCAGGGACATCTCCGATGCACCGATTTCCGTACGGACAACCTTGAACTTCCCTGCGACGGCTTTGGATGACTTTCCTACCTGGTCACTGGTGAGCTCTTTGACGAGATCCGCGTGTTCTGCAATACTCGATATCACCGACATGAGATGGGACTTACCCGTACCGTAATTGCCCACGATGAGAAGACCTTTGTTATCTTTCGGTTTGTCATACTGTAGATTGGGTATTACGATGGAGATCAGCTTCTCTGCCATCTCATCGGAAATGACATAGGTGTTCACCAGTTGTTTCGCAGCCTTTGCCTTATCCGCATCCCGCAACTGTATGACGGTTTCAATCGGATCGAACTGCACGACATCGCTATACTTCATGGCTTCTCCTCATTCGTGATCTTTCTTATACGCTGGGACCACCATGAGGTCGCGCACGAGATAGCTGCGATATTCTGGGTGTCCCGGTGAGGCATATACAAGGTGTTCTCCCTCCACAGATCCATTCCAAGAAGCTACAATGGTTTTATTCCGCGAGACTGCCTGGAGCGATCGAAGAGGATCCTGCTTGAGCGTGGTATCGAACAGAATCTCGGTGTTGTCAAACAGCACGATATCCTGATCCGTATTCCTGACGAGCGTATCCAGAAGCCGAGGTAGTTGGAGAGCCCTCTGTCGCCTGGTGAGCTCAAGCATGGCCTGCGATAACTCAAGATTGAGATTGATCAAAGGTATGCCGACTCTGGCGCCAACTGCCCGAAGAGTAGCAGTCTTCCCTGATTTGGTTGGGGCAACGAGGAGTACAAGACGATGATAGAGATCTTTGACCTCTTCTATCTTATTCAAAACCAAATCGGGTATAGCATCCATCATTCCAATTTCTACCTGCTCAGAGGTGATAATACAAAAAAGGGATTACTTGAAAATCTCATTCCCTAACTATACATTCCGCTCCATTAAACCATTCTATCACCTATGAAAATATTTTGCAATTTCCATGATATACCATTTTTCATGGCATAATGTCTAATTCAAGTCCTTTTCATAAAGTATAGGTATGAGCTGTAATGAGAGTTTCTCAATAGCAAACCTCATGACGATACGTTCCTTCCAAGAGGAGGGTATGACTTGGATTCCATAATATACTCCCGCCACCTGACCACAGATCGCTGCCGTGGTGTCCGCATCATCTCCAAGATTGGCCGCCTTCAGGACTGCCTCCCTGAATGTATCCGTTGCATAGAAGCACCACAACGCAGCCTCCAGGCTGTTCACCACATAACCGGTACCCTGAAGCTGATCCTCAATTTTTCCTTTGTATGCACCATTGAGAATTTCCCTGACAGCCGATGACTCTATGATGGCCTCATCATGCTCGAACAGCACCCGCTCCTTGTCCATGTCAGACAGGGCATTGTACAGGATCGAGGCAAACAGCCTACAGGCATCGATGCACTCCTGAGCCCCGTGGGTGGTCCTTGAGCTCTTGCCAGCATAGAAGATCATGGCATCCCTGTCCGGGAAGAAGAACAGAGGCACAGGAGCCAGGCGCATAAGCGATCCGTTCCCAGCGCTGTGGATGTCTGTGGGTCCGGAGAAGGGCTCACGATTCTTTTCAAACCTCCTCAGCGCAGATGCCGTCGTTCCTCCGATGTCGAAACACACCCCGGTGCTGCTGAGATATCCTGTCCTGTACCACCTCACATACCGCTCCATCTGGTCGAGTGGGTCGAAGCCCTTCTTCTCGATGAGACTCTCTGCAAGACACAGCGCCATGGAGGTGTCATCCGTCCACTGACCAGGCTCCAGGTTGAAGGGGCCTCCACCCACCATGTCGGTTATGGGTTCGAACGATCTCCTCGGCTTGAACTCCAGGGTCGTGCCCACTGCATCACCGCAGGCAAGACCCAGAAGACATCCCTGATATCGCTCCAACAGTTCCATGCTCACTCCCCCACCTTCCAGGACACGACCATATCGCACTGCTCCCTGGTCTCTGGTGAAGGTTCATGTGAGCTGGCATCGTGCAGGCGGAGATGTTTGATCGTTTCGAGGGCATCTTTCCCTATTGCAATTCCATGCCTGGCGAGGTAGCACCCCACCACGGTCCCGGTCCTGCCTTTGCCTCCCCAGCAGTGAACATAGGTGGGATACCCCTCGGTGATGTTCCTGTCGATGTGGTCCAGGATCTTCTTCATGAGGGACTGAGACGGTATGCTCACATCCCTGATGGAAAACCTCGCCACAGAAGCTTCAACCACCCTTTTCAATGCCAGTTCCCGAAGCTTCTCACTGTAATCGAGAAAGTATCGACCATTGTGATCGATCTCACTCGCCTCCATGAGATTGACCACACGACAAATGCCACAGTCGAGGAGGGAGAAGATCTTTGTTTCCATGATGTTCTCATCGATGTCACCGGGATATGCTCCAGCATAGAGTAGGCCAGGGACAACCCGGTACGATCGCGGAAAGGGCTTCCTGATGAAGTCATCTCGAGTAGTCATGGCGCTCTGTACTGTATCAGATTTCATAGGGTATTCTCTCTCTCGGTCCCATCAATCTCTCGGCGCCGCATTATCATAATCTTCTCCTTTCTCTTGCAAACACTCCTGACAGTAATACGGGTGCTCATAGTAATACTCCGCATCATAGCACCGGTCACACGGGTCCTCGCCGCTGCATGCCACCACGACAAGAAACATCATGATGAGCAATCGTTTCATAACCTCATTCCTTTCGAGTTCCTCACTCCTTCTCCTGAGGTTCCTTTTTCGAAGCGTCTCGCCTTCGGAGTTCATCTATCTTTTCCCGGAGCATCCTCCTGAACTCCTCGACATCCTCCGGCGTCTCCAGGACCATGTCCCTGATGCTGAAGCCCAGTATGGTGTCGAGCACGTTGTGCAGTGGAATCCTTGCCACAGCTCACCCTCCTGTGTCCCAGAGGCTTAATGATTGTTCCTCCGATACGACGCCCTCCTGCTGTACCCTGCCATGCCCCCGCCGTTGTTCCTCTGAACCACGCCATCCGCCGCAAAGGCCGCCAGGTGAACCAAACCCTTCCGGTACTCCAGTGCCGAGCCGAAGAGCCTCCTGCCCTCATAGCGCAGGTCCCAGCCATGGCCCACGGACTTGTACCGGTCGAACCGGCACGCGGCGATGTCATCGATGAACTGCTGGGCCCTGGCCTGATCCATGGGTTTTGATGACTCACCCTCGTGGATTATGGCATCCATCAGGTAGCTCTTCACGAGCTTGCCGTGCAGCATCGCATAGGAGCCCCCATGAGAGACCAGATCCATGCCCACCACGCTCCCCCCAATGGCAACGAGGACACCCTTCTGCCCATCCAGGCAGGGGAAGTGCCCCTCATAGTCACCCACATCAGCTTTCCTGGCCTCGTGGATGTCCCGCATGGCCCCTGTGGGAGACTGGACCGATGCATCGACAGCCTGCTCGTGGATGCCATTCCAGACAGCCCCCTGGTCCGACCGGTAGTCCCCCGATCTATACAAAGACTCCTGCACTGACCTGTTCTTCAACCCTCTGATCCGGGGGGACATGATGTAGCCCGAGTCCTTGAAGGTCTTGGACTCGTAGTGCCACCGGCCCTGTTCCGTGCAGCTCACAGGGATGATGGTTGCCGACTTTTTCCTCAGCAGCACCGTGGTGTTGAGCACCCGGTTCTGCTTGGCGCCGAAGAGCTCTTCACCGTCGATTATCAGCAGGGGCTTGTCCGCATTGTTCACCACGACCAGCTCCGGCACATGACCTCCCTCGTCAACCTCACGTATGACGACCAGTTCGGTTTCGATGGCCTCCTTGAGGACCAGGTGATCCACAAAGGCCCTGGCCTCCAGAAACAGGGGGTATATCGAAACGTTCCTGAACTGCTGGGCCTTGCCTAACTGTACATTCTGAAGCTTCTCCTTCATGATATGTTCCATGATACCCTCCTTCCCGATGCGCTCGGGCATGACTTCTATCCAGGAAAACATGATCATACCCCTGATTCTCGAAACGCGTAAGGTCACCGCGACAGATGTATGTCGCAAAAAATGAAATTACCTAAAAAGACAAACTTTACGTGATCTTTTCAATAGCTTATGATGTGTTCGGCTTATGAGATCATATCGGGAGGCCATGTGAAGAAAGAATCACAAGCTGTCCAGAAGCAGCGTATTATCCGGGTAGGCAAGGTCCTCAAGGCATTCCTGGAAAGAAAGACTGTCACGACACCTCTCCTGGCGCAGCTGCTCGGTGTCGATGTCAGGACTATTCAGAGGGACCTCAAGGCGCTCAAGGATGCAGGCCTGCCTATCCACGAGGAGAAGAAAGGCACCTATAGCCTCAGGAAGGATCTCATCAAGTATGGCGACCTGAGCCTGTTTGACGAGTCGGAGCTGGCGTTGATCATTGCCCTGAAGGATCTGGTATCCCAGCTCGGTGCTCCCTTCGAACGGGCGGCAGAGGACATCCTGAGCAGGCTGTGCGAGTACTCTGCGTGCAGGCCCGTGTATGTGAGGATCGAGGGCGGGATCAGCCTCAGCACCAGGACCATGAACAGGCTCGTCGACACCATCCAGATGGGCAGGCAGGTCTTTTTCTCGTACCACAAGGACAAGCCGCACGACGTGATCGCCCACCCCTACAGGGTCGCCTATTTCAATGGCGTCTGGTACCTCGTGGCACGAGACACAAAGGATAACATCATCAAGAAATACGCCCTGGACAAGATCAGTGACGTCAGGAGGCTCAAGGAAAAAACCAGGGGTATGCCTGCCGACCTTGATGAGGTACTGTCCCGCAGTGTGAACGTGTGGTTCGAGAAGGACAGGACCACCGAGGTTGTCATCGAGGTGGATGCAGCGTGGGCGCACTACTTTATCCGGAGAGACATCCTGCCCCTTCAGGAGATCGTAGAGAAACGGAATGACGGGTCGCTCATGGTCAGGTTCCTGGCCTGCTCGGACGAGGAGGTTGTCATGTGCCTCAAGCCTTGGCTGCCCCATGTGCGGGTGATGAAGCCCACGAATATCATGGATCAGCTTATAGAGGAGTTCAAGAAGTGGATCACATGGCAGAAAGCGAATGTTCACTGAGAGGAGGCTCTATGCTGGAACAGGCCATTCTCATCTCTGTGCAGGCCCATGCCGGCCAGATGGACAAGGCAGACATGCCCTACATCCTTCACCCGCTACGGGTCATGATGAAGATGGGCAGCGTCACTGAGATGATCGTGGCTGTACTCCATGACGTGATAGAGGACACGGACTGGACCATTGAGAACCTCAGGGCTGAAGGGTTTCCCGACGAGATCCTGGCGGCATTAGACCTCCTGACCAAACGGGAGGGCGAAGCATACGATGAGTTCATCCAGCGGGCAAAGCAGACCGACCTGTCCCGGAAGGTGAAGCTTGCCGACCTGGATGACAACATGAACATGAAGCGTATTGCCAAACTTGAGCAAAAAGATATTGAGAGGTTCGAGAAGTATCATAGATCCTGGCAGGAGTTGAAATATTGATAATCTGATGCAGGGAGAAATATGAGCAAGCGGGATTCATCAAAGACAAGGGTTGGTCCTGTTTCTTATCTGCTTTATGACAAAGACAAGAGTAGTTGTTCCTGGTTACCACGAATAATCGGGTTGCCCACAGGAGGACATACCCTTTCGTTACCACCTGGCTGCCACTTTTATATCAAAGACTGTGGTCGGGGGGCCCATGAAAAGATACTCCATCCTCCGATTTCCTTGCTTTCCTGGCTTATTCCCCATCCCCAAAAACCGAATTCGGGTGGATCTCTTCCTGACGCCCACTGATGTGTAAGGAACAAATTTTATAGGTTCTAGGCCCATGGAGAATGATGAGATAAGAAAATATTTTCGAGATTGCCGGGAACATTTTAAAGGCATTAGCGATGAACAACTCATTATTGCTTTTAATCGTGAGGTAGGTAATAGCGGCTGGACATGTACTAGGGCATTATACCTCTCGGCCATTCACGAGGAGTTTGAAACCCGTCAATATGATTATTCAATTATTGGTAACAAAGAAGGGCTTTCCTTTCTTAAGAAAATAAAACTTATTGGTAAAAAGATTGTGATTGATACATCTCAATAAACTTCTGATTCTCTCATTATCTAGTTGAGATATACAGTACTTCTTGCCTATACAACTCGGGTTTTAAGACGCGGTGAGACCAAAATTATATAACTTTGTTTAATATCAGCAGGTTTATTGTTTAATCCAGTGGCCCATACTTCTCGGACAACTGCTTTAAGTTCAGTCTTCTCCCTTGTTCATCGATTAAATCACTCAATGAAAGGCCTTTTTCAGCCCAGTACCGCCACCTTTTCTTCCCTAAAATCCCCTGTTGCACACTTTCAGGCTGAGTTTTAAACCATTCTTTATATGTCATATTCCCTTGGACTGGATCTCCCATGCTTGCTCTCTGTTCTTCAGGCATCTCATCTAGTTTTATCGCCAACGCCTTAGAATCTATGTTATTTCTTTCTTTCAAAGATGTTTCGTTTTTATGATAAATATGTGGCTGGGTACTTTCATAGCTTGGTGTAGGTTCAGATGAATAATACATTGATGTTTCAATATTAAAGTGATTGTGACAATTGGGGCATTCAAAAAAAGAGCCTTCTACCTCCTTTTTTTTAAGAGGAATAATAGAGTATAGTGTACTAGTTTCTATTGGGGTTACCTCAAAAAAATCACCATCTTTATTACATTCTGGGCAAGTTATATAAATACTTTCCCCAAAGATCTTTTTTTCGAAATCTACTTTTTTGCCCCACCATATGGGAATAATCATATGTAACTCCATATAGTTATCATCTCGAAATTATCATAGCCTATAGTAGCTGATGTCAATGAACATACGTGTTTTCATAAGATTGTCTTCTCGATGAAAAGGACGTCACCTCTTACCTTCCAACTTCGCCCTAAATACGTTTGATAAAGAGAATGTCACCACCCTCCGCGGAGTGATCTTAATCTCTTCCCCGGTCTTGGGGTTCCGCCCACGCCGGGCCCTCTTCTCCCTCACATCCCATTTCCCAAAACCGGAGATGCTCACTGGTTCCCCCAGGCTAAGGGTCTTCTTCATGATGTCCAGGACTATCTCCACGCCTTGGGCGGCCACGGACCGGTCAAGTGCGGTGTTGGCGACAATATCATTTATAATGTCATACTTGGTCAGTGCGCTCATTTTATCACCTCTGCAGCAGACCCTTGATCTCAAGCAGGAGGTCGACGTCCTCGGTCACCATGTTCATATACCTGCCAATAGACGGGTAATCATCCACGAGCTCCAGCCCCTCTAGAAGTGTCTGGCTAAGTCCCTCAAGCTCATTGTCGATGAGGCGCAGGATCCGGTTTACGTGGACATCCGTCATGAATATGCTGCCTTCGCCAGGCATCTCTAATTGCTCTCCCCTACCCCGCTTCTTCTTTGGTGGGTAGACAATGCCCTGCAGGTCATCTGCTGTTATCCCGAGGGCATCAGCCACCTTGCCCAGGGTCTTCATCCGTGGTTTTTGGGGAGGCTTCTTTTCCAGATCGCTGACGGTCTTCTGGGACAAGCCGGCGAGCTCCGCGAGCTTGCCCAGAGACAATCCCTTTGACTTTCGCAAATCACGTAATGTCATCGCTGATAAACTCCTTTATTGAGTAATAATATAGGACATTGTTATCACATAACAATTCCTGTGGCACCAAGAATCGGCAAGCATGTCAATTGATCGCCGTTGTCACCGCCTGGATCACATCCTGGTAAACAATATGAAAGAAGAGAATGTACCACGGCAGCTTCTGGAGAATACGCATGGTTGCATGACTGATCTTTCGGACCCTGTCATGGTCCAGGTCAATACTGAGCCTGAAGGCAGCTGCGTCGAAAACTGAAATGGTGATCTCAATGTTCTGTCTCATGGAAAGACTCCTTTTCATTTTGTCTGTCTCTCCAGGAGATCACAGTTTTTATACACTTTTTATATCGTAAAAAGATCAATAAATTTTATAGCCATTTCTTGGCTATTACCATATTTCTTGTGCACTTGACATTTTACGTTAATTACGTTATGGTTTCACCGTAACGGTCATTTCGTAATTAAAGGGGCGGATTATGATACCCTTCAAGTATGGCAAGGTTGTTCTTGGCAATGATTTCTGTGGTAGAGAAGTCCTTGTAGAGCAAATCCGCGAGTTCATTATTTCCGGCCAGAACGTCCTGGTGAACGGCGACCGTCGCATGGGTAAGACCTCGCTCGTCCTCGAATCCGCGAGAAGGGCAAAATACCGGGTGCTCTATGCCGACTTCATGCTCGTCCGATCCACAGAGGACATCATCAGCAGAATTCTCCGGGGAATATTCGGCCTGGACAAGTCCAAGTCCTGGTATCACCGGGCATTCGAGATGCTGGTACATATGAGACCGACCGTATCTCCAGACCCGATTACAGGGCTGCCTACAATGTCCTTCGATTTCACCCCAAGGCAGGCAGCCCCGGAATCCCTGTCCGAGATCCTGAAGCTTGTCCAAAAGATATCCGAGGACAGGACAGTAGTGGTATTCGATGAGTTTCAGGGAATTCTCAACTTGGACAAGTACGATGACGTTTTTTCTGCAATGAGAGGAGAGATACAGCACCATGGAAACATCCCCT
>Ga0208040_1001778_pt1 | contig 20393 bp, 20 predicted proteins | sample AD_UKC083_MetaG_FD_184431 | JGI IMG/M metagenome (GOLD analysis project Ga0208040, IMG submission 184431) | Active sludge microbial communities of municipal wastewater-treating anaerobic digesters from USA - AD_UKC083_MetaG (SPAdes) (version 2) | ecosystem: Engineered > Bioreactor > Anaerobic >...
CGACGGCATCCTTGGGTTCCGCCTCGCGAGGTCGGTGCGCTAGACTCTTGACTCTTGGGCCCTTGGGCCCTTGGCCTTGCGCCCCTGTTGGCCAGGCGACAGCGCAGCGTAGGCGCCAATGGCCAACAGGGGCGCCCGGAGTTGCGCGTCTGCAGTATGGTGGAGTTTGAGATCGATTTTTTTTTGGAGGTGAGTTGACATGAAGGTCCGAATCTTTACTCTTCGCCTTGATCCGGCAACTGGCGATTTTGATGACAGCCAACTCCGGCAGTTTCAAGAAGGTCGCGACATCATAGAGGTCTCAGAATATCAATTCACGCACGAACGAATTCCCACGTGGGGCGTCCTAGTGCGTTATCGCGAGTTGGAGCCTGAGTTGGAATCTGGACCTAAGCGCAAGTCCGGGTTTAAAAAGTCAAAACAGCAGAATAAGCCAGATTTGGATCCAGCCGATAAAGCGCTTTTTGATGTGTTGAGTCAATGGCGTACATCAACTGCAGCCCACGAAGGCTACCCACCATACGTGGTGTTTAGTAATGCCGAATTAGAGGTAATGGCAGTAAAGAGGCCTGAAACCAAAAGCGCTTTAAGTCAAATCCGTGGGGTTGGAAAGATCAAGTTGGAAAAATATGGAGCGCAAATACTTCAGATAATTGCCTCATTTGTATACGGTGGCGATGTCACAAACGATAACCCCACTGACAACCAGTCGCAGACTAATCAACCCAAATCCGGATAATAACAATGCACCATAGCCCTGTCGTACTTTTTGCATTTTGGGAATCCTTTTTGCTGGACCTGTTATCAAGGACTAGCAAATTTCGAAAAGACCTGCGCTTCACATTGACTCAGCGAATAGACAACACAGCGTTGGATGTGATGGAACTGCTGATCGAGGCGCGGTGGCAAAAGGACAAAAAGCGCCAGCTGGAACTGATAAGTACGTATATAGACAAGTTGCGGATTTTGTTACGCCTTGCTTTAAGGTTGGGTGCCTTAGATAAAGGTGGTTATGAGCACCTAATCAGAGGCCTTGATGAAGCTGGGCGAATGGTCGGTGGTTGGATTAAGCAACAGGGACAAAAATGAAACGAGTGGGTCACTTGTTTGAACAAGTGGCAAGCTTTGACAGCCTCCATCGAGCTGCGCAACGGACAATAAAGGGGCACCGATTACTGCCAACATACGCGAATTTCGCGTTCGATATGGAGACTCACGTGCTGGCCCTTGAACGCGAACTTTTGGATGGCACGTATCATCCCAGGCCATATCGCACTTTTTGTATCACTGACCCAAAACCACGTACGATTTCGGCGGCAGATCTGCGAGATAGGGTGGTTCATCACGCCGTTTGTGAAGCACTTGAGCCAATTTTTGAACGCTTGGCAATCTTTGACAGCTATGCCTGTCGCAAAGGTAAAGGAACGCACAAGGCATTGGCCAGGGTCAGGCAATATTGTCAAAAATATCCCTACTTTATGAAACTGGATATCAGGCATTTCTTTGAAACAGTCGACCATGGTGTACTTAAGGCCCAAGTACGCAAGGTTGTAAAAGACCAAAGATTGCTGTGGCTGGTAGACATATTCATCGATCATGGTGCGCCTGGATCCCAAGTTGGCAAAGGCTTACCCATTGGAAACTTGACCAGCCAACACTTCGCAAACTTTCAGCTGTCTTTTTTGGACCACTTCATCAAGGACAAGCTTGGTGTCAAAGCATATGTTCGATACATGGATGACGAACTGCTTTTTGCAGATTCAAAACAACAGCTTTTTGCCTGGCTAAAAGAGATTGAATCGTTCGTTTTCACAGATTTGAAGCTTGAGCTTAAAAGTGAACGCACTGTTGTTGCTCCAATTGAACAGGGTGTTCCCTTCTTGGGTTTTCGTGTGTGGCCCAGCATTACTAGATTGAGCGCAAAAACCAGAAAGCGATTTATTTCAGGCGTTCGCCGCTTGGAAATGGAATTCGATCAGAATATAATCAACGAACGTACTTTGGTACGGTCGATGGCTAGTAGGGTAGGTCATGTTATGCATGCCAACACCCGCAGCTTTCGAAGGTCAGTTTTTTATACTGACTAGGTTTGGGGGCATACAGGCTCTAACCGGGTTAATCGCGGCGGCTCCTGGAACAACAACGCCAGGAACGTGCGGGCAGCTAATCGCAACAACGACGATCCGCGCAACCGCAACGACAACCTTGGGTTCCGCCTCGCGAGCTCGCGGCCTAATACCAGAAGTTCGGAGTTTACGGACTCCGATCCCGTGTGTAGGCACCGACCAGTTCCCCAAAACCTGTGCCGCAGCAATGCGGACGAAGAACCACCGGGTGCGCCGGTCTGGTAGGGCTGATGCTTCGAACGCCCGGCGCACCCCCCCCCAGAAGGTCCTAAGCGGATGAACATTTTGGCTAAAGGTCTGCGTCTGCGGCACTTGGTCTTAGTGCATACCCGTACCAAGGGCTCGAAGGACATCAAGCGCCTCGTAAAGTTCAACTTCATACACGAAAACGCCAGCTTTAACCATCACAACAACGAACGCGGCATCGTCTGCGAGGGGAGTGGGGAAGGTCTAAGACATTTAACCCGACATTTAACCCGACATTCTAAATGTCGGGTTAAATGTCGGGTTAAATGACCACAACGCGAAACTACTTTAAGACAATCCACTTTCCGTTTCTTTTAGAACCAATTCTTTGTATGTATCCATTTTTTTGCAATGAAGAATATGCCCTTTGTATGGTCCTTACTGTAACCCCAATTTCATCTGCCATTTCATCAGCTATCAAATCGGCATCTTCAACTAAAAGTGCTAAAACACGTTTTTCAGTTTTCGTTAACTTTTGTTTATTTTCGATCTCGTTGTAATTATTACCGATTTTAGACAAGACATTTTTATTAAACGGTATGACGCAACGGATATATCTATCATCTATTTCAAAAACATCTTTTCCATATTGCTCAACAATGGTTGGTATCCCGTGACCGGTATGCTCGGTAAGGTTCATCATTAAAAATATCCTCATCAGTGTCTCATTCCTTGGTTTACTGACTCCTTCAAAAAATAATTTTTCAGTCATGCCATTTGGGAGGCCGCCATGTGAAAATACTTCTATCCGGTCATTAAACATAGATATTTGAGGCTCAGTAATCGTCCAATCATTATGAACCAAACAATTTATTACCGCCTCATTGACTGAACCAAAATCAAAAAGGTAAGTGTCTTCTCGCGGTCTAACGGTAGTATCTGAGATGCATATATTTTCCGCTTGCAATCTAGTTTTTATCTTGGCATAAGTAGTTAATAGACATCCGTAACCGTAGTCGCTGCGTTCAGATATTGCCGCTTTGTTTTTACCGGCAAACTTAACAAAAATAAAAGGTATATTGTTTCTATCTGCCAAAAGTTCTGCCAGTAAATTATAATGACCCTCTTCCGTTTTTAACTTTAAGTTGCTTTCAAAGGATCTGTCATCAAGGTGATAGCCTTTCTCAGTATAGTATATTTTCAACTCTCTAAAAGTTAATCCTGCCGAACTTGATTTCTTTTTCAGCATGTATTCCGTATCAATAAAATTTCTTTCGTATCTGATTCTTATTTGCTCAGGCGTCATTTCCTTACAAGTTGTTCCAATCCTTATAGTGCAGCCTGCCGATGAAAATCCGTATTTCTTGAGACAATAAATATTTCTACTGCCCTTTGTAATGTTTATGGCTATAACCGTTTTGCCTTCTTCATATTTTAACGCTGAGGTAATTTCATCTTGCGGGTTAGGTTCTATCCCGTTTGTGATTATGTCCGACACCTTCCTGAAAGTTTCATCAATCTTATCTGCACCGACAATTTCGCCGTTATCTTTTACACCAATGAGAATGGTGCCTCCCGATGCATTCAAAAAAGAAACTATCTCTCTTGCGATGGAGTCCGTATATCTTTCTTTTAATTCGACATTTTCTGATTCAACATACTTAGCCATATCCTATGCCTCCTCGCAATGTTATATATTAAACCCGACATTAATTCAAGTTAACCCGACATTCTAAATGTCGGGTTAAATGTCGGGTTATCAGTTTTTTATACTGACTAGGTTTGGGGGCATACAGGCTCTAACCGGGTTAATCGCGGCGGTTCCTGGAACAACAACGCCAGGAACGTGCGGGCAGCTAATCGCAACGTCGAATTCGGGGAAGGTCCGAAGCGGATGGACGTTTTGGCTAAAGGTCTGCGTCTGCGGCACTCGGTCTTAGTGCATACCCGTACCAAGGGCTCGAAGGACTTGGTGCGCAAGGTAAAGTTCACGTGCATCCCGGTCCACCTGCACGACATCGAGGGGCAGCGTGGCCTGGTGGTGGTCCACATGGGCGGCCGCAAGCGCATGATGCTGCTGACGTGGCGAGTCCCTAAAAGCTTTGCCGAGGCAGCCCAATGGATCCGGGCGTACCTTAGGCGCTGGAGCGTAAAAGACTGGGCCCGGGCCTGCAAGCAACTCGTCGGCATCCAACAGTGGGGGAAAGGGGGCCTGCGCCCAAAGACAGCACAAAAGCGTCCTAAACAACGACTTCATACACGAAAACGTCAGCTTTAACCATCACAACAATGATCGCGGCATCGTCTGCGAGGGGAGTGGGGAAGGTCTAATTGTTAATGCCTTGATTCACAGAGACTATGGAGTAATTGGTAGTGAGGTCCATATCGATATTTATGACGATAGATTAGAAGTCTATTCCCCTGGTGGAATGTACGATGGGACGTTTGTTCAAGATGTGGATCCTTATAACGTTTGCTCTGTGAGAAGAAATCCAATTATTGCAGATGTGTTTTCAAGGATGAATCTTATGGAGAGGAGAGGTTCAGGCCTTAGAAAGATAATAGAATCTTATGAGTTTGAAGAAAAGTATAAAGAGAAGTTGAAGCCAGAGTTTCGGTCCACAGAGGTATCGTTCCACACTAATTTAATGAATTTGAACTTTGATGGTCAAAATGATGGTCAAAATGATGGTCAAAATGATGGTCAAAAATTACAGCCAAAACAAAGAAGAACCGAGATCATAAGAGTTATTGAAGCTAACCCAAAAGCTACTGCTTTAGAATTATCAAAGTTGTTGTTAGTTTCCAAAAGTACGATTGAACGAGATTTAGCACAGTTGAGAGATGAAGGTCATATTGAGTATGAGGGAAGTGCCAAAACGGGGGAGTGGAAATTAAATAAATGATTTAATTTTTACTGTAGCTGTAACCCGAACTGAGACTGGAACGGGTAAAATAATCCAAAATTAAGTCGAAGCAAGGCAAACAGGATTAGACCTTCCCCACTGCAATAATGTTCGAGTTGGTCATGATCGAGCGCATACGTTTGCTTTGATTCAGGAAAAATTGATATAAATTTGGCGAGTTCCCGTGAAATGCTGTAAGCATGATTTCGACAGATAGCTGCTGCCAGCACAGAGACACGAAGGGAGGCTCGCCAATGAGGATTGGTGCGACGGTTGGGCAAGTTTGTCCAGAAAACTTCAGTTGGTCTGCGTCTGCGGCACTCGGTCTTAGTGCATACCCGTACCAAAGGCTCGAAGGACGTCGTGCGCCTCGTAAAGTTCACGTACATCCCGGTCCACCTGCGCGACGTCGAGGGGCAGCGTCGCTTGGTGGAAGTCCACATGGGCGGCCGCAAGCGCATGATGCTGCTGACGTGGCAAGAGTAACCGCCAGAGAGGTTGAATATATCAGGACACGAGCTCAAGATGATGACTATTACTGCAAGTTGATTAAGGACTATCTGACAGAATTCCAGAGCGCATCCCGTAAAGAAATTGATAAGTTGCTGATGGATAAATTTAGTGATGTGCTAAGCGAAAGACAGAAAAAACGCAAAATTGCCAATCTGCTTACAAAAATGCGTAGAGCAGGGGTGATTTGTAACAATGGCTCTCGTAAGGAACCGAGCTGGGAATTTATGTGAGTGCTTGAAAAATTCATAAAAGAAAGGGGCAGTTTTCAGAAAAGAAAAATGTGTAACTGATGTAAATTCGAGTGGTTAGCCTTTTTTAGATTGGCGGATTAAAAAACACATCAAAAAATGATGCGGAAAGCCTTTATCGTTGCTGCTGTAGTTGATTGTCTAGGCAGGGCAGGGTGCTTGGGGTTGGGGTAGGCATGTTGAATGTCAGGGACGGGCGAGGCTTGAAACACTTGCGCGGCTGGTGCGATAAATGGGTTGGTGCTGTATCATCGTGAGTGGCATGTGGAGGTTGTGTAAGTGGCTAGTTCATTGGACAAATTGACGATACGCGGGTTCAAGTCGATTCGTGAGTTGAAAGACTTTGAGTTGAAGAACCTGAACATCTTGGTTGGTGCTAATGGTTCAGGGAAAAGTAACCTGATTTCCTTTTTTCGGATGCTCCAATCGTTGATCGACGGGACACTTGCTGACTACGTGCGAAACAGCGGGGGAATCAGCGATCTTCTGTACAACGGTCGGAAGGCAACTCAGGAAATGGCGTTTGAAACCTACTTCGGGCGATTAGGGTATCGATTCAAACTTGTGCCGGGCCCTGGAGAGGGATTTGCTCTAACGGATGAGGCTTGTTTTTGCTGCGACGGGGCTTCCCAATGGTGGGACCTGGGGGATAGCGTGGATAATACTTCACGCTTGGTTGAGGAGGCTAAAGGACACTATGGTGACAGCGAAAACAGTAAGCCTGTTTATGATGTAGTAAGCTCTTGGAAAATTTATCATTTTAACGACACCACTGCGACTGCGTCTATGCGGCATGCCGAGATTATTCAAGACAACAGGGCATTGCGAAATGACGCGGCTAACATCGCACCATTTTTGTTGTTTCTGCGTGAGCTAAACAGACCCCATTATGATGAAATTCTGCATGCCTGCCGTTTGGTTGCACCGTTTTTGGATGATTTTTTACTTGAACCACAGCAACTAGGACCTAAAACTAAGGTTGCTCTTTCATGGAAGGCCAAGGGCTCGGATTATCCCATGCAGCCTTATCACCTGTCTGACGGCACAATCAGGTTTATCTGCCTAGCTACGGCACTACTGCAACCCAATCCTCCATCTACCATCATCATTGATGAGCCAGAGCTGGGCTTGCATCCTGAAGCGATACGCATTCTTGGTGAGCTGATCGAGGACGCAGCCAAGCGAACTCAACTGATTATCGCGACCCAATCTCCACTTTTGCTTGATCAATTCGCCATCAAGGACATCGTCGTAGTCAAGCGCAAAGAAGGGCAATCAACCTTCGAACGACTGAAGCACGAGGATTTCACCGAGTGGCTGCAGGATTATTCCGTTGGTCAACTTTGGACAAAGAATGTGATCCAGGGGGGCACGACAAAATCCTAGACGGCGGTTCATTCCCTATGTGTCCATGTACGAGATCGAGGCTCTGTTCTTCAGCGATCCTGAGCAACTGGTAGCATTAGAGTAAACGTATGCGCTCGGCGACCAAGAACTCGAACATTACGACGATGGGGAGGGCCTAAAAACACGTTTGGTTTGGTTGCGTGGGCGAACCATGCTACCCTAATCTAGGCCGACATTGGAGGGGTTCATGGCTGAGCGTATGATTGTGGTTATTCCTACTTATAATGAGTCGGAAAATGTGTCTCTTTTGATTCCGCAGATTCATGAGGTTGTTCCTGATACCGATATTTTGGTTGTTGATGACAATTCCCCTGATGGGACCGGGGCTATTGTTGCCGAGATGGCGGCTAAAGACCCTCGGATTAAGCTGCTGTCTCGGGAGGGTAAACAGGGGCTTGGGCGGGCCTATGTGGCTGGGTTTAAAAAGTGCCTCGAAGAGGGGTATGACCTGATCTGCCAGATGGATTGCGATTTTAGCCACCAGCCTAAGTATCTGCTGGAGTTCTTGGAGGCTATCAAGGAAGCGGACGTGGTTATTGGTTCGCGGTATGTGCCTGGTGGTACTACCGAAGATTGGCCGTTTAAGCGCCGCTTTTTGAGTAAGGGGGGAAATCTTTATGCCAGGACAATCCTGGGTATCAAGGTGACCGACTTGACCGGTGGGTTTAAATGCTGGCGCCGTCAGGTGCTTGAGGGTATTGACCTAGACACCGTCGGGGCCGCTGGCTATGCGTTCCAGATGGAAATGAACTATCGATCGGCAAAGGCCGGCTTTAGGATTGTCGAAATCCCGATTACTTTCCCAGATCGAACTAGGGGTGAATCAAAGCTTGGGCAGGGAATCTTTTGGGAATCTCTGAAAATGCCCTGGAGATTAAGATTTAAAAAGTCATAGTGCCGTTTAGGCCATAATTTCTGCAACGAGCCGCTATCTTCCACCAAGGGCCGTCGACTTGGGCGGCGCCCCGCCTAGCATCAGTATCGCGAAGACTTTTGCGTTGCCGACCATGTTGGACAGCCAGATGTATTCGTTTGGTTGGTGGGCGGTTTCATCCATCCTGGACCACACGACTACCGGATAGTTAAGTTCCCGTAGATAGCTGGCAAGCGTGCTGCCGCCTATGCCTTGAGGTCTGGCGTCGACGTTGTAAACGCGTCTTACAGCCTTTTTAACCTCTTCAACCAGTGGCGCGTCAGTTGGTGTTGGTGGCGCCGCATCTTGGCGGGTGTCAACTTCCACTGTAATTACCACCCGATGCTTGCGAGCCACATCACTGGCCATCTCTCTGACCGTGTCAATCACCGAGTCAACCGAGATTTGGGGCAGAATCCTGCAGTCCAGGTAAAAGACGTCTTCGCCTGGTAGGGTGCTGATGGCTTCAACGTTTCTTTCGCGTTTGGTGGCCTCAAAAGTAGACATTGGTGGGGTGAACAGTCGGTCTCGTTGATCAAAGGTCTCGTACAGGGATAGCAGCCTTGTGATCAAATGAGAGCCCGCCACCATGGCGTTGATTCCAAGTCTGGGGTTGCTGGCATGGGCCTGTCTTCCCACCGTGCGAAGCCGCAACCAAAGTATCGACTTTTCAGCGACTTCGATCATCGAGCCATCGTAGTTTCCAGCATCTGGAATCAAGAAGCTGTCGTTTGGTCTGAAAAGGTCGCGATGGTTTTGTAACACCCATTGAATACCGGCCGGGCTTCCGGTTTCTTCGCCAGACACGAACAAAAGCCCTATGTCGCACACAGGTTCCAGGCCCAGTTCCTTGAGCGCCTTGGCCGCAAAAACGGCTGAAACTATGCCTTGGTTGTTGTCCTCGACTCCGCGACCAATCAGCTTGTCGCCTTCTTTTCGCAGCTCCCATGGGTTTGCCTTCCACAGGCCGATGTTACCTGGGGGGACTACGTCCAGGTGGGTCACAAACCAAAGCGTTTTCAAGCGGTCTTTGCCCGGGATGGTGAACAAAAAGTTTGGCCGCTTGGGGTCTTGGCTGTCATCAGATAGCCACTGGGCAGTTCCTAGGCCGGAATCTTCCATGAAACTGGCCAAAAATTCTGCCTTTTCCAGTTCCCCAGGGCCTCCATGTTCAGGCCCTACGGCGATTTTTTTGACCAGTTCTTCCAGCAGGGAAACCATCGGGTCTTGGCCCTCCTCAAGCCAGGTCAAACTGAGTCCAACCGGGGAAGAATCAACGTTTTTTCGCTTTTTGGTGCTCATCTTTCAACCAAGTGAGTCAGTTCGGGTCATCATTGCACAGCTGAGGCCTTGGGTCAAAGAGTGGGGAATTTTCCAAAAGCGCCACTTTCATCACGAGCGAGCCTTTGACAAGCGATTGAGCGGGGAATTTTAAAGAAAGTGGGCTATGCTTGGCCCGGTTTGATTTGGAGCTTTCATAGTGGTTTCGTCCGATGTGATTGTCGCGCTGGCTACAGCCCCGGGGCGCGGTGCACTTGGGATAGTGCGCCTGTCTGGAGCTGGCTGCCACAGTCTGGCCGTGAGGTTGTGTCCTGGGCTGCGTGAAGTGCCCATGGCCCGCCTTTTGACCCGCGTTCATATTGTGGATCCTGGTAGTGGTCGCAAGCTTGATGATGCAACCGTTGTGTTTTTCAATCAAGGGGCCTCGTTTACAGGGGAAGAGTCGGTTGAGTTCATCTGCCATGGTGGTGCCTTGGTGCTTGATGGGGTTATCAAGGCCTGTACCTTGGCGGGGGCTAGGCATGCGCTGCCTGGTGAGTTCACCCGTCGAGCCGTTGCAAGTGGTCGATTGGACTTGGTGCAGGCTGAGGCGGTTGCCTTGCTTGCAGACGCCAGCAATGAACAGACAATTGATGTCGCATTGGACGCCCTTGGTGGTGCGCAGTCCGAAAAGATCGCGAATCTGCGAGGCTTTTTGTTGGATATCTTGGCCAATTGGGAAGTCACCCTGGATTTTATTGAAGACGACAACGTTGTTGTGGATGTAGAAGAGGCCTTGGCATTGCTGGACCAGGCCATTTCAACGATGGAGCAGGGGATCGCGGCGGCCCAAGCCTCAAGGCCGGCTATTGAGGGCGTCAAAGTGGCCCTGGTTGGAGCTCCAAATGCTGGTAAATCAAGCCTTTTTAACGCGCTTTTGGAGCAGGATCGCGCCATTGTTCGTCCGGAAGCTGGGACTACAAGGGATGTCATTAGTGAACGGCTTGTGCTGTCTGGAGTGGCCATTGAACTGTTGGACACGGCGGGGCTGCGAAGTGCAGATGGGGTCGAGGGGGAAGGGGTGGCCAGGGCCATAGCTGCGGCCCAGCAAGCGGACATCCGGGTTTTGGTGGTGGATGGGGCAGGTTTGGCAGGGGTGGAGGCTTTTGGGGGGATTAATCCGGATCTGGTGGTTTATTCCAAGGCGGATTTGTGGGACAGGGGCAGGGACAGGGACGGGGACGGGGACAGGGACAGGGGCAGGGACAGGGACGGGGTGGTGTGTTCTTGTGTTGATGGGACTGGGCTTGGCGAGCTTCGCAAGCGGCTTTCTGCCTTGATCGACCAAGTGACCCGTACAGGATTTAGAACCGACCTCCTGGTTGTTGGTCAACGACAACTGACCGCGTTGTTTGCAGCCTTGAACCGGGTACGTGCTGCCAAAGCGGCCTTGTCAAGCAACATGCCCTTGGATCTGGCGGCCATAGACTTGAGGGCCGCCATCGATCATCTAGGCGAAATATCTGGTTCTTCAGTGTCTGAAGAGATAATGGACAGGGTCTTTTCGAGATTTTGTATTGGAAAATAACGCCAACTACTTGGGCTCACCCTGGAGATTTGGAAACCACCAGCAAAGACAAGCCAATAGGCATGTTTGTCTTTTTAAGCATCTGCCGCTCCAGCCCAAAAATCACATTAAACACGCCATTAAGCGGCCCCAGATTTGTTGCCGCGTCACTGTCCGTCCCGCCACGCGCCATCAGCCTGTCAGCCAATCTGGCAGCCGCCGCCAAAGGAAACAGCAGCGAATTCATCCAGGTGGCTCGCTGTACAACAAATCCACCCAACTGGACCTTGTCCAAAAAGTCAGCCCTTTGATAACGCCTGACATGGCCTAACGCACGGTCGTGCCTTGAATAAAGCACCGGATGACACGGCACGGTGGTAATCAGTGTGCCTCCAGGTTTTAGCACTCGCCTGATTTCAGCCAAAGCCGCCAAGTCATCCTCGATGTGCTCCAACACATCAAGCGCTGTCACCGCATCAAAGGTATGATCCTCAAACGGCAAATTCGCCGCCTCAGCCACAAAAACCTGGGCGTTGCTACGTTGTCTGGCCAATTCAACCGCATATTCGTTCAAATCAGTCCCAGTCCACTGCGCCAATCCCGCAAGAGCCTTCATCGTCCCGCCAGTCCCACAGCCAACATCCAGGATCCTGCTTTCTGGTCCAAGACCAGCCGCCTTGATGGTGTCACCCACAATCAGCCTAGTCTGAATAAACCAAAAGTGGCGGTCTTCCACGGATGCCATTACTTCATATTCGTGTGGCTGCATTAAAACTCCGGTCCGGTTTGGGTTTATTGAAATCGACGACGTCCGATGGCAATGGCCGCAATCATGAACAGAATGCTCAAGGCGCCAAAGGCGTTGCTGGAGCCAGCGCTGCATCCACCGTTGCAAGGCTCACATTCCTCGTCATAAGGCTGAGGCAGTGGCGGCACGTCATAACTGTAACCATTATCCTCGGTCTGTTCAGGCTCTGGCTCACTATCAGGCTCTTGCCCTAAATCAGGCTCAGGCTCACCCAAGTCGTCCTGGTCATCAGCCACCTCTGCCTCGAACACATCCGGCTCCGGCTGTGTCGGCTTGTCCAGGCACTCAGCATCCGCACAGCCATATGGGCAGCGTTGGCGCACCACGCCTTGGTTTTTGCATGAATCAAACCAGCAAACCGCGTTGTCACAGCACGCCAAGTGATCATTTGGCATACAGGCGCATTGGCCGTTGTGACAGGCTTGGCCGTCGTCACATGTTCCACAGGAGTTGCCGCAGTCATCAAAACCGCACTCCTTGTCGCCACAGTCGGATTCGCAGCCAGCCTTTTGCAAGCCAAACGATTTCCAATTCTGCGCCCCGGCGACCACTTCCTTGGTGTCCGTCTGGCTGACATAACCTTCCGCGGAAACGCTAATCGTGTACGTCCCTGGCTCAAGCTCCTGGAATCTGTACAAGCCCGTGGCATCAGTCTTGGTCGTCAAACCAGTGGACAATTCGACAGTGGCGTTGGCTATACCGCCGTCGGCGTTCATAATGTCGCCCTCTCGAACGTAGCCGATTAATTCCCCGATTAGCTCTGGTTCAACACCCCTGATCAAGGCTATATAGCGGTTCCAGTCCCAAAGGGAGCCAGGATCGGTGTGGTGGCCAGCCCCGCCATATTGGCCAGGATTGTACGGGTCTGGCACCTCATGGTGTCCAATGATGTGGTCTCGATCCTTGGGGATTCCATACTTGTCACACAGATGCGCAACCAAACGGGCGCTGGATTCGTACATCGCATCGGTAAACCAACTTGCATCCGTTACCCATCCCTCGTGCTCAAGGCCTATGCTGCGCCTGTTATAAAGCAAATTTCCCGCGTGCCACGCTGTGTTATCCTCGGACACCATCTGGGTGATTTCACCATCAGAGCTGCGAAGCATGTAGTGTGCCGAAGACTTTGCAGCGGGGTTTTGAAACCAGGAAATCGAGCCTGCATAAGAGCCTTGCATCACGTGGATGATGACGTATTGGATAGTCTCGCCAGAGCGCCCCGTCGAATAGTTCGACGAGTTCGCAGCCACCCACAAGGCTTCTGGGTACTCGGTAGAATTTGCAGCAGGTGCCTGTAAGATCGGGTACGAATCCCCGAAAGCAAATGCATTTGCTGAAAACAGGAGTGCTCCAAGAATCAAAGTCAGTATTTTCCCTGGCATTTTCATATTAACTCCCGAGCACTTTTAAGAAATTTCAACCTAGTTGGCTTGGCGTCTTCGTACAACAAGCAACGCGCCCAGCAGGGCCAGTAATGCCCAAGCAGAAAATGCGCCAGAACCAGACTGACAACCACCAGAACCCTTTTTGTCTGTCTCTTCAGTCCCATCACCAGGGAAGATTATTCCAGTGTCGCCACCTGGCGTTGTACTGTCGATGCCGCCCGTGCCGTTGTCTTGACCAGTAGTATCCCCGTTGATGACGTCTTCTTGGTCTCCAGGCTCGGTGTCACCTGGGCCGGTATCTGTGCCGGGGCCATTGTCGTCACCAGGTCCATTGTCGTCACCAGTACCGTTGTCCTCTGTGACGTCCTCTTCTGTGGCATCCTGTTCACCCGGTTCAATGCACAGACCTTCGTGACAACCATTATCGCACTCGGTGATAACTTCGCCTTGTCCACCACATGAGTCATACCAGCAAAGTCTTTCCCCGCAGCAGTCCTGATGGTGTTCTGGCACGCAGACGCACTGGCCCTCAACACAGCTCTTGTCCGCGTCGCAAACGCCACAGAATCCCTCGCAGCCATCATCCCCACATTCCTTGCCATCACACTGTGGCTGGCAATTGATACAAATGCCGTCAGCGCAGCCATGCTGGCAGGTCTCAGACACTTGTCCAAGATTTCCGCAAGAGTCAACCCAGCATACGTTGTCGTCACAGCATCTGAGATGGTTGTTTTCCTGGCATACACAGGTGCCATCAACGCAAAGCGCCCCTTCTTGTTCGCAAGTGCCACAGGAACCAGTACATCCATCACTGCCACATTCGCGGCCTTCACAATTCGGAGTGCATCCAACCTCCTCCAGGGCGATAGACCCCCAAATCTGCTGGCCAACTTTAACCGTTCTATCAATCGTTACAGTGGTATAGCCTTCAGTAGAAGCGGTGATGGTGTATTCGCCAGGGGCAAGATCGGCAAATTGATAAAGGGCATCATCCCCAACGATCTGTGATTGTCCATTACTTAAGGTTACTTTTGCGCCGACGATATTGGCCGTTTCATCGTAGATGTCTCCTTCCCTGACAAAACCGATCAATTTGCCAGTTGTGGCAGGTTGCTCTTCTCTGATCAAGGACATGAAGTAGTCCCAATCCCAATAAAGGCCAGGTGCCATTCGATGACCTATTCCGCCAAACTGGGTTGGATCCCGAGGGTCTGGAACCTCATTTTGGCCAATGATGTGCTCACGGTCCTTGGGAATGTTGTACTTTTCACAGAGATGAATTACCAGTGCAGCACTGGCTTGGTACATCTCGGTGGTAAACGATTCTTGTCTGGCGATATAGCCTTCATGCTCTATCCCGATGGACCTTCGGTTAAATAACAAGTTACCGGCATGATAGGCTGTGTCTGCCTCTTTCACCATTTGCGTAATGTCGCCGTCTGATGCGCGAATCAGGTAGTGGGAAGAAACCTTGGATTCTGCAGCCTGGAACCACGCGATGGAGTTTGCGTAGGTGCCCTCCGTTACTTGGATGATGATACGGTCAAGGGGCACATTGTTACGACCAGTCGCGTAGCCGTTAGCGTGGGCAGGCACCCAAGTGGCTCCTTCGTACTCTGGAACAGCAGCCAGTGCTTGGGCAGTCAACGCGAAAGCGGCCAAGAACATAACTGCGGGCATAAGTCTTTTACTCATTCCTTTGTCCTCTCTAACAAAACCAGCCGTTAGTATACGAAAAAAGTCTGGAAAAGGCGATAGCTTTGGTAGTGTTTTAGGGCACAATTAATGCATTACAAGGACTTCTTTACTGAATGATTTGTTAACGCTTATTGCCTTTTCGCTAAAAAGTGTTTTTGAATGGACAAAATGTTACCCTTACCGTCGGCTTTTGATTTGGTGATTCGATGGGTGTGAGTCGTTTGATTGTTCCTGTTCTAAGCGTCTTTGCCTTGAGCGCGAGTTTTGCCTTGACAGTAAATGCACAGCCGGCCTCAGAGTCAGGCAAGGGAGCTTGGAAGTTTGTCAAGACAACCAAAGACGGCATCGAGATTTCGAGAAGGGCTGGGCGGACTTCTGGGTATTATGAATACAAGTTTGTTGCCGAGTCTCCTGTTGGGCCTGAACAGCTTGAGCAGTTTGTCTGGAGCAGTTTTCAGACTGCTGAAAAGCCAGTAAAAAAGCGAACGTTCATTGTCGACAAATCGGATGAAGTTGTGTTTCATGACCTGATCAGCGTGCCGGTAGTATCCAATCGCGAGTACACAATGCGAATTGTGCGTAAAAAGGACCAGGAGAGCCGTCGCTTTGAATTTCGGACTGCTCCCGAACTAGGCCCGCCTCAAACCCCAGATTACGTGACTATGGCCATCGTGTTTGGATGCTGGGAGATCAGACCAGGTGAAGATGGCGGCAGCAAAGTCACATACACGGTCTACAGTGAGCCAGGGGGCTCCGTTACCCCACTAATAGTGCGGGGACCACAACTAAAAGAGGCTACATCAGACTTCCGCAGAACCCTCAAAGACGCTAAAAAGGCTGTAAAGTAAAAGTATTAGAGCCACCGCGGGGATTCGAACCCCGGACCCCCTGATTACGAATCAAGTGCTCTGCCAACTGAGCTACGGTGGCCTAAAGCCGCGAAACATTACACGGCGTTGGCCGCGATGTCAAACCCAAAATCAATGCCTAGGTGATTGGCAGGGACAGGGACAGGGACGGGGACAGGGTCATTTACCTCGGCCTTTGAATTCGTCCATTGCGTTGTTGATTCCGAAGAACGTGTTTGTGGCGTCAAACAATGACACCGGTAATGCCCTAGCCAAGGGGACTATGTTTACAAACGGTGGCAGGATTAGCTGCTCTTTGTCTTTCATGATTGCAGACACGATCTTGTTTGCCACGTCGTCTTCTTGCATGATGGGCAGCAGCGATGGAACCTTGGTTTTGACCCCCTCAAACATCCCAGTATCAATGTAAAAAGGGCAGACCACTGTAGTTACAATCTTAGTCCCCATCTTTTTCAGCTCGTTTCGCAAAGACTCGTTGAACCCGACAGCTGCAAATTTGGACGCTGAATAGTCACTCATGTTGGCACTGCCCACCAAGCCAGCTGCCGACGCTATGTTCACGATATGGCCAGCGTTTTTTTCAATCATGGGGCCCAAAAACGCCTTTGTACACCAAAACAGAGCCAAAGAATTCACCCTGAAAGTTGCCTCAATCTTTTCGTCCGGCAGGTCCAATAGCGGCCTACCACTGACAATACCCGCGTTGTTAATCAACAGGTCCACGTCCCCAACCTCGGCCCGGACCTTATCTGCAGCCTCGTAAACCTGCTTTCGATCTCCGACATCAACCACATAACCATGAGCCTGATGTCCTGCCAGCTGAAGCTCGTCTAACACCTTGTCCATGTTGGGTTTGTTGATGTCCCAAAGTACAATTTTGGCCCCGCGCTTAGCCAATTTCAGCGCCATCAGCCGGCCAAGCCCCAATCCTCCACCTGTTATTAGCGTGACTGCGTTAGTTAAATCCTTCATGGAATCTCCCCAAAATTGGTCCAATTATTCTAACAACAAATCTTTGAAACTACACTCATTTTCGCCAAAACTCGCGCCCCTGAAACGAAAACCGTTCACAAAAAGAGCTTAACCAAAGCATCTTTTTTTAATCTACAATTGACAGCCGCCAAATTTGGCACACAATGGCGCACGTCAGGGGTTTCTTTTCCCGCAGGAGGCTCCAGCATGTGTGGTATCGCTGGTGTCTACGGTGTACAAAACGCCGAGCGCCTAGTTGCTGAAATCTTATTTGCTACTCAACATCGTGGCCAGGAAAGCTGCGGCATTGCAACTCGTAATGCACGTGGAAATGTCATAGCCCATAAAGCAATGGGGCTTGTAAAGAATGTCCTGACCGAGGACATCCTCAGCTATTACAGCGGTGAAATTTCGATTGGCCATGTTCGATATCCAACATCCGCCTCAAGCAACATTGATAACGCCCAGCCCTTTGCGATTGATTTGGCAGAAGGCCCCCACATGGCCGTGTGCACAAACGGAAGCATTGTCAACTACGAGCAGCTTCGCTCGTACCTTGAAAAAGAGGCTGGATTCACCTTTTTGTCAGACAACGACAGCGAATTGATGGGGCGACTCATCGCCTATTACCACGTGGTCAATCACATCCCAATTGAAGAGGCCCTCCCAAAGGCTTTGGGCCAAATTCATGGCGCCTATGCCGCCTTGCTGATTTTGCGCGACAAGATGTTTGCCTTCAGGGACCCTTATGGAATCAGGCCGATGGTAATGGGGCATTTAGTGGGGAACGTTCGCGAAGAACAGCTGTCCGATGGAACAGTTTTTGCGTCCGAGGGGTGCGGGTTTGGCATCATTGGCGCACGCGAGATTCGCAAGGTGGCACCAGGGGAAATCCTGTGCCTGCAAAAGGGTGAGCCAGTCCGTACCATTGCCAAAGCTCCCAAAACGCCGTTGCGCCATTGTGTTTTCGAGTTAATCTATTTTTCACGCCCTGACAGCATGACCTTTGATGAAAGAGTCTGGGATGTTCGTCGTGAAATAGGCGCCGCGCTGGCGAAAAAGGACCGCGACGAGTTGGTTGGCGATGATTTGGTCGTAATTCCCGTGCCGGACTCATCTAACTTTGTAGCCCAGGGGTATGCAGAGGCCAGCGGATTGCCCTTTGGGATGGGGCTGTTGCGCAATCACTACGTTGGGCGCACCTTCATCAACCCTACTCAGAGGTCTCGTGATGAGGGGGTACGCCAGAAATTTAATCCACTGCCTGACTACTTCCCGGGTAAGCGAGTGATACTGGTTGACGACTCGATTGTGCGAGGCACCAGCTTACGCAAGCTTGTCCGCATGATTAAAGGCGCGGGTGCCAAAGAGGTGCACGTAAGGGTTGGTTCGCCGCCGGTAGTGTCACCGTGCTATTACGGAATCGATACTCCCGTTCCCGAGGAACTGATTGCAAACATTCTTCCAGTGCCTAAAATCGCCAAATATATGGATGCTGACTCCCTAAAATACATGGATATCGAGGACTTTCACGAGATTTTGTCAAACCACCAAGACTACTGCTTTGCCTGTTTTAACGGCGATTACGTGATCAAGCCAGCCGACTTTGAGAGCAATCCCACCATCTCCACTGATTTTTGATTTGCAGCCTGCTGTGATGCCCTAGTCAACCTTGTCTGGTGTCGGGGGATTTGGTTCGTCCCATCCAAATAGTTGCGCAATTGAATACGAATGATATGTGTTAAGCGGCACAGGCGGATTACCAGCAGCCAACCAAAAGTGTCCACTTTTCGGCTTGAAAACGATGGAATAAATGACCCCATTTGTAGCTATGGAGCTGTCATCATCGAAGGCATCTTCAGGCTGGGTCTCACCCGTTTGTGGGTTGTAGCGATCCCTTAAAACCGACACGGCTTTTGGCACATCAATTTTGCCATACAGGGTGGTTTCCTTTTCTTCAGGGTCCAAAAGCTGGGTCAAACGCTGGTGTCTTATCAAGGTGGATGCGTTTTCTTTGTATTCGATGCCCCATTTGACCATGTCAGGGTGGGTGTAATGATTGGTGATCCATCCAATTCCTGCGTCACCTAGTTCGTTTTTGCCAAAATGGCTGGCCGTCAATTGATAGATGACCCCTCGCCCTGCATTTCCGTCGGCAATCACCAGGTTTTCGGCGCTCATCCTGTCTAAGCCCTCGATCATGGCCATGATGTCGTCAATGTTGTCATATTCAGCCAAGATAACGTTTTGCGTCTGGATTGATGGGGTTCCAACCCTGTCTATATCGCCGTTTGATTGGTTTTCATTGGAGGCAACCGAGATTCCAGCGGCGTTGATTCCGTTATATGTCGCTACGTTACCAGGAAATCCGACGGTTACATATGGGATTTTTCCAGTGGGGTGCCTGACAATGATTGTTGGATATTCCAACAGATAGCTAATGTCGTCCCAATCGAGATTGCGCCCATGGATGAGTTCTCCATCTTCTGAGGCCACGGCAGGGCCAGCGGCCAAAAACTGTGAACACTGGTCCAATATTCCAAGCTCTAGGTGGTCCAGAAAAACTTCTCCATACGCCAGTGCAAGACATAAATCGAGGGTCCAGCCTTCGACTTTGGCACCTTCGGCCATGCCTTCACATTCATCAAGGATCATGTCGTAGGATTGGACCTTGGCGTCATCTAAAAAGCCAAATTCCCTAGAAAATACTTCAAGTAGGCCAAGCTCGGAACCCTGAATGTATTCAACACCTTTGGCCAGCTCTTCAGCCATCAGTTCGCCGTGCTGGAGCCCCATTTCATAGGGGGTGCCTTTAAGCCACAAAATGGTGACGTTGCCCCTTTTTTCCTTGTGGGGTTCATAGTTTGTTTCCCAAACTTTTTGGGGTGTTACATCATTGGCGTCAGTGGCGTCAGTGGCGTCAGTGGCGTCTGTGGCGTCTGAATCCTTTGTATCGGCAACGTCACTTCCGCTATCAGGTGACGTTGACTGGTCTGAGCACGCAATTAGGGCAATAACTGGCAAAAGTAATAAGAAACGGTGGTTAAGCATTTTGCCTCCAAACGTAGGAGCGCTGATTGTAACCTTACAGCACAAGATATTGGGAGATAAATAACGCTAAATAGACAAATATATGTAGAAAATCCAAAAGCGCGCCCGGAGGGATTCGAACCCCCAACCGTCGGATCCGAAGTCCGATGCTCTATCCAATTGAGCCACGGGCGCAAAACAAAGGTGCTAAATTGTATGTCAAAGTACCAAGCCAAGGGTACCCAAAAAAGTACGCCCGGGCAGATTCGAACTGCCGACCAACGGATTAGAAGTCCGTTGCTCTATCCTGACTGAGCTACAGGCGCATCAAAAATGATTGAAACGAAAGTTCAATCAGCTGTTGCACATTCAAAAGGCAAAAGCCTGCGGATTATCGACAAGAGCAATATTGGTGTCAAGAGTTCTGTGATTTTGGGGACAGGGACAGGGACAGGGTCAGGGACAGGGACAGGGGCGGGGACAGGGGCAGGAACAGGGGCAGGGA